>ERZ507040.148-NODE-148-length-36087-cov-6.23238_pt1 | contig 36087 bp, 7 predicted proteins | sample MGYA00512871_ERZ507040 | MGnify/ENA metagenome assembly ERZ507040
TCTTCTTTTATTTTACTTTTTTATATGAGGCTATAAACATAATGCGTAACCGGCAAGTCCGGTAATTCGGTGAGAAAGGAATAACATGAATCGAATTTATAATGTAATTTGGAGTAAAGCTAAAAATTGCTACGTTGTAGTATCTGAGTTAGTTAAGAGTGGTGGCGGTAAAGCTAGTGTGAATTCTGCAAGAACGAGCATTACTTTCCGTGCGGCTTTATGCGCGTTTGCTATTACGGGTTGTTTAGTATCGGGAATTGCAGAAGCAAATGTAATACAAGGTCCTGGCGCGGCTGCAACTGGTAGCAATAGCGTGGCAGTCGGTGATAATGCGAAATCCGCAGGTGCTAAGTCTGTGGCTGTAGGTAATGACGCGACTACATTAGCGACAAGTGAAAATGGTATTGCCATCGGTAATGGTGCAAAGGCTGAAGGTCAACAACGAGTGAAGGTTCCATATCCTGCGGGTACTATTGCTATCGGTCAAGGGTCAGTTGCAAAGGAAAATGGCGATATTGTAATAGGTCGTCAAGCGAAGAGCACGATTTCCAAGTATCATCAACAACCTGGATCTGGTGCAGTTGTAATGGGTGCAGAAGCCGCTTCTTACGGTTCTCGTGGTGACGTAGTCATCGGTGCTGCAGCAGAAGCTAATATAATTAGAAGAAATGCTACTGCTGATGGTGATGGACAGCTGTTTTCACAATCTGTAGCTATCGGTAGCGTAGCGAAGGTATATGGCACACAATCTGTGGCTATCGGCGGTGATGTAAGATCTATTGGTCAGTCTTCTATCGCTATCGGCGGTGATGATATCGATCAGGCAAAGCCTGATTTATATAAGGCTATTCCTGATTTAGCGGTGCCAGGTACGCAGAAAAACTTTAACCGTGAAGTGGCTGCGTTGCATCCAGGTGGATTGGGTACAGCAGCTCTTAATGATAGTAAGAACTATGTAAATACTGCATCTATCGGAAATGCCAGCCTTGCTATTGGTATGATGACGCAGTCTTTAGGCACGGGTTCTAATGCTATCGGTGCTAACTCCTTGTCAAAAGGTGTGGCTAGCTCCGCTATTGGTGCTATGGCTCGTAGCTGGGGAAATAACTCTCTTGCTATCGGCAGCCAAGCAGGCGCTTATGGTGAAAAATCTACATCCCTCGGTGATGCGAATACAGTGGGCTTTGATATGACAAACGCCACTCTATCTGGTTCAGCTGCAGGTGCTCTAGGTAGAGGCAATAAGGTGTATGGTAATAATGCATACGCTATCGGTAGTGAAAATACGGTAGGGACGGCTACTGTTACAGAAACTACAGAGTCTAATGGCGATAAAATTAAAAAGGTTACTGCTGGTACAGTTAAAGGTAATAAAGCTGGTGCGTTCGGTTACAAGAACACCATTACAACGGATAACTCTTACGTGGTAGGTAGTAACTCCACTATTTCTGCAGATAACGGCATGGTTTTAGGTAACAGTGCTACTGTAACAGGGGCTAACGGGTTAGCTCTTGGCAATAATACAAAAGTAGCCAATGACAATGCCGTAGCTATCGGTAATGGCTCTGAAACAGCAGTGGCTGTGGCGACTCCTTCTGCAACAATCAATGGGGCAACTCATAACTTTGCAGGCACAAATCCTGCTTCCACAGTAAGCGTAGGCAAGGCAGGTATGGAACGGACTGTTACTAATGTAGCGGCTGGTCGTATTTCTGCTACATCCACTGATGCTATCAATGGTAGCCAATTGTTTGCAGTTAAAACAGAAGTAGAAAAAGGCGTATCCTATGCAGGTGATGTAAAAGCTGCAGCAGCTGTAGATAATAAATTCACGCGTAAATTAGGCGAACAAACTAATGTTGTAGGCGGCGTGACTGATGTAACTAAATTGACAGATAACAATATCGGTGTCGTTTCCAATGGCACTGATACGCTAAATATTAAATTGGCTAAAACATTGACCGGTTTGGACAGCGTTACAGCTGGCGGCACTACTATCAATAACGGCGGTTTGACCGTAGATGGTAAAAACTATGTATCTCCAAACGGTATCAATGCGAACAACCAAAAGATTACCAATGTAGCTGATGGTACTAACTCTAATGATGCGGTTAACTATGGTCAATTACAAAATGTGATTAACTCTATCGATAAAGCGCCTACTGTGAAAGCAAAAGATGCAAATGTAACTGTAACAGAAGGTACAAATGCAGCAGGTGGTAAGGAATATACTGTTGGCTTAGGTAATACAATCAATGTTGGTACTGCACATCCTGTAACTGTAGATGGTAATGCAGGTCATGTAACAGGTCTTCAAAATACAGATTGGAATGTAGCCAATCCTGTGGCTGTTCCTGGACGTGCTGCTACAGAAGATCAGTTGAAAAAGGTTAACGATACGGTTAATACCAATAAGGATCAAATCGACAAAAATAAACAAGCAATCGCTGATAACAAACAAAATATCACAACAAATGCCGGTAATATTGCTAATAATACGCAAAATATCGCAAAGAATGCTGGTGATATCGTTACTATCAATAAAACTATTGAAAAAGGTTTGAACTTTGATGGGGACTCTGGTGCAACAATCAATAAGAAATTAGGTGATACGGTTGCTGTTAAAGGCGGTGCTACAGGTACATTGTCTGACAACAATATCGGTGTTGTATCCGATGGTACAGGCACATTGAATGTAAAATTGGCTAAAACATTGACTGGTTTGGACAGCGTTACAGCTGGCGGTACTACTATCAACAACGGCGGTTTGACCGTAGGTGGTAAGAATTATGTATCTCCAAATGGTATCAATGCTAATGACCAAAAGATTACCAATGTAGCTAATGGCGACGTGGCTGCTAACTCTAAAGATGCAGTTAACGGCGGTCAATTACATCAAGTTAAGCAAGATCTTGGTGACCAAATTACGAATACCAAGAATGATTTAAATAATAAAATTGATAATACTAAAACAGACCTTATCAATATAGGCCTTCGTTTTAACGCGGATAATGACGATGAAAAAACGAATAAATTAGGCACTAAAGTAACTGTAAACGGTGATGACAACATCACTACAGAAATTACTCAAACTGGTGATGATACTAAGATTGCTCTTAAATTAAAGAAAGATCTTAATGTTAGATCTGTTATGGCTACGGACACTGTGAAAGCAGGCGACGTAACAATGGGTAAACAAGCTGATGGTGCGAACCCTGGTAATACAGGCAATTATATTACAGGTCTTGATAATAAGACTTGGAATCCAGGTAATGTTGTACCTGGTCGTGCCGCAACAGAAGACCAATTGAAACAAGCTTTGGCGGATCAAACTGCAACAGGCCTTAAATTTGATGCTAATGTAGGCGGTGTGAAAACTAATAAATTGGGTTCTACAGTGATCGTACAAGGCGAAGGTAAAGCAGCTGATACCGACTATAGCGGTGAAAATATCAAGACTTTCATCAAACAAGATGCGGCAACAGGCAACACGACGATTGACGTGAAAATGAGCAAAAATCTTAAAGCTGAATCTGTAACGGTTGCCAAAGATGGTAAGAATGGCGTATCCATCACAGGCCCTGATACAGCGAATGGTACAGACGGCAAGGTAGCTGTTACCGATAAAAATGGTAAAGACGCTGTATCTATGTCCGGCAAAGACGGCATTGGTCACATCGGTCTTAATGGTAAGGACGGCCGTAGCGCTGATATTTCTGTTGAAAAAGGTGATCCTGATATCGAAGGTAACGCAATTACTCGTATTAAGTACCAAGATGAAAATGGTAAGACCCACCAAGTGGCAACCAAAGATGACGGTATGAAATACGGTGGCGATAGCGGTGCTGTGATCAACAAAAAGCTTAACGAACAAGTAAACGTAATCGGCGGTATTACTGATGCTAGCAAGTTGACTACAGAAGACAATTTAGGTGTCGTATCCGATGGTAGCAATAACCTCAAGGTTCGTATGGCAAAGGACTTAAAAGGTCTTGAAACAGTAACAACTAAAGATGCTGCAGGCAACACTACAGTTGTAAATGGCGGCGGCATGAAGATTACACCTGCTAGCGGTAACCCTGTGAGCCTAACTAAAGATGGTTTGGATAACGGTGGTAACAAGATTACGAATGTAGCTACTGGTACAGCTCCAACTGATGCAGTCAATAAATCTCAATTGGATCAAGCTGCAGCTGCCGCGACTACAACGGTAACAGCGGGCGATAACATTAAGGTTACACCAAGCGACAATCCGAATGGTTCTAAAAACTATGAAGTAAGCCTTAAAGACCAAGTAACATTGGGCTCCGATCCGAAGAAACAAATTGCCATCGATGGTAATGCAGGCACAATCAAAGCTGGTGACAAGGTTGAAATCGACGGTAATAAAGGCACTATTAAAGTTGGTAAAGATGGTCAAGATGGCGTATCTATCGCAGGCCCTGATACAGCGAACGGCACAGATGGCAAGGTAGGTATTGCTGGTAAAGACGGCAAAGATGCTGTATCTATGTCCGGTAAAGACGGTGTTGGTCACATCGGTCTTAATGGTAAGGACGGCCGTAGTGCGGATATTTCTGTTGAAAAAGGTGACCCTGATCTTGATGGCAACGAAATCACTCGTATTAAGTACCAAGACGAAAACGGTAAAACCCACCAAGTGGCAACTAAAGATGATGGTATGAAATACGGTGGCGATAGCGGCGCTGTGATTAACAAAAAGCTTAACGAACAAGTAAACGTAATCGGTGGTATTACTGATGCTAGCAAGTTAACTACAGAAGACAATTTAGGTGTCGTATCCGATGGTACTGGCAACCTTAAGGTTCGTATGGCGAAAGACTTGAAAGGTCTTGAAACAGTAACAACTAAGGATGCTGCAGGTAATACTACAGTTATGAACGGTGGCGGTGTAACAATTACACCTGCTAGCGGTAATGCTGTAAGTCTTACTAAAGATGGCCTCAACAACGGCGGTAATACAATTACCAATGTAGGCCCTGGTGTAAACGGCACGGATGCGGTTAACGTAAATCAATTAAAAGGCGCAACAGATAAGATGGCGAATGCAATCAATGCTGTAGCGGGTGAAACACAACGTGTAGGTGCTCATGCGGCGGCTATGTCTGCGTTGAAACCGATTCAATACGATCCATTGGAGCCTACTCAAGTAATGGCCGGTATCGGTAATTATAGAGGTGAAACGGCAGCGGCGTTAGGCGTTGCACATTACACAGCAGAAGACACTATGTTCCATGTAGGCGTATCTGTTGGTAGCCACCATAATATGGTGAATGCCGGTGTAACTCACAAATTCGGTAACTCCGATGCGAAGAAAGCGATTCCAGATCGTTATAAAGGTGGCCCTATCAGCTCCGTTTATGTGTTGCAAGATGAGGTAACAGCGTTGAAAGCTGAAAATGCACGCATGCAAGAAAGCCTCAATGAATTGTCTTCTGTGAAGGAAGATAATGAACAAATGAAAGCTCAAATTGCATTGTTGATGCAACAAGCAGGGCTTACAAAGTAAATTTGACTTGATTAAATGGGGTATTTAGTATACTCTAGTCATGTAAGAATTATGTAAGGAATATGAAAGCCGCCCTTTGAGGGGCGGCTCGTCATTAGGAGGATTTATGAAATTCAAAACATTTATGCCTGTATTGGCACTTGCTTGTGTGTGTGCAGTAGGTCAAGCGGATGCGGCTCAAGATCGATTGATGATGCCAGAACAACCGGCTGAACCATTGAATGTGATTGAAGCGGAAGTTGCAGTTCCTGTACCTAGCGAAGAAGTTCGCGATGTAGTGAATGCTTTCACACAATTCCAATTGGATCAAAAAGGCAAGCGCATCATGGATGATTCCCGCGTTATGACTGGTCAAGAGCGTTACCGTAACAATGTGTTGTACTACATGAACGTTCGTCGCAGCTGGTACATTGTGAGTCATCGTTACAAAAACGACAGCTATGCACGCATGGCGTTAGATCGTTTGTACAACGATTACAAACAGTTCTTTACAGAGAATGCGACTGTATCTGAAGAGGCTAAATTGGACTATGCGCAACAAATCATCGATATCTTGGATCGCAATACGGCCAATGTACATGATGATGAATTGCGTTTCTACATGAATGAAATGGTTATCTTCAGCTTGAACGAAGCTATGAAAGACGGTAATAATCGCGTGAAACCTGTGGACGAAAAAGCGGCTCCTGCAATGGACGAACTTCACACAGTGGACCTTCGTAAAGCGATTAATGCACCCACAATTCAATAGTTTTAGATGATTCAATTATAAGAATTAAGTGTTGTTGTGTTGTATTGTATTTCTTATAATTGTATGACCGATAAAAAATATCGGGGTGTTGTTTGTATTAACAATACCCCGATATTTTTATGCATATAATTTTGCAATCAATGTGATTCGCTGACCTTGAATCACCTTATATGTAATTTTTTTTACGATGGCCGTAAAATTGTGATGCAGAAATTGTAACTGATCGTTAGGTTGAACGTCCGCATCATATGTGAATACGCCTTCTTCCCCATTAAAGCGACCTTTGATTGTGAAAGTTTGATTATCTCGTGTAACTACGATATCTTCTTCTGTAACCGTATTTGGTTTATCTATATTTTGTTGTAAGATATTGAGTTCTGACATAGATTTCTTCCTCCTTTCTGCTTTCAGTATAACAATAAAAATTAAAAAACACATGGAGTAATCGTATAAATTGTTTTTATACACATATGCTCTATTTCTATAAAGCCTATAAAGCCCGCCAATACACCTTTAGAGTGCCTTAGAATAAAAAAGGAATGACGGCGATTTAAATTTCACCTGTCATTCCCTTTACTATATAATAAAATGCTACCTTTATTGATTGTGCAATAGTTAATTGGCTTAAGTAGGTATGTAGAAATTGTGTACGTACATTGAGTCAAAATGGCAGAAACACTGTACGATATCTGTTTATGAAAAGATATCATTCTATTATATAGTCTATCATAAATCAGAATGATGAAGAGAAAATAAATTGGTTATATATGATGTGATATTGGTACATAATTATAGAGCATATTAGTATTATTTATGAAAGTTGGTGAATAATAGTAAAAAAATACAGCATTTATGCAGAATATTCAGTATATTTAATTTTATCGAAATTATTAATAACTTAAACACAAAAGTTTTATGAAAATAAAATGAAAAAAAGTTTACTTTTCCCGTAATATGTGGTATTTTAGATATACACATTCAAGAATGTCGATGAATTCTCAATACATCATCGATACATCATTGTTATTTCATTAAATATGTAGATAGTTAGTTAGTAAGTTTTATAAGTTTTATAGGAGAAAGATTAATGAATCGAGTATTTAAAGTGATTTGGAATCGCACAAAGGGCTGCTATGTCGTTGTGGCAGAAACAGCAAAAAACATGACGAAACGTTCCTCTTTGTCGGTTGTATTTTCTAAAATGGTAGGTGCTACAGCAGTTGCCGTTATGCTGACAGGCGTTATGATGCCTACCGATGCCTTGGGGGCACCGATTAAAAATGGTGTCGGAGCGACAGCTGAAAACGACGGTGGTATCGCGATTGGTGATAGAACAAATGCTCGCGGTGACTATAGTGTGGCTATGGGTACAGACGCTACTGTTGGTAAAAATGATCCATCTGAATCTGAAAGCCAAAACGGTATCGCTATCGGTCATGGTGCTACAGTAAGTGTTAACCCTGCTACGGCAACACCAGGTATTACAGATAAGAGCGGTGGTATCGCCATCGGTCATGATGCGACAACTAAGGATATCAATACTATTGCTATTGGTACAAGCACTATCGGTCAAGGTGCACAGGCGGTGGCTATCGGTCGTAATGCGCGCACAATTGCTAACAACGGCGTAGCTATCGGTAACGAAGCACGCGTGCAATCCACGAACGGATTTGCGTTGGGAAACAATGCACGTGCCGGTTTTGATGAAAGCAATAACTTGATAGGTCTTGATAATGACCAGGCCTTCGGTTCCAATGCACGTGCTTATGGCGGTTCCTCCATGGCCTTCGGTAATAATGCGAAGGCATCTAAAGGCGGTGCTATTGCCATGGGTAACGGTTCTCAATCTCGAGGCGATTGGGGTGTAGCTATTGGTAATGGTGCAAAAGCATTGGCACAAGGTGCCCGTGCTATTGGTGCTAACTCTACAGCTGATGCTACTAATGCTGCTGCTATGGGTTGGGATAGTGTGGCTAGCGGTGAGGCTTCTATTGCTATCGGTGAGACAGCAAAAGCGACTGCAAATAATTCTATTGCTATGAGTAAAGCTGCAATCGCAGCTGCAGATGATTCCATTGCCATCGGTAAAAATGCATCAGTTGATGCGAATCAACAACGATCGATTGCATTAGGTGCCAACTCCAAGACTGCTAATGTGGTGAGCACACCAAATCAATTGGTAAATGGCTTATGGTATAAAAACTATGCCGGCGGTTCTGCTGATTCCACACTTAGTGTAGGTAGTGATACGCTAAAACGTACTATTACAAATGTGGCTGCAGGTCGTGTGGATGCACAATCTACAGATGCAATCAATGGTAGCCAATTATATGGTGTTGCAAATACCTTGGGTAATTTAGCAAGTACTACAAAAGGCCTTTTAGGTGGCAATGCAGCGCTTGACCCTGATACTGGTAACTTGTCGATGAGCAATATCGGTAACACAGGTAAAGGCACGATTCATGATGCTATTAAATTCAATAAAGACACTATTGATAAAGGTCTTAACTTCGATGCTAATACAGGTGGTGCGAAAAACAACCTATTAGGTTCTAAAGTTACTATCAAAGGTGATGGCAGTAATATCAATGCCGCAATTACACAAGCTAATGGTGATACAACTATTAACATGACTTTGGGTAACACTGTTACAATAGGTGCAGCGAACCCTGTAACGATTAATGGCACTACAGGCCATGTAACAGGCCTTCAAAATAAAGACTGGAATGTAGATAATCCTGTAGCTGTATCCGGCCGTGCTGCTACAGAAGATCAGTTGAAAAAGGTTAATGATAAAGTTAATACCAATAAGGCTGCAATCGATAAAAATGCTGGTGATATCAATACTAACAAGCAAAATATCACTAAAAATGCTGGCGACATTGCGAATAACAAAACTGATATCGCTAAAAATAAGCAAGATATTTCCACTATTAACACAAAGATTAATAAAGGCTTGAACTTTGCTGGCGACACAGGCACTGTAAGTAATAGACAATTAGGTGATACTGTAACTGTTAAAGGCGGTGCGACAGGCACATTGTCTGACGGTAATATCGGTGTTGCATCCGATGGTAACGGTACATTAAATGTTAAATTGGCGAAAACGTTAACAGGTTTAGATAGCGTCACAGCTGGTGGTACTACTATCAATAACGGTGGGTTGACTGTAGGTGGTAAGACATATGTGACACCGACTGGTCTTAATGCAAATAATCAAAAGATCACTAATGTTGCTAATGGTAGCGACCCTAATGATGCAGTTAACTATAGCCAATTACAAGCTGCTATCGGCGGTACAGCTAAGGCATCCACTGTAAAAGCAAAAGATGCAAATGTAACTGTAACAGAAAGTACAAACGCAGCAGGCGGTAAGGAATATACTGTTGGTTTAGGTAATAAAATTACCGTAGGTACAGCACATCCTGTAACTGTAGACGGTGATGCTGGTCATGTAACAGGCCTTACAAATACAGATTGGGATGTAGATCATCCTGCGGCTGTATCTGGTCGCGGTGCTACAGAAGATCAGTTGAAAAAGGTTAATGATAAAGTTAACACTAATAAAACTGCTATCGATAAAAATGCTGGAGATATCACTACTATCAATACAACTCTTGATAAAGGCTTGAACTTTGACGGTGATTCCGGTGCGGTTATCAATAAAAAATTAGGTGAAAAACTGTCTGTCAAAGGCGGTGCAACAGGCACATTATCCGATGGTAATATCGGTGTTGAATCTGACGGCAATGGCACATTGAATGTGAAATTAGCTAAAACATTGACTGGCTTGGACAGCGTTACAGCTGGTAATACTAAGATTGATAACGGCGGTTTGACTGTAGGTGGTAAAACATATGTATCTCCAACAGGTCTCAATGCAAATGACCAAAAGGTAACGAATGTTGCTAACGGGGATGTGTCTGCTAATTCCAAAGATGCAGTCAACGGCGGTCAATTACACGATGCTAAAAATGAACTTATCAACAAAGGTCTTCGTTTCGATGCAGATAATAACAGCGAAAAAACGAACAAACTTGGTTCTAAAGTAACAGTAAATGGTGATGGTAATATCACTACTGAAATTACGCAAACCGGCGATGACACTAAGATCGGCGTTAAATTGAACAAAAATCTTAATGTTCAAACATTGACGGCTACAGATACCGTGAAAGCTGGCGGCGTAACAATGGGTAAACACGCTGATTCTAACAACTATGTAACTGGTCTTGATAATAAAGATTGGGATGTAAATACATCTAATCCTGTAAGCGGTCGTGCAGCTACAGAAGATCAATTGAAAAAAATCAGTGATGTTGTTAAGAGCCAAGGTGCTGCTGCTACAGATTACCGTTTGGTGAAAAATACAGCTGCTGCAGACGGTGCTTATACAGTTGATTCTAACGGCGATGTTGACTTAACTGTAGAGGATAAAAACCATGCAGGTAGTAAAGAAACTGTTAAAATTAAGGATGTTGCCTCTAAATCTAGCCTTGATAAATTGACAGATCGTGCTGTTAAGTATGACTTGGATCCAGCTGGTACTGTTGATAAAACTAAAGTAAGTTACGAAGGTCCTACTTATGCTAATAAAACTGGTGGTACTCACGTAACAAACGTGGCGTATGCTACAGGCAATAATGGCAGCGAAGCGGTTAATGTGGATTACTTGAAAGATAGAATCAAAGATAGCGAAGACGCATTAACTAATAAAGGTTTGAAATTCGACGCTAACAGTGGCGGCGTAAAAACTAATAAACTTGGCTCTACGGTTACTGTTAAGGGCGAAGGTGCTGATGCTGATGCTAACTACAGCGGTGAAAATCTTAAAACTTTCATCACACAAGATCAAGATGGCAACACAACTATCGATGTGAAGATGAACAAAAACCTCAAAGCTAATAGTGTGGCAATTGCTGGTAAAAATGGTCAAGACGGCGTTACTATTAAAGGTGGCGACGCTAAAAATGGTGTAGATGGTACAAGCATTAATCGTTTAGTGACCGAAGATAAAGACGGCAATACACATACACTTGCAACTCTTGATGATGGTATGATGTATGGCGGCGATACAGGTAATGTAATTAAAAAGAAACTTAACAATCAAGTGAATGTTAAGGGCGGTATTACCGATGAAAGCAAATTAGCGACTGAAGACAACATCGGTGTTGTTTCCGACGGTTCCGATACATTGAAATTGCGCTTGGCGAAAGAATTGAAAGGCTTAACGTCTGCAACTTTCACAAACGGCGGTAACAATACTGTTATCAATGGTGATGGTATGACAATCACACCTGCTGGTGGTAATGCAGTGAGTCTTACAAAAGACGGCTTAAATAACGGCGGTAACAAGATTACGAATGTAGCTGACGGCACGGACCCTAACGATGCAGTTAATAAATCTCAATTGGATAAAGCTACAGCAGCTGCATCCACAACGGTATCGGCAGGTAATAATATTACTGTAACACCTAGCACCAATGCGAATGGTTCCAAGAACTATGAAGTAAGTCTCAAAGACCAAGTGACATTGGGCTCTGATGCTACAAAACAAATCGCGATGGACGGTACTACAGGGACTATCAAGGCTGGTGATAAAGTGACAATCGACGGCAACAAAGGTACTATTAAAGCCGGTAATGTAACAATTGACGGTGAAAACGGTACCATTAAAGCTGGCGACAAGGTAACTATCGACGGTAAAGATGGTAAAATCGCTGCAGGCAAGGTATCTGTTGATGGTAAAGACGGTTATGTGACTGGTTTGGAAAACAAAGATTGGGATCCTAACAACATCACAAGCGGTCGTGCTGCTACAGAAGATCAATTGCAAAAATCTCACAAATCCTTGGATAATAAGATTAATAACCTAGGTGATGAAATCACGAAGAAAGGTATGAATTTTGCTGGTAATACAGGTGAATTCCACCGTGATTTAGGCCAAAAGGTTACTATCAAAGGTGAAGGTACAGAAGCCGATGATAAATACTCCGGTGAAAATATTAAAACCGTAGCCGACCAAAATGGTAATGTTACTATCAAGATGGCGAAAAACCTTAAGACTGACAGCTTAACTACTGATAAGGTGAAAGTTGGCAAAAACGGTAAGGATGGCGTATCCATTACTGGTCCTAACGGTGTTGACGGTACAGACGGTAAAGTAGGCATTACTGGCAAAGACGGTAAAGATGCTGTATCCATGTCCGGTAAAGACGGTGTTGGTCATATCGGTTTAACTGGCAAAGACGGCCGTAATGCGGATATTACCGTTGATAAAGGTGATCCAGACTTAGACGGTAACAACATCACTCGTATTAAGTACCAAGACGAAAACGGTAAGACCCACCAAGTGGCAACCAAAGACGATGGTATGAAATACGGTGGCGATAGCGGTTCCGTAATCAAGAAAAAGCTTAACGAACAAGTTAATGTAGTGGGTGGCATTACTGATGCTAGCAAGTTGACTACAGAAGATAATGTAGGTGTTGTATCCGATGGTACTGGTAACCTTAAGGTTCGTATGGCAAAAGACTTGAAAGGTCTTGAAACAGTAACAACTAAGGATGCTGCAGGTAATACTACAGTTATGAACGGTGGCGGTGTAACAATTACACCTGCTAGCGGTAATGCTGTAAGTCTTACTAAAGATGGCCTCAACAACGGCGGTAATACAATTACCAATGTAGGCCCTGGCGTAAACGGCACGGATGCAGTTAACGTAAATCAATTGAAAGGTGCTACAGATGGTTTAGCTAATGCTATTAACTCCGTAGCGGGCGAAACACAACGTGTAGGCGCTCATGCGGCGGCTATGTCTGCATTGAAACCTATTCAATATGATCCATTGGAACCAACTCAAGTGATGGCCGGTATCGGTAATTACAGAGGTGAAACTGCGGCGGCTCTTGGCGTTGCACATTACACAGCAGAAGATACTATGTTCCATGTAGGTGTATCTGTTGGTAGCCACCATAACATGGTGAATGCTGGTGTAACTCGTAAATTCGGTACTTCCGATGCGAAGAAAGCGGTTCCTGAACGTTACAAAGGTGGTCCTATTAGCTCCATGTACGTAATGCAAGATGAAATGACTGCTTTGAAAGCTAAGTACGAAAAAGTACAACGCGACAATGAAGAAATGAGAGCACAAATTGCATTATTGATGCAACAAGCGGGCTTGAAATAATATAAAATAACATAACATAACATATTGACACGGCAGTGCTTATAAAAGGCGCCAAAAGCGAAATGCTTTTGGCGCCTTTTTGCATGCAAAAAATAGATTTAATGACTATTTGAGCATATATATGTCATGGTATTTTGTAATGTAATTAAAATAGGTGAGTAATAGTTAGATCATAATAGTAAACTAAGGTGAAATACATTTTTTTCATGAAGTTAATTTTATGCGAAAAAATTAGTACATTTAGCATATTCATAAGGTATATGGCGGAGTTTTTGTATATTCATAAATATTTATCGTTTAGAGGTGAGCGTAGAGTGAAAAATTTTTTACTTTTACCATAGAATATGATATGTTTAATATGATATGCATCGGTAAATAGCCATATATTAACTGTATTTTTACTTTTTAAAATAGTTATAAAATATTTTATTATATTCATATAATCTGATAGTTTTATGCAAGGAGTAAGACGAGATGAACCGAATTTTTAAAGTAATCTGGAGTCGTACAAAAGGATGTTATGTCGTTGTAGCTGAAACAGCGAAGAATATGTCGAAACGTTCGACAATGACATCGGTATTTGCCAAGATATCCGGGTCTGTGATTGCTACGGCTTTATTTATGTCCATGATGTCTCCAATGATCGTGCATGGGAGTACTATTGTGCAAGGGGCTGGTGCTCAGGCTAAAAATGGCACTGTAGCAATGGGTGATAATAGCACAGCACTGGCGGATAACAGTGTGGCTTTGGGGACAGGAGCTACTGTTACAAAAACTAATAGGAATAATGTTGGTAATGTGCAAGGTGTTGCAATCGGAAGAAATGCAACGGTTGAAGTAAATAATGGTGTTGCGATAGGAAATGCGACAAAAGTAGCTTCTTTAAATGGTTTTGCCCTCGGTAATACCTCTTGGGCTGGATATGATGAGGCCGGTAACTATGTGGGCGCCGATAATGATCAGGCATTTGGTACCAATGCTAGAGCTTGGGGTGGATCCTCCATGGCATTTGGTAACAATGCTAAAGCTGCTGCCGGTGGTGCCGTTGCAATGGGCAACGGATCACAGGCAAGAGGTAAATGGGCCGTTGCAATTGGTAATAATGCACAAGCTAAGGGCGAAGGGTCCAGAGCTCTTGGTGTAAACTCCTATGCAGTAGGACTCAACTCCATTGCAATGGGCTGGGAAAGTAATGCCCGTGAGGATTCTTCTATAGCTATTGGTACAGATTCTGACTCAGTTCAGAAAAATAGTATTGCCATCGGTAATCGTGCAGTTAGCAATGCAGAGGATAGTGTTACTCTTGGTAGAAATACGACGGTAAACAAAAATCATAATCGCTCAGTTGCATTAGGTACTAATTCTGCGACTGCGGATACTCATAGTACACCGAATCAGCTTGTAAATGGTTTGTGGTATAAGAATTTAGCGGGAGGAACGGCAGATTCTACTGTAAGTATCGGTAATGATACGGTAAAACGCACGATTACAAATGTGGCAGCAGGGCGTATGAATCCTTCGTCTACAGATGCTATTAATGGTAGTCAGCTATATGCCGTAGCAAATAGCTTGGGCAATTTAGCCACTACTACTAAAAATATCCTTGGCGGTAATGCGGCGCTCGATCCTGATACCGGTAAATTAACGATGAGCGATATCGGTTTTACAGGTAAAAGCACGATCCACGATGCTATTAGATATAATAAAGACAATATCGATAAGGGATTGTTCTTTTATGGTGATAACTTTGTTCAGAACCAAGTAAAATTAGGTGACACAGTAAGAATAAAAGGTGGCGCTACCGGTGCTTTGGCTGACAACAATATTGGGGTTCAAGCAGACGGAAATGGCACACTAAATGTGAAATTGGCTAAAAAATTAACTGGTTTGGATAGCGTAACAGCAGGAACTGCTACGATTGATAATAAAGGTGTGTCTGTAGGCGGTAAACTCTATGTATCAACCGGTGGTCTTAATGCTAATAATCAACAGCTTAGAGGTGTTGCAGACGGTTCCGGTAGTCAAGATGCAGTTAACTACGGTCAGTTGCAACGCGCAATTAATGGTACAGCTAAAGAAGCCATAGTAAAAGCAAATGATGATGGTAATATTACGGTAAGGGAAAACTCAACGGCGAAAGGTGGTAAGGAGTATACTGTTGGCTTAAACTATAAGATCACTGTAGGGAAAGGGGCGGCCTCGCATCCTGTAACCATAGATAGTGGTACAGGAACGGTCACAGGTCTTACCAATACATCATGGAATGTAAATAATCCAGCACCTGTTACAGGGCGTGCTGCTACGGAAGATCAGTTAAAGCGGGTTAATGAGAGAGTTAATTCCAATCAGTATTTTATTAATCAAAATACGCAGAATATCTCAGATAACTCAAGCCGTATTGGTGCCAATGCACGAAATATCACAAAAATACAAGGTGATATTACTACTAATAAGAATGATATTAACATTATCAATAATACTCTTGAAAAAGGGCTCTATTTTAGCAGCGATACAGGTGCTTCGATTAAGAGAAAATTAGGTGATACTCTAGTCATTAAAGGTGGTGCTACAGGGGCATTATCCGATAATAATATTGGTGTTGTATCCGATGGTACCGGTAGATTGACTGTAAAGTTGGCAAAATATTTAACAGGATTAGAGAGCGTTAATGCAGGAAATACTACTATTAGTAAAAATGGTTTGAGTGTAGGTGCTAGAACCTATGTAACACCTGATGGCATCAATGCTAATAATCAAAAGATTACTGGTGTTGCTAATGGTACAGCGCCTAACGATGCGGTTAATTTCAGTCAATTACAAAGTGCTATCGGTGGTACTGCAAAGGCGACTACAGTAAAATCAAAGGATGCAAATGTAACCGTAACAGAAGGTACCAATGTGAATGGTGGTAAGGAATACACTGTTGGATTGGGCAATAAACTTGCGGTAGGTACGGCACATCCTGTAACTGTGGACGGAACCGCAGGAACTGTAACAGGACTTACTAATGCTGCTTGGAATGTAAATAATCCACAAGCCGTAACTGGTCGTGCTGCAACGGAAGATCAGTTAAAAACTGTTAATACGCAAGTCAATACAAATAAGGATAAAATAGCTCAGAACACAACTGACATTGCTCAAAATGCGACTGATATCGGTAAGAATAAACAAGATATAACTAAGAACAAGACTGATATAGCTCAAAATACTACTGATATCGGTAAAAATAAGACTGATATTGCACAAAACAAGCAAAATATTACTCAGAACACACAAGATATTGCGACTAATAAAAATGCTATCTCTACAATCAATACAACTATTGCTAAAGGTCTAAATTTTGATGGAGACAGCGGTGCTGTAATTAACAAACAGTTGGGCGATAAGCTTAGCATCAAGGGCGGTGCAGCGGCTGCGAATTTGACGGATAATAATATCGGTGTCGTATCTGATGGCAGCACATTAAATGTAAAACTAGCTAAAACATTAACCGGTTTGGATAGCGTAACGGCTGGGGGTACAACTATCAATAGTAGTGGTTTGACTGTAGGCGGTAAGACCTATGTAACTCCGAACGGCATCAATGCGAATGACAAGAAAATAACTAATGTTGCTGATGGTGACGTAGAGGCTAATTCCAAAGACGCAGTTAACGGTGGTCAACTTCATGCGGCTAAAGCCGAATTAAATAACAATATTAATAATGCTAAAACTGAATTAAACAAAAATATCGGTGATGCCAAAACTGAGCTCAATAAAAATATTAATGACGCTAAAACTGAACTGAATGGCAATATAGATAATGCTAAAACCGAGCTAAACAATAATATATCGACCGCAAAGAATGATGTGATTAATACAGGCCTTAAGTTTGATGCGGATACAGGTGGAACTAAGACCAATAAACTGGGTTCCAAGGTAACGGTAAATGGCGATGATAATATCACAACAGAAATCAGTCAAACTGGTGATGATACTAAGATCGGTCTTAAATTAAAGAAAGATCTTAATGTTACTACTATTACTGCTGCTGATACTGTGAAAGCTGGCACTGTGACTATGGGCAAACAAGCTGGTGGTGCAGGCGGTGCAAACGGTAACTTTTTGACAGGACTCGATAATAAGTCTTGGAACGCGGATAATCCTCAAGCTGTAAGTGGTCGTGCTGCAACGGAAGATCAGTTGAAATCCGTTAATGATAAGGTCAATACAAATGTAACCAATATCAATAAAGGATTAAACTTTAACGGTGATAGCGGTGCTGCGATTAATAAAAAATTGGGTGATACTGTTACCATTAAAGGTGGTGCTACAGCGGACCTTACGGATAATAATATCGGTGTCGTGTCTGATGGCAATACATTGAACGTGAAGTTAGCTAAAACATTAACCGGTTTGGATAGCGTAACAGCTGGCGGAACAACCATCAATAGTAGCGGTTTGACAGTAGGCGGTAAGACCTATGTAACGCCGAACGGTATCAATGCAAATAATCAAAAGATTACCGGTCTAGCAAAAGGCACAGATCCTACTGATGCGGTTAACTTCAGTCAGTTACAGGATGCTATCGGTGGAACTGCTAAGGCAAGTACTGTGAAAGCTAAAAACAACAATATCACTGTAGAAGAAGGTACAAATGCAGCCGGTGGTAAGGAATTTACAATCGGACTAGGCGATAAAATCACTTTAGGAACTGCTAATCCTGTATCTGTTGATGGTACTACAGGCACAGTAACTGGCCTAACCAATACTGCTTGGGATGTAAATAATCCGCAAGCCGTAAGTGGTCGAGCTGCAACAGAAGATCAGTTGAAATCTGTTAATACGCAAGTTAACACAAACAAGGATAAAATAGCTCAAAACACAACTGACATTGCTCAAAATGCGACTGATATCGGTAAGAATAAACAAGATATAACTAAGAACAAGGTTGATATTGCTCAAAACACGACTGACATCGGTAAGAATAAGCAAGATATAGCTAAAGGTCTTAACTTTGATGGAGATAGCGGCGCTGTAATTAATAAACAGTTGGGTGATAAGTTATCTATTAAAGGTGGCGCCGCAGCTGCAAACTTGACGGACAATAATATCGGTGTCGTATCTGATGGTACAACATTGAACGTGAAGTTAGCTAAAACATTAATCGGTTTGGATAGTGTTACAGCGGGTGGCACAACTATTAATGCTGGAGGTTTAACTGTAGGTGGTAAGACCTATGTATCTCCGAACGGTATCAATGCAAATGACCAAAAGATTACTAATGTTGCTAATGGTGATATTGCTGCAAACTCCAAAGATGCGGTTAACGGTGGTCAATTGCATGACGCTAAGACTGAACTTACTAATAAAGGCCTTCGTTTTGACGCGGATAATAACGCTGAAAAAACGAATAAACTAGGCTCCAAGGTAACGGTAAACGGCGACGACAATATTACGACGGAAATCACGCAAACCGGTGACGATACGAAGATAGGTCTTAAATTGAAGAAGGATCTTAATGTTACATCTGTTACGGCTACGGAAACTGTGAAAGCCGGCACTGTAACCATGGGTAAACAAGCCGATGGTGCAACCCCTGCTAATACGGGTAATTACGTAACAGGTCTTGATAATAAGACATGGAGCGTCACTAATCCTACTGCTGTTAGCGGACGTGCTGCAACAGAAGATCAATTGAAGACAGTTACTGAAGCTATCAAAACTCAAGGTGCTAATGCAACGGACTTCAGTCTTGTTGCTAATCCTGCGGCGGGTTCCAATGGTGACTATACTGTAGCTGCTAACGGTGACGTGGCATTGACCGTACAGGATAAGAATCATCCAGATCAAACAAAAACCGTAACGATTAAAGATGTGGCGTCTAAATCCGAAGTGGATAAAGGCTTGAACTTTGACGGTGACTCTGGTACGACTATCAACAAGAAGCTAGGTGGTACTGTTGCCATTAAAGGCGGAGCTGCAGCTGCAGATTTAACTGATAATAATATTGGTGTCGTATCTGATGGCAGTACGTTAAACGTGAAATTAGCTAAAACATTAACTGGTTTGGAAAGCGTAACAGCTGGTGGCACAATCATCAATAGTGGTGGTTTGACCGTAGGTGGTAAGACTTATGTATCTCCAAATGGCATCAATGCGAATGATCAAAAGATTACCAATGTTGCTAATGGCGATGTGGCGGCTAACTCCAAAGATGCGGTGAACGGCGGTCAATTGCATGACACTAAAACTGAGTTAAATAAAAACATTAGCGATACTAAGACCGAGTTGAATAAAAATATCAGTGATACTAAAACTGAACTCAACAAAAATATTGGTGACGCTAAAACTGAACTTACCAACAAAGGCCTTCGTTTTGATGCGGATAATAACGCTGAAAAAACGAATAAACTAGGCTCTAAGGTAACGGTAAACGGCGACGATAACATCACCACAGAAATTACACAAACTGGTGACGATACGAAGATTGGTCTTAAATTAAAGAAAAATCTTAATGTTACCACTGTTACGGCAGCGGAAACTGTGAAAGCTGGTACGGTAACTATGGGTAAACAATCTGATGGTGTAACCCCTGCTAATACGGGTAATTACGTAACAGGTCTTGATAATAAGGCGTGGAGCATTGAAAATCCTACGATTGCATCTGGCCGTGCAGCAACGGAAGACCAGTTGAAAACGGTTAGTGACGAAGTTAAGAAACAAGGTGCTAGTGCAACTGACTTCAGTCTCGTTGCTAATCCTGCGGCGGGCTCCAATGGTGACTACACTGTAGATGCCAATGGTGACGTAGCATTGACCGTACAGGATAAGAACCATCCGGATCAAACAAAAACTGTAACGATTAAAGATGTGGCGTCTAAATCCGAAGTAGATAAAGGTCTAAACTTTGACGGCGATTCCGGTACGACTATCAATAAGAAGCTAGGAGGTACTGTTGCCATTAAAGGCGGAGCTACGGCCGCAGATCTAACGGATAATAATATTGGCGTTGTATCTGACGGTACAGGCACATTGAACGTGAAGTTGGCTAAAACATTAACTGGTTTAGATAGCGTAACAGCTGGCGGTACAACCATCAATAGTGGTGGTTTGACCGTAGGTGGTAAGAATTATGTATCTCCAAATGGCATCAATGCGAATGATCAAAAGATTACCAATGTTGCTAATGGTGATATTGCTGCTAATTCCAAAGACGCGGTTAACGGCGGTCAATTACATGAAGCTAAAACTGAGTTAAACAAGAATATCGCTGATACAAAGACTGAATTAAATAAAAACATTGGCGATACTAAAACCGAATTAAATAAAAATATCGCTGACACTAAAACTGAACTCAACAATAATATTAATGACGCTAAGACTGAACTGACCAATAAAGGTCTTCGTTTTGACGCAGATAATAATGATGCAAAAACGAATAAATTAGGCTCCAAGGTAACGGTAAACGGTGACGATAATATTACGACGGAAATTACGCAAACCGGTGACGACACTAAGATTGGTCTAAAATTGAAGAAAGATCTTAACGTTACATCTGTTACTGCTACAGAAACTGTGAAAGCCGGTACTGTAACCATGGGTAAACAATCCGATGGTGCAACCCCTGCTAATACAGGTAACTACGTGACAGGGCTTGATAATAAGACTTGGAATGCAGGTAAAGTCGTATCCGGTCGTGCTGCAACAGAGGATCAATTGAAACAAGCTTTGGCAGGTCAAACTGATACAGGGCTTAAATTCAATGCCAATGTAGGCGGTGTAAAAACCAATAAATTAGGCTCTACTATCACTGTTCAAGGTGAAGGCAAAGCTGACGATGCTGATTACAGCGGTGAAAACATTAAAACTTTCATCAACCAAGATAATGATGGTAACACGACTATCAATGTGAAGATGAATAAAAATCTTAAGGCTGAATCCGTGAAAGTCGGCAAAGACGGTAAAGATGGCGTATCCATTACAGGTCCAGATGCGGCGAATGGCGCTGATGGTAAGGTAGCTGTTACAGATAAAAACGGCAAGGATGCGGTGTCCATGTCCGGCAAAGACGGTATTGGCCACATCGGTTTAACCGGAAAAAATGGGCGCAATGCGGATATTATTGCTGATAAGGGCGATTCCGATCTCGACGGCAATGTAATCACTCGTATTAAGTACCAAGATGAAAACGGTAAGACTCATCAAGTGGCAACCAAAGACGATGGTATGAAATACGGTGGTGATTCCGGTACTACCATCAAGAAAAAACTTAATGAACAATTGGACATTAAGGGTGGTGTTACAAGTGAAGATGAGTTGACCAAAAACAATATCGGTGTTATCAGTAAAGATAATGTGCTCAATGTTCGTTTGGCAAAAAATCTTAAAGGGCTGGATTCCATAACTTTCAATAATGGCACTAATGGTGCAAACGGTAAAACCGTTGTAAATGGTGAAGGTATGACCGTTCAAGATAAGGATGGCAATCCGTTGACTGCTGTTACAAAAGACGGTGTGAAGATTACCAACGGTCCATCCATGACGAAGGACGGTATCGATGCGTCCAATAAGAAGATTACGAATGTAGCCGATGGTACTGATTCTAAGGATGCGGTTAATAAATCCCAATTGGATAAAGCCGCAGCAGCTGCTACTACAACAGTAACGGCAGGTAATAATGTCCAAGTAGATAAGACCACTAATGCGGACGGCTCTACAAATTACAAAGTGGGCCTTAAGGACCAAGTAACAATGGGAACTGATGCTACGAAACAAATTGCGATGGATGGTACAACAGGTACTATTAAAGTTGGTGATAAAGTTACAATCGATGGTGATAAGGGCACAATCAAGGCTGGTAATGTGGCGATTGACGGTACAAACGGTACAATTAAGGCTGGCGACAAGGTAACTATTGATGGTAAAGATGGTAAGATTGCTGCCGGAAAAGTATCTGTTGATGGCAAGGACGGTCATGTGACAGGTTTGGAAAACAAAGATTGGGATCCTAACAATATCACAAGTGGTCGTGCTGCTACAGAAGATCAATTGCAGAAGTCCCATAAAGCCTTGGATAATAAGATTAATAACTTAGGTGATGACATTACGAAGAAAGGCATGGATTTTGCCGGTAATACAGGTGATTTCCACCGTGATTTAGGTCAAAAGGTTACCATCAAAGGTGAAGGACAAGGGGCCGATAGTGACTATTCCGGTGAAAATATTAAAACAGTAGCCGAAAATGGTAATGTTACTATTAAAATGGCTAAGAATCTTAAGACCGATAGTATTACTACTAAAACAGTTACTGCTGATACGGTTAATACTGATAAGGTGAAAGTCGGCAAAAATGGTCAAGATGGCGTTTCCATTACAGGTCCAGACTCTGCGAATGGTACAGACGGCAAAGTAGCTGTTACAGGTAAAGACGGTAAAGATGCTATATCTATGTCGGGCAAAGACGGCGTTGGTCACATCGGTTTAACTGGCAAAGATGGTCGCAATGCGGATATAACTGCTGATAAGGGTGATTCTGATCTCGGAGGCAATGCTATTACTCGTATTAAGTACCAAGATGAACAGGGCAAGACACATCAAGTGGCAACCAAAGACGATGGTATGAAATACGGTGGCGATTCCGGTAATGTGATTAACAAAAAGCTTAACGAACAGGTAAACGTAGTCGGTGGCATTACTGATGCTAGCAAGTTGACGTCCGAAGATAATGTAGGCGTCGTATCTGACGGCACTAATCTTAAAGTTCGTATGGCGAAAGATTTGAAAGGTCTTACATCCGTAATGACTAAGGATGTCGCAGGTAACTCTACGGTTGTAAACGGTAGTGGTATAACCATTACTCCTGCTAGCGGTAACACTGTAAGTCTTACTAAAGATGGATTGAATAACGGTGGTAAAACAATTAGCAATGTAGGACCTGGTGTAAACGGCACGGATGCGGTTAACGTAAATCAATTGAAAGGTGTTACGGAGGGAATGGCCAATGCTATTAATTCCGTGGCAGGCGAAACGCAACGTGTAGGTGCTCATGCGGCGGCTATGTCTGCGTTGAAACCGATTCAATACGATCCGTTAGAACCAACTCAAGTGATGGCTGGTATTGGCAATTACAGAGGTGAAACCGCAGCGGCTTTAGGTGTTGCGCATTACACATCGGAAGATACTATGTTCCATGCAGGTGTATCTGTTGGTAGCCGTCATAATATGGTGAATGCCGGTGTAACTCGAAAATTTGGTTCTTCTGATGAGAAGAAGGCTATTCCTAAGCGCTACAAGGGCGGCCCTATCAGCTCTATGTACGTAATGCAGGATGAAATGACTGCTTTGAAAGCTGAAAATGCACGCATGAAAGCGCAGGATGAAAAATTAACTGCAGACTATGCGGCATTGAAAGAAGACAACCTTCGTCTACAGAAAGATAACGAAGAAACTAAACGACAATTAGCTCTTATTATAAGTCGTTTAGGCATGTAAATCATATAGATTTCATTTTATATTCATGTGATAAAAACTTGTTGATGTACCAGAAAATACCCATGAAGATTAGATGATTTTAACCCTATATGGTATATAAAATGAAAGAACGAAAGTCTACTGTGAAAAGACTTTCGTTCTTTTTTTGTATTTGACTTCACAAACTTTTCATAATAGTGTATAATACAGAACATATAATTTTAATCGAAAATTATGAATATGATTAATTTACTATAAAATCATTAGTTTTAGATTATAAGTGTTGTTTGGCCCATTGTAGCAAGGGTTTTTATGATTGAAAATATATTTAAATGAGTAAGAAAATCAATTTTTAAAAGAAGTTTAAAGTTCTGAAAATAAATGAGCGAAATGTGAAAAAAATATATTTACATTCATAAACTAATCTGATATTTTATATGTATAGTAATTAAATTTTTGATGAAAATTTTATTATTTTTAGTGTTTTAGTGTTGGTTTTAGAATCCCTTATAAAACTGTGTGAAAGGTAGGTACTACTAAATGAATCGTATTTATAGGGTAATTTGGAGTCAGGTACGAGGCGCATATGTCGTTGTATCTGAAATCGCAAAAAGCCATACTCGTGGCTCCAAAAGCTTTGTTAGTAACTCCGCTAAAGCTTCGGTAAAAGTTGGCTTGGCGGCTATGGTTTTAACCTGTGGTAGTGGGTTGATTTCGGGTGTTGATGCAGCGCCTAACAGAGGCCTTTCTTTGGCTCCTGGTGAAGGACATAATGATGGCGGGTTTACGTATTTATATCCTGGTCAAAATTCTCCTTATATTCAGATGTATGATTACAAAACACCAGGGAATCCAGGAGGAGGATATTTATATACCAATAATAAGGTGTTCGGCATCCAAATCGGTAACAATGCGAATGCACGTGCTAATGATGGCTCCGTATCCGGTATTTCTATCGGTGACTATTCCCAATCTCGTGCGTTGGGTATCGGTTTAGGCCATTATGCTCAATCTGAACAAATCGGTGCTATTGCTGTCGGTTCGGCTTCAAAGGCAAAGGGTTTTAACTCCTTGGCTATGATGCGTCAAGCCTATGCAGGCGAACAATATGCGGCGGCTATTGGTACAGCAGCATCTGCACAAGGTAAAGCCAGCTTGGCTATGGGTCATTCCGCATTAGCAACAGGTGATCAATCTATTGCTATCGGTTCTGCAAATCCAACCCCAATGAAGGATGATAAAGGTACACCGTATACAGCATATGACGGAACTACTAATACTCAAGCTAATGCAGTTCGTTCTATTGCTATCGGTCAAGGTGCTAAATCAGATACCGAAGATAGCGTAGCTATGGGTACTAGTGCGTATGTAGCATCAGGTTCAAATTATAAAGGTGAAGGTTATGTAAGAGGCGTAGCCATCGGTAACCGTGCTACATCTAAAGGCATTCAAGGCGTAGCTATCGGTAATACGGCTGCTCATTACCGCGATAATGCAGTGGCAATCGGTAATGCTGCTACAACTTACGCAAAAGACGGCGTTGCCATCGGTAACAATGCTGAATCCGGTATTCAAAATGACCCGACTGTTAAAGTAAATAACTCCGTTGCTGTAGGTAACTCTGCACGTGCTCATGGCGGTTCCGGTGTGGCTCTTGGTAATGATACATATGCATTGGGCGGATCTTCTGTGGCTGCAGGTAATGCGGCATGGGCATTAGGTGAACGTTCCACAGCTATCGGTAACAATGCTCATTCCGAAGGTTACGGCTCTATTGCTATGGGTCGTGAAGCGAGTGCTTTGAGCACTCAAGATGGGGACAAGAAAAATGTTGTGGCTATCGGTGATGATGCACAAGCAACTGGTTCCCGTTCCATCGCATTGGGCGTAAGCGCTCAAGCTGGTACATTAGAACGTGTACGTGATCGTAGCGTTTACAAAGATAATCCTGAATTAATCACTAAACTTAAAGCTCAAAAAGAAGTAACTGATGCGGTAGCAATCGGTAGCGAAGCTAGTGTACAAGAAAACGAAGGTTTAGCTCTCGGTAGCAAAGCAATAGTAAATAATGTTCGTGGCGTTGCATTAGGTGCTAATTCTGTAACAGCTGCTCCTGTAAGCACTGCTAGTGAAACTATTAATGGTTTGCAATACAACTATGCAGGTGGTACTGCTGATTCCACAGTTAGCGTAGGTAATACTTCTACAAAACGTACAATTACAAACGTTGCTGCTGGTCGTGTAAGCGCACAATCTACAGATGCTATTAACGGTAGCCAATTATATGGCGTTGCTAATGCAGTAGGTAATGTAGCTAACAGCACTAAGAATATCTTAGGCGGTAATGCTCAGGTTGACCAAAACGGCTCTATCACCATGACTAATATTGGTGATACAGGTAAAAACACTGTTCATGAAGCTATTAAATCCGCAAACTCCGGTTGGGAACTTCAAGTTAATGGCCAAAAGGTTAAAGACGTAAAAGCTCCAAACCGTACAGTGAACTTTAACGCTGGTAAAAATATTAAATTAGAAGGCGCCGGAGACAATGTTACAGTTGCAACAGTTGATAATGCAAACTTCAACTCCGTTACAACTGGTAGCGTATCTATGAGCAAAACCGGTATCAATGCTGGTGGTTATCAAATTACCAATGTACAATCTGGCGGTGATACATTAACAAATGCGGCTAATATCGGTGATATTTCTCGTATTGCTGCAAAATACGATAAATACTTGCAACGTGGTTCTGCAACGTATGAAGCAAACGGTAATGGCAAGATTAACATGACCGGTACAAATGGTTTGACTGCTGAAGTAACAGGTTTGAAAAACACGTATGTTACATCTGGTACAGTATCCAATGACGGTAAGAGATTGACATTGACACGTAATGACAATCAAACATTCGATGTTGATATCTCTAAAATCTCTAATGGTCTTTCCAAAACTGACTACCGTTTGATTGCAAACCCTGCAGCAGGTAGCAATGGCGAATATAAAGTAGCTGCTGATGGTAGCATGACATTGACTGTTGCTGATGCTGATGGTTCCAACCCTAGACAAGTTAAGTTGACGAACCTTGCTTCTAAAGAGCAACAAGATATCAATACTACTAATATCACAAATAACACTAACAAGATTGCTAAAGGCTTAAGCTTCCAAGGCGATAACAATGTTAAAATCAACAAACAACTTGGCGATACTTTAGGTATTACAGGTGGCGCTACAGGTGCTTTGTCTGACAACAACATCGGTGTTGTAGCTAAAGACGGCAATCTAAATGTTAAGTTGGCAAAAGACCTAACAGGTTTGAACAGCGTAACTGCAGGTTCTGTTCGCGTAGGTACACATAGCGATAATAAAAACTATGTAACTGGTTTGGACAATAAAGAATGGAATGTTCAAAACCCTACCATCACATCTGGTCGTGCAGCAACTGAAGATCAGTTGAAAAAAGTGTCTGATGAAATCAAGACTACTAATGCAGCTAAAACAGATTACCGTTTGATCAACAATACAAACTCTGCAGACGGTTCTTACTCTGTAGAAAACAACAAGGTTGATTTAAAAGTTAAAGATGAAGCTCATCCTAACAGCCCTGCAAATACAGTAACAATCAATAACATCGCATCCAAAACTGAATTGGATAAATTGACAGAACGTGCTGTTAAATATGATCTTAACGGTACTACTGTTAATAAAAACAAGGTTACGTTGGAAGGCCAAGGCGGTACAACAATTACTAACTTGAAAGCTGGTGAAGTATCCTCTACTTCTACAGATGCTGTAAATGGTAGCCAATTACATGATGTAAAAATCGAAGCAGGTAAACATTCTAAAGTTACTGTTTCCGATGATAACCTCAAATTGACAACAACTCCTGCTACAAGCACTGAAGGTGCTAAATATGATCTTCGTTTGAATAACAAAGTGACATTAGGTAGCGGTAACAATCAAGTAGTTCTTGATGGTACTGCAGGCAGAGTGACTGCTGGTGGCGTTGTAATGGGTGCTCAAACTGTTCAAAATACGAAACATGCAAGCGAAACTGGTAATTATGTGACTAACTTGAATAATAAGAGCTGGGACTCCACATCTATCGTATCCGGTCGTGCAGCGACTGAAGATCAGTTGAAAAAAGTTAGCGAACAAATTACCCAACAAGGTAGCAGTGCAACTGACTATCGTCTTGTAAGAAACTCCAGCGCTGACGGTTCCTACAAGGTAAACGACAATGGTGAAGTATCCTTGACTGTAGAGGATAAAAACCATGCAGGCGTTAAAGAGCAAGTTACAATTAATAACATTGCATCCAAGACTTCTGTAGATAAATTGACAGATCGTGCTGTTAAATACGACATCAATAACGGTGTTGTTGATAAAACTAAGGTAACATTGGAAGGCGCTAATGGCACTACTATTACAAATGTAAAAGACGGTGCTGTAACAGCTACATCCACAGATGCTATTAACGGCAGCCAATTGTTCAAGACTAAAGAAGAATTGATCAATAAAGGCATGAAATTCGGTGCTGACTCCGGTAATGTAATCAATAAAAAACTTGGCGAACAAGTAAACGTTAAAGGTGGCATTACAGAAGCATCCAAATTGACTGCTGAAGACAATATCGGTGTTGTATCCGATGGCTCTAACGACTTGAAAGTTCGTTTGGCAAAAGACCTTAAAGGTTTGAACAGCGTAACTGTAGGTGATACAAAAGTTACTTCCAACGGTGTAACTATCAGCAACGGTGCTACAAACAATGCATCTGTATCCCTTACTAAAACTGGTTTGGATAACGGTGGTAACAAGATTACTAACGTTGCTCGTGGTACAATCGATAGCGATGCAGTAAACTTGGCGCAATTGAAAGAAGTATCCAACAGTGCATCTGCAGCAAATACAAAGGTAGCTGAAGGTAAAAACATTAAAGTTGATGAAAGCATCGACAATGTAACTAAAGCTAAAACATATACTGTAGGCTTGAAAGATGAAGTAACATTAGGCGCAGGTAATACAGCTATCAATATCAACGGTACAACAGGTATCGTGAAAGCCGGCACTGGCGATAATGCTGTGACTATCAATGGCACAAATGGTACTATCAACTCCGGTAAAGTGACTATTAATGGTACTACAGGTACTGTTAATGAATTGACTAACAGAACTTGGAATCCTAATGCTATTACTAATGGTCAAGCTGCTACAGAAGATCAATTAAAAGTAGTAGACAATAAAATTGATACTACAAAAACTGAAATCGTAGAAAAAGGCTTGAATTTCCAAGGCGATGCAGGTACTGCAATTCATAAAGATCTTGGTCAAACATTGAAAATCTCTGGCGGTCAAGCTGATGCATCTAAACTTTCAGAAAATAACATCGGCGTAGTTAATAACAACGGCGTATTGAATGTTAAACTTGCTAAAGATTTGACAGGCTTGAACAGCGTAACAACTGGTGCTACAACTATTAACAACAATGGTTTGACAATCGGTGGTAACACATTTGTTACAAGCAACGGCTTCAATGCTAACGATACTCAAATCACAAACGTGAAAGCTGGTACAGAGGATAACCATGCAGTTAACCTTAAACAGTTGAAAGAAGTATCCAATAACGCAGCGGCAGCTAAAACTGTTGTAAAAGCAGGTAAAAACATCAATGTAACTGATTCTGAAGATCCACTTACTAAAGCTAAGACTTATACAGTTGGTTTACAAGACACAGTAACATTGGGTTCTGGCAATACTGCTGTTAATATCGACGGCACAAAAGGTATTGTGAAAGCTGGCGAAGGCAATAATGCTGTAACTATCAACGGTACAAACAGCACAATTAATGCTGGTAACGTAGCGATTGACGGTGTAACAGGCAATATCAATTCCGGTAAAGTTCTTGTTAACGGTGCTAAAGGTACTGTAAACAACTTAACAAATATCACTTGGGATGCTGACCATATCACAAGCGGTCAAGCTGCAACAGAAGATCAATTGAAAGTTGTTGATAAGAAAATTACTGACAATGGTAGTAACTTGACTAAGAAGGGCTTGAACTTCAAAGGCGATGACGCTACAAGCATTCATAAAGATCTTGGCGAAAGATTAGATGTTGTAGGTGGTACTTCCGATAAAGCTAAATTGTCTGACAATAACATCGGCGTGGTATCTGAAAACGGTAAGTTGAATGTTAAACTTGCTAAAGAGTTGACTGGCTTAACAAGTGTAACAACTGGTGCTACAACAATTAATAACGAAGGTTTAACAATTGGTGGTAATAAATTCGTTACAGCTAACGGTTTTGATGCTAACAACACACAAATCAAAAACGTAAAAGCTGGTACTGATGGCAATGATGCAGTTAACTTGAATCAATTGAATGAAGTTAAAAATGCATCCAACACTACAGTAGAAGGTAGCGAAAATATCAATGTTAACTCCACAGTAGACCCTAATACACAAGCTAAAACTTACAAAGTAGCATTGAAAGACAATGTAACTTTAGGTTCTGGCAATAATGCAATCAACATCAACGGTACTACAGGTATCGTAAAAGCTGGTGACGGTGCTAATGCTGTGACTATCAATGGTACAAATGGCACTATCAACTCTGGTAAAGTGACTGTCAACGGTGCTGCTGGTACTGTAAACAACTTGACAAACATTACTTGGGATGGCAAAAACTTCACAAGCGGTCAAGCTGCAACAGAAGACCAATTGAAAATTGTTGATAAGAAAATCACTGACAACAGCACTGACTTGACTAAGAAAGGCTTGAACTTCCAAGCTGATTCTGGCGAATTAATTCATAAAGATCTTGGTCAAACATTAGATGTTGTAGGTGGCATTACTGAGAAATCTAAATTGTCCGACAACAACATCGGTGTAGTATCCGAAAATGGTAAGTTGAATGTTAAACTTGCAAAAGATTTAACAGGCTTGAACAGCGTAACAACTGGTCAAACAACTATCAACAACGATGGCTTGACAATCAACAACAAACAATTCGTTACAGCTAATGGCTTCAATGCTAACAATACACAAATCAAAAACGTAACTGCTGGCGTAGAAGACAACGATGCTGTTAACGTTAAACAATTGAACGATGTAAAAGCTGCATCTAATACAAAAGTAGAAGGTAGCAAAAACATCAATGTTGATGAAACTGTAGATACTGTAACAAAAGCTAAAACTTACACAGTTGCATTGAAAGACACTGTAACATTAGGTTCCGGTAACACAGCTGTTAACATTGACGGTACAAAAGGTATCGTAAAAGCTGGCGACGGCACTAATGCAGTAACTATCAATGGCGTGACAGGCAATATCAATGCAGGTAAAGTTCTTGTTAACGGTGCAAACGGTACTGTAAACAACTTGACTAACACAACTTGGGATCCTGCAAACATCACAAGTGGTCAAGCTGCAACAGAAGACCAATTGAAAATTGTTGATAAGAAAATCACTGACAACAGCACTGACTTGACTAAGAAAGGCTTGAACTTCCAAGCTGACTCTGGCGAATTAATTCATAAAGACCTTGGTCAAACATTGGATGTTGTAGGTGGCATTTCTGATAAAGCTAAATTGTCTGATGGCAATATCGGTGTTGTATCCGAAAACGGTAAGTTGAATGTTAAACTTGCAAAAGACTTAACAAACTTGAACAGCGTAACAACTGGTCAAACAACTATCAACAACGATGGCTTGACAATCAACAACAAACAATTCGTTACAGCTAATGGCTTCAATGCTAACAATACACAAATCAAAAACGTAACTGCTGGCGTAGAAGACAACGATGCTGTTAACGTTAAACAATTGAACGATGTAAAAGCTGCATCTAATACAAAAGTAGAAGGTAGCAAAAACATCGACGTTGATGAAGCTGTAGATCCAACTACAAAAGCTAAAACTTACACAGTTGCATTGAAAGATACTGTAACATTAGGTTCCGGTAACACAGCAGTTAACATCGACGGTACAAAAGGTATCGTAAAAGCTGGAGACGGCACTAATGCAGTAACTATCAATGGCGTAAACAGCACAATTAATGCTGGTAAAGTAGCAATTGATGGCGTAACAGGTAACATCAATGCAGGTAAAGTTCTAGTTAACGGTGCGAACGGTACTGTAAACAACTTGACTAACATTACTTGGGATCCTGCACATATCACAAGCGGTCAAGCTGCAACAGAAGATCAATTGAAAGTTGTAGATAACAAAATTGATAAGAACACTGAAAACTTGACTAAGAAAGGCTTGAACTTCCAAGCTGACTCTGGTGATTTAATTCATAAAGACCTTGGTCAAACATTGGATGTTGTAGGTGGCGTTTCTGATAAAGCTAAATTGTCTGACAACAATATCGGTGTTGTATCCGAAAACGGTAAGTTGAATGTTAAACTTGCAAAAGATTTAACAGGCTTGAACAGCGTAACAACGGGTCAAACAACTATTAACAATAATGGTTTGACAATTGGCGGTAATACATTTGTTACAAACAACGGCTTCAATGCAAACAATACACAAATCAAAAATGTTAAAGCTGGTACAGAAGATAGCGATGCTGTTAACCTTAAACAATTGAACGAAGTAAAAGCTGCGTCCGATACTAAGGTAAAAGGTAGCAAGAACATTCATGTTGAAGAAGAAATCAACGATCTTACAAAAGCTAAAACATACACTGTAAACTTGAAAGACACAGTGACATTGGGCTCCGGCAATACATCAGTTCATTTCGATGGTACAACAGGTATCATTAGAGCTGGCGAAGGTGCTAATGCTGTAAATATCAATGGTACAAACGGTACAATCAACTCCGGTAAGGTAACTATCAACGGTGGTTCTGGTACTGTTAACGATTTGACTAACAGAACTTGGGATCCTAATAAGATCACTAACGGTCAAGCTGCAACAGAAGATCAATTGAAAGTTGTAGATAATAAAATTGATAAGAACACTCAAGACTTGACTAAGAAAGGCTTGAACTTCAAAGGCGACTCCGGTGAAGCTATCCATAAAGACCTCGGTCAAACATTGGAACTTAAAGGTGGCGAAGCTGATGCTTCTAAACTTTCAAATGGTAACATTGGCGTAGTTAATGAAAACGGTAACTTGAACGTTAAACTTGCTAAGAACCTTAAAGGTCTTGACTCTGTAACAGTTGGTTCCGATCCAAACAAACAAGTTGTACTTGACAATAAAGGTGTATCTGTAGGTGGTAAAACATACATTTCTAACGAAGGCTTAAACGCAAATAATCAAAAGATTACTAACGTGGCAGCTGGTGTAAATGATACAGATGCAGTTAACGTTCAACAGTTGAAGAGCAGCATGGCGGCAGCAACTACGACAGTGAAAGCTGGCGATAGCGGCAATACAACTGTAGAAACTACAGTTAATGCAGATAAGTCTAAAACATACACTGTAGATATCAAAAAAGACTTGAACTTACGCAGTGTAACTACAACTACAGACGATCAACAACACTCCACTTTAACAAACGGTAGAGGTGTTACAAGCACTGATACATTTGGTAATAAGACTACTCTTACTGCAGATAATGTGAAAGTATCTGATAGTCAAAATAATACAACTCAAACAACAGCTAAAGGTGTACTTGTAGATAATCCAACTAAGGCCACTGAGTTGACTGTTGACGGTGTTGTAACTACTGACAAAAAGACTAAGAGAACAAGCACAACTGCAGATGGTGTGGTTGTTACATCTGGCATGGGTAGTACTAAAGTAACTACTACTGTTAGCAGCAACGGTGTTGCAATTACTACTCCTCCAGCAGGTCAAGGGTCCCCTAAAGATGGTACTGGTGCAGTAACATTGACTAAGGACGGCTTGAACAATGGTGGCAATAAAGTTGTTAACATGGCAAGTGGTTATGGCGAAGGCGAAGATATCAACAATATTGCTGATAATAGCAGCAGCTTAACAAATGGTGCTAACATCGGCGACTTGAAAAAAGGTATCGATGGCCTTAAGAAAGCTGGCTTAGACTTTGCAGGTGACAAAGGTGAATTCCATCGTAACTTAGGTGAAAAAGTAACCGTTAAAGGTGGCGTTACTGATGAAAGCAAACTTTCCTCTGCAAACAATATCGGTGTTATTTCCGATAACAACGGCAGCTTGAATGTTCGTTTGGCAAAAGATATTACTGGTATCAACTCCATTACAACTATGGATAACTCCGGTCATACAACTGTAACAAACGGTAATGGTATCACAATCAAAAATAATGGTGGTGGCAGCGTATCCTTAACAAGCTCTGGTTTGAATAACGGTGGTAATAAGATTACTAACGTAGCACCAGGTGAAATTAGCTCCACTTCTACTGATGCTGTTAATGGTTCCCAACTTAATCGTGTTGCAAACAGCATGAATAATGTTGTAAAAGAAGTTCGTCAAGTTGGTGCTTTATCCTCCGCGTTGTCTGCATTGAAACCTATGGCTTATGATCCTTACGAACCTACTCAAATCATGGCAGGTTATGGTAACTACCGTGGTGACTCCGCATTGGCATTAGGCGTGGCTCATTACAAAAATGAATCCATGATGTTACATGCTGGCGTAGCTTGGGCGGGTAGCAATAGCCATATGATGGCAAATGCTGGTGTAACTTGGAAAGTAGGCAACAGAGACGGTGAAGCAGAAACTGCAGATCGTTATCGTAAAGGACCTATCAGTTCTACATATGCAATGCAACGTGAACTTGCTGCAATGAAAGCTGAAAATCAAGGATTAAAAGGTGAAGTAGCTGATTTGAAAGCTGAAAATGAACAAATGAAAGCTAATATTGCTGCAATGATGGCAAGACTAGGTTTATAATACGTTCATGCTGAACATTACGGGTTGAGGATTCCCTTTTGGGGGTCCTCTCACCCGATTTAATTCGTTGATAGAAAAGAGGAATATATAATGAAAAAATCCACTTTGCTTGCTTTCACAGCGGCAGTATTATTCGGCAGTGGCGTATTCCATGTTAATGCGGCATCTGCTACATTTGATGATCCATTGCTTTTACCAAATCCGGCTAAAGCGCCTACAACAGGTTCTGTTGTATTGGTTCCTGTGGCTAGCCCTCAGGCAGTGCAAAGTATCCATGAATTTGTGAAAGCATGGGAAAATGCGGAAAAACACATTGCTTTAGCTGAAAGCAAAAAGAATAATCATCAAGCGTTAACTAAAGAAGAAGCTAAATGGTTACATTCTAAAGATAAGCATAACTATGCTGATTATTTCCGTAAACATTCTTTAGGTTATGTACATGGCCAAGAAACTGCATTGAACTGGAATGGTGAAAACCGTAATAAAAACGAGTATAGCTATTACACATTCCCTAAATATGATAAGGACCAAGGTTACACAAATAGCTATGGTTACAATGTATTGCGCAGCATGGTTGATCGCATGAATGAATTGCTTCAAAAACAAAAGGCCGTTGGCGGTCCTTTGACTGATGAAGAAGCACAAGCATTGGAAGATGCTATGCTTGATATCATGGCTCAAGATCAAGAACATGTATCTAATGAAGAATTGCGTTATTACATGAACGAAGCAGTTTGGTTTGCTACAAAACAAACTGTGAAAAATATGTCTGCAGAAGAACCTTCTGTTGGCGATATGCACGAAATCAACCTTCGTGAAGCGATTCAAACAGATAACTAATTATCTAATACATATATAATTAAATCTTTATATGTATAACTTTTGTTGTATAGGGTATGCAGATGCAATACCTTATATATAAAAGTTTTTAATATGCAGTGTTGAGACGCAAATAAGGGATTCTATAATTACACTGTTATATAGGCAAGAAGCCGCAACAGAATGCAATATGTATTCTTGTTGCGGCTTCTTTTTATTTTAAATTCTCCTTATATGATATGTGTGGAAACGTGATATAACTCAAGTTTTAAATTTGTAAAATTAGGCTGTGAAAGTGTGTAAAAATAATGGCAAAAATTTTCTGAAATTTATAGTAAAATTTGCCCAAATTTTGTTGACATCAGTATATGGAAATGTTATTATATTCAAGTACCCCATATGAAGGGGCACAGATCTTTGAAAACTGAACAATGATAGGTAATCAATCATATGATTGAACATATGCCAGAGTGCGGGTTTTGACATAGTCAAAACCAACCATAATTC
>ERZ507040.161-NODE-161-length-35319-cov-6.95018_pt1 | contig 35319 bp, 34 predicted proteins | sample MGYA00512871_ERZ507040 | MGnify/ENA metagenome assembly ERZ507040
ACTTGCAGAATACACGACAAGGGCATTAAGTAAACTAAACGAAGCGCTTGGGGGCAATGTCGGCGGATATATAGCAAGTTATACGATAGCTGGCTTGGGGGTGAACTTTTCGCTAATGCCTTACAATGGTCTGATGTATGTGGTAAGCGTGAACGACAAACACTCCAAGGAGTTGGAAAAGGACAAGCGTTTTGATGGCATACTGTTTTGGGGAAGAGCTTAAAATTATGAAGGTATGACAATAGCAGAATGTTTAAGAAGCATATCTTTCAATGAGATTGAAGAAATCTTATGGGATGCTTATGGAATGGGGGACAACTTTACTCCATTCCTTAAAATGTCTTATGACCGATTTACTAATTGTGAAATGGTTTGACAAGAAATGAGCCCGGTCATTGATAGACCAAGCTCATTTCTTATTTTCGGAGGTCATCGAACTGTGAGACATTATAATACTCTGTATAAACACCACCCTTGCTTTTGTTTCCACAAGAATGAGCATGCCCGAAGACATGGAAATGGGGATGGTACTGATATACTTTCATCAATAAAGGAATACTTCCCCTACCATCATCAAGGATTCCATCTGGTGGAATATGGGTAATCAGAAAATCTATATTGGCAGCAAGGTGGACGTTTAAGCTCTTATTTTGCAAACTTCTCATAGAGATATTGCCAAACTTAATTCCATCAAACTCGTATGTGGAGTCATGAAGGAAAACAACCTTTTTAGGTAAAAGTGACTCTGCAATCTCTGTAGTGTCCTCCAAGAACAACTCATGATTACCTGCGACAAATATAATCCGCAAAACGAAATGTTAGCGTTTTGCAAAACGAAATGTTCAATTCGCAAAACGAAGCGTATATTTTCAATAATCCCCTCCTAACGTAGTTATAATAACGTTATAATGATATTAGGAGGGGATTCTTATATTACATTAACGAGGAGGAATAAAACTACAGGTTCTTATACTCCGCAGCAGCATCGAAGCAGGGACACATCTTTTTCCACTTGTTTTTATCCGGTCCCCAGATGTCGCGGTGGCCAAGAATCTGAGCGGAAGGAAATATTTTGTGTAATTTACGCAGGAGATCAACAAGTACCTCCTTCTGCTCTACTGTTCGGTTATCGACAGGATTCCCGTGAGAATCGACGCCCCCGATATAGGCAACATTAACAGCGGTGCTGTTATAACCCTGCACTCCGTTGCTCACCTGCTCGATAGGTAGAAGTTGATGAAAACCTCCGTCAGGGGAGATTACATAATGATAACCGGGAGATTTCCAGCCTTTTCTGCGGAACTCTGCCTTCAGATCATCTATAGACTGACTCTGCGAGCCTGCCGTACAGTGCACAAAAATTCTTTCAATTTTTCTCATAATTATGTATTAAATAATTTGTCTTAACATTCAATGTCTTGTTTTATCAGTGTGAAGTCATTACCTTTAACAATTTTCTTCATATAGCTATATGTTTTAATTAGTACTGTCTGTTAATTATTCTCGCAAGATATGGCTGTGTAAAACCTTCGAGTGTGTAAGACTTGTCGGGGTTATACGTCAACAGAAATTCATAAGAGTCTCCTGCCGCCATATCAAAATCAGCCCAATAGCCACCGTTCCAGTGTGTAATAAGCGGGAGGCCTTTAGTGTTCCATCGCGCCACATTTGCGCCGTCTTTTGTTGTGCATCTTCCTCTCATGGCGATGGACTCGCTGCCAATATCCATCACGATTGTAAGCCTTACGCAGAACTTGTCATCGACATACTGCGAACCGAACAGTATCTGCTTGATCGTCCCGAGAGTGGGCAGCGCAAGCGCAAGATAATTTTTCGAGCTGACTATCAGGGTAAGCGAATCTATTTTCTGTACTTCGTTACAAGTAGTTCCTCTAAACAAACCTGTATTATCAAGGAATACATCCTTGGTAGTCATATTTATCATCGTGTACTTATATCCGTATACTCCACCGTTGACCGATACGTCACCAATACCGCGTAGCGCATAGTTCTGCACGCCGTTCTTCGCTTCCGCAAAGTAGCACACGTTGCTATGGTAGCCGTCAGTTGTACCGATGGCATCTACCCTCATCTTCGCACTGAGGTAAGTTCCAGGGCCAGGAACAGCGAGGGTCTGGTCCGTGTCGATGAATATAGCACTCCGTCCCTCTGCCTTGATCAGCTGGAAACGAGTATCTGTCAACATCATGCTGTCTTCCTTGAATACAGCACCACTCGACAGACCTTCGCCCGTTATCTCGAACCGTCCGAACTTCTTTCGTGTACCACTGTCCTCATCTTCGTAATATCTCACACCGAAAGCACCCTTGTCGGCATACATGTAGCCATCCTTAGAGACACGGAACGGAGAGTCGGCGGCTGTCGACGAACCTACCCAGAGAGGATATTGCTTTCCGTCTTCATCCTTCGCCTCGTCTATGTCGTAGTTGCCGAAGTGTGCGAGCGTATTTTGGTTATTACCATCTTTCGCCCAAACATGGTGAACATTGATGGTGTCAGCATCTATCAGGTCGGCATTAAGCTTGCCGTCCTGAAACATTGCAGTGGTAGTGCCGTTATTGCTTACCTTCACCTTGTCGCCATACAGCTCCACACCTTCAGCCGTAATATTTAAGCCCGCAGCCTTGGCCGTCGCCTTATCAATGAGGTCGGTCTTTTTCTCTGTGTACTCTGTCATCAGAGCACCTTCCTCCAACTTCGGCTTCGTCACCCATGCCTCACAGCCGCCCATAGCTCGCAGCAGGACACTCTGAGGAAGTACCGTGTCGCCATTGCCCGTATAAGGGTCTATACGCCAGTGCACCCAGTATCGCTTCCACTGCGATGTCAGGGTGAATTTCGATGCTCCGTTTGGAATACTTTGCACCACATACCCTTGGCTATTCTCAGAGTAGATGCTGGCATGTACGCTGTCCTTATACATGTAAGCGTTGAGAGTACCGTTACCCTTAGCGAGGAATGAGAACACATAGTTCTTGCCTTGCCTGAGGTCGAGGATTCTTCCGCCCTCACCATTGAAGCGCAGAAAATCGCACATATTATTATTACTCTCGTTAGCCTTACCGTGCGCTACTGCGTATGCACCTTCGTATGCGTTGGCTGTTACGTCTTGAGTGACGAGCAGATTACTCTGCTGAGTGCTTGCCACAAGCGTTCTTGTATCGTCGAGCATATTGCCGCCAACGTAGTCGCTGTCTCGCTCCGATAGAGTCCAGCCCGTATACTCGTCTCCTTCCTCCAGCATCGGCATGCAGAACCATGCCTGAGCGGTGACGGTTGGTTTCGAATTTTCGTCGGCGTTATACAAGAAGATATTAACCTCAACGAAGTCTGTATCTCCAGAGTTGAAGGTGTTCGTCACGAGCTGCCAGTTGCCGTCGTTTTTCCAAAACATCTTTCCCTTAGACGGTGGAATACTATTACCTCTCTTGTATGTCGTAGCATCCGACTTAGAATATCGCTCCGTGTACAACATCGCATGAGGGTTGTCACTCTTCACCCAGCACGAGAAGGTGTAATCGGTGTTCCTTTTTACAGGGATATTACCATACTCTCCTCTCCAGAAAAGTCCATAATACTGAAAACTGTCAGCAGCAGTAACGTTGACTCTAACTGCGTTCATCCCGTTGACGCCTTCTGTCATGGTCGGCTGAAAACGAGGGGATACGTCTACGAGTCCGTCTTGGCGGAAGGAAGTACCATATAGCAGATTCCGTCGTCCCACTTTCTTCTTATTGACACTCAACACAATATCCTTAGCTGTCTGCTGTATTGCAGACGTATATTGTTTAAGTGTTGTTGGAGATGGTGAGGACAAGTCACGCACAAGCTCTGTGTATTGCGACTGATACTGCTTGGCCGTAGCCTTCACGCTGCCCATATACTTAGCAACATTCACCGTAAAAGGCACTTGTACGCGATAAGGATTACCCCCAAGCATGAAAAGCAACACGACATACCCGCATGGTGCTGACACGACACCAGCTTCTGTCTGCACGTCAGAAATAGAATTGAGCTGCACCTCTATATAGCTACCCGAATCTTGATCAGTCTTGACAGATGCTGAAGCAGAGCAATATGCCGCATTATCAATAGTAAGATTCTTAACCAGGCCTGACACATTCGCACCGCCTTGCATCACTCTCACAACTGCTTTCTTGCTCTGCAACACAGACGTAGGTACTTTTCCGGTGTCGTCAGTGTCAAAGACCAAAGGGCGCTCAATGAGAATGCTTATGCCGTCAGTTCCGTCAAGTCCGTCTGCTCCATCTGCTCCATCAAGCCCATCTTCTCCTTTATCTCCTTTAATGCCCTGTTCTCCCTTGTCGCCTTGGTCACCCTTCTGTCCATCCTTACCATTCCGAATGATAGGTATGTCACAGGTAGCGAGAATTTTGTTTGGATTATATTCGCTTCCCTCGCACATATCAACTCTTACCGAATTTAACCCCGAATTACTTATCTCTTGCAACATGCTGTAATAGCTATCGTACTTAGGCTCGAAGTCGATGGAAACAGAATCGTGGTCAGATGGAGTATATTCGCTATACGCACTTCCGTCGTTAATGGTGAGTCGTACGGTAACTGGACTTTCTTCCGTTGAAAAGCGATTGTCTCTCACGCCTTTCAACATCTTATAGCCTCTAACTACAAGATATTTGTCGCTCCCATATTCATCGCCCTTGTCGATATATCCATTTGTGTAGTCGATACTTCCATCAGAACTAAGCCTGATATAGCTCGGGGACGCCTCAAGGGTGTAGACAACAGCATCATCACCCTTCTCGCCCTGAGGTCCCTGGACACCTGTTTCTCCTTTAGGTCCCTGCGCCCCCTGTTCTCCTTTTTCTCCCGACAGCACCTTCTGCCAGTCCGAAGTTCCGTCTTTCGGCTCCGAGTTGCAGCCGTTGGGGTTGACGCAAGTCCACAGTGCGTTGTTGTGGTTCACCTGGTCGTAATGGCCGTAGCTCACGCCCTTCTGCCACTCGCCTCTGTAGTTCACCATGTGCATAGTATCCCCAGTCGAAGATACCCACTCAAACGTTTTATTATAAAACCGTGAGCCGTCAGGCGAGAACACGAATACCTCCTTGCCCTCATGCGAATATGAGCTAACGCCTCGCAGACCCACTATGCGAGGTGTACCATTGCCAGTACTCTCAAGCATCAATACTCCTTGACGTGTTGCATCCTCACTGGCACCATCGAGCACGATGGTGTCGCCAGCTGCAGGCGTATCGCTGCCCGTCATGCAGTCAGTAGCCGACAATGTCACCCAGTCAAACAGTCTACCACCATACAGCGCCGTACCGTCCGCAGCCGTGATTGCAACAGGCTGAGTGCTCACCTCTGTCACCAGTCGCCAGTAGCTCTTATTGCTCACACCCTCGTGTTTCCCTTCGAGGATATTGAAGCTTTGACAGCGTGCCTGGTCTTTCACGCGCCACAGGTTTTGCGTCGCCGTACTGCCATCATCTGCCAAGAGATAACACTTCCAGCCTGTCACAACACCCAATGCGGAGTATTGCTCTTCCACGTGCACAATTTTCGAGCCTGCGCCCGAAAGATATATATTTCCTCCTGCATAGGATAACTTGCGTATCTCGAGCTCGTGGAAGATAGCCTTACACCACACCTCCAGCTCGCTCAGCGACAGGCGATAGCCGCCGTTCTTCGTGCGCAACAGCCCGAAGCCCTGCTGCGTATCCTCATCGTAGTTAGCTGAACGCACATCGTCGGTCTCGATGCCGCCCTGTGCCTTCAGTTCCTTCAGCATTGTCACCACGTCGGCAAAGAGGGCTGCTGCCTTGAAGTTCACGTCTTGCTCGAAACCTACCTTTCCCTTAAAGGTCTCGTCCTGATCCTTGCGTGCGAAGTGATCGAGCGCCTCTGCCGAGAGGTCCACCTCTCCAGCCTTCGTGGCATAACCTGCAGTGCCGGCATGTCCAGCCTGCTCTGCATACTGTGCACTGCCTGCCTCCTTAGCCTTGTCTGCCTCAGTCGCGCGCCCAGCCTTGCTGGCATATTCGGCTTCTGTCGCAATACCTTGCAGGCGGGTCACCCTGGTTGTGCTGCCGCCCGACGCGCCCGTGTTCTTGGGCTTGGTGTATATCTTCGTTTTAATCATATTCTAACACGATTTGAATGTTGTTCTAAACTCTTTCTAAAGCAATAAGCCTCTTTTTACTTTTTTACCTTTAAAAGCAAGAAGGCCCTTTTTACCTTTTTACTTTTTTACCTTTTTACCTTTAATCGGTCTCTTTCATTGTCACCTGTGCGGTGCCTTCTGTCAGATTCCGGCTGATACCCTGTACGGCGAAGGTCTTGCCGATGGCAGGATGCCGGTAGAGGTTGAAAAGCGACACCGTGCCGCCTTCGTCCATAAAGTTCTGTTCCATCAGCACCTTCGGCTCGTGCCATTCCTCCCAGTAGTCGTTCACGTAGTGCTGTTCTGGCTTCGCCTGTTCCTGTGTCCGCCTGTTGTATATCGAGAGCAGCGGTGTCGAAGTAGCCGTACATAGCGGAGAAGAGAGGAACACACTGTTGCCCACGCCCAGTTTCTTGCAGTCCGCGGCTGTCAGCGCGGTCGTGATCTTGAACTCCAGGTCATCCTTCTTGTTGACGAAGGCCTCCTGCGTGTCGCTCATATACACGATGTCGCTGTCGCCGGCTGGCACCTCAGCCTTTCCGTTGTCGCTCACCACCTTCACCTCGAACTTCTCCACCATGATCGACGAGGTGTGCGCCAGGAGCGGCACGCTGCGGGTCGACCATTTCGTGTGCCGCCAGAACGAGGGGTGCCGCCTCACGATCTCTTCCCATGTGATGTTCACAGGACCGAGGATGATAAACTTCACCTGTCCGCTCACCTTGTCCTCATACCTCACAGGGATGGCAGTGCCTTCTGCGTCTATGCCGTCGTAATACCACACGTTGTTCTGCACATCGAACACCGTACCCACCATCTTGTCGCCTATCTTCGGGTCTACACCGATGGTGAAGCTCTGTGCGTAGTATTCGTCATCACTACTGCACTCGGCCCTGGTCTTGTACTTCTGCCACACGTAGTCCTGCTTCTCGCCGTTGCCAGTACCCGCTGTGTCCGTGCCGAGCTTCTCGCCCGGAGCCTTCTCCACCACGCACTTGTCGCCCACGATGAGCATACACGCCAGGATAGGCACCTTCGACAACTTGTCTGTGCGGTCGCCATACGCACTGTACTGATACTCATACTCCTGCGGACCTTCTGCCGTGTAGGGTATGAAGCCTGGGTTTCCCTCTATGTCGGGTCCCTTGTTCCAGGCACTGCCCGTTATCGCTGCCGCCTCCTCGTGCCAGTGCTTACGGGTGTAGTATCTGCCGTCGCTGTTGTTGCGGCTCGGCACCGTCTTGTGCCAATAATAGGGAAACATCTGCGGATGTTCCTGCTCGTACAGGAATCTGTTGTAGAGTGTCGTACAGTAGTCCGTCATCTTCATCAGCGGGTTCAGCACCATCTTGCCCGATATCACTATATAGTTGGTCACCATCGGGTCGGCTGGCGACAGCACACCGCCCGCCACGTTGCCCGTATACTCTGCGCAGGGGATAGCACTCTTGATGTCGTCTGCCGATGGCCGGTACTCACCCTCCGTGTCCTTGCCGTTGCCGTTGGTCGTTATCACCATGTAGTCGGTCATGCTGATGCTTGCCGTGGGCGAGTTGTCCGAGCCGTCGCCTCTCTTCTGCACCTTACCCGTGCTCACTATCAGCGCCGCACACATCATCTTACCCAGCATGTCTATCAGCTGCGTCTGGTCTGTTCCGCTTGTCAACTCCAGCATGTTCCTGCCGTCGGGCGCATAGAAGGTCCACCGCGGATGATTCTTCACCAGTGCGAACCAGTCGGTCACCTTCGCACCGTCGTAGGTCGTCTTACCCTCGTTCATCACCATCTCCTCGATGCCGTCATACGCAGCCCAGCCCTCACCGTCGGCACTGTACTCCGTCAGCAGCAGCTGGCGCTTGCCGTACACACTCTCCAAGGAGTCGCTGTCTAACGGGTCGTCCACCAGTTCCTCTGTCTTCGTCACGCTCGCCGTCAGCAGCAGCTGGTTGTAGGTCTCGCCGATGCTTATCTGTGTGTCGCAGTCTGCCACGATGGCCGTCTCCACCGTCACCTTCTTCGGCATGGTCCGTATATTTTTCAGGCTACCATCTATGTTGTGCCATATCGTAGCCTCACCAGCCCTTATCGTCTCCCAGCTGAAGATATACATCCTCCAGCCGTCCTGCACGATATGCAGGTTGAGATAGCGCAGCACCTCGCTCAGCACATCCTCCTGTGTCCACACATCGTCCTCCTCGTCGCCAAGAAAGAGCAGCTCGCTGATGCTCAGGTCGTCCAGGATGGAATAGCGGCGGGCATCGGTAGCGTCGATGGCCTTCGACCCGTCGTACAGCACGGCCGTCTTTCTGCCGCCCGATATATCCAGGTTCTCCGTCACCCCCGTCAGTATCTCGCTCACGATATCATGGAAGCTGCGCTGGCTGGCCTGCAGCTTCACGCTCTCATACGACGAGCCTGCGGTGCCCACGTTCCGATAGGTGCTGTATTGTAGTGCACCCAGTGCGTCCACACACGTCAGCTCCACCTCGTCCCACACCTCATTGTAGCCTTGCGAGAATGCCTGAGGCTCCAGATAGCCTGCGAATACACAGCGTCCGCCCTCGTAGATGTTCACCACCGCGTCACGGCACGACGAGCAGAAGAAGTCCGCCACGTAGTTGCGGCACAGCAGTCTTATGCTCGCCTGGCTCATCAGCAGCACGTCGAAGCTGTCGTTCACCTGCGTGCTTGTCTCCACAGGGTCCTCGCTCCAGCTGATGTCGCTTCCCTCGCCACCTATCTCCACCTCCTTCGTGCGGTCCCCGTGGGTCAGTATCTCCACCTTCACCTCCACGTCTCTCTCGTTGTAGTAACTTCCATGTATATACATATCTGCTTTTTTTACTTTTTTACCTTTCAATCAGCAAGAAGGCTCTTTTTTACCTTTTTACTTTTTTACCTTTTTACCTTTCAATCAGATCTTAATGTTCGAGCGTCTGCGATTAGAGCGGGTCTCGTTAGCTGTCACCAGCACGATGTCCCTGCCCCTTATCTTGCCCACCACGCTGCCAGCCTTCACGCCTCCTGCGCCTCCTGCCATCAGTCCTGCCAGGGCATCCGTGTTCACCGTGGGCTGCATCCTTCCGTTGGCGATGGCGAAGAGTTGGGCCTGCTGGGCTGCGTTTAGTATCATCTCGCCAGAGTTCACACGGGCCAGTACTCGGTCGCCGCTCTTGCTGTTGCCGCCCACGATACCACCTGTGGCAAACTGGCTGATCGTCGCCACCATGCTCACGAGTTGCGCTGTACCCGATATTCCGAAGGCTAACCATGTTATCCAGCTCTGCTTAGCTGCATCGGTCATCGCTGTGGCCAACGACAGGGCCAGCTGTCCGATGGCAGCCATCACCAAGCCTGCCTTGGCTGCTGCCGAGTCGCTACCCAACTGCTGCATGGCACCACCCAGAGCCTGGCAGGCCGTACCGGCTGCAGCAAAGCCCTGTGCCGTTGGGTTGGCTATGCCCTGGATATCTGTCATCGCCTTCTTCACGCTCTCAAAGTTGCCCAGGTCTACATTGCCCAGACCTTTTATCTTTTCGAAGTCTTCCATCTTCTGCGTCAGCTCCTCTAAGCGCTTGGGGTCGGCCTGCACCTGCAGAGGGTGCTCCTTCAGATACTTCTGCATGTCGTCGAACGACTCCTGCAGCTGCTCTGCCATGGGTTTGATGGTTTTCTTCACCTCTATGGGTGGCGGAACCTCCACGCCTATGCGTACCTTCAGGAAGTAGAGATCGCGCTGTAGCGCCTCCATCTCGCTGTTGAGCGACTTGGCGGTTGTCTCGTTGGCTGTAGCGCTGAGCTGTCTCTTTTTCTCGTCAATGACCTTTGTATACCAGTCGATGCTACCCTTCAGTGGGTCGTCTTTCTTGTCGGTCACGGACGGGGTATGGTTGGTAGTTCCGCCACTTCCGCCACTGCCACCTGTGCCGGACGGAGGTGTCGCACTATATCCCTCTGTATGTACGTATGATGCCGACTTGCCCACTATTGCCTGCATGCGCTTGCGGATTGCCTGTTCTCTACGCCGTGCCTCGTTGTATTTAGCCTGCGCTTTCTCGAGCTCGCTCGAACCTACCTCCTCGCGCTCCTCTATGGTGACATCAGGAACATTGGGGTCGCCTCCCGATACGTGTGTGATTGTTTTTATCTTCCGTTTGGTGCTGTAGGTTCTTGTCTTTCCGTTCTCATCTTTAAGGATATCGTGCTGTTGCTGTCGCAGATTCGCAGCCTCATTGGCAAGATTGCGCAGGGTTATCTCGTTGATCATTTGGTCGCAGTACATCTTCGAGTTCTTGGTCAGAGCGGTGTACCATTGTGCGACAGTGGAGTAATAGCCCATTGCTTCACCATACTTGGTGTTCATTTCGCCAACAAGCTTCTTTTCCTCTTCCTTGCTACCTTTAAAATTCTTCAGTTTAAGGATGTTCAGGTCCATCTCGCTGCGTACTCCTGCAATCTCCTGTGCTGTCTGCTGATGAGCCTGCTTGGCACGCTGTTCAGCCTCAGTCAGGCCGTCCACCTTGTCTGCCGCATTGTCACTGCTGCTGGTCAGTTGTCCGATGGCTTCCACCAGCAGCCATATTGCGACTCCCACACCTGTAGAGATCAGCAGACCTTTAACCGCTGCACTCAGTGCCCTTGTGGCTACAGCCGCAGTGGTGGCCCCTGCAGCTTCGCCATTGAGCATTGCAGTCAATACCCTCACTGTTGCCGTCATACCAACCTTTGCCCTGCTTGCCACCCCGACCGCCACCGTCACCATGCCGAAGGCTTTGGTGGCTGCATACAGTGAGGTAGTGAGTTTTACCACACCAGTTATAGTGATGGTTATCTGTGAAGCCATGGTGACGTATGGTGCAATGCCTTGTACAAGCGCACCCATTTGCTCCTTAATGTCACCAAGAGTATTCTCCAGTTGCTTCTGTTTTCCTGCGTCAGTCTTGGCCAGCTCGGCATTCATGTTGCCTACGTTCTGCGTGATAACTTTAGCGAGCATAGCAGCACGTTCGCTCTCGGTACCATACTGGAGTACCTTCTTCTGGGATTCGTCAAAGGTTATACCGACACGCTGCAAAACCTCCACCTGTCCCTGCATTGCCTTGCCCATCATATTGCCGATACTGACAGCATCTTGGTTGGTAGCATTCAGTCCGTTCTGTTGTGCCACAAGATTATTCATGGCAGGAATGAGCACGTCGAGACTCCGCTTGTTTTGTAGAAAGGTTGCCATCTGCTGCGCTCCACTCAACTGCACCTCGTCGCCTATTACACCTAACTCTTGCTGTGCTGAGCAGAGATTTTTAATACTCTGTATCTGCTCATCAGTGGCTGCCATACGTTGACGCATGATGGTCTCTATTTGAGTTTCTGCCACGAGCTGTACCTGGTAAGCAGAGGTTAGGTCGCTTACCACGCCCTGCAGTTCTCCGATAGAGCTTTGTAATACATCAATAGCTTGAGCCGTTTCCGCCCATGTCAGAACACTACGCTTCGCCTTCTCACTCTCATCTTGTACGGACCGCACGGCTCTGCCCAGTTGTTCTGCATCCATGGTTACCTTCTTCAAGGTACCCTTGTCGTCCACTTTTATCGTAAAACTTACTTCCTTTGCCATTTTTATATCGTTTTTGTTTGGTCGTTTCTGATTTTATGTTTATATTTGCAGCGTGTCATATATTAAACAATAACACAATGGATAGAAAAGCTAAAGTCGTCATCAAGAAGAGAGCCACAAAGAATAAGGCCACAAGGGGTATCACACGGATAATGTTCGCTCTGGCAATACTCTTCTTTATGCTCTGCCAGTGGCAGACTAAGATATACTTCGGCGGAAACCATTCTTTCGGGGTGGTGTTTCCTATGATGGTTTTCGGCAGTCTGTCCGGATTGTTCCTCCTGTTCTTTCTCGGGCTTCTCGTTAGCAAGCTGGGGGACTAAATTATTCATTCCCAATTATCCTATAACCCCGCTCGTTTCTTTGCCTCCCTGTACCGTTCCATGATTTCCTCACGGCTCTGACCTTTTTGCTGACTTCGGCAAGATGTTGCCTTCTGTTCTTCACTTTCCCATGGGAACTTCATGAAGTCCTGCGCCCTCAGCTGCTTCTTCGAGTAGGGCTGCAGAGAGCACAGACACTGCATCCGCATACGCTCCCACCTGCCACGCTCCAGGTCCGTCTCCCGTTGCCACCATGCGTCATACGCCGCATAAAACTCAGAAGGGGTGCATCGGCAGAAGTCATCCTTGCTCATACCCATACACCCCATCGCTACGCCTTGCAGATGCTCCACATCCGTTGGCTCATATTCGCAGCCATCAGCCGACGAAGCTTCGCCGGCTATTTTTTTTTATCTTCACCCGTCTGTGCCATCGCCTCGTTCCAGTCGTTCAGGTCGTCGGGAGTAATCTGGCAGCAGAACGTCTCAAAGTCCGTCTCGAAGTCCACTCCGTCGGCCTTGCAAGCACACTTCACGCAGCACCACATAAACATCAGAAGCTCCTCGATGTCGCCACCGCTCATCTGGCTCACGTCCTTCTGCATGTTGCGCTTATACAGCAGCATGGCGCCCATCGTCAGGCGGCAGGGCAGCTCCCTGCAGCCTACGGTGATATATGATATACCTTTGTTCATAACTTTTAGTCTACTACGTTTTGATTACCCTCGTCGGCAGAGTGGCCCGTTGTGGCCGCCGCCTGCAGACCTGTTGTCTGTTTCTCCACCTTACCGCAGTTCTCCAGCTGGATGGAGTACTTCGAGTCGTCGCCTGCCTGGGCGTCGAGATCCAGCGAGGTGATAATAAACTTACCCTTGTAGCCACCGGCTGTCTTGCCCGAACGGCTGCCTGCCTCGCGCACGTTGTATGCCACGTCCACAGGAGTGCCGCTTATCTGCATATCCTTCAGCTGGTCGTAGGTAGGAGCATCCGTGGTTCCGTCTGTGCATACCACGCCGTCGGCGCTGATGCTCTCCGAGTAGCTCTTCACGTACTTCTCCTTCCACTTGCCGCTCGCTGCCTCCTTCGTTACTCGCTCGCCGGTCTCCGTCTGCGTCGTTATCTTACAGCCGGTGCTGAAGGCAAGCGCACCGCCACCCACCGACAGGATAAGGTCGGTTCCGTCTAATATATGTTCCATATTCTATTCTCTTTTTTTAATGATTACTGATAAATAAACTATTAGGATCAATCCGATAACCGCATACGTCCACATCGCCCAGTCGCGTTCGGGAGGCTTCTTCTCTTCCACGCTTTCCACACCGTTATAACGGCTTTCTGATGCCGTTCTATTCGTTTTAGAAGAAGAACTCACCGAAGTGCTACCAGCTGACTCCTCGCCCTCTGTATGATTCTGCCCCTTCGACCGTCCACGTCCCTCGATGCGATAACCGCCGCCATCTATCGGCATGACGAGCCACGTCTGTTCCCACTGATTGTCAGCCGTCGTGCTTGACCTCGTCTGGCTCATCGTCAGCGTCGTGTCGTGGCTTACGCTGCTGTCTTGGCTTACGCTGCTTGCCTGTTGTTTCTGTTGCGTCTGCGTCAGCGCCGTCTTCTTGGTTCTGCAGCTCGCCGCTGACAGGACAAGAAGCACGATGAGGACACAGTTGTATAGCCTCGATGGCACGTGTGAGCCTATTGAGCGCATAACGGGTGCGGGCGTTCTCGCGGTTGAGTTCCCCGATAGCCTTTGCATTGTCTTCTGCTGCATCGTTCAGTTCTTTTTGTTTTGCTAAGAGTTCCTTGCTCACGTCGCCATACATCTCCTTGAAGGTGTCGTGTATGCGCTTCGCCTGCTCGGCCTCCTTTACTTTTCGATTGGCTATCCAGGCGATGGCAGCACCTATGCCGCCGCTCGGGATAGCCCACTGCAGGATGTTCATAATCATGTCTGTCATCGCCTTTCTAACCGTTTGAATTTAATGTTAAGTATATGATGAAGATTTGAAGCCTTGTTAAGAAGCCTTATAGCCGCTGTAGATCACACCGCCGGCATCCTCCTTCTTTGGCATACAGATGAAGTAGTGTCGATAAGACACTAAGTTGCGCTGATACTGAGGATCACTCTCCGCAGGGCTGTAGTACATCTTGGTAGAGCCTGTGGCCTTGAACACACGGGGCACGTAGAATGCGAACGAGCACTGGAACTCGCCTGCCTTAGGTGTGGCGCCAAGGGCGTTCTTCACGCCTGCAGTACTGTAGGTAGGACAGGCACCGTACTCGTAGATGTCGAAGCCATAGAGGCGGCCTACGGTACCGTCGTTGCGGTTGATGTTATACTGCTCCTTGAAAGCCTGGTCGGTCTCGAGGAGGTCGTTCACGTGGTCCGTACAGAGTACCAGGCGACGGTCAGTCACAGGCACGCCTAATGCGTCGAGCTTACGCTTCAGAGCCACAACGTCGTCAATGCAGAGCTTGATGCGCTTGGTGGCGGTATCCACTGCGCCTGTAGTCACGAGCACCGGAGTCTTGTCCGTGTTCTTCGTAGGACAGAGCGCATGGGCTGCCTTGGCATACTTGGCATCGTTCAGGGCGTTGGCACAACTTTCCTTCACGCGGGCCATCTTTTCGTAACTGAGAGCATACAGCTCGTCGTCGGTCACTGGCACCACCTTGGTCTGGAACTTGTCAAGCGAGAAGGTCTTGTCGCCGTCCTCTAACTCCTGAATGTCCAATGGGTAGGTGGTGTTGTTGACAAGCACCTGTGGGTCGGCACCCACATCTACGAGGTGGATTACGTCGTTGCTGACGATAGAACTCTGGTCGGGCACACCGTTGAGCCATGCTGCGTCCAGTTTTCCACGCAGAGCCTTGATCAGCTCACCTGTCCACACCTCTGTCAGCACACCATCATAGGCTGCATCCTCAGGCATGAAGCCAGGCACTGCGATGGCGATGAGACTGGCCACGATAGCACCGCCAATGGCGCTGCAGCCCAACAGCGTTGCGATAATTCCACCCACAATGGCATTGAAGAGCAATGCCGTCATGATCTTGATAATTGTTTTCTTTTTCATTGTCGTATATCTTTTTATTTTTTTACCTTTTTACTCTTTTACCTTTTTACCTTTAGGCAGGTTCAAATCCGTACTCCGCCTTGTAGAGGCGCACGAATTCATCGTGATGGTTATCATGCAGATCCATCATCACGTTGGCTGGCACGGCACTCAGCTTCTCATACTTCGAGTAGTCTTGTGGGTCTGCCACGATATTACCCTTGTCGGTTCGATGCAGGGTTGCCGTAATCTTGCCCTGGGGCTGCATGGCCGACAGGGTGAGGTTCAACTGCTCCAGACCCAACTTCTTACCCAGTTCCACGAAGTGATCCTTCATGCCTGCAGCAAGTCGCTTCTCGGCGATGGCGGTTTCCACCGCACGTGTGACAGCGGCCAACTCCACGGCCTGTTGCTGCGCCTGGAGTGTCTGTACCTGGTTCTCCAAGGCGGTCACCTTACCTGCCGCAAGACTGAGACTTGCGAGCTTCTCATTCACTTCTGCTTCCGTTGCGGTCTCCTTCAGACCCAACTTGATCGCTAAATCTTTTAATTCCATTTCTTTGTTTTTTAATGGGGTTTTACTTACATTATCTAATAGGGGAAGAACGCCGTCGATGGCATTCTGTCCTGCTGAAAGTGAGATTGTCTTGCCTTCATGAGTGAGCACGATGGCGTCATCATTGCCACCAATATCTACCACACTCACCTCGATGAGTTTCGATTTCGTCACCGTCGGTCTCTGCTGACCCTCAACGAGCAGTTGCTTGTCGTCGCTCATCTCCAAGACCTGGAAGTTCGCGCTCACCATTTTCACGCTGCCGAACTCCCATTGCTTCTTCAGTTGTCGCGACAGGTCCGTAGCCTCGTCAAAGACCAGCTCGCCAGTCACGTCCTGGCCTTCCACCTTTATATCCTTCACCAAGCCCACCACCTTGCCGCGCTCGTGCATGTAGAGCAGCACCGGGTTGCGCTGATACTGCGCCAGGTCGATACCTGATGTAAGGATTCGAGTGCCGTAGCAGTTCACGCTCTCATTACTGATTCTTACTCGTTTACCTTTGCTCATATCTTTTTTTACCTTTCTACTTTTTTACCTTTTTACCTTTAAAAGCAAGAATGCTCTTTTTACTTTTTTACCTTTTTACTTTTTTACCTTTAAAAGCTTTTTCGGATGCAATATTACTAACTTTTCGCATAACCTCCAAAAAAGTATGAAATGCTTGCACACTTCCGTGAAGCCGCTGCACACTATTTTTGCAGATTGCCCAAAAAGTCGCAATTTTGCAATACCAAACCCGCAGGGCATCAAGCTCCTCCGTGGTTTTCTATTCACATTATAATAACATTCGAATATGACAAAAGCAGAATTAGAACGTAAGAAGAACCTCGCCCGAACCCTCTATATGGCGGGTAAGGAACAGGCAGAGATAGCCGAGCAGATTGAGGTGTCAAGGGTAACAATATCCAAGTGGGCCAACACGGAGGGATGGAAAGAGCAGCGGGCTGCCAAGAACGTGACGCGACCGGAACTGGTCAACAAACTCCTCCTCACCATCGACACCCTCATCAGTCAGGTCAACGAATCCGGCGACCCGGACAAGATATCCGGACTGGGCGACCGATTGGCCAAGCTCTCGTCCGTTATTCAGAAACTCGACAAGAAAGCCAACGTGGTGGATGCTATCGAGGTGTTCATGGCCTTCAGTAAGTGGATGCAGTTCCGTGCTCAGACCGACCCGAACATCACACCCGAACTCCTCAAGACATTCAACTATTACCAGGATCTCTTCATCTCCGACAAGATGAACAATGGTTTCAGTTGCGAACTCTAAGGTATAACAATAATAATTAGAAGCAAAGAAGGATGGCTACACTATCAGAGAAGAAACAGGCCATCGAGGCATGGCGGGAACACTGCAAGCAGATAGCAGCGCTTACCGACACCTCGCTCATGGCGCCCGAAAGCAAGACGGAGCGGAAGAAACGTATTGCTTCCCTGCAGAGGGATTATGCTGCCTTCTGTGAATATTATTTTCCGCACTTCCTGCAGCTCAAGGATAAGACCACCGGCAAGGTGCTGCGCACCATCCACAATGCGCCGTTCCACAACCTGGCAGCACGCAAAGTGAAGTCTACGCCCAACCTGAAGGCGGTGTTCATGTGGCCTCGTGGCCACGCCAAGAGTACCCACCTGGACGTTTTCCTGCCCCTGTGGCTCATGTTCCAGCCTCTCAGACTCATCAACTTCATGGTCATCGTGGGCAAGAGCGAGGATGCTGCCTGCCGACTGTTGGGTGATATACAGGCTGAGTTAGAATACAACGACCGACTCAAAGCGGATTTCGGAGAACAGAAGCCTAACGGCGGCGACTGGACCGATGGTGAGTTCAAGGCACAGTGCGGCGTCAAGTTCCTTGCCTGTGGTCGTGGTCAGAGTCCTCGTGGTCTGCGCGACCGTGAGGCACGTCCTGACTATATCGTCATCGACGACCTCGATGATGATGAGCTCTGCAAGAACGAGAAGCGCGTCCGTGAACTCACCTCGTGGGTCAAGTCAGCCCTCTTCGGTTCCTTGGACGTGGGTCGTGGCCGCTTCATCATGGTGGGCAACCTCATTTCCAAGAACTCCGTGCTCTTCAACATCGCCCACACCAAGGGCGTGTTCCTCTCCAAGGTCTATGCTGTGGACAAGAACGGAGACCCTACATGGCAGGAGAAATGGACACGCGAGGAGGTGGATGCCTACCGTGAGTTCGTGGGCTACCGCGACTGGAACAAGGAGATGATGCACAACCCCATCAAGGACGGTACCATCTTCCGCCACGAATGGATCAAGTATAAGCGTATGCCGAAGCTCTCGAAGTACGATGCTTTAGTCTGCTACACCGACCCGTCCTGGAAATCGACTACCGAGAACGACTACAAGGCGTGCCGACTCTGGGGAAGCATCGGCAAGGAACTGCACCTCATCGATTGTTTCGTGCGTCAGGAGACCACGGGTGCCATGGTGAGATGGCTCTACAATCTCTACGAGCGAAGCTTGGAAGAAGGCGCAAGCATCCAGTTCTACATGGAGGCAAACCTGATGCAGGATACCGCCCTCGATGAGTTTGCCGCCGAGGGCGACCTGCGTGGCTATCAGCTGCCCATCACGGCCGACAACCGCAAGAAGCCCGACAAGCTGCAGCGCATCGAGTCCATAGCTCCACTCTGGGAGCGTGGCGTGGTATTCTACAACGAAGCACTCAAAGACTCCGAGGATATGCAGGTAGGTATCGACCAGACGCTCTCGCTCGAACATGGCAGCCGCGCGCACGATGATGCGCCCGATGCCGACGAGGGCGCCATCTATATCCTCCAGAAGCAGGGCAGAGTGGCTGCCTTCGTTCCGAGAATAGTCAAGAGAATGCGCCCAAAGAATTCATGGTAGTAGACAATTCAACACTCAACATTCAACATAAAAAAACTATGAGTTTCATCACACAGGAAGACTTCAAGGTCGTGAGCAGCGAAGCTTCGCTCAAGGCCATCACGGGTGCCGACCCGGATAACATCAGCAACGCCATTGCGGAGGCACAGGAGGAAGTGGCAGGCTATCTGCGACCTAAGTACGACACCGACCGCATCTTTGCCACACAAGGCGACGAGCGCAACCGCCAGCTCGTCATGTACACAGCCGACATCGCGCTCTACAACATGTCCGCATCGCTCCCCAACCGTATGGGCTACGAGACCCGCAAGGAGCGTTACGAGAGGGCCGTCAAGTGGCTCGAGGGTGTACAGGCGGGCAAAATAGTACCCGACCTGCCCGTCGCCACTGACGAGTCGGGCAACGACATCTCGCAGGGAGGTGTCCTGGCATACGGCAACGGACCCGACCGCCACAGCTGGTAAAGTATTAGTCGGAATAATAATCGGTAAGAAGGCTCTTTTTACCTTTTTACTTTTAAATTAAACATTAAACGAAAATGGCAAGATTGAACATAAATAGAGCCAAAGACCGCATAGAGGATGCCTGGAGAGCATTCCTCGGCAAGCCGCAGCTCTGGAGAACCAAATATGGTAACATCGAACTGGTAGGCAAGAACAACCGCCGACAGGTGGAGAGCATCATCGCCAAACTGCAGCGTACCACCGAAGCACTCACCAAGGGCGACATACAGAAGTGGCGCCGTGCGTGGCAACTCGCCATCAGCGTGGAAAGCCCCAACCGTCAGGCGCTCTATGACATCTATCGCGATACTGAGATAGATGCCCACCTCTCTGGCTGTATCGACCAGCGAAAGGGCTTCGTCATGTCTCGCTCTTTCAAGTTGGAGGACAAGAACGGCACACCCAACGACGACCTCAACCACTTCCTCGAGCAGGAATGGTTCGTGGAGTTCTGCCGCCTCGTGCTTACTACTCCCTACTGGGGGCACTCGCTCATCGAACTCGGAGACCTCGGTACCGATGGCGACGGATGCCTCGCTTATAACAGTGTGTCGTTGGTGGATCGCAAGTACGTCATACCCGAGCACCACCGCGTCATCACCGACCTCGGACAGGACTGGACTACGGGTATCGACTACCACGAGCCGGAATGGTTCGGCAACCTCATCGAGGTGGGCAGACCCGACGACCTCGGCCTCTATCTCAAGGCTTCTCTCCACTGCATACCTAAGAAGAACGTGTTGGCGGCATGGGACGTCTTCAGTGAGATCTTCGGCATGCCGCTGCGCGTTGCCACCACCAGCTCGAGAGACCAGAAGGAGGTGGACCGTATCGACGACATGATGGCGCGCATGGGTCAGGCTGGCTATGCCGTACTGCCTACGGGTACAGAAATCCAAATCGTAGAAAGCGCCAAGAGCGACGCATTCAACGTTTACGACAAGCGTGTGGATCGTGCCAACTCTGAAATCTCCAAACTCATCATCGGCCAGACCATGACCATCGAGGACGGTAGCAGCCTCTCGCAGAGCCAGACCCACCTGAAGGTGTTTGAAAACTTAGTGGAGAGCGATGCCAAGTTGCTCGCCAACACCATCAACAACCAGCTGATTCCTCGCATGATCAGCCACGGTTTTCCTCTGCAGGGTTATCACTTCGCATGGGATGACAGTCCAAGCTACACTCCGGAGCAGCAGATGGAGTACGAGAAGATGATATCCGACCGGTACGAGGTGGACGGCAAGTACTTCGCCGACAAATACAATATGCCCGTAGGTGAACGTATCCAGCAGCCTTCACTCTTCGGCAGCGAACCTGCAGGCACGAAGAAAGACACAAAGGACAACAAAAAGGACCTGAAGATTTTTTTCGACTGAGCCCCGAAGATTACGAGGGGCTACACTCGAGATACAAGGAGATGATGAAGGGCATGGACGTGCCCGACGCTATCCAGCTCATGGGCGACAAGCAGTGGCAGGAGATCAAGTCGCGGCTTACTGGTAAGTTCAATAAGATGATGAAGGGCCTCTTCCGTCAGAAGGGAGCGCAGCTCGACATCAACATCCTGGCAAGCGACGAGGCACAGGAATTCATTACTACCCATGCGGGCATCCTTGATGGCGGCTTCCAAAAGGTAGAGATGAGCGACAAGATGCGCGAGCGGCTTACCCGCTCCAACTACATCTTCTCGGGCATCAAGACGTTCCACGAGCTCAACGAGGCTTTCCCTTCCATGCTCGATGAGAATGGCAATAAAAAGCCGTTCGAACGCTTCCTGAACGATGTTCGGAAGATCAACGACACCTACAATGCCAACTATCTGCACGCCGAATACAACTTCGTACAGGCTTCTGCCACCATGGCGGCGAAGTGGGAACAGTTCAGCGAGGATGGCGACCGATACTACCTGCAGTACCGCACGGCCAAGGATGACAAGGTGCGCCCGGAACACGCTGCCCTCGATGGTGTGACACTCCCCATGAGCGACTCTTTCTGGGAAACCTATTACCCGCCGAATGGTTGGAACTGTTTCCTTCCTAATACGCCCGTACTTACCGCTAATGGCTGGAAACACATCGCCAGCATCAAGAAGGGAGACTTAGTAATCGGAGGAAGTGGAGAGTTCCGTGAGGTAACAGCCACGCTTTCCCGTCCGTTTGAGGGCGACCTTGTAACTATCATCACCAAAGGGGCGAAATCCACATGCACCCCAAATCACCGCTTCTGCACAAGGAGAGGATGGGTCGCTGCGGAAAACCTTCACAAGGGAGATATAATTATCCAGGTCGGTGAACGTTCTCCGCTTCACCTGCTCGTTCACGCAGTAGGCAACACATATACCCTCCTTTGCTATGCACTGATGGCGTGTATAAGAAAGGGGAAAGCGGTTGCGTCCCTGGCAGTCAATCACAAGCCTAAGTTCTTTAATAAAGAAATCTACGACGTAGCCTCCAATAAGCTTGCGAACCTCGAAAGGAAAGCCCATTGCAAGGAGATGGCTTCGCATGATTTCTTCGCTTTCACTCAATGGCAAACCCAGTGCGCTCATCCGCTCTGGATGAAGCTTGCGAGTGGCAAGGGAATTTTCGATCGCATTCTTTCTTACAGATGGTCGAAGCAAAGAAGAGGTGCGCTTCAATTTGTTCGATATATCACGAATGAGGGCGCTATTTTCCTTGGTCTTACCCTGGCGCACGTGAAGTCCTTTAGCTGCAAGTTCATGGTTTGTCTGAGCAAGACGTTTGGCTGCATCCTCTCTTCTTTCTTCCGCTCCAATCCATTGAATGCGGACAGCTGCGCTTCCATGCCTGATAGGGATGCCCAGTATGCTAAGAATGCGATGCACAGTTCTTCCGTTCACCTTCCAATAAGCAACGAGCCATCTGAAGCTTCTCTGTTCTGTGACGTATCTGAATTTTGCGGCATCAAGGATATTCATTCCTTCGATGGCTTCCACTCGTTCTTTGATTTCTTGAGAAATACCTTTTTCCATAATCGTTATGTGTTGGTTGAGGGCAAAGTTACAAAAAAGAATCGAAATACCAAGGTATTTAACCTCTCTATCGACAAAGATGAGTCGTATATCGTGCCCGTAGGCATTGCACACAACTGCCGCTGTACCGTGGTACAGGTGCGAAAGCAGAAATATCCGGCTACAGAGCACGCTGAAGCCATGAGCAGGGGCGAGGAGGCCATGAACGGTGAAAGATACAATATTTTCCGCTTCAACAGTGGCAAACAGGGCAAAACCATGCCCGACTATAACCCTTACACCATCAAGCGGTGTAACGACTGCGATGTGGCGAAGGGAGGGGACGTTAAGCTATCAAATCGTGTAAACAACAACCAGTTATGCGAGGCATGCAGATTACTAAGATACACGAAGGAGGAGGTATCTAAGCGAATCAAGAGAAATAAGCCTATTTATGACAGTCTCTTAAGAAATAAAGAATATCGAGAAGTAAGTATGGATATGGAAAGCGGAGGTATCAAGGCTATCCATAACGAACATAACCTTAACAAAGACAAGGGCTGGTACGAAACCTATTCGCAAGATGCAGGCGTAAAAAATGGACACGTTGTTATTTTGGAAGCAGAACCTCAAAACAGATATAAGGTAAAATGTTGTGAGGGAACATGGGATAATCTTCCTTTTGAAGTTGCAGGAGCTGAGAGTGGAACACCTAACAATATCAGAAACGCCCTCAAGCATTGCGCTTCTAAGCCTGACTCTAAGGTTGCAGTTATATTTTTTCCTAACGATAATTTCTCGGCAGAAAACTTCTATGCAGGACTCGCAAAATTCTTAGGCCTCAGAAACACAACCCAATACAGGAAATTCGAAAGAATATACTGCATACACAATGATAAAATAGTGCTAACAAAAAAGCCAGACTGAAAAGCCTGGCTGGAATGAGAGCGGGTCTCTGAAGGTTATCCCCATCCCTCACGCTGCAAATATACAATAAACTTTTTAAACTCGCAAGGATATGAGCAAAAAAGAAGAGAAAAAAGAAAAAAAATCGAATGGAAACGGCACTGTTTTGCTATTTCCTTGGCAGCAAATCCAAAGAATATGAGCAAGGAAAAGCAAATACCTACAAGAATACTCCTACCAAAAAGGATAGAAGCCCCAAGCACAAACTTATTGGGAAAAATAAGGCAGCAAATTCTGAGCCGAATGGGCTGTCTGCGGCTGAGAGGTGAGAATGAGACACTCCTTCAACTTCTGCGCAAAGATGCCTATATACTTTCACAGCTTGTCGATGGATCGTACAGATATAATATATCCCCGAAACTAAAGACAAGAACAGTAAGGACGTACCAACAACTGTCGGAGACAGAGGAAAAAGGGACGTTTGCTGTTTATCAAGAAAAACAGCTAAAATACCAAGGATGGTGGCGTCTAACGTTGTCAAATGGCGTATTAAAGCTTGATGTCGCCGCTCCAGATCTTGCCGTATATTGTGCAACTGAACTCTCTCTTGCGCCAATGTACCTTCGATAATAAAATAACACATAATCTATCAATATTTTAAGTTATACAATATATATAAACGTCAAAGCTGCGGCAATATTATGCCGTTTCAGCCCCTACTAAGGCTGGGGCCCTATCCCTACTACCGATGAGCCTCGGTCCCTATTAGGGCTGGAGCCTCGTCCCTATAGGGATGCAAAAACGATATTCTAACGGTGTTCTATCACTATTATATTCACATTTTAATCTTAAAAGTAAATGATCAATTACAGTATTGCAATGATGGGCAACCCTGCCAAGAAGCAGGACCCAAAGAAAGCCTACGGTGTGGCTCAGTACACCGAGAAGATGACACTCGCCGAGTTCAGCGAGCATATCTCAAGCCACGGCAGCACATACGATGCAGAAGACGTGGAAGCTATCCTCGGAAAAGCCGTGAAGTGTCTGCGCGAAATGCTCCTTGCCGGAAAGAAGGTGGAGTTGGGCAAGCTCGGAGAATTCTATGTCACCCTGCACGGCAAGGGCACAGAACTCGCCAAGGATTACAACCCTGCCACCTGTGTGGAGAAGGTGAACGTGGTGTGGACTCCTGGCAGCCTCTTCGAGAACCTGAAGAAGGAAGCAGCCTTCAACTTCGTGGCAAGCCGCAACGAGCAGGAAGAAGCTAAGCGGAAAGCCAAGGCGCAGAAGGACGACAATGGCAACACACCGCCTGCCTCGGGAGGTGATAGCCCAGCGCAAGGGGGCGGTGGTTCCTCGTCATCAGACGCGTCACAGGGCACACAGCCCGGAGGTGGAGATACACCACAGGGCGGTGGCGACGGAGAATAGCTCTTACTTGAGCCAAAAAAAGGGGGCTGCATCATCACGATGCAGCCCCCTCTGTCGTTTCAGGGTTCGCCAACCCCGACCGCCTGCGGCTATGTACACAAAACTTAAACCTAAGAAACCAAAAAATGATCTATTCATCTTCGCGGGACTTCACAGCCTGCTGGGGTTCGCCAACCCCGAAATGAGAGTATAGTTAAAAAAAGCCGCAGGGCATACTGCTAACTTAAAACATTCTGACACCCTCACGGGCTTTACAAGAATGGATTGTTTAATAACATCTAAAAATAAATTACTAACAAACAGTGTAAATATATGATATAAGATATTCCTTAACTCTTGAAACTTATCTTCTCGTAGCCGTACCAGCGTATGTTTACCTTTATCAGATCTTACGAAGGTACCTCACTTTCATGATCTCGATATTCTCCATCAACTCGCCATGACTGCGACAGGTCATCGTCGTCTCCGGGCAGTACACTGTCACGGACGGGGTATCTATGCCTACAAGCGCCTTCAGCACTTTCTCTATCAGGATACAGGCCGCCTCAAAGCCACCCTCCATCCAGTCGGTCACAATGTGTAGCCGCATCTCGCCCTCGCCGCGCTGCATCAGCTCTTTGCCCGCCATCATCCTCCAGCCTATGTCGCCTATCTCGATAAACACTGCAGGGCGCTGCCAGGGGCTCTCCTCGTCCACATACTCCACATTCTCGTTGTACAGGTCCACGTGCTGCACATCGGGCACCTGAGCCTCGATGGCACGTTTCACGTCGCTAAATAAACTTAGTCTTCCGTCCATAATTCAACATTAAAACTTTAAATGATTAAAATACTCCTCAAGCTCATCCTCGATGATCTTTGTCACTTCTTTCTCCACTTCCGGGGCCATGCCCAAGAACTGGCGTTTCGGAATCTTAATGGTCTTACCCACCTTCATCAGCGCCATCGCCCGCCAGAACTCGGCGTTGGTCGACAGCTGCCGCTGTTTCTTCGTCTGGCGCAGGCTGCCGTCCTTGCGATAACCAAAGGAGCCTGCCGACTCGTAATACTTGTGCCAGAAGAACCGCTTCATCTTCTCCGTCACCTTGATTTCTCCACCCTCGTTATGTATGGCTGCATAGGGAGAGGAGGAGTAGAACGTGATAGAGGTGGCGTCGCTCCGGCTCTGAACGCTCTTCCTCAGGTCGCCCGAGGCTACGAGGATATGCCCGTCGCCTCTTGTCGGACTTTTCCGTCTTGCCCATGCCTTGGTGAAGAATCCCTGGCGCTCGAAGTTCTTGTCGAACTCGTCGCCGATCTCCACTCGGATATCACTCAGAATATGTCTGATCACTACCGATAAATCATTATTTTCTGCCATATCTTTATCAGTTTTCAGCAAGAAGGCTCTTTTTACCTTTTTACCTTTTTACTTTTTTACCTTTAAAAAGCTTTCTACCTTTAAATCAGCAATACAGCCCGTCAGCCAAGTAGTCATCATGCAGGGCTTGCAGATTCAGGTCCGACATGCGGCCCTCCAACTCCTGATACACCAAGGCTTGGTCCTGCAGAGACAGCTCCTTGGCCTGTTGCTTGGCATAGGCTACGATACGATTGACAATATCTTCCATACGCTCTTGTTTACTTTTCGTCAGGTTCGTCAAACTGCAGAAAAAGCTCATCATCGACTGGAATCTCGTTGCGGGGGTCGGCACTGGCGTTGAGGATATTGTACAGCTGGCGCTCCGAGATGGCATAGTGCGGGTAGATATAGCGGCGCCATATCTCGCGGTTCGATATGCCGAGCTTCGCATATCTGTCGTATATGCTGTTGATGTCGGCTACGCGCTTCTTGTAACTCAAGCCTCGACGGCCGCGCTTCAGATTCCTCATCGATGATCGTATGCTTTTCTAATTAAACTTCAGCAAGAAGGCTCTTTTACCTTTTTACTTTTTTACCTTTAAAAGCAAGAAGGCTCTTTTACCTTTTTACCTTTTTACTTTTTTACCTTTAAAAGTCCTTTCTACAGCCTGCAGAAGCTGGGCTCTATACGCATCCACACGCCCGTCTCCTTGTGACGACGGAAGAAGTAATAGTTCACGGCGGTCTTCTGCACTACGTTCGACTCCTTAAAGAGGGTCATGATATCCTTGTACTCCTGGTCGCCGAAGCGGTCTTCGAGCTCGTACAACTTAGAGATGCTCTTGTAGTCCAGGTCGCCACGCTGGTTGCGCTCCAGCAGGGTCATCGCCAACTGGTACATCGGGTCTTCCTGGCCCTTCTCGCTCTTCTGCATGTAGTTCTTCAGATAGGCCACCAAGCGCTCGGCTGCCATGTCGGCACGCTCATCGAAGCCCTTCACGCTGTTGCTCGCCACCTGCAGACGGAAGTCGCCGTCGGTGATCGTATAGTTGCGCTGGTCGGCATTCTTCAGCTGACCGTAGTCGCGCATCACTGAGATGAAGCCTTCTGACTCTTTCTCAAGCCATTGCTTGAAACCTTTCACGTCGGCGGTCACGTTCACTAAGAACTCTTCCACACGGTGCATGAACTCAGCACGAAGGCCCTCGTAGGCATCGCGCTTGGCCTGGCGGCTCTCGTTGGCGTCAGCATTGAGCTGAGCGAGTAGAGCCTTCTTCTCTTCTGCCGTCATCTGCGACAGGTCAATTGGGTTTTTCTTTGTTTCCATTGCTTCCTTTGCTTATTAATATGAATTGATTGTTGATGTTTCGCTCTTCACGCTTCACGCTTCGTTCTTCGCTTACTAAGCCTCCCTTACGGGCAATGGCGCGAAGCTTCACGCTCAGGCTTTCCAGTTCCTCCACCGACAGACGACCGAAAGGCTTGCCGCTGATCCGGGGGTGGCGGCAGAAGTCGTTCACTCGCTGCCAGTCGCTGGTGTCGATCTGCAGGCCCTGCATCAGACAAAGACAGATGCTGCGCCTGCGTTTCAGCTCCCGGTCGTAGCCGCTGGCGGCTTCCAGCTCCTTGCAGGCTGCGTCATACTCCGCCTGAGTCATCTCGCTCAGATGCTCCGTGCGACCGTTGGTCCAGTTCTGCACCATCAAGCGCTTCTCCTCCTCGCTGTCGCGATGACTCAGGCGGTTCCAGGCGCGCCAGAATCTTCCGTAACTCTTCATCGCTCCCAACTGTCTTTCATGAGATGATAGTCGACATATTTGTCACGGACACTTTGCAATAAATACTCTGCACTCATACAGAAATTTTCAACCTCGATCAGAGGGATGTCGTTATAACAGAAATACAACAGGCCTTCATACTCCCTCACTTGGATTCTGCGCAGGGCTTCGCGCCGAAGTTCCTTCTCGCGTTTCATCACTTGCTTGCGATGATGCTCGGCATCCATTCTCTGCCACCATTCCTGGATGGTACTGATAATCTCCTTCATATCTTTTCTATTTTTGGGTTAATAATTATTCACTATAGTTTCCAGTTTGCAGAAGGCCATCCTCCCATACTCTGAAGGTGGCTCCGGCTTCTCCGACGAATCGACCCTGACAGACCGCCTCGTAGCCGACGACTCTTACTTTCACGCCCGCCATATACTTCAGCCTGACTGCAGGCTTGCCCAATGGCTGGCTCTTCGCTTCCTGCGAGATGAAGATAAAACTCTTTCGGGGAAACTCATTCACCAAGGCTTCTACCTGTGCGTATTCCCAGTGAGAGTACTGGAAGGAGTCCACGATGATGAACTTCGGACCCTTGCGCTGCTTCAGCATTCTTTTCAGGTTCTCCAGGTCCGAATCGATGCAGACTCTAAACCTGCCTTGCTCTTCCTCCATGTGAAACCGCTCGATACGCTCCTTGAAGCTCATGCTCACTTTCTCTTCATAAGAGCAGTAGAGCACCACGCCGTATTCGCACAGTTTCTTGGCGAGCTGCATCACGAAGCTGCTCTTACCACCAGCCGATGGTCCCGAGATAAACCAGGTATCATACATATCCGGCTGCCCGAAGCACCGCTCCCATTCTCCGTCCCAGGGTATCGGCTTGTAAGTCATCTTCAGTATCTCCCTGGGACTGTATGCTCTTTTTGCCATATTTATCTTAAAAAGCAAGAATGCTCTTTTTACTTTTTTACCTTTTTACTTTTTTACCTTTAAAAGCTCTTTAAGAGATTTTCAGTTTCTCTATCTCGGTATATACTCGTCTCAATCCGCCTCGGGTCTGTCTCACGATGGTGGCGATGTCATATCCCTCCGGGGCGTTCACTTTTGCCACGATGGCTGCCTGCTTCATCAGGAACTTCTCGCGCTCCTTGCCGTCGTCGGGTGTCACCTTACAGTATCGCCCACCGTAACGGCTCAGCATTTCGGTATATCCCACCTTCTTGCAGTCGATGCTTCGGTTGATCTTCTCCTTCAGTCCGTCGGCTCCCATCATGTACCAGCCGCAGCAGTGCTCGGTGGCATTCCAGAGTGCCTTGAGTTCCAAGAAGGCTTCATACTGCAGGTCGCCTGCCTCGTCGAGGATAATAAGCGGTGAGTCGATGGAGCGGAGGTAGTAGGTGAGGTCTTCATATACATCTCCGTAGGTTCCCTTGCTGTCAAGTCCGAACTCTGCCGCTATCTTGCGTATCAGGCGGCGCTTGGTCTTCACCTGCGAGCAGTCTATATAAGCGGCGTTCTTGTGGCTCTGTACGTAATACTTGGCGGTGTAGGTCTTGCCGATATTAGGCTCGTCGCAGAGGATCATCGAGAGGGCGGAACTCTGTGCGGTCTCCAACTGCTTCGTCACGATAATGAAAGTGTCGGTCTTGCCCGTCTTCCATTCTATCTCGTGGCGCAGACTTACGCCCAAGCGTCTGGCTAAGCGTATCCAGTTGCCGTCGCTGATAGTTCGGTCTGTCTGTCCCTGCTTGACCATGGAATAGACTGAGGTGGCCAAACCGAGCACCTTGGCGTGCTTACTGTCACTGTCGAAGCGGACACGGTCTTGGGCCATCGCCGCCAAAATCTTCTTTTTCTGTTCTGTTGTTATCATTGCCATAAGTTTTTGAAGTTTATATCATGTCGATTGCACGCTGCAGGATATCTTCCTCGGTTTCGTCGTCCGTAAAGACGTCTATTGGCTCCGTGTCTGGCATATCTGCAGTAAGTTCTTTTATCTCTTCCGGTTCGTCTGCCTGACCGCCGGTCGTACCGACGTCCCTTTCAGCCTCCATCGTTCCGAGAGCAGGAACCATGTTGTTATCTACGTAGGTATTGAACTCCCTTACCTTCTTCTGCTGATGATAGAACTTCCTGCGGTCTTCCTCGGTCTGTTCTGCCATCACTCGGTTGTAGGTTTCTACCTTCTCCACCTGGTCGATGAATCTGTCGCCCTGGAAGATGAACACATCCTGCGGCTTCCCGTCCTCATCCGGCAGATAGTAGGCGGTCACCTTGTAGTTGTTAGGCGCTAAGCGCTCCAATACTTCGGGCTTGCTCAGCCACCAGTCTGCATAGGCTACTCTTACCGTAGAGTTTCGCCTTACTGAGGTTTCCACCTTCTCGCCGATATATCGGGCAAGGGTAATGGCATCGAATGGGCGCAGGTTCGGGTTGATATGCTCCATCAGCACGTCCCATCGGGTCATACCGGGGTATTTCTTCTGATTAGGGTGCAGCGTATGGTTCCACTCGTAGTTGTCGCGGCGGTCGTCTGCCACAAGCTCATCAAAGGTGAAGTACTGCTTGTCCTCCCAGGTATCATTGCCCGCATCGCTTATCTTCTTGGATTCCACTCTGTATTTCCACTTGCCATAGAATCGGCCGATACCTACGTGGTTGCGGTGGATGATACGGCGCTTCTTGGCTCCGTTGAGGTTTTCCGCCTGTTTCTCCTGTGAGTTCAGTGGCGCACAGTAGCGTACATAGCTGAACACCGTTCCTTCCTGCAGCAGGGTGTACTTATACTCCGACATCAGGTGGTTCTCCACCTCAATACCTGCCGGAATACCCCAGCCGTGCTTGGCTATCAGCCGGAACATATCCCGGAAGCATTCCTTCACAAGGTTCTGGTCCTTGTCCCTGGAATAGCTGGCACCTAACACGCATTGGCTCACAGAGTCGTAGGCATAGTAGGCTTTCACCCTCAGTTTCGTGTCCTTCAGCTTACGGGTCAGATCCACGTCATCCATGGTTATCTGGCTCAGTGAGTATTCTCCGGCATGGCGGTGCATGTGAGGCATACTCTCGTGCATGAAGGTACTCCAGCTCAGCTGACTCTTATCCCAGATAAGCCTGTTCTTAGGCTTGTTCAGGATGTTGCGGATGGTACTGTCGCTCAAACTCTTCGGGTTTCCGTCCTTGTCGCAGAAATCCTCCGGGTTGAACAGCTCGCCCGTCTGAATATCATATACGTCGAGCTCGCCACATACGAAAGCATCATACAGGTCTTTCACCTGTGAGTTAAGAGGCTTGTTAGGAAGGCATTGCAGACCAAGCACTAATTTTTCGGTCTTCACATCCACCTTTCGGGTGTTCTGGTTGCCGAACTTACAGCTGATCAGTACGCCGTAGCCGCCAGCCTTATACTCATTTACCTTCTTTCGGAATCTCAGTGTCGATTCGGGTAGGGTATGATGATAGGTTTCCTTCAGCACCTTGATGGTCTTGGCCATCATATCCCAGTCGTAGCGTTCACCCATCAGCTTGCGGTAGGCAGAGGCGCGGTCATAGAGCTTGATACAGGTGTTGAGCACCGAGGCATTCACCACATACTCCTGGATCTTCTCTGCCGACAGGTCCAAACCTGTCTGCTGTCTGCTCTGGAAGTAGCACATGGCGTGCTGATCCACCTCGTAATTGGAAGTAATCCATCCTCGCAGCCTTACTTCGGGGCCTCCAGGGAACTCTACTTCCACCGCCTTGCGGTACTTGGTAGGCAAACTGTCTACGGCAATAAGAGCCGTGCAGCCGCTTGCGCCACCGCCTCGACGTACCACGTTAATGCGGTTTCTTGTAGCCATCTTTTGGTAATTAGCTGGACTCATAATGCCCGCCTCACAAAGTTCTGGTACAGATATGCAAAGTGTATTGCCGTAATATTCCATTGTTATATATCAGTTTAAAACCAGTAAGAAGGTCTATCAGTAAGAATGCTCTTTTTTACCTTTTTACCTTTTTACCTTTTTACTTTTTTACTTTTATATCATTCTTCACTGGTGAAATAATCCCAGTTTCTGCCCATCCAGATACCCACTGTCAGGCATACGATTCCAATAGTCAGATACAATGTGATGTCCATAACTCTATCCTCCAACTTTAAAACCCTGCTGCCATGATCTGTAGCGAAGGCATCTCGCGTACCAAGACGTTGTACGCTGACGCCATCTCCTTACCCTTGAAGAAGATGGTAGCATTACCTGTCTTCTTGTCAAACTCCAGTACCGCTCCGTTGGGGAAGTATTGCCTGAAGCTTCCCTCATGGTCGAAAAGCAAAGTGTCACCCTTTTCGGCAACCACCGTCTCCACGCCGCCGTTAATCTTGGCGTATTGGCGAATGCGCTGCGCCTTGTCGCTCATACCCCGCTTGGGGTCGAAGGTGAGGGCAAGCCATATCGACTGGTCCGACACCTTGAAGGTCTTGCGTATTCCTTCGCGTACCTTCGTGCTTACGTCTATTGCTCTTTTCATATTCTAACAATATTATAATCCTTTTCTAATGGTGGAGGAAAGCGGAGTCGAACCGCCTTTCTTTCCAAATTTTACCATGCAGTTATCATGCTGTCCGGCCAAAACTCTGGCAATAAAAAGCCGTCCAGCCTCTGTCAGACTTCTCCGTGCGCCCTGCATTCCAGCTACCTCCAAGTTGCCGGGATACGTTGCCCGGCTCGTTGTTAATCCTGATTCTTTCTACACTTAGAAAACTAAACTTATGGCAAACATTAAGTATTTTTCGCTCAAAATGCTTATCTTTGCATCCAAATTCATGTTTCACTTATAAATTATATTAATTATGGCTACATATACTGCTATTTACAAAATTGCACCGAATGCAAAGTTCTTCTCAGAAGAATCCTTCATGGATGAGATCAAGCCTGCGGTTAATATCATCAGTACTCTGTCTGAATCCTTTGGAGGATGCAAGCCGAAAATCGAAATAATCAGCAAAGCTCCCTACAAAGCTCGTATCACAATCTCTATACCAGCAGGTCAGCAAAAGATTCTTGCCATCTATCACCTCTTCGGTATTATTGGCGACTACATAGCGTATTATATGGGAGATACTTACGTTGAAGAACACCATTCGTGTAAATAACCTGATAGACTGGGAATTTATCGTAATACTCACCATCTATCTTGCGTGCCCATTCGAAAAGATATGGGTTAAGCAGCTCGCCTGTCTCGATGTCCTTCACGTTTATTCTGCCATCAAGAAACATCTTCAGTTTTTCTGTATCAGGAAGAGTATTATCAACCCCTTCTGCCTGTGCGATGTTCTCGAGCAAACGCTTCATGCGTTTTGATGTTCTCTTGTGTGTCATGATCTTTTCTTTTTATCGAGGGCGCAACCATTACCGCTGCACCCTCGTGGTTAAACATTTCCAAAAATATGGCTGTCTTTCCAGCCTGCCATCCCGTCTTTCCGAGAAGTCACCCTAATTTCCAGTTTGCCCGTCTTTCCGGGCTGCCATTCCGAGGTTTCAATTATCCGGAGCGTGAGGTTCCCGACCTCTTCCTCCAGTCTCCTTACTGGGCTTTACATCTTTTTAAGACGAGAAATTTGCCCAACTCGCGCTTTTTTAGTATCTTTGGCGCGGTGTTTATCTTAAACACGGTGCAAAGATAAGGAATAATTTTCAACCCTCCAAATATTTTGGGGATAATTTTCGTTTTATGGGCAACATTTTAACAAAAATACAGCAAATAGCCTCTAATGAGGGGATAACTATCGGCGCTTTCGAGCGTTCTATAGGAGCAAGTAAGGGTGTTCTATCTCGTGCTATAGCCAATGGTACGGATATACAAGCTAAATGGTTGGAGAAAATAGTTGAAAATTATCCCCACTATTCTGCTTCGTGGCTTCTCGCAGGCGAAGGACCTATGCTCAAAACGAGTACTTCCGGCGCTGATGAAGCACCATACCCTGACGAAAAGGAGAGAAAAACGAAGAAATCAGAGAAAAATAGCAAATGTTCTTCTCGGATTCAAAAACTACCAGAGGGAAGTATGGAGGGCATCCCACTCATACCTACCAGCGCCATGGCGGGCGCATTCACTTCTGATATCTCCTTCATGGAGTACGAATGCGAGCACTATTTCATACCAGACTTCAAGGGCGCCGACTTCCTTATCCGGGTAAAAGGCGACTCTATGCAACCTACATACTACTCTGGCGACCTCGTGGCTTGCCAGAAGATACCGATGAACGACGTCTTCTTCCAATGGAACAAGACCTACGTCCTCGACACCAATCAGGGAGCCATCATCAAGCGAGTACTGCCGGGCAAGGATGATGATCATATCTGCATCGTCTCCGATAACACCAAGTACCCACCGTTCGAACTGGAGAAATCATACCTCCACGCCATCGCCCTCGTCAGAGGCATCATCCGTCTGGAGTAACCTCGTTCTATACCCACCTTTAGGACCCGTATCATTTTCCCAGCTCCGGGAAGATGGTACACACCCTCAAAAGTGTCCCTCTGGTATTCTCCCTCTCCCTCAAAAGCACCCCTCAGGTGTTCCCCTCCCCTCAAAAAGCGCCCCTCAGGTGTTCCCCCCTCCCCCTGGAAGGCGCGAAAATAGGTCAAAAAGCCCCTATATACTATATATAATAAGGTGTAAATACCAAAAGTCGAGGTCTGAAAAGGGTATGTTTCCTACTGATAAAGTGGGAAAAGTGGTAGTTTTCCTACCTCAGCTATCGGTATGCCGTTTTACCCACTTTTGTCCCTCCACTTTTCTGAAAATGTCCCTCCAGTTTGTCCCTCCACCTGTCCCTCCACTACCCAAAATCGACCATTTTGAGCACAAAAAAGGGAGCCGTAAAGCTCCCCGAATAACCCAAAATAATCCCAAAAATACCCCCAAAATCATCCCCGGTTTATAACATCATTCGAACAACATCCGAATACCCCAAAAATTGCGTTCTAAGCCCTCATTCTTCCCCGGTTGATACATCATCCATAACCATCTCAAACAGGCGCACACCCCTTTGTTTTAGCGCTTTTCGCAATATCCATGCCCCTTTCGCGCCATCATCATCCGCTCCTCTCTCAGATCTCGCCATCATCACGCTGCCTCCTGCGTACAAACCCTATGTAAACCCCATGTAAACCCTATGTAAACTTTCGCCCTATCTTTTCCATCTCCAGGCACTCTAAAATTAAACCAAAATTAAAGCTATGTAAACGTTTCGTTTTGCATCCTCTTTTCCTCTTCATTCATGTAACTCTCTATCATTCATCATCTTATCTTACTTTTCATCTCTTTCATTTATATACGCTTCGTTTTGTGCCCTTTACAAAAATATAAAGTCTGGCAGGATGACTCAACAACCAGAAGAAAAAGTCATCGAAGCCATTCTTGCCGAAGCCAGATACCACATCGCCAACACATAACAGAATGTCAGCAGTTTCTGGAATATAAAGCCGCCTGTGCATCCCATGAGTGTCAGAGAAGGCAAATATCCCATGTCCCTTATAATTGAATAGCATAATCTATAATTTTTAAAATTTATTTCTGACATAAATAACTTCATTCATGCCACAAAGGTAGTTAAGAAAAGAGAAAAATATTTGCACACCTAAAGAATTCTAAACTTGTGCAATACTTTTTCTCATTTTTTCTTTATCTTTGCATAAGATAGGCTGCACCTCAGCAATTAATGCAAGCTTTATTGCGCTCGGTTTGCACTATCTTTGCATAAGAATTATAAAAGAATATGGCTATCAATCAACTCAACAAATATGTCTGGCTCGTGGAAAC
>ERZ507040.195-NODE-195-length-30104-cov-5.26084_pt1 | contig 30104 bp, 36 predicted proteins | sample MGYA00512871_ERZ507040 | MGnify/ENA metagenome assembly ERZ507040
TATACCACATAGGATTACTTGCATATGCTGCCCCCCCTAAATTATAGGGAATATCGGCTATTACCAATTGTGCTTTAGGTATGCCATATCTTTTATAGTTCTGAAAATTATCATTAAATAATTCTACTTTCATTAAGCTTCCTTTCTTATCTCCTTATCTTGTTAAATATCTAGTTTCATATTTTAATCCCTTACAGTGCAGCTATATCCTTTTAACCTTCTCATTCTGTGCCTAATGGTTTTTACATTATCCCCAACATATTTGTAGGCATCTCCCTGCATATTCTTTTCTTCATTAAGCTTATCTAACGATGCTCTATATTGTTTGTAGCTTTCACATTTACTGTGACATCCTACTTCTCTGAATTGGCAACCCCTGCATGGTGGTTTCATAATAACTCCTCGCCCATTGGTTAAATGCTTTGCTTCCCTTATATATGCTTCTTCTGATTCTTGCTTTTAATAGCTCTTCTGATGGAGTAACCACATAACCCCAATATGGTATAAATACCTTTTTTGCTTCTTTCGTTCGGCACTTTACAATATGATCATGTGCTTTACATACATTTCTGTATCTGTCATTCATGCTCATATCCCTCTAATCTATTGCCAACTACTCTTGCATTTCCATTATTCACTACAAATGCTAAGTCAAAATCTAGTACCGCATCATTTTCTTTTTTTTGCTCGTTGATTGCTTTGCATCTCCATTGGAATTTATCAACACTGTAATATACTTCCCCTACCATTGGAGTATCTTGTACTGATTTACAATCAAACTCTATATGGTCCTTTTCGTATATCCTCATGCCTGTAGTATCTTTCGCTTCACTTCCCCTACAAAGCGTTCCGTCCTCAATTGGTACCCATGTATACATATCGTTTTCTACTGCTAATAGTCTTATTTGTGAGTAGATTTGCTTTATTTCATCACTGCTTACCCATTCTGACCTGTTCAAGTTTTTTCTTAGGCCTTTATATATTAATGGTTTCATGCTGCCCCCTATTTTGCATAAATCTTTGTCGGACTATATGCATGGCAATCTTCACATTCTTCTTTTTTTAGCCAATATAATGTGCCTGCAGTTTTGCCTTTGAATACTTTTACTGATGTTTTCCCTTTAGGGCAAGATGTTTTTACCCATAATGCGCCACTTTTAGCTGGTCCAAATGAATGGCTACATATCTTTCTTGGTCTACCTCGTCTCATTGTTCCTCCTAGAATGGAATATTTTCATCATCATCTACAAACCCATTTTCAAAATTACTTGGTTTGCTTTCATTTTCTTTTAACCCATATGTAAGGACTTTGGCCACAATCTCTGTAATGTATCTTTTCCCTCCGTCTTTTTCATATGATCTAGTTCTTAGTTCACCATTTACTGATACAAAATCACCTTTCTTTAATCCGCTATATTTTTCCGCATCAACCCAACATACAATGTTGTGATATTGTGTGCTCTGTTGCTCATTCACATATTTGTTGGTTGCCATTCTAAATGTGAGTACTGGCTTCCCTGTTTTTGTATAACGTAGTTCTGCATCTGCTACTACGTTGCCGCTTAAAAATACCTCATTTACGTTTATCATTTACTTCTTCCTCCCATTTCTCACATTCTTTGCTAATTACACATAGTGAAATTATTGATACGCCTAGTATCGTTCCTATTACAATTCCTATTCCTAGTAGTGCCATGTCTTACCTCCTCAATTTTTATTAGTCTATAAAATCTGTAAGGATAACCTTCATCTGATACAGACTCAACTACACTATCTGTTTCTACGTAATAACCTTTTGGCGGTTGGATATAATTTCTCCATTCGCTTGGCTTTAAAATCTCCGTTTTAACTTTAGGTTTTTCTAAATTCTTGCTACTATTCCATCTACGTTTAAATGCATCTTCTTTATCTGAGTAACAAGCACTCCTTTTTTCTTTTACAAAATAGCTTGCTAATCTCACTGCATCTTCTGCTCTACCTTGATATAACATCAACTTATGCATGCCATGTGGCCAAAGTTCATTGATTTCATCTGAATACAACTCTGCATTATTGATGATCATGTGAAAGTGAATTCTTGTTTTTCCCTCTGCAATATAGATGTACTTTAATTCCTTATCCAGTTTTTTATATCTTCGTTTTAGCCTTCTTATAAAATTCTGAATATCTTTCTTTGCATCTTCCCATGTAGCAGGCTGTTCCTTGTAAGTTAATGTGATGTAACAATCATTTGTAGTGAAATTATTATCAATCAACATACGCAGCATTGCTTCTGCTTGTTTTTCATTTTGCTTTTTCATAGCTTCTGGTGTGATGCTTTTCTTTTTTACACGCTTGCCATTCTTTCTATAGGTTCTTGATGTGTGATAATCAAGTACCTCTATCATGTTTTTAGATATGACTTTTTTACGTTTCCTCATCGTAATTACTCCCCATGGTTGATTTGTTAATATGTTATATCTAGTTAATAAAAAAGCCTTTAAATAAGCTTTTCCCTAGTCTTTTTTATGTCCATGTGATATAATTACGTTAGGTTTGGTACGTAATTACGTGCTTGATTAGGCCACTTTAATTAGTGGCCTTTTCTTTTTGCCTTGGATATTTGCAATGCATGTCCCCTTGTGCTACTTCTAAATATTGACATGCATCGCAATGTTCGATACATATAATCCCTTTAGCCTGTCTACAGTGTATGTAGGCATGGCTTTTTTTATTGCACTCATCACATATGCTGCAGTGTTTACCCATTACACACCACATCAATCAATATTTCTCTTGCCCTTAATGCAAGGTATACTTTATTTTCTTTAATTGGGCCTTTACCTGTTATGCGTAATATATATTCCCCTGTTTTCCGTTTAACAAAAATAGCACATCCATTAGCAAGAATAGTAAAATCTAAGCTTGCGCTTTTATTGCTTACGCTGATTGATGTAATGTGTTTCCTTAAAACTTGCATTTCTTCATCATTAAACATTAAATATGTTTTTAGTAGATCTAGTGCTTTTTCTCTTTTGCTTTTCATTACTTATCACCTCCTTAACCCTGTTTAGCATCCAAATTGTAATGCCAGTTGTTAGCGTTAGAACTACATTGATTAATATTTGCCAACCTTCCGCTTGCTCAATTCCGCAATACAATCCTAATGCCAATACTCCTAGGCACCATTGCACGGTTGTAATTAGATTTATAATGTTCATCTTCTATGCCCCCTTTAGCCACTTCATGTGCTGCCCTTTCATCCATGCTTCAAATTTTTCTACATGTACCAGCGTTTGTTGTGGTCCTAGTTGCATACAGATTTCATTAAATCTACCTTCATTTCGGATCATATCTATTCTTCTATAGATATACATTTTGCTGCGCCCCCATATCTTAGCTAATGTGCTAATAGGCACGTATTTTGTTTGAATACTTTCCATTACTACACATTCCTTTCTATTTCATCTTTCTTTTATAATTGGTATAATCACCTTGAAAGGAGGTGATTACATGGGATTTGAAATTAATGGATTTGATGAACTAAAAGCCCATCTTTCCAAAATTGAAGATAACCTTTCTAAAATGGGCAAAACTGATAGCCTTAGTTTTGATGAACTCTTTACTAGTGACTTTATGTCTAAACACACTAACTACAGGTCTTTTGATGAATTCTTATCAGCTAGCGGTTTTACTCAATCATTTGAAGATATCCCAGATGATGATTGGGATATCTATGTTTCACAGCATTCAAGCTTTACGTCTTGGGAAGAAATGGTTGATACTGCTGTAGAACAATATGTAAGCAAAAAACTTGGTTTTTAATAACCTTCTTAAAAGCACACTATACCATTTGGTGTGCTTTTATTTTATTTACTAACTTATTCATCTTCTTTAGTTCCTTGATTGCTTCATCTAATTCAGTTTTATCTACTTTAATTCTTACTAAATATTCTTTTGTTTTATTTGTTTCAATATTTACCAGCGCTTCCTTTTCTAAATGACTAATATCTACTTTTATGTTGTATCCGTCTTTTCTTGCTAACTTAATTGCATCTACTAGATCATTTAACTTACTTCCCACATTATCCATATGTTGCTTTAATTGAGTATTGAAATTACACTCTAACTTTCCTGCCATTTTGATTTCTTTCATTTGTATTACCTTTCTTATTTTTTGATTTTTCATTATTTCTTCATGTATAATGTTTCTGATAGGATAATGACATATGCTGAACTACTTGGTAACAAGTAGAAGTAAAGGATAAAAAACCTTTACGATAACATCTTGGTGGTTAAACCTCAATTCGACGCTTTAAAATCAAATAAAGTTTCATCTCTTATTAAAGATTCTCTTAACACAACATTTGAATCCCAGCATTCAGTTCAAGGGGCTCTTGCGTTAGTTAAAGGTGTAGCTAATAACCCAATGCTTCAATTCGAAAATGACCATACTCTCACTAAATTCCGTGATTTAATTTCCCAAAAGGATGTTTACACGTCCCATTAGTAAGTAATTACTAATTGCAAATTGGGTGAATTCAAGGAATCTCCTGCTGCAACAGGACAACCTTGAGCCAAAACAAAGTAAATGCCTTGTATACTTTGTAAGGTGCAACGCATAGATGGTGAGTAGCATTACCAATAATCCATCCACGAGCGCCCAATATCCTATCTATTGCCACTAACTTTTATTAGTGGCTTTTTATTTTTCCATTTGATTTCACCTCTCTGCTAACTTCCCCTTACTTTTTTATTGCCTCTTTAATTTACACGGTTTTCCGTGCTTATTTTGTAAAAAAAAGACGATAAATCTCTTGTGGTGGTAATGGTTCAGCTTTGCTTTCATTTGCCACCTTGTCGATTTCCTTCTGTGTAAATGGAACTCTATTTCCAAGTCTTTCATATATTTGAGTAGTACCAATACCTAAGAACTCTGCAAACTTGTTTATTGTTCCATAGTTTTCTTTAATAAATCCCCTAAGATAGTCATAATTAAAAGCCATTCTATCACCTCTTTTCTATGTACGGCTTTCCGTGCTTTAATGATAACCTAGTATTAGACTGATGTCAACGCTTTTCCGTGTTTAAGTTTAGTTTATACTTGCTTTTGTTCGCTTTTCCGTATATAATGACTGTATCGATAGACATTTAGGAGAACTTAAAATGAAAGAGAAATTTATAGAACGTTTAAACTCAATTCTACAAAAACGCAATCTAAGTCAAGCAGATTTATCTAAAATGACTGGTATTCGTTCATCATCAATTTCCGATTGGTTAAATGGAAAATATGAACCAAAACAAGATAAAATCTCAATTATTGCAGAGGCATTAAATGTAAGTCCAGTTTGGCTTATTGGTTATGATGATACATCTTCTAATCAGTCTGAAGGTTACTATGTAGATCCTGAAACTGCAGAATATGCGGAAATGCTTCGCACTCGTCCAGAAATGCGTATGTTATTCTCCGCATCACGTGGTATTTCTAAAGAAGAAATGCAAGAAGCGGTAAACTATATAGAATTTATCAAATCTAGAAATAAAAAATAATACTATTAGGGGTTGTTAGTTTGATTATTAATATTATTGAGTGTGATATTCCTAATGTAAAAGCCATTTCGTCAACTGGGGAAGATGAAGGTGTACACAATATCTATATCCGTAAAAATATGTCTATTGAAGATATGCGTAACGAAATAAAGCACGAGTTATTGCATATTCTTAATGATGATTTCCATATAGATCATCATGTTAATTTAATTGAACATATGGTAAGACGTAGAGAACTTACTGATGATGTATTAGAAGAAATAGATTTCTATCATCATGTATTGTAATGTATAAATTATTTGAAGGGAGCATTGTCAAAAAGCTTATTTTGTGATACACTCTGTATACGGAATCTGGGGAGACTTAGCAATAAGTTGCAACCTGAAAAAAAGCTGTGTACAGAAATGTACGCAGCTTTTTTTGTTGCTATGAAACCATTTAAAGATTATGACGACCAAATTAAAATTTTGCAATCTAGAGGCCTACTGCCCATTATATCTGATAATAATCTTACAAACTCAGACATTATAGACAAAAATGATGGGTGTATATCCATTTCCAAAAATCCTCTACCATATGCAAAAACATTACTGCAATCATATGGTTACTATAATATTGTTAATCTCTATAACAAACCATTTGTACACAATGATACATATGATAAAGATATGGATTTTTTTAAGCTTATGAGCCTACACGAAATAGATACTATTATAAAATCGCTCCTGTATTCCCCAATCTTTATTGCAGAACAAAAATTAAAAACGACTATTGCATACTCATTTGCACAAAAATATGGTCCTTTTGATTCAACATCTTTAATAAATTACGTTGAGCCTTATTTAGATTCGTCAAATTATAATCGTTCATTAAAAAATAATCATAATAAGCCTCAATGTAATGACCTTATAAAACATTTTACTAACATCCTAACAGATAACCCTAATTATCCTCCTTTCAAACACTATCAGACTAAACATGGACATATTCCTATTTGGGTATTCATTAATAAACTTACCTTTGGTGAAATGAGAAAAATGTATGAAGTTTTGAAAATACAACAAAATATTTCTAATGTTTTTAATTTGAATCCATCTGAATTACGTAGTACATTAATTTACCTTAATAACGTTCGTAATGATTGTGCACATGGAACAAATTTCTTTCAACAAACCTATCCCGCATTAAAGTCATCTATTAAAATTATCTCTGATTTTGAAACAACCTTCTCTTTTCAAAAATCTTCTATTGGAAATTTATTTACATGTCTTTGTTTATTAAAACCATTCTTACCAACATTAGATTATTACAAAACATGTGATGCTTACTTTAATGAAGTTTTTATAACTGTGATTTCTAAGCATCCTATGCCACTAATTACGCCATACGTCATGAAAAAACTAGGTGTTACTAGCTTACAAGATGCTCGAGACAAATTGTTCTATTTGAAATCATACAAATAAAAAAGTCCCCTGCTATGCGCCAACAGAACAAGGGATTACAATACACCTAAGAGGTATACCGCATCAATTTATTTTTTTATACCATACCTCTAAGGCTTATTTCTTATACCATTTTTAGCCTAGGAGATGTTTATATGTGGGTTGAAACACGAACTACAAAAGAAGGCAAAACTCGTTATAGATTTTTTGAGAGGTATACTTGCCCATATAGTGGCAAAGTAAAACGTGTATCTGTTACATATACCACAAATAGCAGACAAGCACATAAGGCTGCACAGATTGAATTACAATCATTAATCAATAAGGCAACTAACACTAATGTTGCTATGGAAATGACTTTAGATACATTACTTACCAAATATCTTGAGTCTAGACAATCATTTAGGAAACCAGCTACTCAACGTAATTACAGGATCTATAAAAACAAGATTTTAGAAATTATACCTGCAGATATCCTTATAGGGAATATAAATACTTATATATTACAAAACGCTTTAGATTCTATTTTATTAAATCGCTCTTATTCCTATACGAAAGCTATCTTTAGTTTACTACGTCAAGCTTTCAAATATGCTCGTCGTATGGAATTTATTCATGATATTTCTTTTTTTGATAATCTAGAACTTCAAAAACCTGTACTAAATGTAGAGAAAGTACAACGACAACGAGATAAATTCTTAACACAAAAAGAACTAAAATCATTGCTTACTAAATTAGATGCTATCAATCCAACTGTTGCCCTCTTATGTGAATTTCAATCCTTAACAGGTTTACGCTTTGGCGAAATGGTAGCGTTGCGTGTTCAAGATTATGATGAGAGAAAATCCGAAATTGATGTGAATGCCTCTTTATCTTCTTATGGGAGTTTAAAAAACGAGGCTATTAGATCATCGCCTAAAAACATTTATTCAATTAGAAAGGTATCCTTAGATGCTAGAGCCAAACAAATAATTAATCATTTTATTACCATGAATAAATCAAAACAATTATGGAAACCTCGTTTTGCAAAAACTGATTACATCTTTGTAACAGATGGTGGTTATCCATTTGATGTGCATTTTGTAAATAAAATATTAAAGAAAGTTGATTTTCACAAACCGATTAGTTCACACACATTCAGACATACACATATTTCATTTCTAGCAGAGGCTAATGTGCCATTAAAAGCAATCATGGAACGTGTTGGCCATAATGAACCACGTACTACATTAGCAGTTTACACACATGTTACTGATGAAATGAAATCAGAATTGAATAACGCTATTAATAAAATTGGATCTGCTATTAGTCATAAATAGAAAAATGCCCCCATTACATACTGCATGCAATGGGGGCAAATTATTTTATTCTTTTGGGGGCAAAATGGTGGCAAAATTGCGTTATAATTCGTTACAATTCGTTATAATTTCAATTCCACAACACCATCATAAACCTTTATTCTTACTATGTTTGTTATAGTCCGTTACAATTTGTTATAATCCGTGATAGTTGTATGTATTGGTGGCGGAGAGGGTGGGATTCGAACCCACGGCCCCTTGCGGAGTCACTGGTTTTCAAGACCAGCTCCTTAAACCACTCGGACACCTCTCCATAACGGTACTATTATATCAGATTGGTCTAATAATAAGCAACAACGTAATACGTAAATAAGCAATAATATAATACATAAGCAAGCAAAAAAGCTGACTTACAGCCAGCTTTTTCATTTGTATTTAACATTTAGTATTGCCCTAATCTATTAGTTATTTGTCATATATGTTAGAATAGGTCTTTTTTCCACATGCCGATGATAGCAATGATAGAACACACCACGGAAATACCTACTACTTCGTAGAATCCATTCGGATCATCCTGGAATGGCAACGCCACATTCGTTCCCCACAGGCTGAATATGATTGTCGGCACCGCCAAAGTAATCGTAAGGGCCGCCAACATTTTCATCACCATATTGAGATTATTTGAGATAATTGATGTGAAAGCGTTCATCATATTCATCAAGATATTGGAATACATTTCAACCATCTCGATGGCCTGTTTATTTTCAATGATAACGTCTTCCAAAAGATCCTCATCCTCTTCGTACATTTTAAGCAAATGTCTATAAGTGCTGTGACCACGCAAGCGCAATAGGCGTTCCATAACAGTTCCATTCGTACGCAACGCAGAGGTAAAGTATGTCATGGATTTCTGTAATTCCAATAGTTGGAAGAAGTCTTTATTCTTCGTCGTATGACGCAACTGAACTTCAATATCGTCGGTACGGCGATTAATTTGTTGCAAATAACGTAAGAACAATGTGGCTGTACGGTACAAGATTTGGAACAAGAAACGCGTCTTTTTATATGTATAGAACGTAGACAGTTGGTTTGAAATGAACGGATACAACACCTCGGACTCTTCAAGACATACGGTAATAAAAAAGTCAGGCGTCAAAAAGATACCAAGTGGCACCGTATCGTACATATCATTACCACGAATCGCAGGAATGTTGATAACCACGAAAATATAGTTGTCCTCTAACTCCACGTGAGAACGTTCTTCCATATCGAGGGCGGTCTTTAAAACGTCCGTTGGAATTTCCGTCAAAATATTGATGAGGGACAACTCATCGGGGTCTGGGTTCACCAAATTTACCCAAGAACCTTTTGTGGCATCTGATACAGTGCAGTCTGAAACCAACTCTTCTTCTATGTGTTTGTACACCGTGATCATGCTATCCCTCCTTCCAACGAACATATAGTAATCATCTAATAAATTATATACTATTTTATAGCTATTATTCAATTCAATTGTGAAAGTTTTGTTTATGTAGTATATACATAAACCGCTTTATGTCTATTAACAATGCACAACTGTATATGTTAAAAGCATCTCAAAACTATTCTTATATCAAATCTAGCGAACAGATAGATTAATAAGGCTGCTAAACTAAAAATCCACCAAAAGATTAAACCACTAAAACTTACAGTGAGTAAGTATGCAAACAAATAATCAGCAATATATCATTAGGTTAAATCTTATAAAAATAACCTCTATACTGGCTTGTCGCTAATATAGAGGTTATTTGTTTTATCCTACTCTGTCAGATTAGAATAATGTCATTTGTTATATTTCTGCATTGATCTATAAGATTACTTTCACCAAATTAACGGCGCAAGATACGAATAGAGTTCAAAATACAAAGGATGGATACACCAGTATCACCGAATACGGCCCACCACATGGATGCATAGCCCATAAGACCTAGTGCCATGATAAGAATTTTAACGGCAATAGCGAATACTACGTTTTGCCAAGCAACGCGCAAGGTCGCTTTGGACAAGTCGAGAATGTGTGCAATGGCAGTCAAGGATGGACGCATGAATACAACGTCTGCCGCTTCGATAGCCGCATCGGCACCGCTACCCATCGCGCCACCTACATCAGCACCAGCAAGCACTGGTGCATCGTTGATGCCGTCGCCTACGAACATAGTTGGACCATATTCAGAGCGAATATCTTGTACAACAGACAATTTATCTTGTGGCAACAATTGAGCACGAACCGCACTTACGCCAGTTTCTTTAGCAATATAATTAGCACTTGCTTCAGCATCACCTGTAAGCATAACAGTTTTAATATCTTGACCATTAAGATCAGCGATAGCCGCTGCGGAGTCTGGACGAGCTTCATCGGCGATGATGATACGACCAAGGTATACATTACCTTCTGCTACTAATACTTCTGTGCCGTATTCAGTAGCTTCTGTTGGGTAGCCTTGAACGGCATAGCGTTCCATAAGACGACGGTTACCAACGAGTACTTGTTGTCCATTAACTATGCCCACCATACCTTCACCGGCTAATTCTTGAACGAAATCAGAAGCCTCTACAGTAATGCCTTGTTCCTTTGCTTCAGAAACAATACTTGTTGCGATTGGATGTGTAGATACTGCTTCAATAGCAGCCGCCATAGATAATAATTGAGCATTGCTCACATGGGAGCCTACAGTTTCTACGTTTTGTACTTTAAATTCACCAGATGTGATAGTACCAGTTTTATCAAGAGCTACTGCTTTCACATTAGCCAACGCCTCGATAACACGACCACCTTTAAGCAAGATACCGTGTTTAGAAGCATTACCAATACCGGAGAAGAATGCAAGTGGCACACTAAGTACCAATGCACATGGACAGGAAATAACGAGGAATGTTAAGGCTGTATAGATCCATTTATGCCATTCACCTGTAATAAGGGATGGGATGATAGCAACCACCAAGGAAAGAGCTACAACAATTGGTGTGTACACACGAGCAAAACGCGTAATGAAGCGGTCGATTTTAGGTTTAGAAGATGCTGCATTTTCCACGGCATCAAGAATTTTAGTAACCATGGATTCTTCAAGAACCTTGTCCACACGCATCGTAATGCGGCCAGATTCGTTGATGCAACCAGACATAAGTTGAGTGCCAGGTACAGCGCGAACCGGTACAGGCTCACCTGTTACAGGAGCTGTGTTAACGCGAGTTTCACCTTCAAGAACTGTACCGTCTAGAGGGATTAAATCACCAGGACGAACTTCGATAGTCCAGCCTACTTCAACCTTTTCAGGAGCCATAACTACGATTTCACCGCCACAGCCTGTGTCTACAACGCGCACCTCTTGAGGACGCATATCGACAGCGTTCATGATTTCTGTACGACTACGATCAGTTGCTTTTTCTTCGAAGAACTCACCAATACGGTAAAACAAGATAACGCCTACTGCTTCAGGCAATGCGTCGATTGCAATGGCGCCCAATGTAGCGATAGACATCAAGAAGTTCTCATCAAATACTTGACCTTTTAAGATATTACGACCTGCGATACGCAATACTGGGAACGCAAGTAAGATATAGGCAATATAGTAAATTGGAGTTTCAATACTCTCTGGCAAGCCGATGGATGGGACAAAGGATGACAAAACTTCATAAATCATGAATAACAAACCTGCTACGATGACTACAATTGTTACAGCATCACTACCACGATCCTGGTCAGGACCATGATCATCCATAGCCGCTTTAGATTTACGCTCGTAATCCGCTACGGTTACGCCCTCTTCGATGGCATCACAAATATCTTGAATGTCACGTTTAAGCGCTTCACGGTCTTCCCAAGAGCCGGTTAATTTTAATTGATGTGTAGCAAGTGTAAAATTGGCAGTCTCTACAACATCCATTTTACGGATACGATCTTCAATTTTTGCTGCGCAGTTCGCACAGTTCAAATCCTTCAACAACAATGTTTCTTCCATGATATCTCCTTTGATAATAGTGAAAGTTTCTATCCTGTATTATAAGTTAATTTATTGTCTATTTCTAATACTTATTAGACATATCTTGTTTCATATCTTGTTATATATGTTCCTAAACATTATTCATCAGATATTTTTATTTATATGAATATCTGTTCATATGTTTATATTACATCAAAGGAGATTAAATGTCAATACAAAATCATATTCAATATATATCAAATTTTATTTACTTTAGTTCTAACTATATTCACCTTATATCAAATTTCGTTCTACCAGGAATTTATGTGCTACATCAGCTGGCAGTTGATGTTCCGTTTCAACGGCGTAATTCATCTTCGCCATCTCTTGATCTGTAATCGTATGATTTAAACTTTCTAATACAGGCCGCAGTTCAGGATGAGCAATCAACACTTCGCTACGTACGACATTACCAGCCATATAGGATGGATATAAATGTTTATCATCTTGTAACACCGTAATCGGTGCAATACTTAATTGACCATCAGTCGTGAATATCGGCATTGCATCCACCTCACCACGACTAATAGCCGTATATTTTAGCCCTATATCCATATCTTTAGTAGCTTTAAAGCTCATACCATATACGCGTTGCAATCCAGCATAGCCATCCTCACGACCAAAGAAATCATATTCCCCGCCTAATGTTAGGGATGGTGCTATACGAGCAAGATCGGAATACGTTTTTACACCATAGGTCTGAGCAATCTCATTACGCACTCCTATGCCATAGGTATTATTAAAGCCGTACATGCCCACCCACTCAAAATTATATTTTTCTTTATAGGCCTGTGAAAGCTCATTAAATAGGCTTTCATCATAAGCATCCGTACGTTTCAGCACAGCAGACCAAGCTGTACCAGTATATTCAGGATATATATCAAATTGGCCGGAAAGCATAGCTGGTTGAATATTTGATGTACCACCACCTACACCTTCTGTAACCTCTACGGTTAAATCAGTCTTCTTCTCGATTAATTCTTTTAAAACATTCCCTAAAATAAGCTGTTCCGTCATAGGTTTCGTTGCAATATGAATAACATCGGTCTTCACATGACGGCAATACATAGCCCAGCCACCTATACCCATTGCAATTAGCGTCATAATCGAAACAAATATAATCGTATAACGCTTCATATGAGGGCTAATACGCGTTACTCTTTCACCTAGAGAAAAGAGCGCATCAACAGTAATGGCTAATAGTGCAATCAGTAGACTACCGGCAATCGTCAAAGCACTTTGATTCGTTGTAATGCCCCTATAAATCGCCACACCTAAACCACCAGCACCAATAAAGGATGCAATACCTGTCAAGGCAATGGTCATAACGAGCATAGTCCGTATACCAGCCATAATCGTCGGCATAGCCAAAGGAATCTCTATATTCCACAAACGTTGAATCCGCGTGAGCCCTAATGCAATCCCCGCTTCACACATGGCTTGATCAATCTGGTTAAGACCAGTAAATGTATTTCGTACCATCGGTAATAAAGCATATATAACCAATGCAATGATAGCCGTCGTATTACCAACACCTGATACGTACAACAAAAGGCCTAACATCGATATAGATGGAATTGTATATAGGAAATTAACCACTACCATAACTGGCGCAGCTAGCCGTTTATATTCGTATATAAACACACCCAATAAGCCACCGATGATGGTAGCAATAACAGAAGCTAATACTGAAATTTCTATATGCTCCCATAATAGCTGGAGGAAAAAATCATAGCGATTTATAAGTAATGATATGACATCATGCATTACATACACCGCCTTTCTAAGTCAAAAACACGAAAAATTATATAGGTATATTAGAGTCAACAAAACTAAAGAAATCTTTATAAAGCTATATTTACCCATGATACTATTGTATACCTAATTATTTCTTAACTCTAGTCTATTTACCATACACAGTAAAAGCCATCATTTATATTTATATATCATACAAGTTTAGCTCTTTAATATATCTGAAAGGAATAACAGTTCCTTGTACAGATAGAATTTGTAATTGCTCACTAATCATATCAACAGCTCCTATAAGTTCCGTATATTTTCGTTTGTTGTAGTAAACGATTCGTACCCACTCCCCACAACGTACAGATTGTAAAACTGTATTTAACTCGTCTATTTGATCCTCTGATAACTCTGCCCGATTTTCTTTTGGCTTTGCTACAGCGGCTAATAACGCTTCAAATCCCCTCAATGCCGCAAAGGGCATAAATTGTTTTGCTCGCTGTAACCGAGACATGCGATGTTTCATTAATGTATACCTCCCCTTACGCGACTAATGTATTTCCAATGTATCCATTATAATATCTATTCCCCATTATGACCGCCTACCAAGGTATTTCTAAAGCGCATGGTTCCTTCCTCTTGTAAGCTCGATGCACGCAAAATAGAATTCTTACCAAACTGTTTCTTAATGGATAGCATAGCCTCTTGTACCTGTCGCTCTTTTTCCTCTTCATTTGTAGTAAGAGTGCTAAATAGGTCCACCTCTTGAGGTATGGCGGATCGATTGACTAAATCCTCAAAGCTGATTCCTATGCGACGGATGAGCTCATTTTTACGGCAATGCTGCTCGTATAATTTAATAACTGCCGCCGTTAACACCTGCAAAGAGTCAGTGTACTGCTTAAGCTTTTTAGAACCTCCTGTAGAGCGCATCATTTCATCAGCATAGCCGATATGAACGTGAATATGGTTCGTAACCCCTTTGATTTGTAAAAGCTCTAATACCAAGGACTCTACCATTTCGCGCATAGGCACGTATGCCTCTTCATAGGTATAATTACGCAACAAAATCTGACTGTGCGAGATAGAGTGCTTAATAGGTCGATACGCATGGATATCCGCAATCGTACAAGGCTCACGGCCCCAAGCATGGTCAATGATGAGCTCTGCATTAATGCCAAACTCCTTGTACAACTTCGTCTCTGGAATCATAGTAATACCATGTAAGTCATAAGCACCATACTTATGCAAACGATTAGCTATGCCCTTACCAATCTGCCATATATCGGTCAAAGGCTGATGATACCAGATTGTCTCTTTAAAAAGGCTTTCATCAAGATAGCCTATAAAATCAGACGCATGTTTCGCCAAAATATCAAGGGCAATCTTAGCAAGAAACAAATTTGTTCCGATTCCAACGGTGGCATAAATCTTCGTTGCCTCTAGCACAGCATCGAGTAACATCTGCGCCAACTGACGAGGCGTCTTTTTATATAGTGGTAAATAGGGCGTGATATCGATGAAATACTCGTCGATAGAGTACACATGTACATCTTCGGGCGCCACATACTTGAGCAAGGTTCCATAAATCTCAGCAGACACCTGCATATACCGCTTCATATGTGGCTTCACCGTCAAATACTCAATATACGGTGGAATCTGAAATAATCGGCTGCGATTTTTAACACCTAACTTTTTTAAGGCAGGAGAAATAGCCAACGTAATAGCCCCCTTGCCACGAGAACCATCGGCCACCACCAGAGGCGTCATAAACGGATCCAGTCCCAAATCGGCGCATTCTACAGATGCGTAAAAACACTTCAAATCAATGCACATATACAGCCGATCCGTATCAGCTGAACCCATACAAACACCTCCCTAAATCGCTAAACAACTGGCTTTTACAAAAATTAGAACACAAAAACTTCTATGATTAGTATAACAAAAATATAGAGTATTTTCAAACATATGTTTGTTTTTATATTTAAAAAGAAAGGACTATACTTATGCAGCGACATCAGGTCACGAGGAGCAAAGAAGTATAGTCCTTTCTTTTTAATTAAAATGTAGCTATGTCACGGGGCCCCATCAATATACGGCACTACCCGATAGTTTTCATTATTGTTCCGGCCCTAGGTCTCGGAATTCTACGTCTCTAAATTGTGTTAATTCCCCAACGAACTGGAGTTCCACGGTACCGACGGAGCCATTACGGTGTTTACGAATGAGGACCTCTGCATTGTCCCCTTTTTCGGAGTTTTCATCGTAATATTTATCGCGGTACAAGAAGATAACGATATCTGCATCCTGCTCGAGGGAGCCAGATTCACGAAGGTCCGAAAGTACAGGCCGTTTATCTGGTCTACTTTCAACACTACGAGACAACTGCGACAAAGCGATAACCGGCACGTTAAATTCACGAGCAATCAGTTTAAGATTACGAGAGATTTCGGACACTTCTTGTTGACGGTTTTCACTGCCCTTACCAGCATTTCGACCTTGCATCAACTGAATATAGTCGACGATAACGAGATCAAGGCCATGTTCCACCTTAAGACGGCGCAATTTAGAGCGCATATCTTGTACGGTAAGACCCGGCGTATCATCGATAAATAGCTTGGATTTGCTCATGCGGTCCGCTGCGGCGATAACCTTTTCCCAGTCAGCAGGATCCATGTTCGCACGGCGCAATTTTTCAGAGCTCACCCCTGCCACGGAGGACAAAATACGGCCCACGAGCTGTTCCTTGCCCATTTCTAGGGAAAAGAACGCCACCGTCTTGTCATACAACATCGTTACGTTTTGAGCAATATTCAAGGTGAAAGCTGTTTTCCCCATCGCAGGACGAGCTGCTACGAGGATGAGGTCAGATTTTTGTAAGCCGTTAAAAATATGGTCCACATCTTTAAAGCCTGTTGGCACGCCTGTAATAGCGCCATCATGCTGTTGCAATGCATTAAGTTTATCTAGATTAGATAAAACCACTTCCCCAATGGCAGCAAAAGATGATTCAGACTGGGTTTGACCGCTTACATCTAATACCATTTGCTCTGCCTTGTTGAGGATAGCCGTTGGCTCATCTTCGCCAGCATACGTCATGCCAACGATTTTATTCCCTGCATCAATAAGGCGGCGCAACTGAGCTTTCTCGCTGATGATTTTCGCATGTTCCTCAACATTGTATGACACCGATTCATTCGCAAGAGATGTAATATAAGCAAGACCTCCTACCGCATCGAGGCGCTTACGACGATCTAGCTCTTCACCAACGGTGATAAAGTCAGCTGTCTTATTGGCATGCACGATTTCTAAAATGGCATCGTAAATAATACGATGTGCATCGCGGTAAAAATCTTCAGATTTAAGAATACTTGTCACCGTATCTACAACAGCGCCCATATTGGATCCATTAGTTAATAAGGCCCCCAAAACGGCCTTTTCCGCATCTAAATTATGCGGCGGAATGCGTACATCCATGATAATCCCCTTCACACAACCACTATGGATAAAAGAATTCACCATACTCCAAGAGCATGGTGAATACTATTATTCGGCTACCACATTAACCTTGATAGTACTTGTAATTTCAGGATGAACACGCACTAGTACGTCATGTACGCCCAATGTTTTCAATGGTTCTTTAATTTCGATTTTCTTTTTATCAATATCTACTTTATATTGAGCTTTAGCAGCATCGGAAATATCTTTAGCAGTAACGGAACCGAATACGCGACCTTCTTCGCCCATGCGAACTTTTACAGTTACTTCAACCTTAGTCAATTGAGCAGCCAAGATCTTAGCTTCGTCATTTGCAACGGCTTTATTATGAGCAATAGATTCTTGTTTTTGTTTCGCATTATTTACATTAGTTGCTGTACCTTCAAGGCCGAGACCTTTCTTGATCAACACGTTACGGCCATATGCGTCACTAACTTCAACGATTTCGCCTTTTTTACCAACTTTTTTAACGTCTTCTAACAATACTACTTTCATTGTTATTCCTCCTCTTGTTCTGCGGAATGAAGCGCCTTAAGAGCATGCTCCAAAATGGCCTGCTTCGCTTCCTCTATGGTCATACCTTGTAATTGAGCACCAGCCACAGTTCTATGACCGCCACCACCCAAGGCTTCCATTACAACTTGTACGTTTACCTTACCTTTGGATCGAGCACTAACGCCGATACCGCCATCATTTAGGGAATATAGTACAAAGGCAGCTTCAATATCTTCATTACTGATGAGCATGTCCGCACTTTGTGCAGCCAACGCCATCATATCCTTCAAACCTTCAGGCGCTACGGAAATAGCAATCCCTTCAGTACGACTTGCTTCAAATACCATTTTAGCACGCAATTGGATAGAATCGAAAGTTTCAATAAACAATTGTTTAACTCTGTCGATATCCGCTCCTGCACGGCGCAAAAATGCTGCAGCCTCAAAGGTACGCGCACCAGTTTGTTGAACAAAGTTCTTCGTATCTAATACGATACCTGCATAAATGCCTGTAGCTTCCGCTTTTGAAAGTTTCACAGGAACACCTGCATATTGTACAAGCTCTGTTACGAGCTCAGATGTAGACGATGCAGATGGTTCCAAATAGGTAAGTAATGGATTTTCTACAAAGTCCGCTGCACGACGGTGATGGTCGATAACGATGCGTCGTTCAGAAATTTCAAGCGCCTCTTGAGCCGCCACCATTTCCTGACGATGCGTATCACACACGACAGTGAGCGTATTCGCATCTACCCATACTCTTGCAGCTTCTGCAGTAATAATATTCTCTTTCCAGAACTCTGACTCGTTAAGAACATTCACCATTTTATCGATGGCGCTAGTTTCTTTTGAAAGTGCAATGCGCACGTCTTTACCAAGTGCTCGAGCAATGGCTGCTACACCGATAATGCCACCTAAGGCATCATAGTCTTCGCGCTGATGCCCCATGATAAGGATCTTATCAGAATCAATCATAAGCTCATGTATCGCTTGAGACACAACACGAGCACGAACGCGCGTATTCTTCTCAACGCCTGCCGTATTACCGCCAAAGAAGCGCGTACTTTCACCATCCATGATACACACTTGGTCACCACCGCGACCTAATGCAATATCTAAGGCTGCACGAGCACGACCAGATACATCTTTCACAGAGCCTACATTTTCACTAATACCAATGGAAATCGTAGCTGGTACTTGACGAGGAGATGGTACTTTACGGATTCGTTCGAGCACTTTAAAACCATCTTCCTCCATCTCATGAAGCGCACCACGAGAAATGGCAAAGGTATACATATCGTCTTGGAAGTTACGAATAAAGCCTTCGTAGCGATCGATTTCATCCATGATGATATTATTTATATCTGTCCAAATACTAGTATACTCACGATCACTAAGGCCTTTTGTCAATTCTTCGAGATTATCGATTTGAATCATACCCCATACAGGCTGTCCCTCTTCGGCTTTAATACGGGCTTTTTCTAGGTCTGTAATGTCCTTGAAGTACAGTGCCATCACTGCATGTTCCGCCAATTCATCTTCACTATCAATATCTGATCGGGTATCCCGAGGATCGATAAATTTATAAATAATTTGGAAGTATCGATTTTCATATTTTTCCGTCATATATCCGGACTTACCCCAGATTTTATCGATACGAAAACCAGGCAACAAAGCAGACATTTTTTGGAGCTTATTCCAATCCACCTTAACCCAGTCAGCGAAAACACTGTTATTCCACACCAATGTGCCTTGTTTATTAACAAGAACAATCCCCATTGGCAAATTTTGTAAAGCAAAGTTAGAAGCTTGTGTGACATTTTTCATCATCGCACTAAACTGTTCTCTTGCTAAACGACGCCGGTTATGAAGGGTATTATAATTAACCAAATACGCCGCTACTACAATGATTAATGCTAAAATCGCAATAGCCCAATTTAAATAGGCCAGCAATAATAGCAATAATACGAGAACGGCAACAATGGTAATTTCTAAACCTTTCCATCTCCGTTGAAAGGATTTCATAACGGCCTCCTTTCTATTACTATTGACGCGCTTTGTAACGTGTCCGTAAATCTAAAAACATATCTATAACACCAAATATCGCTAGTGCTTGTCCAAAGAAGAAGGCATATACACCAAGCAATATCCACTTCAATTTATTACTCATGCGATAACTACTCATTAAGTCTGCTAAAGCTGCAAAGCCATGAACAGAACACATAGAGCTACCGAGGAGTAATACATTAGTACTAATGGCTGTGACCCATGAAGAATCCATATTAATATGTGGAGCACCATATATACCAATAATGCCTAACGCATATAAACCGGCACTCCAGACAGGCATCTTCCACTCTTCAATCGGTAAAAATCGAGGTATGGAAATATGTAATCGCTTGCCTAACCATATAGATATCTGAATAGTTATATAACTATATGATACTGCAGCTATAGCTATAGCTACAAAAAACGCATCCTTCAAACCGGTAGCTAACTTATCTACATTTTTCACAAATAAATCCGCTTGTTCTTGTGTAATATTAGAATTCGTTTGTAATGCTTGATCAGCAATCATACGAGCTTGCTCTGTCATCTGTATATCTATCATTGATAAGTCAATACCAGATATATACGCTTGTGCAATGAAAGTTACTAATACAGCAACAAACATAGCAATACTAGGGAGTAGTAACCGTTTAATCGTTCCCAATGAAAGACGATTACCCTCTCCTACTCCTACACCTACCGCAGCAAATAAGCCAACAGGTATACCATTCCATGGTCCAAATAAAATTACTGCTAAGAAAGTAGTAACAATAGCTGCCGATATACTATATTTACGGCCCCATTTTGTTCCAATTATGCCAATGGCCGCAGGTGTAACAAAAAATGATAAAAAGGCGAAAGCTGGTATATAAACACTGATAGCACTAAGGATAACACCTATAGCACTAACAAAGGCAGTTTCCACCATCGCTCTTGTATTTGTTTTATTCATAAATCACCATTCTTACATAAGAAGATATATTAATTGGTATCTTTTAATTATAACAGTTTAAAAAGGTAACTTCAAATACCCCATGTGGTAGATAATTGCGATAGTAGTGCTATTTATAGTACTGATAGCACACACAGGCAACGTAAAATAGGGAGCTACCTAAAGTAGCTCCTCATCTCATATTACCATATGTAGTTGGCGCATCATTTCAAATACATTCACATATGAAACATCAAAATACTCACATATATCCGGTATCTTGACTTTTGTAGTCTTTGGTCCCGCTAGAACTTCGTGGGTTACAACTACACCTCTGTGGACACTCGCATAAGCTATAAGCCAAGGATCCGCTTTAGCCAAAAAACGATGTTTTTCAGCATCCTTATATTGTTGATTTAACATCACATATTCAGCTATATCTGCATATGTATTTTGTATCTCAACATCATTTGTCGCTTCGGTAAACCTCAAATAATGAGTGTCAAACCAAATAGATAACTCATCATTACCACTCATAATTTCATTTTTAATGTGATCAATAGTTAAAATATTACCTCTGCTGTGAGATATCAACTCATTCCAGAATGATGGAACAATATCAAACCCATAATATCGGTTCTTTGCATCTATAAAGGTATTACTATCAAGGACATACATAGTTTTCTCTCCTAAAAACTATATTCATTCACATATTTTGTAAAAGTACTACCACGTAAGCCTAACAACTCATACGCATCTCGATATGCCAGTTCGCCTGCTCGAGCGGCTTTGACAACAGTACGACTAAAACTTTCCCCCAACCGAGCATGAGCAGTGACATAAAAATTTCCACCATCTCTTGTCTCTCGTTCAGGTAAGCTTTCTAATCTCTGATTAAAACATTCCACTAGGTTATGATATTGAATTCGAGTAATATATCCATGCTCTAATGCTATCCGATAGATAACATACTCACTCACCTTAAAGCGCTTAGCTATGGTTTCATAATCCTCCGGATGTTCATTCCACAAAGGAATAAATTGGGATTTCGGCACAAGAAATTCACCTGCAAAGCTGTTACAATACGGCTCAGAAGAGCTATCAGTAACGCCTTCTTCACCTAATAATATATGACAAAGCTCATGAATAATCGTAAACAGCCTACCATGATTCGAGTCAGTTCCATTGATAAAAATAATAGGTGCATAAGAATCAATTAATGTAAACCCTCTAAATTCATCAACGGATAATTTACGTCTAGTATTAGAGCCCACGATGCCGTTAACAAATACAGTAACACCTATAGTCTCGATGCGTTTGCGTATATATGTAAACGGATCCGCTACACCTATTTGCCAGCCAGCCTCTATATCTAATAACGAATAAGCTTGATGCACAAGATCTCTGCTATCCATACGTTTAGAAAAGCTCCCTACATAAGGTAACGCATCTATTCCTAAATTAAGCTTTCGATATTGGCTCAACCAATCTTGTCGAATCTGCATATCATAAATAGTATCTCTTAACTCAGGACTATATGGTCTGTCAGCGATTTCACCATTCAGTTTTCTAAAATCAGTAATCTCTTTATCCGATAACGGTGGAGGATTCTTTAAATAAATATATCCTAACGGTACATTGGAAAAAGTAGCTAATGCCTGTATTTGACAAATTGTCGGATGCACACGACCTGCAATCCACTCTCCATACTTTGGAAATCGCTTATAGAAAGCTTCATAACCTTTACCACTATATTTAGGCAACCAGTTTAAAATAGCCCCACTCACTGGGAACCGTTCAGACATACCATCACCTCCTTTTATCCCTTATTACTCTTCTACTAAATAGTATTCGCTACCAATTGTAAAACTCCTACTTTGATTACATTAATTTTACAATCATATACCAATGAAAAACAAGCAGTTGTTAAATAACTACTTTAACAACTGCTTGTCTTAATTATATCTATACGTCTTGAATAATCGGCAAGATCATAGGACGACGACGGGTTTTATCATAGAAGAATTTACCCAATGCGTCACGTACGTTTTGCTTAATGGTTGTCCAGTCTTTGATGCGTTGCATTTCGCAATCTTCAAGAACTTGTTCTACGCGGCGCTCTGCAGCAAGCATAAGTTCTTCTGCGTCACGAACGTATACGAAGCCACGAGATACGAGGTCTGGACCAGCTACGATAGTACCGGAAGCTTTGTCCATCGCCATAACAACGATAACCATACCTTCTTGTGCCAATTGTTGACGGTCGCGGATAACGATATTACCTACGTCACCAACGCCAAGGCCATCAACGAAGATAGCGCCAGCTTGTACGCGGCCGCCTTTGCGACCACCATCTTTATCAAATTCAAAGATTTGACCATTATCACCGATAAGAACTTTCTTAGGATCTACGCCCATGGCCACACCAAGTTCACCATGACGACGCAACATACGGTACTCACCATGAACTGGGATAAAGTATTCTGGACGAACAAGGTTAAGCATTGTTTTAAGCTCTTCTTGGCTCGCATGACCAGATACGTGGATACCACGGTCTTTACCATATACCACATTACAACCTAAACGAAGTAAGTTATCGATAGTTCTACCTACAGCACCTTCGTTGCCTGGAATTGGTGTAGCGGAGATGATAACAGTATCATTCGGTGCCAATTCTACAGTACGATGATTGCTTGTTGCCATACGGGACAAGCCTGCCATCGGTTCACCTTGAGAACCAGTCGTTAAGATCATGATTTGGTCATCTGTGTAGTTGTGCATTACATCTACGTCGATAATTGTATTTGGTGGAATATTCAAGTATCCGCGCTCTTGGGCGATTTCTGTAACATTGACCATACTACGGCCCATAACTACAACCTTACGGTTGAACATAACCGCCGCATCAATAGCTTGTTGGATACGGGATACGTTGGATGCGAATGTTGCCAAAACAACGCGGCCTTTTGCTTCTCCAACAGCTTGTTTAATCGCAGGACCTACGGAACTTTCAGAACCGGTAGTACCTGGTTTTTCTACATTTGTAGAGTCCGATAATAGCGCTAATACGCCTTTGTTACCGAGCTCAGCAAATTTGTGCATATCCATCAAACGGCCATCAACTGGGGTTTGGTCAATTTTAAAGTCCCCTGTATGAAGAACCGTCCCGATTGGTGTATTAAAGTATACAGCGCAGGAGTCAGGAATGGAGTGATTTGTTTGGATGAAACCAACAGTCACTTGACCAATTTGAACTTCATCGCCGGCAGCAATCGTACGAAGACATTTTGGAGATACCTTATGTTCTTTAAACTTGCCTTCGATTAATCCACAAACGAGGTTTGTTGCGTATACTGGGCAACTAATTTCTTTCATAAGGTACGCCAAAGAACCGATATGGTCCTCATGGCCATGAGTAATTACGACAGCTTTCACGCGGTCTTTATTCTCGATAATATAGCTCATGTCAGGAATAACGATATCTACGCCAAGCATATCTTCACTAGGGAATGCAAGCCCTGAATCAAGAACGATGATTTCGTCCTCGTATTGGAAGATGGTCATATTTTTACCAATTTCACCAAGACCACCTAGTGGGATGATTTGGAATTTGCCCTTGTTGGCGCCATTTGGCGTACGACCAACTAATTCCACTTGTTCCTCTTGATTATTCCAACCTGTAGAACGGTTATTTGGGCGGTTATTATTGCGGTTCTGACCATTGTGACCATTATTAGTACGCGTATTACGTGTATTTTCACCACGCGGTGCACGAGTTTGGCGAGTTTTACGTTCTTGACCTTCACCTTGTTCGGCATTGCGACGTGTATTTGTACGGCGAGTCGTATTAGTACGGCCACCATTCGCACTTGTGCGAGTATTTGTAGAACGGCGTTGGCGTGTTGAACCTTCACCTTCACCAGCTGTTTGTTGGCGCGTACGACCTTCGCCAGCAGGGCGGCGTGTATTTGTACGGCGACGTGTTTGTTTTTGCTCGCCTTCAGCCGCAGCTGTAAGAGTAGCGTTTTTTGCTACTGTCGGTTCTGCTTTCACTTGCGCAGTAACCTGATTATCCGTTGTATTCACAGTTCCTCCTAAAATTTTGTTCATTAATTTATTTAACATAGTTTTTCTCACCTATCACTTGAATTGATCTATGCCACGAGGAAATGTCACACAAAGAAAAAGGCGCTATTATACTAGCGTCTCGTCAAATGGGCGCAAAAATGCGCTATCAAATTTTGCCGTTCCTAGTTTGTGTGCCATTTGCCGTAGCAAATGAGTATAGTGCACTATCAGATGCTTCAACTGCAAGAGACTTCTGTTTTTATCTCAATCCAATACACAGTGCAATATAGTCCGATCTGTTTTGATGAAAGCCTCACTTTCATACGTTGTGCTCATTATAACATAAAAATAACATAAACAAAAGAGTTCTACGCTTGATTCATTAAAAGTAACATAAAATTTTACTGCTACTTAAAAGGGCGGCTCAAACCGAACCGCCCCAAAGCATTTCATTATTTATCATCTGGCATACTTTTATAAAAGCCTTCAATATGCATTCAGCAGCAATGCAACGAAAATTCGAGTAGTGAAAGCGCTGCTCGTAGGCGATACCTTCATAATAGATGCCAACCGTTTGTCAATGACGATGTTCCTCAACGCCTCACCATATTGATTGGCCTATAGCTTTAGCAAAACCTTCACGGTATAAATTAGCCCCACCGTTAGCCGGATGTCTAAGGCCGATGGCTGAAAGGCCGAATCGCCCCATCGTGTCCGCCGATTTTTGACCGACAGCGAGCACGAGCGGCTTCGGTCCACCTAATTCGGTATGCAATGCCAGCAGTCTTTTCGTATATTCCCAGCCCAGCTGCTGCTCCGACTCGGTCGGTGTCCGATTAGTGAGCGGTTCGTCCGCCTTATGAGGATGAAAGGGAAATATATTCCACAACAGTGCATCGTACGGATCGATTCCCTGTTCAATGATGGCACTCCATACTACTGTATCCGTAGGTTCGTTGAACCCTTGTTCCTGTTGAGTCCGTTTCAGCATTGGACTCATAGGGGAGCTAGTTCTTTGTAATGTAACAGGCGTTATCTGATGCGCCCGAATCGTTTTATGCTTATCCAACAACATGCGTTCACAAGTAATGGCAATGCCCGAAAAGCGCCCACCTTGATATCCGACAGCCTCTGCCACCACAAAGATTTTGGAGCGTCCCAACCGCGGCAACAAATACGCCATCAAATTATTACGACGCACCTGAGCCGCATCATAGCCAGGTCGAACAATTTCAAGGTCAGTATTCACCTCACCCCACGGATTGTGAACAAGCTCGCCCCTATATTGACCGAGCCAATCTACAAACTGCTGTACTTTTGCAATCTGATTCGTATCAAACGAGGCTATATATTCATCAAAAGACAGCGTTTTTTCTTCCTCTGGTGCAAATAAGGACATAGGCTCTCCTCCAATTTATACTACCGAACCATATAATAGATAATGCTGTATATCATGATTATCAAGCTTTTATATACTGTATTTATACACTAAAACCTATAGTAATACAATCCATACATTACGATGCCCAATCATGATATGTGATACTATATCCGATAATCACGCACTACATAAAATGTATACTGTTACTGTATTCATAATAGCACCCATTTCTGAAAGTTTGATGCAAAATTAATACTCAAATATATCTACATGCAACATCACAATTATATATAAAACTCGATTTTGTCTTCTTTAGCAAGTTGGAATTGTTCAAATATGTGGTTTCGAATATTGACGAAGGACGCCGAGGTCCTGTCAGTCCTATCGATGAGATTGACGGGGATAATCGTTTGCACCCGTCCCGGATTAGCGGCGAGCACTACAACGCGATCCGCAAGGACCACCGCCTCTTCTATATCATGTGTAACGAATACGACCGTTTTGCCCTCTTCACGGCAGATGCGGGAGATTTCGTCCTGCAAATTGATGCGTGTCAACGCGTCGAGGGCTCCTAGCGGCTCATCCATGAAGATAATATCCGGATCGACCGCCAGCGCCCGCGCAATGGATACACGTTGCTGCATCCCGCCGGACAATTCCGCCGGATAGCGATTACGCGCATGGTCAAGTCCCACCATTTTCACGTATTTATCGATGATAGCAGGTCTCTCTTCCTTGGGCACATTCTTGCTTTCAAGGCCCAGTTCAATATTGCTTTCCACCGTTCGCCACGGTAGCAGTCCGTAATTTTGAAAGACCGTTACATACCGCAGTTGGGGGGCTTTCACCTCTGCACCATCAATGGTAATAGAACCCAATGTAACGAGCTCAAAACCTGCCATAGCATTTAAAAGCGTGCTTTTACCGGACCCGGAAGGACCTAAAAGGCAAATAAATTCGCCTCGTTCAATATCCAGATTAATATCTTCAAGGATGGTGAGCGGTTCTCCATCTTTCATAAATTCCTTGTGTGCATTGCGCACCGAAATGTAACCCATGCATCCACCTCCTATTTCTCAATGCCCCAACGTCTATAAATCCATTTTTCGATGAGGGATACGCCCCAATCGAGCAAAAGTCCTACAAAGCCAATTGTCAAAATCGCCACCATCAGAAGATCATTACGCAAATTATTCCGCATATCGATGATGAGGAATCCAAGCCCCGTCTGTGAGCCTACCATTTCCCCCGTCACCAGGAAGATCCACGCCGTTCCGAGCGCGATGTGAAGTCCCGATGCAATACCGGGAAACACGGCGGGCAATACAATTTTAAATAACAGTTCCGGCTGCTTGATACCAAAATTTCGAGCCACCTTAATGTATACGGGGTCGATATTCTGAATCGCGGACACCGTGGACAATAGAACCGGGAAAAACGCCGCGATAAAGATGATGACGATGGCCGGCGCCTGTCCGATACCAAAGAATAGTACGATAAACGGCAACCATGCCACCGGTGAAATGGGACGAATCACCTGAACGATGGGATTGATATAATTCCAAATGCCCTTATACCAGCCTAAAATGAGCCCTAGGAATACGCCGGCTACGACAGAAATGATATAGCCTATGAAAAAGCGCACCAAACTGTCCGCAATATCCTTGAATAACACGCCGTCCCCGATGAGTTCTCCGAAGCCGAGCAGCACCTTGTACGGCGTCGGCAACAAGGCTTCGTTAAATCCGCCGATGCGGACAACCAGCTCCCAAATTAGCCAGACCGCGATGAACGCCCCCGGCACATATGTGTATTTCTTCATGGTCTACCCCCTATGGCAACAACGATGTATCTACAAACTCCGAATAGCTCGGCACGTTTTTGATTAAATCAATATGTGTCATGTGATGCACGAGCGCATTGTAACGCTCCTCTGTAAGGGCTAAATCTTTAAACCCAATCACTTTGAGGGAACGTTCAATAACAGGATCCTTAAACTTCATGTATTTTAAGGAAATCTCCTTTTGCGCCTCCGGATGCTCGTCTAAATATGTACCTGCATCGAGATAGGCTTTTGTGAAAGCCTTCGCCAAGTCGTGGTGTTCATCGACGAATCGACCGTTGAACACGAGGGCGCAGCAAATATTGTCATGCCATAAGTGATCAGGGTCTTCAAAGACCTTTCCCGCACCCATTTCTATCGCGAGAGAACCAAATGGCTCTGCCACGCTATACCCAGCAATTTGACCGACCGACAACGCAGACGGCATTTCGGGAGGACTCATCTCCACTATCTGTACATCCTTCTCACTAAGACCAGCCCGTTCAAGCATGAGGTCTACGAGAATCTTTTGAGTTGATTGCTTATGAGGGATAGCAAAGGATTTACCTTTCAGATCCTGTACAGAGTTAATATCGTTATTTACAACAATAATGTTGCCTTCCGTATGGCCTAATGCCGCTGCGCGCACATCAATGCCCTGTTCACGAGCCTTTACACCGAGCTCAACGAGAACAGCTGCAGCGTCTACTTTACCGGTGTTGAGCGCATCCATGAGTTCCGGCCAGGAACCGTATTTAACAAGCTCTACATGAACAGGACCATCTGCTGTCTCCAATTCCTTCGTAGCAAATACCGGTAGCGCATGCGTAATCGGTAAATACGCAACGCGCACGGTCTTAAGCTCCTGTGCTGACTTCGGTACCGTATGCTGATAATATGCATACGCCGCACCTCCGATAACGAGAAGCACAACAGCAATGATTAGATACCAAATTTTCTTCATAATGTCCCCTCTTTCTACCTCACAACAAGGGGCGTTTATGACTCATATCAATTTCCGCATTTTTCTAAACCTTAGATGAAATCAGGCTTTAGAACACCTCGTCTTCTAAACTTAATATAACCTACTATAACAATATGTATTAATTATGTCAATAAATCATATTAATATTGTAGGTATTATTATTTATGTACGAAAAATGTCAATATAGACAAGAGCCTATTCATTTAAATAAGCATTTTAATATAAAAGGCAAATAAATAGATAGTATGTAGAGGATCAACACCAGTAAACGTTCAGATAACATAAAGCCGCAAGATTTTAATCAACCAAAAACAGCAAACAACTAATTAACAAAAAGTGGTAAGGCGCTAATTAACAAAAAACAGGTAGCATCCATTGGATACTACCTGTTTTTAATGTTTATTAAGTTTTCACAATTATTTGAATAGAGTCTTTTTATTTAATACGTAAACTTCAGATGTACCTGCTTCACTAGACTCAGATACATGTGGATAAATGGAGGACTGACGGAAATGCTTAATTTCCCCTTTTGGAACGATTAACATAAGTGGCTTACCAGATTCGATAATCTTGTTAAATTCCTCTTCACTTACTTGTTCCATAAGATATTTCTTCTGCCATTCAGCGCTACGTTTTTTTAATTTATCTCGATCATCCCAGCGGCTTTCATCACCATTAATCTTGATAACCTTATGGCCCGTATAATACACAACAGCCGTACTATAGCCGTTATAGTAATAGACATCCCCTTCATAGGAATCCACTACTGGAACAACATCAATATTACTACGTTGCTTAACGAATGGCTCTAAACCTTCCATAACAACTATATCTGTAAACCGCTCCGC
>ERZ507040.322-NODE-322-length-22246-cov-24.4268_pt1 | contig 22246 bp, 23 predicted proteins | sample MGYA00512871_ERZ507040 | MGnify/ENA metagenome assembly ERZ507040
TCTTCAAAGCGTCACCATTCCGAACTCTGTAACGAGCATAGGAGATTACGCTTTTAGCTCGTGCGTATCACTTCAAAGCATCACCATTCCGAACTCTGTAACGAAGATAGGAGATGGAGCCTTTTGTGGCTGCGAATCTCTTCAAAGCGTCACTATTCCGAACTCTGTAACGAATATCGGAAATAACGCTTTTAGTGGTTGCAATATATGTTTTTTCATTTGTAACTCAACATATTTCCAAAATGATGATGTTTGCTTGTTCAATAAGGATAAGACAGCTATTGTTTGTAGAATAAAAGATTGCGTCAATTATATAATTCCAAACTCTGTAACAAGCATAGGAGATTGGGCTTTTAGTGGCTGCGATTCTCTTCAAAGCGTCACTATTCCAAACTCTGTAACAAGCATAGGAGATCACGCTTTTAGATGGTGCAAATCTCTTCAAAGCGTCACCATTCCGAACTCTGTAACGAAGATAGGAAATTACGCTTTCTGTGGTTGCAGGCTTTTAGATGAGCCTTCCCGACTACGACTAAAAGAATTAAATTATACGCAAATTTAGGATTAAATATTATGAATATCAAAAGTAACAAAATAGTTTTGGCAGTTATTGCCGTACTATCCTTTGTCTTTGCTTACCTGTATGACAAATGGAAATATAATTATGTGGGAAAGATGTCAAGCATCGGATATGGCAGATAGCGAAGCCTATGCCTTCGTCAATCATCATTCTTCTCTTGACTTTATGCTCGAAGGTAAAAGTAGAGCTTGCTCAATGCAATAGTGTCAGAGCTACAAGTGCGAAGTGTCGGATGAAGTGAGAGATGGTTCATCAAATGAATAGTGACATCCTGGGGTACATGAGCCACCACAGAAGTAGATACTCATGAGAGAACGGATGATTTCGCTGTACCGATAACCGAAAGTTTTCGTTAAGCCAGATGAGCAGAGCTAAGTTTACTTAAGCTCTGCCATGGCGAGAAAACGTGCCATGGAATGGAACGATCTACACCTTAGACCGAGGGTTGAGTCGGTTACAGAAGACAATGTGGAGTCAAATTGCTCCACGACCCGAAAATATTCCTCCAAAAGGAGTGGGTTTCTCAGATTTTATTTGTATCTTTGCAGCGTCATCAGAGTTTTTTGCTTGTTTTCTTTTCGCAACACTAAGATAAGTAAAAATTCTGACATGGCAAGATTCTGAGCAACAAGAAGTTGCACAGGTGCTTAAAAAGTTTAAGTTATAATAGTGTTGCGGAATTAAGGTTAAATAATTATCATCATGTATTTTAAACCATATAAAGATATCGAAACTGCGATACGTAATTATGATCTTAGAACTGGAGAAGTTAAGATAAAGAGTCATAACAATATTTATAAGGATGAACGTTCTCTGATTGATGCAACTGTTTTATGTAAAGTTTTTAAGACTTTTGAAGCCAACTATGATACATTAAAGCGACAATACAATATTTGCCATGTCGGCCATTTCTTTTGGAATGACACAACATGGCAGATGAAGTATAAAGACGCAACATGTACTTTTGAAGTTCACTCCAGTGAATATGTAGATGGAAGGCACTTCGAAGATAGATATTGTAGTAGTTGGGACATTAGAACTTATGCTAATGTTATAAACAAATACATTGATGAAGTTCTGAAAAATCTTGCAAGCTATGCTCCCAAAGACAGGTATAATTCCATAAGAGAGCACATTCTTGCAATTTGTAATTGTGAATAGTTACTATTTTGGATTATTCCTGAATAGACTTTTATTTAGGGTTCTCGGAATTAATTTTTCGCCATACGAGTGGGATAGCAGACATACGGGTCAGTAGCAATTTATCCCCACTAAATTGCTACTGACCCATAGCAACCGAGAGGCAAATTGAAATTCTCAGAGAGAGGGGTTTGCTTATCAATAATGTCGAGAAAGTCATAGAAACTCTTGAAACCGAAATTCCCAGGTTATAACTATGCAATATGGTTGTGTGTCCTGAGACAGAATGAAGTCTGATATTGGCTATATTTGATAGATTTCTGTCGTAACTTCTAAAGAGATGGTGGCAGACCCACTGCATTCGGCATGCAGGTGCTGATTGCAAACCACTTTGTGCTGCTCTGATGGAAACAGATGGGTAGTGAACGACAATTGAAAGTCTTCCGTAAGGTTGGCAAGGTATGTGTCAAGGAGATGAACGCAAGCGAACCATTGATGAAGCATCGTTAGCAAAGTTAGCAAGTCACATCAGAACCAAGGTCTTATGATTATCTTGGGATAATGGTACCGATACAGCGCTATCGTCACGTAATCTTCTCTGTTGATATGATTCACCTCGTTGGAATGGAGGAAGAAATCGTCTTTTTCTTTATTCATAAGCTATTCTGAATATTCGTTTGCAAAAGTACATTATTTTATTTGATTACAACTCTATGGTATTGTTTATTTACAGATAATTAACCATAAAAGCAGATGAAGCCATAGACACCACAGAGAGTTAAAAACTCGCCAAACGCTTATTTTAAGATATTAGACAGAATTTTATGTTAAAAATTTGGTGATTAGAAAGAAAACTCGTATTTTTGCAACACATATATTAATATTGATAGATATGGAGAAGAAACGAATCATAGAAGCAATGCACAATAGATTGCATGAGATTGATCCTCATGCAAAAGCCATCTTGTTTGGTTCCCGCGCTAGAGGTACAGAACATGAAGGAAGTGATTGGGATGTATTGATTCTTCTAGACAAGCCAAAAGTTACGCTTCAAGATTACGATAAGTATTCTTATCCACTAAGAGAATTAGGCTGGGATATTGATGAAATCATCAACCCTGTTCTCTTCTCACAAAAAGAATGGGAGGAGAACCATTATACCTTATTCAATCATAACGTAAATAAGGAAGGAATTGCCATATGATAAAGGGACAACTTACAGACACTGACAGAACCGAAATTGTAAAATATAGACTAGAAAAAGCATATCGAACATATAATGAAGCTGTTGGCTCCATAGAAAATGGTTATGTCGAAACAGCAGCCAATCGTTTATACTATGCAGCTTACTATGCTGTTTCTGCTTTGCTCATTTCTTACAAATATGAAGCTAGCACTCATAATGGCGTAATCCAAATGTTTGGAAAAGTCTTTTTGAAAAACAACATCATTGACAAAAAGTATGGCAAGACATTCAATCAGCTTTTCTCCTTACGACTAACTGGCGACTATGAAGACGCCATATTCTTGATATGGAAACAGAGGTGCTTCCATTGGTCGAGCCAGCTAAGGAACTCATAGATTTGGTGTCAGAAATGGCTAAAAAGCAATTAATGTGATTGCAAAAGCGCCCTTCAGTTGTTTGATGAGCAACTCGTATTACAGATACCACTACTGAAGGGTGCTTAGATTCTTTTATCGTTTTCGGCGTATTGGTCTTTCCATCAAACCTTTTTCATAAAATACCTCTTTATGTCCATTGTTATAAAAGCTCAAATCCATCATTTATTTTCCTCCTTTTATTCTATTACAAGTACGACAAAGCATTTGACAATTCTCGGCAACAGTCGTTCCACCTTCACACCATGGAGTAATGTGGTCTGCCTCCATTTCTTCTAACTTAAAAGGTTTACCACAATGGGCACAGATTCCTTTTTGTCGCTCATAAGCCTCACGTTTCTGTTTCTTATCAAAAGTACGGAAACTTAAATCGCGCAAATCACCACTCAGCACATAACGATAGATGCCTGCCTTCTTCATTATTTCATCATCTTCCATCAGTCGATGAATTTCGGACTCTAGTTGCTCCGTATCATAGATGTTGCTTCCAAACTCATCAAACATAGCCCCCCAGTCTAAGCCTTTCATTTCTTTTCGGTATTTCTTGAAAGTTGTTTTCACCCAAGTGATCACCTGCATATAATAAGCCCAAAGCTGATTGGCGTTTGGATCGTATTGATGAATCGCCATATACTTATCAATTGGGGCTGAATCTTGTATTCCATCATGACGAGCTGCCCATTTTAGTATTGTCTCAAGATACGCTTGTTCCTCCAGTTTGCCAGTCATATAATCACCACCGACCTTATAAGCCGCACAACCATTTTTACTGAAATAGCTACGAGCATCTGTTACAAAAGGACCAACATACACTGCATTACGCAACTCTTGGTCAAGCAAACGTTCTCCAGCTATATTAATCACACGAAACCAATCAAGTTTTTCCTTGTCTGTGCCAATACAGAAATATACAGTCAATTCATAGTCAAGAAAATCCTTTTTCTCTTTTTCCGTAAGATTGTCAAAGTAAAGAACTGGACGGTCTTTATCAACGATATTGAAACCATGTAGATAATATTCGCAAATGGACAGAGTACGTTGCTGACCATCTATCATTTCATAACTTCCATCATCCACAACACTCCAATACATGATATTAAGAGGGTATCCTTTGAGGATTGTCTCTATCACAGCTTGCTGTTGTTTGAGTTCATAACGAAACTCACGCTGATAAGGAGGGCGAATATTCAACTTACCATGATAACCATAAACACCATGATTGGGATCATTCGTATAACCTGCTATAAGGTCACGAACTGCTATTTGTTTTGGTTTTATATCCATAATTGACTCTTATTTTTTCTTGATTAATATTCTGGCATAACAACCAACTAATTTTCCAGTTTCATTGCGATAGCACAACTTACCTTTGCGAAAACTTTTATCTTCACGAAATAAAGCTGCACATTGCTCGACAGTAAGGTTAGCACTTACACCACACTCTACCCCCAATTCACCTCCATTACCTATGCCTATAATTTCGAACTGTTCAGGATTATACTTATCCATAAAAGTAATAGGCACTCCCATAACTCCATCATAATCATATGGTATCAGTTCTGTCTTTGACACCTCAATAGCATCATAATTGATGTATTTCGGGTAAGCGTTAGGCGAATATGTCTTATAGAGGATTAAATCTTCATGACGTTTTTGAATATCTAAATTTGTATACCAAATAGAAGGGACATTTATTATCTTTTCACCATGGATAATTTTTTCCGTTTTCCCTTCATAATTAGCTTTAAACCACATTCCACCAGAAAAGCCCCTATACCCAGTCCATAGTTTATTTTCTTGGATCAATGGAAAAATCTCTTTATAAGTAAGAGCATTTTTATTCCCTATAATCAAGAATTTCTTATCATATTCCATCAATTGAGCCACATACTCACGAAACAAAGAAAAAGGGGGATTAGTTACTACAATATCTGCTTCTTTCAGAAGTTCAATACACTCTTTACTGCGGAAATCACCATCACCCTTTAATGGCTTCACTCCAATTTCTTCCGCATCAGGAATATGATTTCCATTTTTGTCACCTTCATAAACAAGATATACTGCTTGCTCACTTTTATTCATACTGAACAAATCCATATCTTGATTCTTATAGCAAGTAGTAATCAGTTTTTTCAAACCAAGAAACTCAAAATTGTATGCGAAATAAGTAAAAAAGTTACTTACACGAGGGTCGTCACAATTACATAGTACGGTCTTACCACGAAAATGTTCACGGTAATGACGGAGTTCATTATTGATGTCTTCTAGCTGCGTGTAGAATTCATCTTTTTTTGCTGCCTTAGCTTTATCTATGGTTCTTTTTGCCATAATATTTTAATTGATAATTAATGAGTTACAAGCACTAACTATCAATCACGCCAAGACGCAAAAAGGGCGTGATGCTCTTATTGCGTTCAGCTATGAGGCAGCCTCGGAATGGAAACCTCAGTCTACATAATAAGAATACACCACGCCTATAGCGATGGTGCATTGCTAATACATATGTAGACTAAGGCACCCCATACCGAATGCCTTATCACAATTATTCCTTGTTACGTTATTTCCAATAAGTTTCCGAGGCTTTTGGCTGAACGCGAAATAATAGCGAATGCTTTTGTTTACCAACGATGTCTTGGAAATGGCAGTAGCCAAATCCATTTGCAAAGATACAACAAATTATTGAAACGAGCGCACCTTTCATCGAAAAACTTCTATTAAACCTTACCTTTTTTCTTCTTTAGATGCCAGCAAACAGCTCTCACAACGCCTAAATACACCTTATTCTATCATCCCGTAAATAAGGAAGGAATTGCAATATGATAAAGAGAGTTACAAATTTTACTGCACAACAACTGTGTTACGCTCGCACAACACGTGTTGTGCAAGCGCACAACAGCTGTTGTGCGACTGACGGAAGTGACTTTTCCGGCAACAGATACTTACTGTTCCAACAACTTATCCTACTTCTTCCGACAACTTATAAAGGCTTCTTACGATGCTTATTCCTATTGATAAGCAGTTCTAACCCACATCAATAGCACCGCTCATTCGTATCAATCAAACCGCTCATCCATAATAGTGCCATTTTTATTTGGTAGTTTAAGAATAAAAGATTACCTTTGTATCGCTAAACAGAAAGAAGAATACGATGGCTATAAAATATGAGATTCATTATCTTCCCAATGCAGGAGGAAATGAAGAGACACGCCGATTCGCCCATATCTTTGAGCAAACAGCTATGACAGACAAGGAGATGATCAGCCGAATCGCCAGACATAGCTGCCTTGGAGAAGGCGAAGTTTCGTCCGTACTCATGAAACTGCGTGATATCATAGAAGAAGACTTGCAGGAGGGAAGACGTATCAACATTCCGGAAATAGGTTATCTCTCGCTCTCGGTAGATCTGGATATGGATGAACTGAAACCCGACAATAAAGTGAGAGCAGAATATGTAAGCGTAAGAGGCATCAAGTTTCGCCCCAATGCAGACTTGCTGAAACAGGTGAAATATAATACCCATTTCGAGAAATCACAATATACTTCCCGATCCTACCCTTTCTCTGAAGATGCATTGAAGGAGAAAATAAGAGAGTATCTGAAGCATAACCGTTCCATCAACCGAAAAGTACTGGAAGCGGAATTTCATATCCGCAAACAGACAGCACTCAACTGGCTGAAGAAACTGGAAAAATCCGGCTTCCTGATTAAAGAAGGTTCACGCAATGCTCCGGTTTATTTCCTGGCAGAAGAATAGGAGCCCATCGGATGATAGGTCTCATCATGATAGAACTCTCTAGATGACTGCAAGCCATAGCCTCCGCGACCATCTAGGCTTCATTACATTAAATCTACACCCTAAAGATAAAGTAATATGCCAAATAAAGAAGAAAAGAGAATAACAGAGCAGAGCTCGCTCTATGAACATCTGGAAAAGATGAGCGTGGATGAACTCACCGCTCATATCAATGCAGAAAACAAGAAGGTGGCTGTGGCAATAGAACAAGCATTGCCTGCCATCAACCAACTGATTTCCGCCATCGAAGGGCAGCTGAAGAAGGGTGGAAGACTCTTCTATGCCGGTTGCGGAACAGGCGGAAGACTGGCTACGCTCGATACCATCGAAGTACAGAACACCTATGGCATCGACGGTTCACAGATACAAGCCATCTTCCCTGGCGGCATCGGCTGCCTTACACAAACCAGGGAATCAAGAGAAGACGATCTGGAGAATGGCTGGCACCAGCTCTGCGACAAGCATATCTCAAAGCATGATTTCGTGCTGGGCTTCTCGGCAAGCGGTACTACTCCCTTCGTGCTCGCCATCCTGAAACATTGCAAGGAGGCAGGCATTCCTACGGGGTGCATCGTCAACAATCCCCACGCTCCCATCGCCCATGCGGCAGATTATCCCGTAGAAGTAATCACAGGACCGGAATTTGTTACAGGAAGTACCCGTATGAAAGCCGGTTCATCGCAGAAGATGATTCTGGATATGATCAGTACATCTCTCCAGATTCGACAAGGACGAGTGGAAGGCAACAAGATGGTGAACGCCAAGCTCATCAATCATAAACTCATCGATCGTGCCTGCCGTATCTTCATGGAACGCAATCCGGAATATACGGATTACGAGAAAGTGAAGCTGCTGATTCTGAAAGCTGGAAGCGTGAAGAAGGCGGAAAAGCTGCTGAAGAATAAAAGCGATTTAGATGTTTAGATAGAGTTAGACAAGACTTCACCTTATATAAAAATAAGAACTATCAAGACTTCACCTTTATATAATAGGACTATATGGCAAAGAAAGCAATTGTAATGGGTGCCACATCGGGCATCGGAATGGAAGTGGCAAAACTGCTTGCTGCAAAAGGATGGCAAGTGGGAATAGCCGGAAGAAGAATCGAAAGATTGCAGGCTCTGATTTCGCAGGGCGGCATTACCTGCTACCAGCAAATAGACGTGACTTCTCCCGATGCTCCTGCCCAACTTCTCGAACTCATCGATAAGTTGGGAGGCATGGACCTCTACTTCCATAGTTCCGGCATTGGCTGGCAGAACAACTCGCTGGATATAGAAAAGGAAATGAAGACCCTGGAAACCAATGGTTTGGGATTCACAAGAATGGTAGATACGGCATTCAACTGGTTTGCCGCCCAGTCTTCGACTCCAACCAACAAGAGCGATTTTTCTGTTCCTGAAAGTAAGAAGAAGGCAAACCATGCCTATCAGAATTTCCGCATCGCCTGCATCACTTCCATCGCAGGAACCAAAGGTCTCGGTGCTGCCCCTTCCTACTCTGCCACCAAGCGATTCCAGAACCATTATCTGGAATGCCTGTCGCAGCAGGCACGGATGCGCCATCTCCCCATCGCCATCACAGATATCCGACCAGGTTTTGTAAAGACAGACCTTATTGCAGGCAGCAGTTATCCACTGCAGCTCAAACCGGAAGATGTGGCGAAACATATCGTGAATGCCATCGAAAACGGAAAGGAAGTTAAGGTGATAGACTGGAGATATGATATCCTCGTCTTCCTCTGGCGACTCATTCCTAGATGGTTATGGACGAGATTGAGGATTACAACATAACAACTTTATTCCTTTCTGATGACAATCGTCTTGAACCAGTCTTTCAATACTCCAGCATATTGATCCTGCGAATCAGACAGCAGGATGACAACCTGGGAACCATCTTCCAGCTTGGGGCCCAGACACATGCCTTCGTAATTGGCAAAGGAACGCTTGGAAAGAGATAAGCTGGTTTTCCATTCCGTAAGCAATTTCTTCTTCAAGAAAGGAGTATCTGATGAAAACTTCTCTTTCATAGAAAAATTCTCAGAATTCAAAGGATTTACCAGATAGAGCTTGCACTTGCAGAAAGCACCTATCTTGATATTAGGAATAAATGCCTCACGCTCCAGAACCAGAAGCTGTCCATCGGGCAAGGCACAAAGTTCACTCACACCCATCACATAGATATCTGCTTTCTTATGGGTAGAAGGTTGATCCATCTGATAGGCATAGGTCGTCATATAACGAGAGTCTTTCTTGCTACTCTCCTGCTCGCTATATTCTTTCTTGCTACTCACTTGCTCGCTATACGCTTCCTTGTTACGATTTTCCTTCATCTTTCCCCAATCAAACCTCATCAAACGAAGCTAGTTGGCCAATCCGTTTTGAGGAGTAGCAGGCTGTCCGTCCTTGCGAAGCGTGCTCTCAGGTATCGTCCAAAGATACTGCCGGACGGAATCAAAAGCCAGCGACTCAAAATTATAATTAGGATAAAAATCAGCAGAAGGCCATCTGCTTTCCCAAAGGTTCTGCTGATAGTCAACCTTGGCAGCATCTGCCGAAGTAGGCAGAATAGGATACTCCTTTAAACGGCAATATCCTTCGCTTGCTATCACCAAGGTAGAATCAGAAACCTTCACGATGGCTTCATGGTCAAATCCCTTCTCCAGCCCCTGCCAAGGCTTGCCGTCGTTCAGCGTTCCATCTGTTCTCTCGGTAAAACCCAGGTTCTCTACCTGTTCCGGTTCGCCGGTCTTGGGATTCACCAGAATTCGGAAGTTGAAGTACAGGGCGCTATCCGACTTGTCGCTTACCACCGCATAGATATCATCATGCAGATGAGCAATGCCACTGTAGTTACCCGCAGCCACGGTTTTCGGAAAAGCCTTCTGAGGATTCTCTCTCACTACTTTCCAATCCTGTGCTCCAGCCAACAGACTGAATCCCAGGAAGATGGTCAGGATACTATAACGCAGCATAGGTAAGAATAAACTCCATGGTTAATTCGAAATCCACATGCGCCGTCTTTCTGCTCTTGAGATTCTCCACATCACACGACCAGTCTGCCATCGTATCAAATGGCTTTACCCGCATATCCTCAAACATCAGTTTTTCCTCTGAGAATAACTTGAAGACCGTTTCCTTGGCACACCAATGCACCAGCTTGGCATCCAGATCTTCCGCCTTCTCATCCTTTCTCAGGAATTTGGAAGCGATGCGCTCTACCCTATCGCTGAAGTATTCGATATCTACCGCCACTTCCTGATTCTTGGAAAGGATAAGTGCAGCATAACCCTTGGTATGCGAAACGCTGATATGATAACCACGGAACAATGGCTTGCCAGCCTCGTTGTGGGTAATGTCACCTGCATGAGAAAGCAAGCCCTTGGAAGCCCCGTTCGTCTTAAGCATCTCATACATTAATGCACGAATGGCAAGAAACTCCAGTTTCCTGCCATCGTTCTTATATTTCTCTTCCACCTGGGAGCGATAAACCTGCAGAAGAGGATATGCTTCAAACAACTGTTCTACAGTCTCATCCATCTGCCACAAGCCCAGACTCACACCTGGATAAACTTCTCGTATATTGACTACTGCCATATTTTCTATTATAATCTGTTTTAAAATGAAACCCAGATGATTACTTAGAAGAATCCTCCACGTTTTCTTTCACGGGATGCACCGTCACCTTAATCTTGCTGATGCGTCGCTCCTCTATGTTCATCACTTCGAAAGTATAGTTCTTATAATCTATCTTCTCGTGCATGCTTGGGAAATCGCCCTTGATTTCCAAGAGCAGACCAGCCAGGGAATCAGCATCGCCCTCAACCTCCTCGAACTCTTCGTCATCTACATTCAGAATCTTGCAGAAATCAGAAAGCAAGGTCTTTCCTTCAAAAATGAAAGTATTGTAATTTAATTTCGAGTAAAACTTCTCCTCCTCATCGTATTCATCGTTGATTTCTCCTACGATTTCCTCAAGGATATCCTCAAGAGTTACGATACCGGAAGTACCGCCGAACTCATCTACTACAATGGCGATATGAACCTTGTTGTCCTGGAACTCGCGAAGCAGATCATCTATCTTCTTGGTTTCAGGAACAAAGTAAGGAGGACGAATCAAGCTCTGCCAACGAAAGTTGGAAGCCTTCGTGAGATGAGGCAATAAGTCCTTGATATACAACACACCACGGATATTATCCGTATTATCCTGATATACCGGAATACGACTGTAGTTGTTCTCTACAATACATTTCAACACCTCAGGATAGGTGCTGCGAATATCCAGATCAACGATGTTCTGACGGGTGGTCATCACCTCCTTGGCTGTTTCATCACCAAATCGGATGATACCCTTCAGCATATTCTGTTCGTCCTTGATATCTTCCTTGTCGGTGAGTTCCAGAGCCTGTTCCAAATCATCCACACTCAGGACATGGTTTTCTTTCTGTATAATCTTTTCAGCAACGATTCCACTCTTCAGCAGTACATTCTCCAATGCCCAGAACACCTTGCGTGCAAACATAATGCCACCCACACATCTACGGCAAAACTTGAGAGGATCCTGTCGGGCATAAACCTTAGGCATAATCTCTCCGAAGAGCAAAAGCAAGAATGTAAGGATTACCGTAATGATAAGGAACTGAAGCCAATAAGCTTTAGGACCAAACTCCACGATTCCGGCAAAAACATAGTTGAGGAGCATGATAATGGTGACATTCACAAAGTTATTGGTTATCAGTATGGTAGCCAATGTACGTTCTGAATCCTCACGCAACATCTGAATTTTCTTGTCACAGTCAGTTTTTTCGTCCTCCAGTTCCGCAATATCCGCTGGTGATAAACTAAAAAAAGCGATTTCGGAACCACTGGCAAAAGCTGACATACCAAGCAGGATAGCTGCCAATATAGCAGCTACAAAAACACCAGTAGATGGCTGCAAGAGCAGCACATCACTAAAAGCATCCGTTATGGTCGATATATCCAATTTCTGAGCTTAAAATTTAAAATGGTAAATCTTTGTTCTCAGTAGTCTCTGCAGGAGATGGGGTTGAAGATGAAGCAGGAGCTGAAGTTGGAGCTGAAGTTGGAGCTGAAGCTCCCGACCGCGAGGTCAGCATCTCCATATTATCAACGTATATCTCTGTGATATTATGTCGCTTACCCTGCTTGTCATCATAGAGTCGATAGCGGATCCGGCCTTCCACATAGAGTCGGTCGCCCTTGTGTACATACTTCTCCACCACCTTTGCAAGACCACGGAAGAACACGAGGTTATGCCAATCGGTATGATCTGGTACTTGCATACCATTAGCCAGGGTGTAACCTTTTTCCGTTGTCGCAAAAGACACTTGAGCTACCGCCTGATCTGCATCATAATAATGCACAACAGGTTCCTTGCCCACATTACCAATCAACATTACCTTATTCATAGTTTTCTAATAATTATCTTTTTACTTCCACATTCCCAAATAGCGGAAATGGAAATTCTTACCCTTAGCTGAAGGGAACTGACTACGAGAGTCAACTCTCTCCTTCAAGTGCTCTACAATACGAGTGTAGCAATCCAACCCCGACATAGCCTTGACATGAGCCACGAAGTGAGTATCGCGATATTCAAACTTTCCCGTAGCAGGCACCATCACAACACGCTTGAAATCCAAAGATCCCTCGTACCAACCAGCCAACTCCTGTGTAAGATTCAGCATCACAGGATTCTCCTGACGTTCTGCAGGCGCAGACGAACGCAAGGCCTTCTTATCCTTGAAATCCTGCATCGTAGCAGCAGCCGTCTTGATAACAATGAAATAAATACGAGGACGAACTTTATAACGTTTAGGATAGCAAACATCGCTAGCGGCGTAATCTCTAATATCAGCCTCTAGCTCAGCATCCATACCAATTTCCGGGATACCTTTCAAAAAATCTATTGCTTCATCGACATTATTTACTAATGTCTCCTGATCGAAATATCTTAAATATAAATTCATAATAGGTATGTTTCTCTATTTTCAAATAAAATAGAGCGGAAAACGGGACTCGGACCCGCGACCCCAACCTTGGCAAGGTTGTGCTCTACCAACTGAGCTATTTCCGCCTAATAAAAAAATATCAAAATGGTGAAGAGGAGGAGACTCGAACTCCCACGACACAATTGTCACTACCCCCTCAAAGTAGCGCGTCTACCAATTCCGCCACCTCTCCAACATTTAGATGTCATTTTGAACATCAGTGCCCAAGACAGGACTCGAACCTGCACGTTGTGAAACACACGCACCTGAAACGTGCGCGTCTACCAATTCCGCCACTTGGGCTCAAAACACATATCCTCATTTAACTAGGTACGTAAAAGAATGGAGCGGAAAACGGGACTCGAACCCGCGACCCCAACCTTGGCAAGGTTGTGCTCTACCAACTGAGCTATTTCCGCTTATAAAACAACAATAAAAGTGAAGAGGAGGAGACTCGAACTCCCACGACACAATTGTCACTACCCCCTCAAAGTAGCGCGTCTACCAATTCCGCCACCTCTCCATTACCTTGAAATTCCATACCTAATACAGAATGATATGTTGTCCAAAATGTTCGAGCGGAAAACGGGACTCGGACCCGCGACCCCAACCTTGGCAAGGTTGTGCTCTACCAACTGAGCTATTTCCGCTTATTTCCTAACTTTCATAGGAGCGTTCCTCTGAATGCGAGTGCAAAAGTACTACATTTTTTTGAACCCACCAAATTTTTCAGCGTTTTTTTTATAAAAAATGCACATTTTTCTTCATTTTAGGGGAAAAACGTGCATTTTTAGGCGTATTTCAAGCATTATTCGTCCATTTTAGGGACAAACTTCATCAAATAACCAGTCATCAATCCATCCTGTCGCGATAGTCCTCATATCCAAATTCGCGCAAAATTTCCAAATTTCCGTCCAAATGTACGATTCCGATAGCCGGATGAGTGATGCCATTAAAGGTATTTGTCTTCACTGTGGTGTAGTGGAGCATGTCTTCAAAGATGACATTTTCGCCAATTTCCAGTTCATGATCGAATTTCCAGTATCCCATGAAGTCACCACTCAGGCAACTATTGCCACCTATTCTATATATATGTTCGCCCTCCGGAGCCTTCATCGGGTCTTCAACCTCCAAAGTTTCAGCATTTCTCACTGCCGGCATATATGGCATTTCGAGACAATCTGGCATGTGGCAGGTAAAACTGGCGTTGATAATCGCAGTTTTGATACCTTTATCTTCTACCACATCTACTACCTGGGTTACCAACGGACCGGTTTGCCATCCAAAGGCACTACCAGGCTCCAGGATAACCTTCAGATGAGGATAACGGGCATGAAATCCCTTTAATATATTAATAAGGTGTAAAACATCATAATCCTTGCGGGTCATCAAGTGACCACCTCCAAAGTTGATCCACTTCAACTGCGGGAACCATTTGGCAAACTTTTCCTCGATATGTGCCAATGTGCGCTCGAAGACATCCGCCCCACTCTCGCAATGGCAATGACAATGGAATCCCTCTATGTCGGAAGGCAAGGTTTCCGGCAACTTATCTGCCGATACGCCAAATCTAGTTCCCGGAGCACATGGATTATACAATAAGGTTTCCACCTCAGAATATTCAGGATTCACTCTCAATCCGTACTTGATTTCCGGATTTACCAATCGGGCACGCTCATGATAACGCTCATACTGAGAAAGCGAGTTGAACGAAAGATGACTCGAACAGCGGGCTATCTCATCAATCTCATAATCCGTATAAGCCGGAGAAAATGTATGCGCCGGACTTCCAAACTTCTCGAAAGCCAGTTTCGCCTCACTCAAAGAACTCGCCGTAGTGGAATGGATGTACTCTCTGAAAATCGGAAAAGTCTTCCACAGGGCATAAGCCTTGAAGGCAAGAATAATCTCCACATCGGCACGTTCTGCCACACTTTTGATAAGACTCAGGTTGCGTCTCAGTCTCTCCTCCTCCAAAACATAAATTGGGGTGTGAATCTCACAAAAAGTCGATAAATTTACTCTCATTTCTTGATAAATATTAATTTTATGGTGCAAAGATAGCTTTTTATCCCGATATAATTGCAGGATTGCGAAATTTTTAATACTTTTGCAGTATAAAATGCATTTTGACAATGAAATTAGCAATAATGACCAAGTCCACATTCTTTGTGGAGGAAGATAAAATACTCACCTCGTTGTTCGACGAGGGGATGGACAACCTGCATCTCTTCAAGCCAGGTTCATCGCCCATATACTCTGAGCGCTTGCTCACTTTATTGCCAGAAGACTACCGACGCAAGGTTACGGTTCACGACCATTATTACCTCAAGCAGGAATACGACTTGGCGGGAATACACATCGATGATCCTCTTGCTCCTGTCCCTGATGGCTACAAGGGCAAATACAGCCGCACCTGTACTGACCTATTAAAGCTGAAGGAGATGAAGAAGAAGTCAAACTATGTTTTTCTGAAAAACATATTCGACTGCATCGAATTCAAGGACGAGAAATCCTCATTCTCTACACAGCAGTTAGAGATGGCTGCAAAGGCTGGTCTCATAGACAAAAAGGTATATGCCCTGGGAGGCATGAGCCTGGAAAATCTCAAAATGGCCAAAGACCTGGGATTTGGAGGCGTGGTAATCTGCGGAGACATCTGGAACCGCTTTGATATCCATAATGAGACTGACTTCAAGGAGCTGATTCAGCATTTCGAAAGACTGAGAAAAGCTATCAGCTAAAAACCAGTTCGCAATGATTCATATATATATCATCTAGAATAATACATAACTATTAATACACGTAAACACTAAAGGAAATGAGTGACAAGAACTCTTATTTGGTATTCTCTGGTACTAACACGAGATACCTTGCAGAGAAAATCTGCGCTAGTTTAGGTTGCCCACTGGGTAATTTGGTAGTAACCAAGTTTTCTGATGGTGAGTTTGGCGTTTCTTTCGAGGAATCTATCCGCGGTCGCGACGTATTCCTCGTGCAGAGTACCTTCCCTAATTCAGACAACTTGATGGAGTTACTTTTGATGATCGATGCTGCCAAGCGTGCATCAGCTCGCCACATCATCGCTGTTGTGCCTTACTTCGGTTGGGCTCGTCAGGACCGTAAGGACAAGCCACGTGTCAGCATCGGTGCTAAATTGGTTGCCGACTTGCTTAGCGTTGCCGGAATCGACCGCCTCATCACCATGGACCTCCATGCAGACCAGATTCAGGGCTTCTTCGATGTTCCAGTAGATCACCTCTATGCTTCTGGCGTTATCCTGCCATACCTGCAGAACTTGCACCTCAAGGATATGGTAATTGCTTCTCCAGACGTAGGCGGTTCTAAGCGTGCCAACACTTATGCCAAGTACTTCGGTTGCCCTCTCGTACTTTGCAACAAGACTCGTGCTCGTGCAAATGTAGTTGCCAGCATGCAGATCATTGGTGATGTAAAGGACAAGAACGTAGTCATCATCGATGACATGGTTGATACCGCAGGTACTATCACAAAGGCTGCTGATATTATGAAGCAGGCTGGTGCTAAGACTGTTCGCGCTTGTGCTTCTCACTGCGTAATGAGTGGTCCTGCTTCGGAACGCGTACAGAATTCTGCTCTCGAGGAGATTGTTTTCACAGATTCAATCCCTTACACCAAGCGTTGCGACAAGGTTAAGCAGCTCACCATCGCTGATATGTTTGCTGAGACTATCCGCCGCGTAGAGGACAACGAGAGTATTTCTTCTCAGTATCTCGTATAATAATTCCCACATTATTATATATAAACAAAAAAAGGAGCCTTCCCTACTCTTCTTGAGCGGGAAGGCTCCTTTTCTTTTGTTTATTTTCTGATTCTTCTTCCATTTTCTGATTACAAAGAATACCCGGTTTTCTTTCTAATCCGAGAAAAAAACAAAAAAAATCCTGCACCTCTATGCGAGCTGCAGGATTCATTATATTTATTTATATGATACGAATAGAAATCCGCTATCCTATTAGTCCAACCACTTAACGTAGCAGAAGTCCTGACGATGTGGCAACTTCTCATTCTTAGGATACATACGAACACCTGTCTTGAATGAACCAGCATTGATTGGCTCAATCTCAGCCTCGAATGTAAAGTTGTTGCCCTCATGACCAACCATCTTGAATGGATAAACAGCATAAATCTGCTTGCCATCCTCAGGCTGATCCTTCAATACAACAAGCTCCAAGCCTACTGCATCGTTCAACCCCTGCTCATCGATAACATACTGAACCTTGATCTTCTGACCTGTCTCAGCAGCCATCAACTTGCTGTCATCCTTAGATACTACGTGGATACCATCCCAACGCTCAGCAACGCTTTCCTTCCAGAGTGCAATCTCCTTAGCCAAAGCATTGTCGTTAGCGCTCAACTTCTTGAAGCGGGCAGCCTCCTTGTTGTAGAACTTATCATAGTAGTCATCCAACTGACGCTTCATTGTATAGTGAGGAGCAATAGTAGCGATAGAGTTCTTTACTACCTGAATCCACTCCTTGCTGAAGCCTTCCTTGTTCTTGTTGTAGTACATTGGGATGATGTCGTTCTCCAAGAGGTTGTAGATAGTAGCAGCATCAAGCTGATCCTGGTAACCCTGGTTCTGGTATGTACGCTTCTCAGGAAGAGCCCAACCAGCACCCTCGCGGTAACCTTCTACCCACCAACCATCAAGTACAGAGAGATTGACAACACCGTTCATCTCTGCCTTCTCGCCAGATGTACCAGAAGCCTCCAATGGACGTGTAGGAGTATTCATCCAGATATCAACACCTGAAACCAGGCGACGAGCCAATGTCATATCGTAGTCCTCGAGGAAGATAATCTTGCCAAGGAACTCAGGACGCTGGCTGATTTCGAAGATTCTCTTAATCAAGCCCTGACCAGCACCATCAGCTGGGTGAGCCTTACCTGAGAAGAAGAACAATACTGGATGCTCTGGGTCGTTAACAATCTTAGCCAAGCGATCCAAGTCGGTGAAGAGCAAATGAGCACGCTTGTATGTAGCGAAACGACGGCAGAAACCAATCATCAAAGCGTTAGGATTGATACGCTCGAGCAAAGATACTACACGAGCAGGATCACCCTGGTTCTTCAACCATGTCTGTGTGAACTTCTCACGGATGTAAGCTACGAGCTTCTTCTTCAATGTCATACGGGTATTCCAGATTTCTGCATCTGAAACATTGTAGATAGCATGCCAGATTTCCTCGTTGCTCTGGTCGTTCATGAAGTTCTTGTCGAAATATGTATCATAGAGCTTACGCCACTCTGTTGCTGTCCAAGTTGGGAAGTGAACACCATTGGTTACATAACCTACGTGGTTCTCCTCTGGGAAGTAACCCTTCCAGATGTTAGAGAACATCTGCTGGCTTACCCAACCGTGGAGCTTACTTACGCCGTTAACCTCCTGGCAAGTGTTGCAAGCGAAGGTAGAGAGACAGAAACGCTCGTTGTGATCGTCTGCATTCTCACGACCCATACCGATGAACTCATCCCAAGAGATACCAAGGCGCTGTGGATAGCCACCCATGTACTTGCCGAAGAGAGCCTCGTCGAAGTAGTCGTGACCAGCAGGAACTGGAGTATGAACAGTATAGAGAGAAGAAGCGCGAACCAACTCAAGAGCCTGGTTGAAGTTCAAACCATCCTCCTCGATATAGTCGCAGAGACGCTGCAAGTTACAAAGAGCTGCATGACCCTCGTTGCAGTGATAAATATCTTTCTTGATGCCAAGTTTCTTCAAAGTCAAGATACCGCCGATACCCAGCAGGATTTCCTGCTTCAAGCGATTCTCCCAGTCACCACCATAGAGTGAGTGAGTGATTGGACGGTCGAACTCTGAGTTCATATCATTATCTGTATCCAGGAGATACAACTTGATACGACCAACATTCATCTGCCATACATAAGCGTGAACCTGATAGTTCATATAAGGTACATCAATGACAACAGGGTTGCCATTCTCATCCAGAACACGCTCCAATGGAAGAGAATTGAAGTTCTGAGCATCATAATTGGCAATCTGCTGACCATCCATGCTCAAAGACTGCTTGAAATAACCATATCTGTAGAGGAAACCAACGGCACACATATCCACGTTGCTATCAGATGCCTCCTTCAAGTAGTCACCAGCAAGCATACCAAGACCACCAGAGTAGATTTTAACCACCTGGTTGATACCATACTCCATGCAGAAGTATGCTACAGAAGGACGCTTTGAGTTTGGCTTCACATCCATATACTCACGGAACATCTTGTAGACGTTCTTAACCTTAGCCATTGTCTCCTTATCCTTAACAATGGCCTCCTTACGATCGTAGCTCAAACGCTCCAAAAGCAATACTGGGTTAGCGTTGCATTTCTCATACAAATCAGCATCGAGACTCTTAAACAAGTCACGACCCTCATAGTTCCATGCCCACCACATATTGTGAGCAATCTCGTCCAAGCACTTCAATTCCTTAGGAAGGCTAGACTTAATAGTAGTCTCCTTCCATTGAGGAGCATTAGCATAGTCTGCTTTAATTTTCATTGTGTTTCGATTTATATTAAACTATTTATATTTCATTAATTACATCGTGATTTCTCACTATTAAGAGAGAGAATTCTTATTACTTCATACGGTCCTCTGCCTTACGCAATGCGAAGTCATAGGCATCGTAATAATACTCGATGAAATGCTTCCACAATGCCTTTTCAGAGAGTTTCTCGGCATTCTTGCGGCACTTGTTCACCTGAGTCTTGGTCATACCAGAGTACTTGGCTACAGTATCCTTGATAGCATCAGCTACCTCTGAATAATTGTAGTCGGTACGCTTGATTACCTTCACACCATCCTCTATCTCGCTGTAACTTCCCTTCTCAGAGTTCGCCCAAAGACCAAAGCCAGCCAAGTCGGTGGTGATACATGGCACTTTGAAAGCAACAGCCTCCAATGGAGTATAACCCCATGGTTCATAATAAGAAGGATAGATGCAGAGGTCATTACCCAAAACGACATCATAATAACTCTTGTTGATGATACCATCATCGCCAGTCAAATAGCAAGGCAAGAATATCAACTTAACCTTGTCTTCCTTGTTATTATGCATATTGAAGTACTTCAACATACCCAAGACATTATCATGACTCATATTATGCAACCAATGGGTAATCTCCGGAACTTCAAGTGGAGTATCAAACTTCTTTCCACTTTCCAAACGCTCAAGAAGATCCTGACGTGGATCACCAACCCAACCAGGTACATCGATGAATGCCAAAACATTCTTCTTCAAATTGCTATCGCGAAGCAAACGGTTCATTGCTTCGATATAGACATCAATGCCCTTGTTGCGGAACTCGTAACGACCACTGGTGGAAACAATAAGTGTATCATCGTCCAAGTCGGTACCCATCAATGCATTAGCTACATCGAGCAAACGCTTTCTTGCCTCCTTACGTTTCTTGGTGAATGTAGAAGCTTTAGGTACAAAACTATTATCAAATCCGTTAGGTAATACAAAGTCAACAGGCTTATCCAAGAGTTCCTTACACTCATTGGCTGTAATATCACTTACCGTAGTAAAGCAATCAACATACTTTGCGGTTTGCTTTTCAATTGAATGTTTGCTCTGCATATTGAGCTCCTGTGCCATCTGATCGCCATTATAGGCAAAAAGATAGTCATAGAGAGGCTTATTATTACCTGCAATACTGCGACCAATGCTAGTAGCATGTGTAGTAAATACAGTAGCAACTTCTGGCAAATATTTATTCACATAGAGCACGCCAAGACCGGTCATCCATTCATTTCCATGATAAATAACCTTCTTACCCTTGCCCACAACATGCTTATAGAAACTTTCTACAACCAATGCAGCAGCATAAGAGAACATGGATGCCTCATCATAATCACCATAAGCATGAAGACTATCCACTTGATAATCATTCCAAAGCTGGCCATAGATTTGGTCTTTCTGTTCAAAATAAGGTTGGAAATCTACCAAGACTGCCACAGGCTCGCCAGGGATTTGCCATCTACCTACCTTTACATTCAAGCCCTCTTTAAGAGCTTCTGTTTTCCACTCCGCATAAAGCGTATCATCCTCAGAGAAATAAGGATTTACCTTCTCTCCCCAACAATCAGGACCAATAAATATGAGTCGGTCCTGTAACTTTTCCGTAAGAGTCAAAGCTCGTGTCGACAAAACAGTGTATATACCACCAACTTTGTTACACACTTCCCAGCTAGACTCAAATATATAATCTGGAAATAATCTGTTCTTTTCCATATAAATATCAATAAAACACCGCAAAGATAGGTAAATATTTGCAAAAAAACAAATATATCTCATTAAAATCATAAAAAAAATAACGTTTTCTTGATTTAAATGAATAACTTTGTGCAGTTAATAGAATTTTATATATGAAAAGAAGATTTTTAATAACATTATTGTGCCTTATCAGCATAATATGCATGGCGCAAAACGATAGTACTTTATTCAAAGGCAAACTGACTAACAAGGAGTTGAACGTCTATATGAGCATCGACTTCTATCACAAGAATCTCAAAGTTCCGGGGCAGGAAGTGTTTGGAGAAATGCCTGGATACTTTGGTGATAGGCTGGACAGCAAGAAATGGCTAATCACTGATGCGAATGTAGATGGCAAGGTTGCTCACCTCTCTATTATTAATGATTATGGAAGCGAAGATCTTGTTGCTGACCTAGTTTTACTCTCAAATGGCACTTACGAGCTCCAGCAAAAAGAAGGAAGCAGCATCAAGATTGCGCGAAATCGTAAATGGGTTAAAATTCCTAAGAATTTGGTATTCATCAAGGAGAATTAATACCCAAGAGAAAATGGAATATACTTATACCTAAAGAGCAAAATTGTTGCGTTTTTTAAGGCTCATATTTTTCATATTTTCAGGCAGTCATACAGTTCGCAAAAAATACGAGAAATATGAGCCTCTTTATTATGTTAAATAGAAGGTAAATAAACAAAAAACCTCGATTACAGGACGTAATCGAGGTTAAAATAAATAAAAGAAGGCGGCTACCTACTCTCCCGCATTGCATTGCAGTACCATCGGCGCAAGTGAGCT
>ERZ507040.349-NODE-349-length-20853-cov-4.23233_pt1 | contig 20853 bp, 16 predicted proteins | sample MGYA00512871_ERZ507040 | MGnify/ENA metagenome assembly ERZ507040
CGATCTTAGCAAATAAGAAACATACTCCCATAAAGTAAAGTGATATTATTATCAGCTCTTTCAGGGATACAGTGCACCAGAAGCGATACAAAATCCATAATAATAAAATGGCTATAATTAATCTCAGTAAAATAGTTATATAGTCAATACAAAAAATTACTATAGTACTAAAGTATGAAAGTATCTCAACATCATTGATAAATGGTGCTATGTGAATAACATCAACACCTATATCCCCCAAAACAAGTCGTAACAGCCCCCAAGAAACAGTATATAAACATAAAGCACCTTTTAAAGTTGTAGTTTCAATTACTTGACCAATTCCAACAGATCGAGGACATATAAAGAGATTAACAAAGGTTCGTATCATTATAATACCTTTCAAATTGGAGTTAAGAGATTGATTGAATAATTATATTCTGAAGTTGTGCAATACTTATAAATACTACAATAGCAAATAAAGTTATAGCAAACCTATTAACCTTTGTTAGTTTATATAACAATACAATAAAGAGAAACATAATATAAATCTCTGATAAATTAATTATTGATTTTAAACAATCCAATGCAATTTTCGTCCAGTATGGACTATGCAAAGATAAAAATTGTACTAAATACAAAAGAATAGATCTAATAATACTAGGGATTTGCTGTAAGCAAGATATTATTAAAGACACTTTAAATAATTTAGTAAAATTTATCTCTGTCCAAAGTTTAAAATTAGCCCAACATAAGCAAGCCATCAAAAGACTAACGACTATACTAATAATAAAATCGAAAATATAGGGAAACAAGTTAAATCCAATATATCTATCCAGTGATAAACTAAACAAAAAATTCGAATACTTTACGTATCCACCATGTAGGACTACTAATATACTATTTATAAGCCAAAATAGAGTAAAAGTAGTAAATAAAGATTTAATAGTTCCGTTTTCAATTATATTATTTGCACCGATTGAAATTGGTTTAAATATTAATAAAGTTAAAAATTTAATCATAAAAATAACTCTTTCTTTTACTCTGGCTTTCGATTAATCTCTTGTTTTTCCTGGTTGCAATAAGAATATATACATACCCAAACCAAGAAACTCAGAAATCTCTTCATTTATAAGGCTACTTAATAAAGTTAATATTATAAAAATAGGATATATCCAAAATGGAAATCCTATATCATAAGCTCTTCTCATACCAGTCATAAAAAAGAATGTAAATCCATAAATGCCAAAAGAAACCTCTAGAATTAAATATTTAATGCCTTCAACAATATCTTCAGATTTCATTACATAACTGCCAAAGACAATTAATAAAACACAACACATGATCGAATAGCTATTTCCCAAAAAGTAAAATAGTCTGCCTAAAGGTACTTCTGGATCTAAATATCTAATATGCTTTATTTTTCCATATATCATCAATAATATCGAAATCACAATGCATAAAGGAATCATTATATAGCCTGACCACTTTATTATTTCCATCTATCATACTCCAAATACTATTTTCATTAGGATTATACTCATAAGAAAAGACAAATTCACCCAAAATATACCAGTATCACTAAGGTTGAAATATAGCATTAATAGATACCCACCACAAACAGCTGTTAAGCTTAATATAGCGAGTATAATTTCATATTTTTCCAAATGACTATTTTCTTTATATCTCTTATGTAAAACATAAGCCACATAAATAATCCATAACCATGGAACAAATTCAGGTTTCATTTAATATCCTTATATATATCTAAAAAATTCTTCAATACTCGTCCAGTAAGCCCCCATATGGTGTATTGTTTATAGGGATAGAAATAGACGGAATAGTTTTGTCTAATTTTCCAGTCGATATTATATCCTTCTAATAGATGAAATGGAAAATCTTTTAACGGCTTAGTTCCAATGTCTAGGTGACCTACGGTCGGTTCCATATCTAATAGATATTGTAAGGGAACTGTAAATACCTCACCTACTTCATCAGAATTTGGTTTTAAATCACTTGTATGTAGGCGCACGACGACCGCATATAGTTTTACACCAATAGCAGATACTAAACAGTCTAAATTTCCTAGCAGTTCAATTTGATCTAAGTCTATACCAAGTTCCTCAGAGCATTCACGCATGGCTGCATGAGCACCACTTTTATCATTAGGTTCACAGTGCCCACCAGGGAAACTGATTTCACCGGGTTGACGTCGCAATGTATTACTACGCACGGTAAACACCACATGATCTTCTCCATCGATTTCTAATAGAGGCACGGCTACTGCAGCTGTAATAACATCAATATCTGTAAGAACAGAATGTTCTCGTTGTGATAAAAGGTTACTTAATTTCTTGTCCATAAATGGTCCTCACACAAGTTATAATCTATTTTATACAATATTTGTAAAAATCTTTTATGTATCAAATTTGTATTTTATTTTTATATTTATATTGTCTTTGTATATTCATTATACATTAACTTGTAAGTCAATTTCTTGCTTCACAAACAACAGGTTCAGTAGATAAATAATCTTATAAACAAAATAGACAGAAAAAACTGTGATGAGAAATCTAAACCTCATCACAGTTTTTTATTAGTTAAATTTAATTTTTACAAATTTACGTTTCCCAACTTGAACGATCATGCCATCTTCTAGCTTAAGGTTTTCTTCCGTGTATTTTTCACCGTTTACTTTGAAAGCACCTGCTTTAATGGATCGACGTGCTTCACCATTGGACGCGGTTAAACCAGCATCTGTGCAGAATTGTGGTACAAAGATTGGTTCTGTTGGTGCATCCATAGCGTACTCAGGAATATCTGTAGGCATGGCGCGTTGTTGGAACACCCGTTTAAATTCTTCTTCCGCTTCGAGAGCAGCTTCTTCACCATGGTACAAGCGAACAATGGTACGAGCCAATTGCATTTTAGCATCACGTGGATGTAACTCTCCGGATTCTAGACGTTTTGCCATGTCCTCTTGCTCTTCGATAGACATATCTGTAACGAGCATGAAATAACGCATCATCAATTCATCAGGAATGGACATCGCTTTACCATACATTTCTTTAGGTTCTTCGTCGATACCGATGTAATTGCCTAAAGATTTACTCATTTTTTGAACACCGTCAAGGCCTTCAAGCAATGGCATTGTGATAACAACTTGAGGTTCTTGACCTTCTAATTCTTGTAAATGACGGCCCATTAACAAGTTAAAAGTTTGGTCTGTACCACCAAATTCAACATCAGCATGTAATGCTACAGAATCTTGACCTTGCATCAATGGATACATAAACTCATGAACACCAATAGCACGACCTTCTTTAAAGCGTTTATTGAAATCATCACGTTCCATCATACGCGCTACAGTGTAAGAACTTGCCAAACGTAGAACATCAGCAAAATTCATGGATTCAAGCCATTCACTGTTGTCGCGAACGATAGTTTTTTCAGGATCCAACACTTTGAAGATTTGTGTTTTATAAGTTTCAGCATTTTTCAATACTTCTTCTTTTGTAAGTGGTGGACGAGTTGCGCTTTTACCAGTAGGATCACCAATACGTGCAGTGAAACCACCGATAACAATCACTACTTGATGACCAAATTCTTGGAACAAACGTAATTTACGAAGTGGTACAGTATGACCCAAATGAATATCTGGCGCTGTTGGGTCCAAACCTAGTTTTACAACTAACGGTTTATTTTCCTTAATGGATTTTTCTATTTTCTTTACAAGATCTTGTTCATTAATTAAATCTGCTACGCCGTGTTTAATTTGGCGTACTTGTTCTTGAGCACTAACCATGATAATCCTCCTCGAAATACTATTGTTTTAGTATACCATTATCTAAAAACTTTCACAATTATATATATAGTATTGGTTTTAAGCCATTTATGATATAATATTTATAACTGCGTAATAGAATTTACGTTATATTTACTAACAAAAGAAAAAAGAGGTGACTCTATGAGTAATAACTCAAATGCGAGAAGCAGCCGCCGTTCTAACGGTAGCGGCTCTACACCGAAGAAAACAAGTCCAAAGCGTCTATTTTGGATTTGTGCCCTTCTCCTTATACTCATCGTAGCCGGAGGTGGCTGTGGTTTTATCAGTGCCACACTGTCTAACCTACCAGATGTATCCAATGTACGTCCTTCCGCATCGTCTCAAATTTACGATGTGCACGGTAATCTCATCACAACGGTTCATTCCACAGAGAATCGATTACCAGTACCTTTAAAAGATGTACCAAAGGATTTACAAAATGCCTTTGTTGCTACTGAGGACTCTCGCTTCTACTCCCATCACGGTATCGACCCAGTTGGTATCTTACGTGCTGTATGGGTTAACCTTGTTCATAGTGGCGTATCTGAAGGTGGTTCTACTATCACTCAACAGTTAGCGCGTAATGCATTCTTGTCTCAAGACAGAACATTTAAACGTAAAATTTCTGAAGCATTACTAGCACTAAAAATTGAACAACACTACACTAAGGATGAAATCCTAGAAATGTACATGAACCAAATTTACTTTGGTCAAGGTGCATACGGTGTACAATCTGCAGCTCATGTGTACTTTGGTAAGGATGCTAGCCAATTAACGCTTGCTCAAGCAGCGCTCATTGCGGGCTTACCACAAAGTCCTAACTACTACTCTCCATTCAATGATTTGGAAGCTAGTAAAAAACGTCAAGCCGTTGTATTAGGCCAAATGGTTAAATACGGATACATTACACAAGAGCAAGCTGATGAAGCGCGTCAAGCAGATTTAGGCTTAGTGGCAAAACAAGAACAAACGCATGAAAAATCTAATGCGTCTTACTTCATTAACTATGTTATTGCACAAGTTTCTGAAAAATATGGTGACGATGCAATCTATAAAGATGGTTTAAAAATTTATACTACTCTCGATATGGATGCACAAAATGCAGCTGTAGCAGCAATGCAAAACTTGCCTAACTACTACACAGATAGCAATGGTTTACATCAACCACAAGGTGCTATCGTAGCTATGAACCCTCATAATGGTTACATTATGGCTATGGTTGGTGGCCGTGGTGATGATGCATTTAACCGTGCTACACAAGCAGAACGTCAACCAGGTTCCGCTATGAAACCATTTGTATATTTGGCAGCTATTCAATCTGGTAAAACTCCTGGTTCTATCGTAGATGATAGCCCTGTTACATTTGGTAACTGGAGCCCTAAAAACTATGAAAATGACTTCGTAGGTAGCATTACATACCGCTATGCATTACAACATTCTCGTAACGTAGCTGCCGTAAAAATTGCTGATGAAGTAGGCATGTCTAAGATTATTAAACTTGCTAAAGAAATGGGTATCTCTACTCTAACTGATCAAGATAATAACTTGTCTACTGCACTTGGTGGTTTAACTCATGGTGTAACACCTCTTGAAATGGTTCAAGCTTATGGTGTACTCGCTAATGGTGGTATCAAAGTTCAACCTACGGCAATCGTTAAAATTGTAGACCGCAATGGTCAAGTTGTGGAAGAAAACTCCATCCAAGAAAAACGTGTTGTAGATGAAAAAGATGCAGCTATCATTACAAATATGCTAGAATCCGTTATAAATGGCGGTACTGGTGGTAATGCCGCAATCGGTCGTCCTGCAGCAGGCAAAACTGGTACAACAGATGATTCCAAGGATGCTTGGTTCGTTGGTTACACGCCTGATTTAGTAGCTGCCGTTTGGATTGGTGATGACTATGGCTCGGAAACATTACGAGGCATGACCGGTGGTGACACACCTGCTATTATGTGGGGCCAATTCATGGCAAATGCGCTTGCCAATACCCCTGCTTCTGACTTCTCCGTTCCTGCTAGCGCTCAATCAGCTGTTTCTGAAGGTTATTATAATCCTGTAAAAGCACAACCTAAAAAAGAAGATAAAAAGGACGAAAAAGCAGATAAGAAAGACGATACAGGCAAAACTACAGATGAAAAAATAAAAAGTAATGACAAGCCTCAAAAAGAAGAGGTTACAGAACAAAAATCAAATTCATCGAAAAATAAAAAGTCTAAAAAGGAACGCTAATTCAACAGTAGTTTCTAAAAGGGCGGAACTCAGTGTTCCGTCCTTTCTTTTTATACATATTTACTATCCAAATATTATCTATACAAAAAGGTAGCAAGCCCTAGGAGCTTACTACCTTTTTATTTCCATATACAATATTTTGAAGATTATATTTTTTATTTAAGAACTACATTCGTAGCCCCTGCACCACCTTCATCATAACCGGCTGTTTCAAAGTGCGCTACATGAGGCAAGGTACGTAAATATTGGTGAACGCCTTCACGTAATGCACCTGTACCTTTACCATGAATAATACGCACTTGATTAACACCACCAAGCAAAGCTTGGTCAATAAATCTACCTACAGAAACGGTTGCTTCATCTACTGTTTGGCCAAGAATGTTGATTTCAGTACGAACCTCTTTTTGACGTTGTACGGCGGAGCCACCCATACGTTTTCTTGTTTTAGGCATGGCTGCTTTTTGTTCACGTGCTAGTTTATTGCCTTCTTCACGTGTAGTTGATTGTAATTCGCTAACCTTAACGGTAGCTGTTAGTCCATTAATATCAACATTTACACGGTTACCATTGATAGATAACACAGTACCCAACGAACGCAAGGACGTAACATAAACAGCTTGGCCAACCTTAATAGCATCTGCGGTTAACGACTTACGATCATCATCCACTGGAGCTTCTGGTACATGAACACTAGAAATCCCCTTACGTGCTGCATTAATAGCCGATTGACGCTTATCCTTATTTGTTTCAGAGAATTGCGCTTTCAATTGCTTGATAATCGCTTCCCCTTCAACGCGTAAACTACGTTTCATGGACTCTGCATCGGCCTGAGCTTTGGCTAAGATTTGTTTACGTTTTTCATTAAACTGTTTCTTTTCCTTCTCTAGTTGGCCACGCATACGACGTGTTTCATCAAGCTCTTTCTTTAACGCTCTTTCACGTTCAGAGGCTTTACGGAGTTGTTCGTTTAAGTCGGAAAGAACTTCTTCCATTTCATGACTACCAAATTGAGATTTATACTCTGTTGCGCGTTCTACAATGTCTTTTGGTAAGCCTAAACGTGAAGCAATGCTTAACGCATGGCTACTGCCGGCTACGCCGATATGGAGTCGATATGTAGGTTTTAAGGTACGCTCATCAAACTCTACGTGGCCATTTTCAATACCTTCCGTATGGTATGCATAATTTTTAAGCTCATTATAATGGGTACTTACCATCATAAGGGCACCTTTTTTACGGAAGAACTCAAGAATAGATACAGCAAGTGCACTACCTTCTTCTGGATCAGTACCAGACCCAAGTTCATCCAGTAAAACCAAGTCATTAGGACCACAATGTTTAATGATGGAAATAACTTGTGTCATATGAGCAGAGAACGTACTAAGGCTGGCCTCAATACTTTGCTCGTCTCCAATGTCGGCAAAGATATTATGGAATACTGGTAACATAGATCCGTGATCGGCAGGGATAAATAGACCACATTGATTCATCAAGCTCAACAGGCCTAATGTTTTAAGGGATACTGTTTTACCACCTGTGTTAGAGCCTGTGATTAATAGGATACGATATGATGTACCTAATTGAATATTCGTAGGCACTACCATATTTGGTGGAATTAATGGATGACGAGCTCTCATGAGATTAACAGTTCTGTCAGTACTCAAGATAGCTGGTACACCTTTATAAGAAATAGCAAGACTTGCCTTACCATATACAAATTCGATATGGGATACCTTTTCACAAGCATCCATCAAATCATTGCTATGTTGTTTTACAAGAGCCGATAACTCGCGGTAAATACGCAAGACCTCTTGCTCTTCACCAATCAAAGCCTCTTGTAATTCATTATTTAGATTCACCAAGCGCATCGGTTCAATGTAAAGTGTTTGACCCGTTGCAGAACGGTCGTGAATGAGACCATCAAAGTATTGGCGATACTCTTGTTTTACAGGAATTACGTAACGATTATTACGCTGCGTAATGATGGTTTCTTGGAAATACTTTTGATTATCTTTATCATGCAGGATAGCTTGAATATCATTTTTAATCTTTTCACGAGTCTTGATAATCGTATTTCTAAGGCTCGCCAATTTAGGAGACGCTGTATCAAGCAATTCCCCCTTTTCATCAAAGACGCGTTTAAAACGGTTTTCAATGCGATCTGTGTTCGGCATATCCTGTACCCATAGGGATAGCAATGGATAATCCATATATTTCGTTCTAAAGAACTTTGTCATGCGCTTATAAGCACCAATGGTCAAATAAATATCCCACAATGCTTCACGAGTAAGGACAAAGTCTTTTCGACTCTTTTTACAGGATTCACGAATATCTCGTGTACCACCTAACGGTTGTTCTACCTCTGTTTGTAGTGAACGAATAGCCTCTGCTGCTTCATCAAGATTCTCTTGAATTTGTTTTGCATCGATCATTGGCTCAATATTCATAGCCAATTCTTTAGCAATGGTAGAACTACAATGCTGTTGTAATTGTTCTTTTATATGGTGAAAGTCTAATACATCTTCGTTAAACAATGTACTACCTCTTTTATAAAATACCTCTAAAATAGTGGCCCCTTGTAATAGGCGTATCATCCTTGCCTACGCTCTTAGGAGGAGCCTCTTTTGTTCCATTTTGAATAGATACATAATCTGCTACAATGTTACGCAATCGATGTGGATCCATATGACGCCCATCGATGCGCAAGATATGTAGACCTTTACGATATAACTCGGGCACGTAAGCACGCATATCCATTTCATGACTATTCATGATGTGCATGCGGCAATAAGGATCGGTACGCAATGGGAACACTTCCCCTTTACGGTCCTTCAATGCATAGTTCTCTGTTACACATGGCATAGGACAGTTTTCCTTTTTGCCAGTGCCCACAAAACTAGCGATGGCACAATACTCAGAAATCATCATTTCTGTATAACCGTGTACCATTACCTCTAATGGCAAATGAGCAGATTTTTGTAAGTTTACTAATTGTGCCAAGGTCAACTCTAAGGATGGAGCTATACTACTCATATTAAAATCTTGCCATACTTGTAGTGCAGAGCCATTGAATATGTTAAGACCTGTATCAGCTTCAATAGCACCTGAATATCCTAACTCACGAAGCCATAATAGAGCTTGTGGCATATGAATAGAAATACTATCTGGTTTAGACTCAACTATGGCCTTAAGCGTATTCATGTACGCGTCTACCTCATCATCTTTAACGACGCGAGGCGTAGCAAATACACAAAGCACATTATGCTCTTTACAAAGTTTGGCTACCTGCTCGTAGATGCTAATTTCATAAGGCTTACGTTGCAAACGGTCACCACCAAAGATAATCTTCTTAGCACCACCTTCGATTGCTGCTTTTACACCATCGAGTTCATCAACGCGAGCACTCACCATAGGCTCTGTGTATTGAACCTTACTTTTAGCTACTAATGATGACATATTTCGGGGTTCTACAGCACGTTCTGCCCAAGCTGCTTCATGGTCTGTAAGCAACAAGTTTTCTAGCGCCTCTACAGCATCGCGACGCAATGCATTTAAAACACTAGCGGGCCACATGTACGGTCCATCAGGAATAGACATAGAGCCTAGTGTAAATAATGTATTCCCTAATCTACCTACTTGATCTCTAACCTTCTCTAATGTAGTCGGTTTATTGTTAGCATAAACAGGTTCAAACTCGTTAGATATAGTCACAGTACGACCATCATTCAATACAAAGGTTAGTTCTGTATAAGGTATTTCTCGTTCAGTATTAATAGATAGATAACCATGTACCTCTAATTTAGCGGTAAAGTCTTGTAGTCCCCGTTGCTTTTGAGCTTTAGGGCCTGATGCAAGGAATACTTGCCCCGCAGCAAAGCCTTCATCCGGTTTACCTACAATATGCTTTTCATCCACTAGAGACCAGTTCTGATCGATTTGATAGTACGTAATACTACCAGAACGTTGCATGACCTTTAAGAGTGATCCTTTTTCAATTGGTTCTGTTAGGAATAAATGAACTTGACCCTTTTTGACCTCTGCTTTGCCAATCAATTTCCCTTGATTATTTGGGGCCACCACGGTCATCATTGATTTTCCTACATGGTCTGTTAAATAATCCGTAGAAAATCCACGATTAAATCCAGAAGCTAATGCATCGGCATCAGTAGAATCTATATGAGCCGTATCTAAAATATGACGATAGGTTCCAATAACTTGACGCACGTAGGAAACCTTTTTCATACGCCCTTCTACCTTAAAGGACGTAACACCGGCCGCCACAAGTTCATTCATATATTCACTATAGTTAAGATCCTTTGGACTTAATAGATAGGCTTCGTGTTTTGGCAACAAGCTAGTACCTAAAGAATCCAATAGCTCATAAGGCAACCGACAAGGCTGTGCACAAGCACCACGGTTACCACTGCGACCACCGATGAAAGAACTCATTAAGCATTGACCAGAATAACATACACACAACGCACCGTGTACAAAGACTTCGATTTCAGCTGTACAGTTCTTGCAAATATGTTCAATTTCAGCGAGGCTCAATTCACGAGCTAAAACGACACGTGTAAAACCGAGACTTTCATAAAAACGAACCGCATCGAGCGTAGCTGCAGTCATTTGTGTACTGCCATGTAAGTGTAATTTAGGAGCCACTCGCTGCGCCAATTTAGCCACTGCTAAATCTTGAACGATAATAGCATCCACGCCGATGCGCTCTAAGTCCTTTAAATATGCCTCAAGAGCAGATAATTCGGAGTCACCTATGAGGATATTTACCGTTACATACACAGACACATCTAGAATATGGGCCAAGCGAATAGCCTCGGTTAATTCCTCAATTCCAAAGTTTGCTGCATGAGCTCGGGCATTAAAACCTTTGCCACCAAGATAAATGGCATCTGCTCCAGATTCTAAAGCGGCTATAAAGTTTTCCATCGTACCGGCAGGAGCCAATAATTCCATGGACAGTCCTTTCTACCTAACTAAAGGCATAACTATAGTACTAAAAGGGTTTACCATACGGTAAACCCTTTCAATATACTGCTTAAAATTAACGTAATCTGCAGTTAATTTCTGCTAATGCATCAATAATAGCTTGAATATTACCGTCAAGATCCTCATCATTCAACGTACCTTCCATAGAGCGGAATTGTAAGTTGTATGCGAGACTGCGGTAACCTGCTTCGATATGTTCACCTTCATAAACATCAAAGATAGACGCACTTTCTAAATATTCTCCACCATGTTCTTTAATGATGGATAAAATTTCACCACTAGATACGGACACAGGTGCAACGATGGCAAGGTCACGGCTAGTGCCTGGGAATTTACTGAAGGATGTATAACGGAACGGTGGAATCGTTAAGGATAACACTGCTTCCAAATCGATTTCAAACATATATACTTTGCCAGGTAAGTCAAAGTTTTTGCTCACTTGTGGATGTAATTCACCATATTGAGCAATTTTTATACCGTCAACTGTATAGTACGCACTTACACCAGGGTGGTAATACTCTTCATAAAGCCTTTTAAAAGTAACATGTCGATCTAGAGATTTTCTATAATAATCTTCAGAAACATTATAATAATCAACAATCTCTTTTTGATAACGATGTATTTTAAATTCAGTTATACCCAATTCAGCTAATAGAGCATCTACAATACCTTTTACATCATAGAAGTCAGTTGTGCGTTCAGATTGATTCCAAGCTGCTTGATTTACCTTGCCCATCAAGATACCGCAAGCCATAGGGCGCTCATGAGGTACCTCTGTTAAAGGCAATGCTTTTGGTTCATATACGTTTGCTGTTTCAAATAACCAAAGATCCTTATTTTGTTGCGCAATATTGCGTTTCGCTGCATCGATAACAGCCGGCACCAATGTAGTACGCATATAAGGGAATTCTTCGGAGATAGGGTTCAAGATTGGAATGGCAGTATAACGGCTATCCCCTTCAGGAAGCATCATATTTGTAAGACCATCTTTATGCATAAAGCTAAAGGTAATGATTTGAGTCATACCAAGTTTAGCTAATGCATGTGTCACCTGTTTTGTAAGTGCCTTCTTAGGCGTCATACCACCAGAGGATAATACTGCTACAGGAATTGTTGGAGCAATATTATCGTAATTATAAATACGCGCAACCTCTTCAGCGATATCAGGCATAACGGTTACATCACCGCGCCATGTTGGAACGAGTGCGGACAATTTGTCCCCTTCTTCGGTTACAACAAACTCAAGGGCTGTCAAAATACGAATCATTTCGTCTTTTTCAATGTTTGTACCCAAGTAATCGTTGATTTGTTCTGCTGTGAAAGTAACTGTATGTTGTTCTACAGGGTTTTTATATACATCGATAACGCCTACATCAACTTTACAAGTAGGACAGATTTGTTGTAATAATTGAGCTGCTCTGTCGATAGCATAAGCAGTGTATTTATGATTTACACCACGTTCAAAACGGCCAGATGCTTCAGAGCGCATGCCAAGAGCTTTAGCAGTGCGTCGAATAGATGGACCAATAAATACAGCAGCTTCAAACATAACTGTGGTCGTTTCGTTTGTCACTTCACTATCAAAGCCACCCATGATACCTGCTACACCTACTGGACGTTCAGCATCAGCAATAATAAGCATGGAGTCATTCAATTCCCGTTTAGAACCATCAAGTGTAACAAGCACTTCACCATTTTTAGCACGTCTCGCCACTAATTTATGACCTTTTACATGATCATAATCATAGGCATGCATAGGTTGACCAAGTTCTAACATAACATAATTTGTTACGTCTACTACATTATTAATAGGACGAATACCACTATTGCGCAAACGGTTTTGCATCCACAATGGAGATGGCTCAACCTTAACATCAGTTACTACGCGAGCAGTAAAACGAGTACAAAGATCATCAGCTTCGATGGATACAGATGCTTTTCCTTCAATGGACTCGCCATTTTCGTTAACCATGATAACAGGGAATAAAGCTTTTTGGTTTGTCATAATACCGAATTCACGGGATAAACCAACCATTGAGAAGCAATCAGCTCTGTTAGCGGTGAGTTCAAATTCATATACTGTATCATTTAAGCCTAAAACATCTTTTACATCAAGACCAATTGGTGTTCCTTCAGGGAAAATGTAAATTCCTTGAGCTTCTTCTGGCAATACTAAGTCGCTAGAGATACCAAATTCTGCAACGGAACAGAACATGCCTTCAGAAACAACGCCACGCAATTTACCTTTTTTAATTTCTGTACCATCAGCTAAGCGAGATTTATGGTATGCTACAGGCACGATTTGGCCTACAGCAACATTTGTAGCAGCCGTTACGATTTGTTTTGTAACAGGTTCACCTTCTTCTGTAAGGCATTCAACTTGGCATACTTGTAATTTATCTGCATCTGGATGTTTTGTAACCTCCACGATTTTGCCAGTATAAATTTTCTTAATGCCATTATCCATAGCAATGACATCTTCTACAGGAATACCAGCTTGTGTTAATTCATCGGCCAATTCTTGTGCAGGACGATTCATATCCACAGGCACGTATTCGTTCATCCACTGTAAGCTTGCTTTCATGAGTTCCTCCTAAAATTGTTCCAAGAATCGTACATCATCTTCAAAGAATAGACGTAAATCATTAATGCCATATAAAAGCATAGCAATACGTTCTACGCCCATGCCAAAGGCGAAGCCTTTAACCTTTTCAGGATCGTACCCATTAATACGCAATACATCGGGATGAACCATACCGCAGCCCAAAATTTCAAGCCAGCCTGTATGAGAACATACGCGGCAACCTTCACCACCACACATTACACAAGAAATATCTACCTCTGCAGATGGTTCTGTGAATGGGAAGAAGCTTGTACGGAAACGTACCTTTGTGTCATCACCATACATGTGACGTAAGAAGGACTCTAATGTGCCTTTTAAGTCAGCAAATGTAATATGCTCATCGATGATGAGGCCTTCTACTTGATGGAATACAGGGGAATGAGTCGCATCATAGTCCCAACGGTAAACCTTACCAGGCGCAATCATACGAATTGGGCTATTAGGTTCATGACGTTGCATTGTACGAGCTTGTACTGGAGATGTATGCGTGCGCAATAAGAAGTTTTCTGTAATATAGAAGGAATCTTGCATATCACGTGCAGGATGATCTTTAGGCAAGTTTAAGCATTCAAAGTTATAGTAATCTTGCTCTACTTCTGGACCTTCTTCAACGGTATACCCCATTTTCATGAAGAAGTCTTCAATCATTTCATTAACCTTTGTTAATGGATGGATATGACCAGCTTTTTGTGCACGGCCAGGCAATGTAATATCGATGCGCTCTTTTTCTAAACGAGCATTTAACTCTGCAGTTTCCATACGAGCTTTAACTGTATCAATTTCAGCCTCTAACGCTTCACGAACAGCATTAACGAGGGCGCCAGCCTTCGGACGTTCTTCTGGAGATAATTTACCAAGACCTTTTAGTAAAGCCGTTACCTCGCCTTTTTTACCTAAATATTTAACACGTATATCTTGCAACGCTTGTTGATCAGCAGCGCCTTTGATGGCATCAAGGGCTTCTGCCTTAATACGTTGTAATTCTTGTTCCATTCAAGCATCCTCCTATTTGTAAAAGTCTAAACTATATTATACCAAATCAGGGTTGTCTTCTTCAATAAAACGCCATGGTAAATCAGGTAATGGCTTCTCTTCTAGTACAAAAAATGTACCCCGTGCCAAGTGAACGAGTTCACCTAATTCATTATAAATACGAGCTGTCGCAACCATGGTTGTTTTACCATTGTGCTCTACATTGGCTACCCCACGCAATACAGTACCGCCTTTAACAGCTTTCACATAGTTACCATTAAGATCAATGGTGCTAACAGATTTGCCTAATGTAAAACAAGCTGTTCCCATCACACTATCTGCTAAGCCAATACAAACAGCACCATGCAAATCTCCTCTAAAATTACAGTAATCTGTTTCATTAGTTTGCAATGTCATTTCCGCATGACCTGGTTCCACTGCTGTAATCGCAGAATCTTTTACCCAAGAAAATGGGTTTTGATCTCGTAATTCGTTGAAATATTCTAACAATGTTGTAGCCATAAGGTTCTCCATTCTATATACATACTCATAGATTAACTAATCTAAATACTAAGTCTATTACATTACCTGTATGAAAATCTTTATAGTTAAATATCAAAATTCAATACAAACATATAAAAATGGTGCGTTACATCATACATATTGTATCATGCAACGCACCATATGCGAATAACTCTATCTAATTATATGGTATGTTCTTAAGAAAACACATTTATAAATTCAAAACTATTCATAATGCAATGCATCGATTGGATTGAGCTTAGCCGCTTTACGGGCTGGGTATATACCAAAAATCAAACCAATAGCCATGGAAAAGGCAAAGGACATTATGATTGTTGGAACAGATACAATTGTACTCATTCCAGATACCATTCCGATTACTTTTGAGGCTCCTATACCGAAAGCAATACCAATAAAGCCCCCCATCAAACTGATTACAACGGCTTCTATTAAGAATTGCGTAACAATTACGCTATACGTAGCCCCCAAAGCTTTACGCACACCAATTTCTCGAGTCCGTTCCGTTACAGATACAAGCATGATGTTCATAATACCAATGCCACCTACAACTAGAGAAATCGCAGCAACAGCCCCCAGGAATAACGTAAATGTTCCCGTCGTCTGAGCCACTGTTTCCATAATAGATTTCATATTTTGAATATTAAAATCATCCAAATTTGTATCTTTTATATTATGACGAACACGCAACAAGTTCTCTATATCTGCCTGCAAACGATCGATGCCCTCATCATCCTTAGCCACAACATACACCCTGCGAAGATAGTCAATGCCCTCTACGCGCTCCATTGATGTTGTATATGGAATTAACACCGTATCGTCTTGGTCATTACCCATGGTTCCGTTCCCTTTACTTTTGAGAACACCAATGACACGGAATGGAATATTTTTAACACGGATTTCCTTGCCTACAGGATCTTCATCAGCAAACAAATTTTTTACTACCGTTTGTCCCACAACCGCTACACGTTCTCGGTTCTGAACATTTTTATCGGAGAAAAATCGACCAGATGTCATAGTCCAATTATTTACGTCCTGAAAGTTAGCATTAACCCCCGCAACAGATGTAGTCCAGTTTTTATTTTGATAAATCACCACATAAGAGCCATTTGTCATAGGACTGGCGGCTTTTACACCTTCTAACTTAGCAATAGCTTCATAGTCAGATATTTTCAACGATTTCATGGACCCCTGCGAAGATCTAGCACCTGGCGTCCGCGGCGCCCCTGGCAGAACTACCAACAAGTTAGAGCCTAAGCTAGAAATAGAATCCTCAATATCTTGCTTCACCCCATTACCGATAGATACCAGTGCAATAACAGCTGCTACACCGATAATGATACCTAACATGGTCAAAAGGGAGCGCAATTTATTAGCAATCAAGGAAGCCCATGCCATTAGAAAACTTTCTTTATACATTAGGCACCTCCTTTATAGGAGTCATATTAGAATTGATCGAATCCTCTACGATTATCCCATCTTTCAAGACTACATTACGACTCGCGTACGTAGCAATATCCGGTTCATGTGTAACTAGAAGAATCGTACGGCCTTCATTATGAAGGCCTCGAAAGATGTTCATAACATCGATGGTTGACTTAGAGTCAAGATTCCCTGTCGGTTCATCAGCCATGATAATAGCAGGATTATTTGCCAATGCACGAGCAATCGCCACACGTTGACGTTGCCCACCAGACAACTCGGATGGCAAATGGTCCATACGCTCGCCCAAGCCGACAGACTGTAATAATTGAGTGGCCCGTTCAATGCGCATCTTTTTATTTACACCGGCATAAATCATAGGAAGCGCTACATTTTCTAGGGCTGTCAATTTTGTCAACAAATTAAAGCTTTGAAATACAAAACCGATCTGTTTATTACGCACATACGCAAGCTCATCATCAGATAAGGTAGCAACCTCGTCTCCATTGAGTCGATAAGAACCAGTTGTAGGTCGGTCCAAACATCCAAGAATATTCATAAAGGTTGATTTACCTGAGCCAGATGGTCCCATAATGGATACAAATTCACCCTTATTGACAACTAAATCAATGCCATGTAGAACAGGTACTGATAATTTGCCATTCACATAGGTTTTTGTAATTCCTTGTATGTCAATTACTGTTTGGTTCATAAGCACCTACCCTTAGAATGGTCCAGCTACATTATTTTTGGGTGCATTTACATCACCGCTTACAATAATTTCATCACCTTCAGATAAACCTTTTAAGATTTGAACATTAGTATCCCCAGTTACACCTGTAGAGACAGCGGTTCGTACTGGTTGACCATCTTTTATAACATATACATACTCACCTTGTTTGTCCGTACGTACAGCAGTAAGAGGAACTACCAATGTATTTTTAATATCTTCACCAAAGATTGTGGCACGAGCCGTCATAGTTGGTAAGAAATTACCTGCAATATTTTCAGGAATTTGAACCTTAACAGTATAGTACACAACGCTACTACTTGTTGTGCCCATATTACCTTTTGTACCTTTTGCAATTTCAGAAACGTAACCGGTGAAAGTTTCACCTGGCTTAGAATCTACAGTAAACTCTACCTTAGCACCTTGTTTGATATTGCCAATATCGGTTTCGTCTACAGTAAGATAAATCTCTAAATTTTTTAAATCTGCAATGGTAGCAATGATCATTTGTGTGGAAATACCAGTACTAATAGTTTGACCGGCTTTTAGCGGTGTACCAACAACAGTCCCAGACATTGGAGCTGTAATAGTAGCATCACTTAAATCTGCGGCAGCACGTTCATAAGTAGATTTAGCACGTTCATAAGATGTTACAGAATCATCATATGTTTGTTGTGCAATAGCATCTTGAGCCGCCAAGGATTTATAACGATTCATATCAAGTTCTGCTTTGGCTAACGCTGCACGAGCATCATCAACAGATGCTTGTAATTGACGTGTATCAATATAAGCGATAACTTGACCGGCCGTAACTTGATCATTCTCTTTAACTAAAACTTTTTCAAGTTTACCAGCAACATTTGTAGAAACATCTACATAATTTACAGGGTTAATAGTACCTGTGGCACTGATACTAGTTTTTACATCACCCTTTTCAACCTTGCCAGTAGTATATAACGTTTGTGCTTGATTTGCATTTAGACTATCCATGTAGTAATATGTGCCGCCACCAAGAACACAAAGAACAACAGCACCTGTTACTATACGTTTACGATGCTTTTGTAAGAACTCTTTCATTATGATCTCCTTTTTTTAAGATGAAGATATATTAAAAAGACATTTATTCTATATCAACACATATAGTATTTTTAAATTATACAGCACCAATTGCTTTTACGCAATATAATTTCATTAATGAATAAATTATGATATATAAAAAATGGCCCTTACGGGCCATTAACTACTCAATATTGACAATAATCTATAATCCTTCTCATCGATTGGAAATTCAAGACGTTCTGCCTCTTCATAAGATAGTGCACGGATATGACCATCTATATAACCTACTAATCGGTTAGCGACACCACTCATCAATAAATTAATACAGACTTCACTCATGCGAGCCGCTAAAATAGCATCAAATGCCGATGGACCACCGCCACGTTGTAAGTAGCCTAACACAGTTAGGCTAGGATCAAATTCTGTATGCTCCTTGATAAAAGCTTTCACCTCACCGCTGTTATAGGCACCTTCTGCAACGAGGATAACACTATATTCTTTACCCCGAATTTGTGTTTCCTTTAAATGACGACAAACCGCATGTAAAGGCATGGGATTTTCAGGAACCAAAACTATTTCTGCCCCACAAGCTAGGCCTGCCTTTAATGCAATATGTCCAGCTTTGCGCCCCATAACCTCCACAATAGCTACACGTTCATGGGAGTTTGATGTATCACGAATACGCCCAACCGCATCAACTACCGTATTAAGAGCCGTATCATAGCCTATCGTATATTGTGTACCACCCATGTCATTATCTATCGTACATGGAATGGTCATAGTAGACATACCAAGTTTAGATAAACTTGTAGCACCACGCATGGAGCCATCACCACCGATAACAACCAAATGGTCAATGTCATAAGTTTTCAAAATTTCATAAGCTTTGCGTTGAATTTCTTCATTCTGAAATTCTGGAAAGCGTGCCGTTTTCAGCATCGTACCACCTTGTGTTATGATGCCACCAACGTCTCGATTCGATAAGGGAAATATCTTTTCCTCAATGATACCTAAATAGCCACGTTCAATACCAAATATTTCAAAACCTTCATGTATAGCTTTTCTAGTTAGCGCTCTTATGGCGGCGTTCATTCCAGGTGCGTCTCCGCCGCTTGTTAGTATTGCGATTCTTCTCATATCCATTACCCCCTTGTGGTGTACGTTGTTTGGATATACTATGTGCCTTACCTTTTTTATTCGTTTGATTAGAAGTCTTTTGTTTATACCGTTTATCATAACGAATTTTATTAGACATTGCTCTTTTTGATACTGCTTCAGAAATCTCTTTTTTCCTACTTTGTTGATTATTAAATTGTATATCTTCAGATGCTTCTTTAGCATCTACATCGTTTATATCATTGGGTTGACGTCTTGCTTTAAATTGCACATCTGAGGCATCTAATTCATCCTCAATACGCTGTATAAAATCATAGGTCCGGCCATTTGTTGTATCTAGTACAAAATCGCACTGCTTATACACGGGCTTCCACGATTGTATCATAGCATGTACAAAGGCATTCACATTACTATAGTCCATGGTAGGCCGTTTCCCAACACGGCGATTCACGCGACTGACAATACGGAATTGTGCAGCTCGGATACCAATAATATAGGAATATTTTTTTAATACCTTTAAGGTGCGATGTTCAATAGGAAAATTCCCACCCACAGAAATCACTGCTTCATGGTATAAGCAAACCTTTTTTAGTACATCCATTTCGGCGCGGCGGAATGCTTTTTCTCCTATCTTTTTAAAAATCTCAGCAATGGGCAACCCAAAACGACTTTCTAATACGCGATCGGTATCTACAAATTGCCAACCCTTGCGTTCTGCAAGGTTCCGTCCAAAGTGACTTTTGCCACTTCCCATAGAACCGATGAGCATAATATTCCGTTTTATTATCATCTATTATGTGCCCCTTATCATTACATATCCTTCATTGTACTATAAAATGGTCCAAAAACAAAGACAGACTATAGACATAAAATCTATAATCTGTCTCTATACAGTACACCCGATTTTCATTAAGGTTTTATAATCGATTTAATTGCACAATGCACATAAACTACATTACCTTTACGTTCTATATCTTCTATTTCTATACGGCGTGAAGAATCCTTTTCTTCAACAGTATTTATCCAGTTAATCATACGCTCTGTACTACCTAATACTGTTAATTCTAGTATACCTTCATGCTCATCAGTACTGACAATCATTAATGGTTCTCCTTGCAAGGAATCAAAAATATTTGTATTAGAACTCGTATTAGATGTCTTGTTCCGTGTAAAAGATTCTAATAGTTTTGCTTCATTAGACACTATATAATCTGACTCAGCATTCATTTGTATATTATAATTTTCTTGTTGATTTTTTAAGCTATTATTTTTGTCTTCAAAATAGATATGCCCATACATAGAAAGGCTAATGAGCATCCCCCACAACACTAGGCCCGTTAATATTCTCTC
>ERZ507040.356-NODE-356-length-20479-cov-4.77571_pt1 | contig 20479 bp, 18 predicted proteins | sample MGYA00512871_ERZ507040 | MGnify/ENA metagenome assembly ERZ507040
GCTCTTCCGATCTGCAATTGGTTTCAAACTTCCATCCGCTTGAACTGCAATAATCGGCTTGATATTGACCAAGCTCCCCATAAGCGCAGCAGTTTTAGAAATCCGACCGCCCCGCACTAAGTGATTCAGATCATCCACTAAGAAATAGGTTTGAACTTTTGGTCGCAAAGCTAGTAAAATATTCAAGGTCTCAGTTAGTGATTTCCCTTCTGATCGTGCTTCGACAGCCTTCATTACCAGAAGCCCTTCCCCCATAGAAGCAGCCCGACTCTCAAGAATCTCAATCACAGCCTGAGGATAGTCTTCCAAGACTATGTCCCGAGCCATAACTGCACTCTGATAGGTTCCAGATAGTAAGGAAGCAAAAGCTACATACAACAGAGGTGTGCCAGCTTTCGCATATTCTCTAAAGACATCCTCAAACTGACCTACATTAATTTGGCTGGTAGTTGGTTGACTTCCTGCCTTCATCTTTTCAAGCAAGGTTTTACTGGTCAGTTTGTTTTCCCCTACTGTTTCATAGGTCACTCCATCCAGCTGAATGGTCAAGCCTAGGATTGTAACATCGTGTTCAGCTGCCCATTTTTCAGACAGGTCTGTTGTAGAATCCGTTAAAATTTTAAAGGTCATCTTTTTTCTCCATCATTTTTTAGTTCCCACAGAAGCGTTTCTCCATGGATATAAGCGGGTTATTAGTGGTGCTTTGAATGACCACCTTATTGGGGCTAACTATTAAACATTCTTGCTTTTTAGGAAAGTTATTTCGCTAGGTTAATCCAAAACAGGACTGACACCTTGAAAACCTTTCAAATCAAAAATATATTGGAAATATTCATCTTGTGGATCTTTTAAAATCAGGTTTGCCTTACCATTATGCAATTCAATACAAGTCCATTCCCCATCTAAACACTCAACATCATATTTTTTATCTTCTAAAAATAAATTTGTTAATTGTACTTCTGGATATTTATTTTGGAAAGAAACCATCCCAGAGTTGTCATTTCGGTAAGCAAGCACAGGAACCTCAACTTTTTGAGCTCCCATATAAAAGGAACTCATACACCTCTTTTCAGCAAGGCACTCATATTTTCCTTTTACATAATTCACAATCTCTTTATTTAAAATTGTAGAAAAATTGAGAATGCTGATGAAATCCGCCTTATTACTGGATAAGGTTTCGACCTCAACCAGATATTTCAAAGTGCCATTTATTTGACTTTCTTGACCGTATAAATCCGTGCAATTCAGGGAATATTGGGTCAATAAATCCTCTAAGGGATACTGATCTGCTTCCTCAGTGATTTCAAAGCAAAAGCAATAATTATCTTCTTCTTTATTATGATAGATATCATAAATAATTGGTTCAAACTTTTCTGTTTGATATTTTTCTAACGCATAACTTCCAAGTACTTGCATTAACCCACCCGATTTCTAAAGACTTCATACATGAGAATAGCTGCTGCGACGCTGGCATTGAGGCTCTGGACATGGCCATTCATGGGAATGGTCAGCATTTCGTCCACCTGCTTCTTGATGTTGCTGGAAATACCCTTGCCTTCATTGCCGATGATGAGAGCTAGTTTACCTGCTGTATTCCACTTATGAGAAGGCGTCCCCTGCATATCCGTCCCGAAAATCCAGAAACCAGCTTCCTTGAGCTTATCCAGAGTCTGGCTGAGATTGGTCACACGGGCAATAGGAATATGCTCAATGGCACCCGTTGAGGTCTTGGCTACGACTGGTGTCACACCGACTGCCCGGTGCTTGGGAATGATGACTCCCGCTACATTGGTCGCGTCAGCCGTCCGCAAGATAGAGCCCAGATTATGCGGGTCAGTCAGTCCGTCCAAAATCAATAGGAGCGGATTGTCTTCCTGCTCCGCTTTTTTCAAAAGTACCCCAAAGTCAGTATAGGCGAACTCCGCCACCCGCAGAACAAACCCTTGGTGAACAGCCCCATCAGTCATTTCCTGCAAGGTCTTCTTAGGCGTCCATGAGATGGAAACCTTTTTTTCCGCTGCTAAATCTTTGATTTTGTCGACCTTTTTACCACGCAGGTCGTCTTGAATGTAGAGTTTATTTCCAGTGTTAGCTGCGAGAGCCTCTGTCACCGCATGCACACCATAGACAATATCGTTTTTTTCCATGTTTTCAGTATAACATAAATGCCTCCTAAATTGCGACAGCTTTTACTGAACAAAACAATAAATTCGAATCGAAGGAATCATCCTAACCAACTTTATACTCTAGTCATGATATAATAAAGCGACTCTAGAAAAAGAAAGTTGACTCATATGCCCCTTCTCCACCGAACGATCAAACTGATGCTCGCCACCTGCCTAGCGGCTTGGCTAGCAAAAACTTTAGGATTAGCTTATTCAGTCTCTGCTGGTATTATTGCTCTTCTAAGTGTTACCGATACACGTCGGAGCACAGTCAAACTAGCTAGAGACCGCTTTTTATCGACCATATTGGCGCTGGCTATTGGAAGCTTAGCCTTTCGCTTTCTAGGTTTTAATCTCGGAGCATTGGCCCTCTATATCGCAATCTACGTTCCCCTAGCTTTTCAACTCGGGTGGGAAATTGGCATTACCCCCAGCACCGTTCTGGTCAGCCATCTGCTCTTAGAAAAATCCACCTCCTGGTCACTCCTTAGCAATGAGCTTGCTCTATTTCTCATTGGAACTGGCTTTGCTCTTTTAGCCAATCTCTACATGCCCTCGCGTCAAGAGGAGATTAACAGCTATCATGAGCAAGTGGAAGAACAACTGAAAAAGATTCTCCTTCGTTTTGAATACTTTTTAAAATCAGGGGACGGACGAAACGACGCGACCCTAATAAAAGAGCTTGATACAACTCTAGAACAAGCCTTGAATCTGGTCTACTTGGACCGCTCTAACCATCTCTTTCATCAAACCAACTACCATATCCACTATTTTGAAATGCGAAGAGCTCAGAATCGTATCTTGCTGGATATGGCCAGTAATATCAATACCTGTCGCCTAGCAGCTAGCGAAAGCTTCATATTGGCTAAACTCTTTTTAAAAACAGCCAAACAGTTAAGTCAAGAAAATCCAGGCCATGATTTGCTGGATGAAATCGAGGAATATCTGGCTGTCTTTCGAAAACGGCCACTCCCTAAAACCCGCCAGGAATTTGAAACACGCGCTATGCTCCTTCAGCTCCTGCGGGACTTGGAAACCTTTATTAAGCTAAAGGTTGATTTTTATAGGAATTATCAAGAAGAAACAAACTAACTCTTTCTACACAAAATACAGAAGGAACCAAAACAATTTGGTTCCTTTTTTACATTGAGAAAGTAGTTTATTCTTTTAAGTGATAAGAATAGCTTGCGACTACAACATCTTCGTACCACTTTAGATAATATTTCAATTTTAAACTCATTTGATTATGAAGGATATTTTGCCAGCTCTTTTTAGGGATAAACTGAGGAACCAAGACGGTCACTGTTCTTCCTTCTTTTTTAGCCCGCTTTGCCACCTTGATCACATACTGAACTGTCGGCGTAATGATATTGCGGTAGCTAGTGGTAACTGTCTCAAATCGGATATCAGGGAAGTAGTCTGCAAATTCCTCTGCGACTTCAGCATCCTTTTTGGCAGTCTCAGCTGTTGAGACGTGCATTGCGACAACATCGTCCCCAATACTACGAGCATAGCTCATTGCTCCAACACTAACTCTGGTGACATTTCCGACTAGTACAATTACTGTATTGCCTGTATAATTCTGACGCTCGATATGTTCTTCTAATCTCAGCTGTCTTGCGACCCTGTTGTAGTGCTGTTTAATAGCTAAGAACAGCCAGGTCAAGACAATGATAATTGGAAAGAAAGGCCAAATATCTCGCAGACGGAATAAAAGTAAAATAAGAACAATCCCGTAACAAATAACTGCTCCAAGAATATTCGCAATTGAATGCTTCAAGAAATCTTTTCCAAACTTTTTCTTCCAATGGACAACCATACCTGTTTGAGAGAGGGCGAAAGGCACAAATACACCAATGGTATATAGAGGAATTAAACGCTCTGTATTCCCCTTAAAAATCCACAAGAGAGCAATGGCACCAAAGGCTAATGTAAAAATCCCATTTGAATAGCTTAGGCGATCTCCTTTTTCCATGTACATATGTGGCATATATTTATTTTTAGCCATATTATAAGAAAGTACAGGGAAAGCCGAGAAACCTGTATTGGCTGCAACTGCCAAAATCAAAGCTGTTGACAATTGAAAAATATAGAATAAGATACGACCAAGTGGTGAACTTCCCAAAATTGCCTGAGCCATCTGTGCCAAGGTAGTTACACCTTTAACAGGCACGATTCCAATCCAATAGTTTAAGAAAGTGATTCCTGCAAACATGATCCCTAGGATTAAAGCCATAATTGATAGGGTTGTTGCAGCATTGTGAGCCTTTGGCTTCTTGAAAAAGGGAACGGAATTAGATATGGCTTCCACTCCAGTCAAGGAAGCTGAACCACTGGTAAATGCTCGGAGCAACAAGATCAAACTTACTCCAGTAATAGAAGTGCCAATATGAGCAGTTGCATGATATTCTAAGTTTCCTGTCATGATTTGCACAAATCCAAAAGCAATCAATAGCAAAGTACTTAAAATAAAAAGGTAGACAGGAATCATTAAGGAAGTCGCTGATTCTTTTAGCCCTCGTAAATTCATTAGCATCAATAAGAGGACTAACAAGACCGAGATGTGTAAGTTGTAAGGATGTAAGACAGGAATAGCTGAGGTAATGGCATCCGCTCCAGAAGCAACTGAAACAGCTACAGTCAACATATAGTCTACCAGTAAACTTCCTCCTGCAATTAAGCCAGCTGTTGGAGAAAGATTTTCTGTCGTTACCATATAAGCTCCTCCTCCTTGAGGGTAAGCATGGATAACCTGACGATAAGAAATGGTTAAACTTGCTAGTAAAACTAATACAACAATTCCTATAGGAAGTGACCACCAAATAGCTCCGACAGACACAGAAGTTAAGACCAGAACTACCTGCTCTGGTCCATAAGCGATGGAAGATAAGGCGTCACTAGAGAGCATAGCCAAGGCCTGTAGTTTTGTCAATAAATGACCATCCTCTCCTTCTTTACCGGATTTTAATGGGCGTCCAATAAAAAATCCTTTTAACTTGGAAAACATAAGTTCCTCCTCAATTAAAAAATAAGGGCTATTCTACTCTTTTTCGGAAAATATGTCAACAGTTTTCTGAAATTTTTTCTATTTTTAATCAACTCTTCTTGTTCAACAATGTGAGCTAGTAGCAATTAATAGATTGTGAGAAAGATTCAGTCATCCTTAAAGATGTGAAGTGAACTTCCTCATCTCTAATGAAATAACTTCGAAGGACAAATTCATATTTTCCAAACTCCATTTGCTATCACTTATAAAAATAACCTCTTCAACTATGAGGTTTTTGAGCCTATCAAGTATGGATTGATAAATCTTGATAGAAAAAAACGAGCATGGATGTCCAAGCTCGTTTTTGATAACTAAATTTTCTTCATTGTAGAAAACATTAATAAACTGTCTTTTCAGTTTCTTTATCGAAGAAGTGCGCCTTGTTCAAGTCAAAGCCAAGGTCAATTCCCTCACCCGTTTGCAAGTAGTCACGTGCATCTACTTTTGCGATAAATTCGTTTTTACCGACTTGGCAGTACAAGTGAGACTCTGAACCAAGCAACTCTGATACAGAGATTGTTGCGTGTACTACTGAGTCAGGGAAAGTTTCAAGGAAAGCAGGTTCTGTATTGATATCTTCTGGACGGATACCAAAAATCAATTCTTTACCTTCGTAGCCTTTTTCTTTCAGAACTTTCAAGATCCCTTCTGGCACTTTCAATCTCACACCTTCAGTAACGATCTCGTTGCCTTCAAGCTTCACATTGATGAAGTTCATAGCTGGGCTTCCGATAAAGCCGGCAACAAATTTATTGACAGGGTGTTTGTAAAGTTCTTGTGGTGTACCAACTTGCTCTACGCGACCAATTGTACCAGTTCCTGATGGGTTCTTAGTTGCGGACATGATAACGATACGGTCAGCCAAAGTCATCGCTTCTGTTTGGTCGTGTGTTACGTAGATCGTTGTTGCTCCGATACGACGGTGGATTTTAGCGATTTCAGCACGCATGGATACACGAAGTTTTGCATCCAAGTTTGACAAAGGTTCGTCCATCAAGAATACTTTTGCATCGCGGACAATAGCACGTCCCATGGCAACACGTTGACGTTGACCACCAGAAAGGTCAGCTGGTTTACGGTCCAAGAATTCTTTCAATCCAAGAATTTCAGCAGCTTCTTGAACACGTTTGTCGATATCATCTTTGCTGTATTTACGCAATTTCAAACCAAAGGCCATGTTGTCGTATACAGTCATGTGAGGGTAAAGGGCATAGTTTTGGAAAACCATGGCAATATCACGGTCTTTTGGTGCCACATCGTTAACCACTCGACCATCAATTGAACATTCACCTTCTGTGATGTCTTCAAGTCCAGCAATCATACGAAGAGTTGTAGATTTACCACATCCTGAAGGTCCTACAAATACGATAAATTCTTTGTCTTGAATTTCCAAGTTGAAATCTTCAACAGAATAGTGTTCACTATTTGGATATTTCTTGTAAATATTTTTTAGATTTAATTCTACCATGATAGGCTCCTTTTAAATTTATACTCTTATTATATTTGAAAGCGTTTTATAATGCTATGGCAAACTGCCTAAAATAAAAAAAATGTTTTGTGCAGCCTGCACAAAACATCAAAATAAATCTTTCAAAATGATATGGTAACAGAGTGATAAATCCGTCAACTCTTTTAACTGCAAGCCTGTCAACTCCTCCCACTTATCCAAGCGATATTGGAGAGTATTCCGGTGAATATAAAGTTGCTGAGCTGCCTTGGTCACAACTGCTCCATTTTCCCACAAGGCTAAGATAATCTCGGTTAATTGCTCTTGTCCCTCTATAAGCTGATGCAGTTTCTTCTTCAGAGGAAGAAGAGTGTCCTTAGCCTCGTCTAAGCCCCATAAGAAGAGCTGTGAGAAAGGTAAAACCAAAGACTGCTGATAGCGATTCAACCATTGAGTGAAGAGGCTGTTCTCAGCTTGATAGAGTTGTGGCAACTCGTCTTTCACCGATCTGGGCCAGACTTGTCCAATCAAAACAGCCAAACGCAGGTTAAAGTCATATTCAACAGCTGACAAGACATCCCTCAGCAAATCTTTAACAGCCAACTGCTGCCCTTGATCAAGAACAAAAATATAGTCTTGCGGGCTGGTCTGAAAATAAGCGACTTTATTGGTCAAAAGAGTTCGCATCATGTCCAGCCAGGCTGAAATAGATTCTGTCTCATAATGAAAAAGATGACAATGAATGAACTGTAGCGCCTCAACCTCATGGGGGAGCGTCTCTTCGGACTCAGATACTAAATACCTATACCAAGGATTTTGTGAAAAAACAGACTCTTTTTCTGTCAGCAGAGCAAGCAGTTGCTGTTCTCGATCTGTTAAATCTTCTGTCGCCAAAACTAGCCAATGTTGCTGATCAAGACGAAGCGAGACTTTCTGGCTATCTTGACTGGGTTTATCTTGTAGACTAGCCTTTGGAAACAAAGCTAGCAGTTCATTTGTTTTCATGAGTAGCTTCCTCCACTCGTTTGACACACCAGTCAATTAATTCTTCCAAGCGTTCGATTTCTTCCGTCATATGCAGGTAGCCCATGACCGCTTCAAAGCCAGTAGACATACGGTAAGTAACAATATCTGCATTCTTGGCCTTGGTGTGACTATTAGCATTGCGGCCGCGCTTGTAGATATCCTCTTCCTTTTCCGTCAGAATCCCTTCTTCCAGCATGAGAGAGATGAGATTGGCCTGAGCCTTGGCAGAAACGTACTTGGTCGCCTCCCTGTGCAACTGATTAGGCTTAGTCAGACCTTGAAAAATCAGGTGACGTCTTATATACATGGAGTAGACAGCATCTCCCTCAAAGGCGAGGGCAATACCGTTAATCAGGTTGACATCAGTCACGGGTCCACCTCACTCCGTCCTTAGTATCCAAAAGCTTGATGCCCTGAGCGGCCAAGTCATCTCGAATACGGTCTGCAGTCGCAAAGTCACGATTGGCACGCGCTACTTGGCGCTCCTCAATCAAGCGCTCAATGTCTGCGTCTAGGACTTCTTCTACAAAAACAATACCAAAAACTTCTAAGAGCTTGGCAAATGCTTCCTTAACTTCAGCGGTGTAATTGCCAGAATTGATCCACTTGGCTAACTCGAAGACAACCGTGATACCGTTGGCCGCATTGAAATCTTCGTCCATAGCAGCGGTGAATTTATCCAGAAAGGCCTGAAGCTGATCAGAGTCTGCCTGACCAGTGAAAGGCTGCTCATAGGTATTCTTCAAATATTTGAGATTGGTTGCTGCATCATGAACAGCTTTTTCTGTGAAATTAATCGGCTTACGATAATGCTGGGTAGCAAAGAAGAAACGCAGCACTTGACCATCAATGGTCTTGAGGGCATCGTGAACAGTGATAAAATTGCCTAAAGACTTGGACATCTTAACATCGTCAATGTTGACAAAGCCATTGTGCATCCAGTAGTTGGCAAAAGTCTGGCCAGTCTTAGCCTCTGATTGGGCTATTTCATTTGTGTGGTGAGGAAACTCTAGGTCTGCCCCGCCACCGTGGATATCAATCGTATCCCCCAAAATCTCCGTCGACATGACCGAACACTCGATATGCCAGCCCGGACGGCCTGCTCCCCAAGGGCTGTCCCAGGAAATCTCACCTGGCTTAGCTGCCTTCCAGAGAGCAAAGTCCACTGGATTTTCCTTACGTGCAGTCTCCTCATCTGTCCGGCCAGAAGCACCCAGCTCCAAATCTTCCAAGGTTTTATTAGCCAACTTAGCATAGTTGTGGGATTTTTCCACGCGGAAGTAAACATCCCCTTGACTCTCGTAAGCATAACCTTTTTCAATCAAGTCAGCGACAAAACGAATGATATCAGCCATAAACTCTACTACACGCGGATGGCGAGTCGCAGGTTTCACGCCCAAGGCCGTCACATCCTCACGAAAGGCAGCGATGTACTTATCCGCAACCTCCTGAGGCGTGATACCTTCTTCCTTGGCACGCTTGATAATCTTATCATCCACATCCGTGAAATTGGAAATATAGGCAACTTCGTAGCCACGGTATTCAAAATAGCGACGAATGGTATCAAAAGCCACCGTCGATCGGGCATTGCCCACGTGGATATAGTTGTATACCGTAGGCCCACAGACATACATGCGAACCTTACCCTCTTCAATGGGCACAAATTCACGTAGGCTGCGGGTCATGGTGTCGTAAATTTTAATCATGCGGTCCACTCCCTTCTCTATTTCTGACTTTTTCGGCTGAAAACCAGCTCTGCAAAAGGGCCAAATTGTCTGAGGCTATCCAGTTGGTAAAAGCGCTGCCCTTCCTCTTGGGTAAAGAGGGGAACCCCCTTTCCTAGGATAAGGGGCGCTATCTGAATAATGAGGTGGTCGAAAAGATCCGCATCCAAGAGCGGTCCTACCAAGGAATTACCACCAATCACAAAGACATTTTTGCCTTTGTCAATCTGGTGAACAAAGTCCACCACATCCCCAGCTACTGGCTGGTAATTGCTGACAGGCAGGTGCCTATCATGCGTAAAGACATAGTTTTCCGTAGCTTGATAAAAACTTTCTACATCTTGCAAATCTTGGATTTCCTCAAAGGTCCGCTTGCCCATGATGGTGATATCCATTTGCCTGTAAAAGTCATCATAGCCTGTATCCTCTACAGAACCAAGCTGATGCAGCCAGTCTATCCTGTGCTGGCTATCTGCCAAGTAGCCATCCATGGTGATACAGCCGTAAAAATATACTGCCATTCTTGTAGTTACCTTTCTAGTTCCTTTGCTATTGTCAAAGCGATAGTAAAAAAGGTCATGACATCAGCTGTCCGCTCTTCATGCCGAGCATCCCAGGTTCGGTTATGATGATCCACATAGTCAGCTGTGTAGAAGAACTGATAGACCTTGGTCTTGCGAAATTGGCTCCAAGCTATGATAGCTGAAGCTTCCATGTCTACTACTTGAGCACCAGCAACCAAGCGACGCTTGACCTTATCAGGCGTTTCCCGATAAAAAGCATCAGTCGTCCAGGTCTTGGTGCGGATATGCTCTATATCGTGCTTATCAAAGATGGCTTCTAGCTTAACTAACAAAGACTCGTCATAAGCGACTTCGTCACCCGGTGGGGCATAGTGATAGCTAGTCCCTTCATCTCGCAAAGCAGCTGCAGGCAAGATAATCTTGTCAGCCTCAATTGAGCGGTCCAAAACGCCACAGGAACCTAGAATGATGAAATTTTTGAAGCCTCTGGTCGCCAACTCCTCCAGCTGACCGACTATCATGGGAGCCCCAATTGGAGCCAACATAACTGCTAGCTTGCTAGGTCCTTGGCGGTAAATATACCATGGATGCTGTCCGTTGATGCTTTTCAAATAGCCTCCTTGATAGACTTCTTCTGACTCAATCAATCGTTTCAGAATTTCGCCATTAAAGGACAGGATGATGGTTTCGCATACCTCACCCTTGTCATGGACTGGCTTTTCAGTTGGTTCGATAACAGCAGGTACATTTTCGAATTCTTCTAATAGCATAACTTCTCTTTCTTTAAGGCTTCAGCAAATCCGCCTTCATTTTATTTAGACGGCGCAGTTTGGTCTCATCTTTTTTGGCTTCACTGATATAATGAGCCCATTCACGCTGGTGGCTAGGTGGCAGTTTAATAAAGCGCTCCTTAGCAAGACCATCCAAGCGTTCTTGCAACTCAAGAACTGCCTGGTTCAAAATTGCATCTGATAAATCTGACATAGTTCTTACCTCCTGTCATACTTCACCTCGATAACTTTGCTACCCTATCCTACAGACTTGATGAATGGTGACTGGCTTCACGGGCATGCTCTAGCTTATCTAGATAGTATTCTCGTTTTTCTTCAACTTCGTGGATCGTCGGCTCATCTTTCTGTCCATGAACTCGGACGATCTTAGCTGGGATTCCGACAACTGTCACATCGCTCGGAACATCTGCCACAACCACTGCACCCGCCCCAACTTTGGCTTTCTCTCCAATTTCAATAGGGCCAATCACCTGAGCGTGGGCCGAAATCAGCGCCCCTTTTCGAACAGTCGGATGGCGTTTGCCAACATCCTTCCCTGTTCCACCAAGAGTCACTCCGTGATAGAGAAGAACGCCTTTTTCAACAATCGCCGTCTCTCCAATCACCAGACCTGAACCATGGTCGATAAAAACACCTGATTCTATCTGAGCACCCGGATGAATCTCTATCTGAGTCCAAAAGCGCCAAAACTGACTGTGCATACGAGCCAGGAGTTTGAAGCCGTGCTTCCATAGAAAATGCGAGAGACGGTGAGCCGCTAAGGCCTTGACACCTGGATAAGTCAGCAAAACTTCCAAACTGGTGCGTGCCGCTGGATCATTTTCTTTTACAATATCAATGGTTTCGCGCCACCATCCCATCTTTTTCTCCTTTCATGATGTAAAAAACAAGGGAGCTGGCCCAAGAATTGCAACGCAACTGAGCCCTACTACTCCTTGTTTGTCTTTTATTCTTCTGTTTGAGTAAGAGGTGCTTCTTCATGTTTCTTATGAGGATGCCCCTTACCATGATGCTTATCATGGTGCTTGTCTGATTTTTCAGGTTTAGGTGGACGTGGCAAGAGAGCTTTCATGGAAGCATCTACCCGACCTTTGGCATCAATCTTGATCACCTTGACATCTACTTCATCACCGATTTGTACGACATCTTCGACATTGTTGGTCCGAGTCCAAGCCAGCTCTGAAATGTGAACCAGTGCATCCGTCTTGTCAAAGAGATTGACAAAGGCACCAAATTTCTCAATCCGAACAACCTTGGCATGGTAAACTTCATCCACTTTTGCTTCACGGACTAGACCAGCAATGATTTCCTTAGCACGATTGATCGCGTCTTGGTCGCTAGAGTAGATGGACACATTTCCTTCTTCATCAATGTCAATCTTAACACCGGTCTCAGCGATAATCTTATCAATGGTTTCCCCACCTTTTCCAATGACAATCTTAATCTTGTCCACATCAATCTTGATGGTGTCGATTTTCGGAGCAGTTGGAGCCAACTCAGGACGTGGAGCTGGAATTGTCGCTTCAATCAAGTCCAGAATTTCAAAGCGGGCTTTCTTAGCCTGAGCAAGAGCTTCTGTCAGGATTTCCGCTGTAATTCCTTCAATCTTGATATCCATTTGGAGAGCGGTAATCCCGTCACGAGTACCAGCCACCTTAAAGTCCATATCACCAAAATGGTCTTCCAAACCTTGAATGTCCGTCAGAACCGTGTAGTTGCTGCCATCTGAAATCAAGCCCATAGCAATACCAGCAACCGGAGCCTTAATCGGCACACCACCAGCCATCAGAGCCAAAGTGCCTGCACAGATAGAGGCTTGGGAGGAAGAACCGTTTGATTCCAAGACTTCTGCTACCAGACGGATAGCATAAGGAAACTCTTCCAAGCTAGGCAAGACTTGCTCCAAGGCACGTTCCCCAAGAGCACCGTGTCCGATTTCACGACGACCAGGAGCACCATAACGGCCTGTCTCTCCGACAGAATATTGCGGGAAATTATAGTGGTGCATGAAGCGTTTCTTGTATTCTGGATCCAAACCGTCAACGATTTGCGTTTCGCCCATTGGTGCTAGAGTCAGAACAGACAAGGCTTGGGTTTGCCCACGAGTAAAGAGACCAGAACCATGCACGCGCGGCAGATAATCTACTTCCGCATCCAGCGGACGGATTTCATCAACCTTACGACCGTCAGGACGGACCTTATCTTCGGTAATCAAACGGCGCACTTCAGCATGCTCCATTTGCTCCAAGATTTCAGCCACATCACGCATGATACGGTCGAATTCTTCGTGGTCTGCGTATTTCTCTTCATAAACTGCTGTGACTTGGTCTTTGACAGCCTGAGTCGCTGCTTCACGCGCCAGCTTTTCTTCTACCTGAACAGCCTTTTGCAAGTCGCTGTTATAGGCTGCGATAATCTCTGCCTGCAACTCTTCATCAACGTGCAGCAATTCTACTTCTGCTTTTTCCTTGCCGACTGCTGCGACAATTTCTTCTTGGAAGGCAATCAATTCTTTGACCGCTTGGTGCCCTTTGAGAAGAGCTTCCAGCATGATATCTTCAGACAGTTCCTTAGCTCCAGATTCTACCATATTGATAGCCTCTTTGGTACCAGCCACCGTCAATTCCAAAAGTGAAACTTCCTTTTGTTCCTTGCTAGGATTTATGATGAATTCACCATCTACATAGCCAACCTGAACTCCTGCGATAGGGCCATTAAAAGGAATATCTGAGATAGAAAGAGCCAGAGAGCTACCGAACATAGCAGCCATTTGAGGCGAAGCATCTTCGTCATAAGAAAGAACTGTATTGATAACCTGAACTTCATTGCGGAAACCTTCTGCAAACATGGGACGAATCGGGCGGTCAATCAAGCGGGCAGTCAAAGTCGCATCTGTTGACGGACGGCCTTCGCGCTTGTTAAAACCACCAGGATATTTCCCAGCCGCATACATTTTTTCCTCATAGTTGACCTGCAACGGGAAAAAGTCACCAGTAGCCATCTTTTTGGACATGGTTGCCGCAGTTAAAACGGTACTTTCTCCATATCGAACAACGGCGCTGCCATTTGCCTGCTTTGCAACCTGTCCGGTTTCAACTACCAGCTCACGGCCTGCAAAAACGGTTTTAAAAACTTGTTTTGTCATAAAGACTCCTTGCCGAGCACATGCTCAATTTTTTTCATACGCCTTGGCTACAAAGATCAAGATACTAAGACCGTCAAACGCAAAGTAAAAATAGGAAAGTGACGAAGTCTTCGATGAAGACAAGACAGTTTATCTTTTTTACACAGGTTTTAGGGCGTATTCAGTTCATCAAGATATTAAACCCTTAGGCAACTCATAGGAGGTGTTCAGTTAGCACTGTGACTTTAATATCATGGTCTTAGTAGCTTATTATATCCTCATCTTTGTATCAAGCACGTATAGACCTTATTTTACCACAATTTCAGGCAAAAGAAAAAGACTGAAAATGGCTTTTTTACTATAAAAGCACTGAAAATCTATTTTTCTTTTCTATAGCTGATTATAGTTAGCTATTGGAATTCGTTTTTCCCCTTTCGATTTGTCAAACAAGATGGCGGTAAAGCCACTATTCACTTTTCAAAGTGAACTTCTTGCTTTATAATAAATACAGTGATTCATTTCAAACATGTAAAGGAGACTATCGTGCCAAATCATCAAACAGTTGAAAAGAAAGATTTTTTCTCGCTCCTTGCGACAGCCTTAGTCTGCTTTGCAGGCATCTTATCTGAAACCAGTATGAATGTAACCTTCCCGCATCTAAGTAAGGTCTTTGGGTTAGGATTGGGAACACTGCAATGGATTACGACAGGGTATTTGTTAGCAGTGGCTATTACAATTACTTTAGGAGCGACCCTAGCCCACAATTGGAAAGAGAGAACCATCCTCTTTACCGCTTTGGCCAACTTTTGCGTGGGAACTCTGATTGCCATGTTGGCTTCAAGCTTTCCCATCTTGATGGTAGGGAGAATCCTGCAAGGAGGAGCTACTGGATTAGCTATCCCTTTGCTCTTTAACTTAATTGTTGAGCGTGTTCCTAAGCAAAAAATTGGAACCTACATGGGCTTGTCTGGGATGGTGGTCAGCCTAGCACCAGCAATTGGGCCGACTTACGGTGGTTTTATGATTAGTCGTTTTGACTGGCATATGATTTATACCTTTATTCTTCCTGTCCCAATCATTTCCTTTATTCTTGGCTTTTTCTTTCTAAGAAATTCAGAGAAGTCTAGGAAACGCGCCTTTGATCTTCTCTCATTTTTCCTCTTAGCAAGCTCACTCGTCTTTGCATTGTAGCTATCTCTAGCTTAGAAGAAGGACATATCGATTGGCTCTATCTTGTTCTCTGCGTAGTGCCATTATCTTGCTTTATCTTTCGGAGCTTGAAGATTGAACATCCATTCTTAGATATTCGTATCTTAAAGCAACTAACAGTCTTATTGGCTATTTTACCCTTCTTCATTTTCCAGTTTATCAACCTATCGGCTAATTTTCTGATTCCCAACTTCCTAGTCATAGAAAAAGACATTTCAACAGCTCAGGCAGGCTTCGCACTGCTTCCAGGAACCATGCTCGGAGCCTTCCTCTCTCCTGTCTTTGGCAAACTCTATGATAGAAATGGTCCGAAACCAACCCTTTTTACAGGAAATTCTCTTCTTTTCCTTGCTGTATTCTTGCTCCTTATCTTCACAAAAGAACTCACCTTAACAGCTGTTATTGCGATTTATATTTGCTTTACCTTGGGTCGAAACATGGCCTTTAATAACACACTTGCCCTAGCAACGACTCAAGTTGATAAAGAAAAAACTGCAGATACGACTGCGCTCTTTCAGCTGGCCCAGACCTTTGCGGGCGCTATAGGTACTGCAGTTACAGCTGTCATCGCCAATCAAGCTCCCAATATGACAAAAGGAACTCAAAACGTCTTTACCCTTTTATTGGGCCTGGTTATCTTCGTCTTCTTGTCTTATATACTGCTTTTTAAAAAGATTGCTGCAAAGAAACATTGACTTTTATCCTTGACCTGATAAACATCTAAAATTTCCGACTTATCCTTCTCCCCCAAAGACATTTTGGGGGATTTTTTGCTATACTATTTCTATATATGACAAAAGGAGTATACTATGGAACAAAAACATCGTTCTGAATTTCCAGAAAATGAACTCTGGGACCTAACGGCCCTTTACCAAGATCAAGAGGACTTCCTGCGAGCCATTGAGAAGGCCAGAGAGGATATCAAAAAATTTGTCCGCGATTACCAAGGTAATCTCAGCACTTTCGAAGATTTTGAGCGGGCATTTGCTGAGTTAGAGCAGATTTATATCCAAATCAGCCATATCGGCAACTACGGTTTTATGCCACAGACCACTGACTTTGGTGACGAGATCTTTGCACAGATTGCCCAAGCAGCTATGGAGTTTGAGACGGAAGCCAATGTCGCACTCAGCTTCTTTGACGACGCCCTGGTCGGTGCAGATGAAGCTGTCTTAGAAAAACTAGGTCAAGAGCCCCATCTGACTTCAGCCATCCGTCAGGCTAAAATCAAAAAAGCCCACTATCTGGGAGCAGATGTCGAAAAAGCCTTGACTAATCTGGGCGAAGTCTTCTACAGTCCACAGGATATTTACACCAAGATGCGGGCTGGCGACTTTGCTATGGCTGACTTTGAAGTGGACGGCAAAGTATACAAAAACAGCTTTGTCACCTATGAGAATTTCTACCAAAACCATGAAAATGCAGAAATCCGCGAAAAATCTTTCCGCTCTTTCTCTGAAGGCCTTCGCAAGCACCAAAATGCCGCTGCAGCTGCCTATCTGGCTCAGGTCAAGTCTGAAAAATTACTGGCTGACATGAAGGGCTATGACTCTGTCTTTGACTACTTGCTAGCTGAGCAAGAAGTTGATCGTTCTATGTTTGACCGACAGATCGACTTGATTATGAGCGAATTTGCCCCAGTAGCTCAGAAATACCTCAAGCATGTCGCTAAGGTAAACGGACTTGAAAAAATGACCTTTGCCGACTGGAAACTGGACTTGGACAGCGAGCTCAATCCCGAAGTCAGCATTGATGATGCCTATGACCTCGTCATGAAGTCAGTCGAGCCACTCGGACAAGAGTATTGTCAAGAAGTTGCCCGCTACAAGGAAGAACGCTGGGTCGACTTTGCGGCCAATGCCGGAAAGGACTCTGGAGGCTATGCTGCGGATCCTTATCGGGTTCACCCTTATGTCCTCATGAGCTGGACTGGTCGCATGAGTGATGTCTATACTCTGATTCACGAAATTGGTCACTCTGGTCAGTTTATCTTCTCTGACAATCACCAAAGCTATTTCAACGCCCACATGTCCACCTACTATGTGGAAGCTCCGTCTACCTTTAATGAGCTCCTGCTCAGCGATTATCTGGAGCGCCAATTTGATAACCCACGCCAGAAACGCTTTGCCCTAGCTCACCGTCTGACGGATACTTACTTCCACAACTTCATCACCCACTTGCTGGAAGCTGCCTTCCAACGCAAGGTCTATACTTTGATTGAAGAAGGCGGAACCTTCGGTGCAAGCAAACTCAATGCTATCATGAAAGAAGTCTTGACAGACTTCTGGGGCGATGCCGTTGAGATTGACGACGACGCTGCCCTGACTTGGATGCGTCAAGCCCACTACTACATGGGGCTGTACAGCTATACTTACTCCGCAGGTCTGGTCATCTCTACTGCTGGCTACCTACATTTGAAAAATGACGAAAATGGTGCCCGTGACTGGCTGGAGCTACTCAAATCTGGCGGCAGCAAGACTCCGCTTGAGTCGGCTATGATTATCGGAGCAGATATTTCGACAGACAAACCACTCCGCGATACCATCCAGTTCTTGTCTGACACAGTTGATCAGATTATTGCCTACAGCGAAGAGTTGGGGGAATAAGTCCATATCTTTAGAATCAGACTCAGATGAATCATCTGAGTCTGATTTTTTCTTTTAAAAAACAAAATCAAATCTGTATTTTAAAATTTTACAAAAATATCTATTGAAAACGCTTCCTTTTTGTGGTATGATGTCCTTGGATATATATCCGAAGGGAGAAAAATTATGAAAAAATGGTTATTTTTAACAGCTTTGACTGCACTACTGCTTGGAGCTTGCTCAACAGAGAATGAGGTTTCCCAAGAAAACACCGATAAACAGATAGGCTTCGTTCAAAAAGAGGATAAAAATAGTTTAGAGAAAGCGGAAAAAGAAAAATTAGAGAAAGAGAAAAAAGAAAAAGAACAACAGGAAAAAGAGAAAAAGACTGAGGAAGAAAGAAAACTACGAGAAGAAGAGGAAAGAAAAAAACAAGAAGAAGAGAGGAAAGCTCGCGAAGAACAAGAAAGAAGAGATGCGGAAGCCAAACAAATTGCAGAGCAAGCAGAGGCAACTGTTCAACAACTAGAAAACAATCAAGTTCAAGACTACGTTGCTCCTGCTCAAGCTGCAGTTGAGCGTGTTGCTGATGAAAATATAAAGTCTAAATTGGTATATCGTATTGGACTTGTTCAAAATGCGATTAATATTAGGGCCCAACAAGCTGCAGAAGCTGAACAAGCACGCCAAGCTGCAGAAAGACAAGCTACAGAAAATCAGATAGTAGAACAGCAAGAATCAGTAGCTGCCGGTGGATATTTTAAAGATTATAGAGGCAGATGGCATCGTCCCAACGGTCAATACGCTTCAAAAAAGGAAATAGCAAATGCAGGGTTGGCATGGTAACATTAGATCTGCTCAGTATCCATCAGGCAATATGTATATGCTTAACCACTCCGCGACACCATCCAATTCCTGTCTGACACAGTTGATCAGATTATTGCCTACAGCGAGGAGTTGGGGGAGTAAATGAAGAGTAAGCTCGCTATAAAATAATGCTTTTCTGTTATTAATCATTCTTGAAATTGGCTTATCTATAGCCATTTTCAAGAAGACCGTTGAAGTTCGTGATGTTAGAACTGAACTTGCTATTCAGTTACTACTGAAAAAATTTGATGTTTAAATAATATAAAGTCATCTACGGATGGCTTTTTGATAAGTTACTAGAAATGTAGAGGTACTAAGGATGTATCAAGAATTACAAAGAAAAGTGACAGAAGAAAGACCAAGCTATAGCCAAGAAGAAATCCAGTGGTTACTGAAGCATTTGGGAGATCCCTCACCAGAAATTCGCGACGACCTCGTTTTTATAAGCTTAGCTAGAGGGATTCAAGAAGAGCTATTTACAGAGAAACAATTCCATTTCATTGTTGAGGAAATTTTATCTGATGGAGGACTAGAGAAAGAGATTCATAAGATAGGGTTGCCAACGCTTGAACGTTCTTTTAGGGCACTTATTTATGCAAATCTCCTGTCTGCAGATGCCAATCAGCAATCGATTTTTTATCAGGAATTAAAAGGAGAAATTCGCAATATCATTTTAAATCAAGGCTTGCACTATCTTTCAAAAGAAAAGGATACAACAGGTTTTTCAAGTCAATATGGTTGGGTTCACGCTTTTGCGCATGGTGCTGATCTCTTGACAGAGGTAGTTTGTCATCCAGAATTTCCTAAAAACAGAGTTCATGAAGTAATTGACATACTTGACCAACTATTTAAAAGAATTTCGATTCGTTTTACAAACGATGAGGATTGGCGTTTAGCAAGAGTACTTTATGAACCCATTTTACAAGGAAAGTTAGAGCAAGAACAAGTAGTTTCTTGGATAAAAGCTATTGATTTTACGTTAGAAGAGACTGAAGATTTTTATAAATTTTCCAACTTCAGATCCTGTCTGTTGGAAGTTTATGTTCAACTTGATCAGAGAAACATTTTACAAAATGAGTTAAGAAAGACTATTCAATCTTTTCAATACTAAGGATAAGCTAGTCGTTTTATGATTTTCAAAAAATTTTCAAGTCACTTTTCTTGAATCCGATTACTTCTTTTGATAGACTAGTGCTTAGTTTTAGAAAAAGGAGACAGAAAATGAAAAAGTTTTTTGCTGAATTAATCGGTACATTCATGCTTGTGTTTGTAGGAACAGGCGCAGTTGTTTTTGGTAATGGTGTAGAGGGCCTTGGTCATCTGGGAATTGCTCTTGCATTTGGTTTGTCAATCGTTGCCGCTGCTTACTCTATCGGTACGATTTCCGGAGCTCACCTTAATCCTGCAGTATCTATTGCTATGTTTGCAAACAAGCGTTTGTCGTCTAAGGATCTTGTGAACTACATCCTTGCACAAGTTCTTGGGGCCTTTATTGCTTCAGCGACAGTATACTTCCTCTTGGCTAATTCAGGTATGCCAACTGCCAGCCTAGGTGAAAATGCCTTGGCAAATGGTGTAACTATCTTTGGTGGCTTCTTATTTGAAGTCATTGCAACCTTCTTGTTTGTCTTGGTTATCATGACCGTGACTTCTTCAAGCAAGGGCAACAGCTCAATCGCTGGCCTCGTAATTGCCTTGACTTTGGTAGTGATGATCTTGGTTGGTCTCAATATCACAGGCCTTTCAGTTAACCCAGCTCGTAGCTTGGCACCAGCTCTTCTTGTAGGTGGTGTAGCCTTGCAACAAGTTTGGATCTTCATCTTAGCTCCAATTGTTGGTGGCCTTCTTGCAGCAGTCGTTGCCAAAAACCTTCTTGGAACGGAAGAATAATTGAAAATAAAAAAAGCCTTGCTCCTAATCTTGAGGAACAGGGCTTTTTCGTATTATACTTTTCGAAAATCTTTTCAAACC
>ERZ507040.357-NODE-357-length-20440-cov-4.94133_pt1 | contig 20440 bp, 17 predicted proteins | sample MGYA00512871_ERZ507040 | MGnify/ENA metagenome assembly ERZ507040
GTCTTGTATAGCTTAATGCTCTTTTGTAATCATACACATAATGTTTTTCGTCGTGAAATTCAAATGAATATGAGGGCAGATTTATTTAGCAAGCTGATGACAAATAAAGATTTTAGCGAAGATGAAAAAATCACCATGCTCACACAAGATATGGAGTATTTGGGGGATAATTACTTAGAAAAATACGTCAATATCATTTGCTGGAGCTTTGTTGCATTACTAACAGCGATTTATATTATTTCGCAAAATTTGTTGCTAGGTAGCATTTTTGTCTTTTTCACTATTTTACGTCCTATTCCTCAGTTCTTGATGAATAAAAGACTCAAACATACTGGTGATGACATGGCGCAAGGCAGAGTAGAAGTTCATAATCAAGTATCTGATAGTATCCGAGGAGCACATACTCTACTCATGAACCAAGCAATTTCTGAAAATCAGAACAGATTTTGGAAGATTAATCTAAATTATCAACGAGCAATTCAAAAGTTTTGCTTTACCCATAATATTATTTTCTTTTGCAACGGTTTTATGGTCTTTTTGAGCCAAGTTTTACCACTTGTTTTAGGTTTTTACTTTGCTATGGCTGGGCAGAAAGTGTCAGTGGCAAGTCTTGTTGCCATGTACATCGCAGCAGGTCAGCTAGTGAGCCCTATTCAGACTATTATGTATGATGCTGTAGATATACAAGGGGCAAAAACGACAGCAGATAAGATTTTTGGAATATTAGAAATTGGAGATGTAAAACAGATAGATAAAAAAGATGCGCAAGAATTACATGCCCTGCACATTAAAAATTTAAGTAAATCCTATGGTGACAGACAGCTTTTTACTCATCTAAACTTGGATGTTCAAGCAGGTCAGAAAGTTTTAATCAAAGGACCGAGTGGTTGTGGTAAGTCAACCTTGTTCCGACTCATTACTGGAGAAGAAATAGCAGATGAGGGAGAAATTATCGGCGTGACAACTGTTAATGAATCTACATCAAGTTTTGTATCTAGTATAGGAATTATTAGCCAACACCCATTTCTCTTTAACGATACAGTGCGTTACAATTTGACCTTAGGACAAGAATTTTCTGAGGAAGAGTTGCTTGCTGTTTTGAAGCAAGTCAAACTAGATTTTGAATTGACGGGTGGGCTGGATTTTATTATCAAGAATAACGGGGAGAATATTTCTGGGGGACAAAGGGTGCGGATTGAATTGGCACGCTTTCTTCTTCGTAGAAAAAATCTGTTATTGGCTGATGAAGTAACAGCAACCCTAGATAAAGAAAACGCCCTCATGGTACATGAACTACTATTTTCTCTTCCTGTTATGATGTTAGAAATTGCCCATCATATTGATGATGAAAGTAGATATCAACAAGTTGTAGATTTAGGAAAATATTGATTCTGGCCAAAAAGTCAGTTTTATCATAAAATGAAGTAACTATTTCAGCAATAAAAGACCCAGTATCAAGATTTTTCAGAACATAAAAATATGCGTTTTTCTGCTTATAACTATTTTTCCTAACTTCACTCTTATTTCTTATCACAAAATTGTGATAGTTTACATCTTTATAACAAAAGTTTTAAAGACTTGATTGTTTTGAAAGAAGATTATAAAATTAGATTCAGCAAAAATGAAAGAGGTTTTGAAAATGTCTGAAAAACAAATGAAAGTTTTGGGTTGGGTAGCGACCTTCATGTCTGTTATGATGTATGTGTCTTACTTCCCACAAATCATGAACAACTTGGCTGGTCAAAAAGGAAACTTCATCCAGCCCTTGGTTGCAGCGATTAACTGCAGTCTCTGGGTCTACTATGGACTTTTCAAAAAGGAAAGAGATATCCCTCTTGCTGCAGCCAATGCACCTGGGATTGTTTTTGGCCTCGTAACGGCTATCACGGCTTTGATTTAAAAGGAACAGAGAAGACTGGTTTTCAGTCTTCTTTTTTTGTTCCAGGGGAGGCTATTTGCTTTTTCGAGAGGATAATTTTTTAAAAAACGATCTGATCAACTTAAATAGTAGAATAGTATCAGTATGTCACAGTATTTTATAAGAAAAGGTTTACAGAATGAGCTATAATATAAGTAAATAAACAAGCAATTAGAAAGCGAGTAGAAATATGACTGAAAAACTGACTTTTCCTGATGGTTTTTTGTGGGGTGGAGCGACAGCTGCCAACCAATGCGAGGGCGCTTATGATGCGGATGGTCGCGGGCTGGCTAATGTAGATGTGGTGCCGATTGGTAAGGACCGTCTGGCCATCATCACGGGTAAGAAAAAGATGTTTGACTTTGAGGATGGCTATTTCTACCCAGCCAAGGAAGCTATTGACATGTACCATCGCTTCAAGGAGGACATTGCTCTCTTTGGCGAGATGGGGTTTAAGACCTATCGTCTGTCCATTGCTTGGAGCCGGATTTTCCCTAAGGGGGATGAGCTGGAGCCCAATGAAGCGGGTCTGAAATTTTACGAAGACCTCTTTAAGGAATGTCGTAAGTACGGCATTGAGCCCTTGGTGACCATTACTCACTTTGACTGTCCCATGCACTTGATTGAGCAATATGGTGGTTGGCGGAATCGTCTCATGCTGGAATTTTACGAGCGTCTCTGCCGCACTCTCTTTACCCGCTACAAGGGCTTGGTCAAGTACTGGTTGACCTTCAATGAAATTAACATGATCCTCCATGCACCATTTATGGGGGCAGGGCTCTGCTTTGAAGAAGGCGAAAACGAAGAACAGGTCAAGTATCAAGCGGCCCATCATGAGCTAGTCGCGTCAGCCATTGCCACCAAGCTGGCTCATGAGATTGATCCAGAAAATAAGGTCGGCTGTATGCTGGCGGCGGGACAAAATTATCCTAACACCTGCCATCCACGCGATGTATGGGCTGGTATGGAGGAAGACAGGAAAAACTATTTCTTCATTGATGTGCAGGCGCGTGGTGAATATCCTAATTACGCCAAGAAAGCTTGGGAGCGCGAGGGAATCACTGTCGAAATGACAGAAGAAGACCTGCAGCTACTCAAGGAGCATACGGTGGACTTCATTTCCTTCTCTTACTATGCGAGTCGGGTAGCTTCGGGAGATCCTAAGGTTAATGAGCTGACGGAGGGCAATATCTTTGCTTCTCTCAAGAACCCTTATTTGGAAAGCTCTGAGTGGGGCTGGCAGATCGATCCGTTGGGCTTGCGCATTACGCTGAATACCATCTGGGATCGTTATCAAAAGCCTATGTTTATCGTGGAAAATGGTCTGGGCGCAGTGGATATTCCGGATGAAAATGGCTATGTGGCTGATGATTATCGGATTGACTATCTGGCAGCTCATGTCAAGGCCATGCGAGAAGCCATCAATGAAGATGGGGTAGTTCTGTGGGGCTACACGACCTGGGGCTGTATCGACCTGGTATCAGCCGGAACTGGCGAGATGAAGAAGCGCTATGGCTTTATCTACGTGGACCGGGACAATGAAGGCAAGGGAACGCTCAAACGTTCTAAGAAGAAATCCTTTGACTGGTACAAGGAAGTCATCGCGACTAACGGAGCATCTGTAAAATAGGAAAAAGGCTGAGATATGAATGTCTCAGCCTTATTTATGTTTTGTCCCTATCCCGTTCTTAGACTGATTTGGATGAGGAATGGGAAAGTTGTAGCGTTACGATCCCAACAAGAAATAGTGTAAATAATTTTTCTTTTATAAATCCTCGATAGCGAATATTATACTTCTAAAGATAACTCTACAAAATACTATAATCATTCTTTTCTTCCTTTCTACATGTGATCCAGAAATATTGCTTTCTTTCATTGTAAGGAACAGGTTTCAAATATTCTTCAAGAAATTCTAAAATATTTCTAAAGTTTTGTTAGAAGATGACATTTCATTGACTTACGTCTTTTTCCTTGCTACACTAATAGTAAAAATGGAGCGAAGGAGAAGGACTGTGGCTAGAATTCTGGTGATTGAAGACAATAATGATATTCATGCGATTCTGACAAGTCTGTTTGAGAAAGAACATGAAGTCTACTCGGCTTATTCGGGAACAGAAGGGCTGGCTGTTTTTGAGCGTGAAAAGCCTGATCTGGTCTTGCTGGATATCATGTTGCCTGGTAAGAACGGTGACCAAGTATTGAAGGAAATTCGTAGGACTAACAGCCAAGTACCTATTCTGATGCTGACGGCTTTGGGAGAGAAGTCTCTGGTCAGCGAGTATCTTTTAAATGGAGCCAATGACTATATTGTCAAACCCTTTAATCTGGATGAGGTCTTTGCCCGTGTGACAGTCCAATTGCGTAGTCTGTATGCCGCATCAGCCGAGGAAGAAAGCCTTTGTTTTAAGAATATTCAATTATTGCCAGCAACTTTTCAGGCTGTTTGTGGAGAGCGAGAAGTTCGTTTGAGTAAGAAAGAATTTCAAATTTTTCAACTCTTGCTCCGCTATCCTAAAAAAATATTTACTAAAGAAGCTTTGTTTGAATCTGTATGGGAAGAAGCCTATCTTCCTGGAGACAATACCCTCAATACTCATCTTAGCAACTTACGTAAAAAGCTGGCTCAGCTAGATCCATCCGAAGAATACATTGAAACAGTTTGGGGCTTGGGTGTAAGGCTCAAGGAGGACTGAAATGGGAGTTCTTGCATTTTTATTGGTCATTATCTGTCTGCTTCTAGTCCTCGTTTTGGTTCGTTATCATATGGCAGTTAAGGATGTAGCCCAGCAAATCCGGCAAAAGCGTCAACAGGCTAGTTCTAGTAGGCTAGCTCCATCGGTCCATGTAGCAAGTATTTTAGAGCTAACTGAAGAGGTTGAGGAGATCTTTCAGGAGCTGGATAAGACGACCTTTGTGGTACAGCAAGAAAAGAAGACTCTGGACATGGCTATCAGTAATATTGCTCACGATATCCGGACGCCTTTGACCATTGCTAGTGGCTATACCCAGCAACTATTAAAAGAAGATAACCAAGAGAGTCAGCAACTAGTCAAGATTGCGGATAGTCTGGGAATGGTGTCCAAACGGCTAGAAGCCCTGATGGAGTATCGCCGACTGATGGAGGGAGCTATTCGCCCGACCTTTGTTAAGACGGATCTTTCTCAGCTGGTGACTCAGCAACTTTTTGATTATTACGATGCCTTTCAAAAAGCTCAGATTGACTTGGATCTTGATTTGACTGAAGGTTTGACCTTGACAACGGATCCTGATATTTTGGAGCGTATTGTTCAAAATATGATAAGTAATGTCCTTAAGCATGGTCAAAAGGCTGCCAGTATTTCTCTGAAACAAGACGGAGAGCACTGTATCTTTATCGTCAAAAATATCGTTCAACAACCAATCTTGCACCTGGATAAATTAACCAACCGTTTCTATTCAGAAAATCTCTCCAGCAGTGAGGAGTCCTCTGGTCTAGGTCTTTATATCACCCAGCAGTTAGTCGAAATCCTAGGTGGGGACTTGACCATGAGAGCCGAAGACGACTGGTTTGAACTGGTTGTGACCTTGTAAAAAAGACTTGAAAAAGCAAAATAAGGAAGGCTCAGCTCTATCAGCTAGCCTTAAAATCCGCTCATAAACCTCAGCTAATTTTTGAATTGGCTGAGGTTTATTTTTAGATTAAATCAAAGAAAGGCATGATAAAAATGTCTTTTTGTTTTGTGGTTTGAGAAGTCAATTATCTTAGAGAGGCCATTTTGCCTGTCAAAGTGAAAAATCAGCCACATGCTCTAAACCCTTGATATAACTGACTTGCAACTAACAGTTGACAATGATTCCAAGTTCAATTACCCAAAAAGCAACTAGTTTTTTTCTTTATTCCAAGTCCAGTCGCTAGAAAGGCAACTGGCTTTTTTGTTAATCTGAAAGCAGAAGCCAAGTTTTTGATTTCAGATTAACAAATCGCTGTCTTTGAGGATTTTGATTAAAAACTTGAGTTTAATTTAAAGGAGGAAAAAGCATGAAGAAAATTCCTTTATTCATTATGCTAATCTTATTTTTGTTTTTAACTGCTTCTTTATCAGCTGCTGCTGATGAGGCTCAACTTCCCTCTGGGACATCCTATAGTCAAATCGGACAGAAAATCCAAGACTATGTCAAGGAATATGAAAAGACATCGGCCGGCATAGCGACAGCAGTCTTCGACAAGGACGGTACCATTTACCAAGATTACTTTGGCTATATGAACAAAGAAAAAGAATAAACCTAGCATTGTATGATGAGGTGACAGGCAGACTTTGCGGTGTCTTCGCCTTGTGCTATAATAAGTGTCAATGAAAGAAAGTATAAAAAATAAGAAAGAGTAGGTAAAACAATCCATGAATCTATCAGACAGAATCCAGTACCTGCGAAAAGCGCGGGGCATTTCGCAGGAGGGTCTAGCCGACCAAATCGGTGTGTCCAGACAGGCCGTTTCCAAGTGGGAGAGTGAGCAGAGTATGCCTGATTTGGATAAGATCATTTCCATGAGTGACTATTTTGAGGTGACCACAGACTATCTGCTCAAGGGAATTGAGCCTGTAGTCCAGAAAGAGGAAGAGCAGTCAATTGAGCACAGGAGAATAGCCAGCAATATTTGCTATCAACTCTCTCTTGGCTTGGTAGGTCTGGGCATCATCCTCTCCATTATCCTAGCTGATTTTATCAAGGTTAGTGTCTTGCTAACACCGGTGCTAATCGTTCAGGGAGTAGGTTTGCTGGTGTGGGGAATGGGCCGCAATCTATCCGAGGTAAGACCTTCTTTTCAGGTTAAGCTAGCCTTGATTTTATTCTTACTCTTTGTTCCCCTAGGATTTCTATCTAATGTTCTTTTTCCTATGGGCAAGATCTTTCCATATCCGACTAGTTTGGCAGCCAGCCTTGCCTTTGTCACTTTCTACCTTATCCTAGGAGTCTGCATCAGTCTGTTCTTGAATAAGCAAGTTTGGAAGCAGTGAAAGAAAGCCGATAAAGGCGGCTAGACCAGAAGGGGTGAAATCCGTTCAAAAAAACTCAGCTAATTTAGTGATTAGCTGAGTTTTTATTTTATAAATCTCTCTTCTTCAGAGTAGCCAGTCCTGCTATGGTAAAGACCGTGATCAGACTGAAAGCAAAGATAGCTGTTTTGGTGATGACACCTGGTATTGAAGCGTCCTCGTAGAAGAACTCCATCTTGATAGCCTTGAACCATTCATTATTGGCATCGAACATTTGACTAGGGAGACCGAGTAAGATGTAGGTCATGATATAGGTGATAAAGACGACACTATAGTTTCGAGTCAAGTAGAGGACAAAGCTGGTAATGCAGTACCAAGCGTAGGTACAGATGATCTGCATGACAAAGAGTATTGCGAATTGTCCCCAGAAATTAGCTGGTAGGGTTCCCATATTACCGCCGGTTCGGACAAATTCGATGACAATACCAAAAGTGTAGAGCAGTATGAACTGTAGAGGAAGTAAGCTGCCGATAACCAGTGCTTTAGAGAAGTAATATTGGGTCCGAGTCTTGCCTGTAGTCAGGTTATTGTGATAAAGTTTGTCATTGAGATCAACACCGAGAAGCAAGCTAGTCATGACATTGCAGGCAATAAAGAGCATGCCGATGTTGTAGGTGACGGCATATATGGCAAAAAAGATACCGTTGTCGGAACTGACGGCTGTGGAAGTGAAAATGGCGAGGAGAATTCCAAAGATGCAGAAAGCCTGCACTCCCCAGAATCCTACGGAGCGGAAGATACGGTAGTAATCCGCCTTGATACTATTAAACATGAGTGTTTCCTCCTTCTTGGTTGATTAAGTCTGTAAAGTATTTTTCTAAGTCTTTGTGGGCGTAGTAGATTTCCCCGATTGGGATGTCGGCTAGGACTAATTCCTTGGCAATCTTGCGAATTTCTTGTACTTGGCCGGAAATATGCAGCTCATCTTCCTTCTTGGTCGGCTTGATTTGGTAGCCGAGCTTGTCTTGCACTAAATGAGCAGCTTGCTGGATATTATCCGTTTTGAGGATGATATAGTCGCCGCTTTCTCGGTCAAATTCTTCCTTAGACAGCTCCTTGATGAAATGCCCTTGATTGATAAAGCCAAAACGAGTTGCGACTAGATAAAGCTCGGACAGGATATGGCTGGAAATGATGATGGTGATGCCCAGTTCTTGATTGAGGCGTTTGACCATTTCTCTAAATTCCTGAATCCCAACTGGGTCTAAGCCATTGATGGGCTCGTCCAGAATGAGCAAATCGGGGCGCCCCAAAATAGCAATGGCAATGCCTAACCGCTGTCTCATCCCCAGAGAGAAATTGCGGAATTTCTTCTTTCCAGTATAGGTCAGGCCGACATATTGTAGGGTTTTTTTGATGACTTTGTCAGCATTTGGAATGCCCCGGTCGGTACAGTAGTAGCGCAGATTTTCATAGGCCGACATGTGGGCATGTGCTACAGGGGTTTCGATGACAGATCCAGTATGGCTGAGGGCTTTGGTCCATTCTTGTTGGCTCTGAGAGCCCAGGACAGACACGGTTCCTCCGCTAGGATAGATGACTTGAGTGATAATTTTGATCAGCGTGGTCTTACCAGCGCCGTTTTTACCAATGAGACCGTAGATCTCTCCTTTCTTGATGGAAAGACTGACATCTTTCAGAGCATATTGATCCCCGTATTTTTTAGTAAGTCCTTTCACTTCTAAAACATTTTGCATGCTGTTTCTCCTTTAATTCCTTTGTTTATAGTTTTAGTATACAAACTAATTATCAAATATTTCTCAAGTCTTTTTAAAGTATTTCTAAAGAAATACGAAATGAAAAAATTAAAAGGAACCAGTTAAGAACCAGCTCCTTTTTTTACTATAAATCTTTTTTGTGGAAAGTATAGAGACTTGCTACGGTGAAGACGGTTCCAAAGACCAAGGCGATGAGAATAATTCTCAAGGTTACACCGTTGCTTTGAAGCGTATCAAAGTCAAAGCTCATGGTGAAATACTGCAGCCATAAAGATTTGGGGTATAATTGCGCAAGAGCTCCAGTTAAAGATGCGCAGAAAAGGTAACCTCCCAGAGCAGCAATCATAGATTTACTCAGATAAAGAATAAAGGAAATAATGGCTGTCCAAGCCATGACAGTCAGGCACTGCACAAAGAATAGAAGAATAAACTGAAGCAGGAAGATAGTGGATAAATCGCCAATACCGTTTAGAATGGCCGCTAGGATAAAGTTGATGCTATAAAAGAGAGCTAGCTGCAAGAAGGTTACGCAGACCATGACTAGGGCTTTAGAGACGAAGAAACTGGTACGGGAAACGCCACTGGTTAAAGTATTCTTGTAAAGCTGCTTGTTCAGATCTGTCCCGATGACGATCATAGAGAGGATAATGATGATAAATGTATTATTACCGATTGCGCTGGAGCCAGCTTGTATCAGCTGGACGGCATTGAATTTGCTAAAGACTGCGCTCAAGGTCGTCAGTAAAAAGATGAATTCGGTAATCCAAACAGCCTTGGAACGAAAGAAACGGTAAAAATCTGCTTGAAAAGTATGTAACATGTTTTTTTCTCCTTACTGGACTAAATCTGTAAAGTATTTTTCTAAATCTTTGTGAGCTGCATAGATAGCATTGACATGAATGTTGGATAAGACCAACTCCCTGTTGATGTCATTTAGTTCCTGCTCTTGGGCGACAATGTGCAACTCGTCAGATTTATCAGCTTCTTTGAGCTGATAGTGGAGCTTGCCTTGGATGAAATTGGCAGCCTGGTCTTTATCGCTAGTCTTGAGGACGATATAATCTTCGCTGGCTCGGTCAAAGTCATCTTTGGTGAATTCTGCGACGAGTCGTCCTTGGTCAATCACGCCAAACTTGGTGGCTACCAGATAAAGCTCAGACAAGATGTGGCTGGAAATGATAAAAGTGATTCCCAACTCTTGGTTGAGTCGCTGAATCATCAGGCGAAATTCCTTGATGCCAAGCGGATCTAAGCCGTTGATGGGCTCATCTAAAATCATGAGTTCAGGCTTGTTTATAAGGGCGATTGCGATCCCCAAGCGCTGCTTCATTCCTAGCGAAAAGTTGCGGAATTTCTTTTTACCAGTATTGCTCAATCCGACATAGGCCAAGGTTTCCTTGATGAGTTGGTCGGGCTGGGCAATCTGGTGGACCTTGCAGTAGTAGTTGAGATTTTGATAAGCAGTCATTTGATTGTAAGCGACCGGTGTTTCGATGACGGTTCCTATCTTGCGTAGGGCTTCATTCCATTCCTTAGAGTTCTGCGAACCAAAGACAGACACGGTTCCGCTGTTGGCATGAATGAGCCGGCTAATGGTCTTGAGAAGAGTGGTTTTGCCAGCTCCGTTCTTGCCAATCAGTCCATAGATGTCACCTTTCTGGATCGAAAGACTGACATGATCAAGCGCATATTGTTGGCCATATTGTTTGGTAACTTGCTTTACTTCTAAAACAGTTTGCATAGCATATTCTCGCTTTCTTAGGTTTAACTATAGTATACAAACCAAATTTCAAATATTTCTCAAGTCTTTTTAAAGTATTTCTAAAGAAATACGAAATGCAAAAACAAACAAAAAGAGCTAGTCAGGGACTAACTCTGTATATTTATAAGTCTCGATGTTGGAAGGCCTGATAGCCACCCCAAAGGGATCCGGCAAGGATCAAGAATGTGAAGAAATCAGAATTTAGTTGAGGGAAAAGAGCGTGGAGGCTAGCCTGAAGCATTATCAGGACGAAAAAAATTAGATAGCTGGCTAGAGTGGAGTAGGTCAGGTAGAGTAAGCAGGCAAAGGCAGAACTACAGGCCATGATAAAGACAAAGGCACGAAAGAAGGATAGTGAAAAATTCTCAAAGAAATCCTTTGGCATGATCCCAGGCCCATGAAAGATACTTCCCAAGATAAAAGCTGTGACAAATACGGTAGCTAATTGAATAAGACTAGTAGTTGTAAGGGTAGCAGTTTTAAATAGATAAAAATCTTTTCGCGAAAGGCCACTAGCCAATGTATTCTTGTAGAGTTTTTTGGTTAGGTCTCGCCCCAATAAAGAAGTAGTGAGGACAAGAACTGCAATCATGACAAAAGGGAGGAAATCGTGAGCGACTTGATTGAGAGCTTGAAATCCTGTCCATCCTTGACGGACTATTTCATCTTGTTCAGAAGGTGTAGAGACATATAAGCTAAAGCTAGCTTCTCCAAAAGAGCTAACGAAGATGAGGAGGAAGAGCAGACCCTCTGTTATCCAAAAAAGTTTGGAACGGATGAGCTGGAAGAGTTCCGCCTGAATGGTGTGTAACATGGAATTTCCTCCTATTGTTTAAAATACTACTAGCATCTTATAAATTTTTTGTTTTAAAAATCTTCAGTCCCCCAATGAGAAAGAGGAGGGAGACAGCTGATGTTGTAAGGATAGCCTTGATGATAGTTCCTCCATCAGCTGCTATAGCAGTGTTGAAACGTAGAGTGAGATAGGGGAGCCATTCATTATCAGGATAAAAGATAAGAGGGATAGATAGCAGGGCTCCACCAATAAAATAGGTTAAAAAGCTAGATACGATAGAGTGACTGGCATAGAGGACCAAAGAGATGATGCTAATCCAAGAGATAGTGCTGAGAAATTGAACGAAAAGAGCAGCGCCCAGATGAGGCAAAAAAGAGCTAGGGGCAGTTCCGATTCCGTTGGACAGACTAGCAGTCACAAAGGAGATAGCTTGAATAAAGAGAAGGTGTAGAAGTGCGATGCTAACGCAGACAAAGAATTTAGAAAGATAATAGCTGAGTTTTGAAATGCCGTAGCTGAGGCAGTTTTTGTAGAGCTTTCGTGATAGATCCACTCCAAGGACCATACTGATGATAATAATGGTGAAAAAGAGCAGACTGTCTGTATTGCCTGCAAAATAGTCCAAAGCCTGAAGGCCGGTTAGTTTTCCTAGAGATTGACTAGCAGCCGCATTTCTGGAGATATTTGCTCCAAAATGAATATTTGCTTGAAGGAAGGTTGCTGAGAAAATCACACAGAATAATAAAAACTCAGTAATCCAAAAGCCTTTTGAGCGCATGAGCCGGTAAAAATCGGCACGAATGAAGTCGATCATAATGAGCCTCCCTTTGTTATTCAACTAAATCCGTAAAGAAGTTTTCCAGATTTTGGCGAGCATAGTAGATTTCTTGCACAGGTAGACCTGCAGCTACAAGTTCTTCTACAATCTTGCTGATTTGGTGCGAATGAGTGAAAATATGAATCTCGTCAGAAGCATTGACCACCTTAATACGATAATTGAGCTGGTCATGAATAAGCCGGCTGGCTTCTTCTAATTTGGAAGTTTTAAGAACAATATAGTCTTCGCTTTGCTCTTCAAACTCAGACTTAGAAATTTCGCGAATCAATCGACCTTGTTCGATGATGCCGAACTTTGTTCCCACTAAATAGAGTTCAGATAAGATGTGGCTGGAGATGATAAAGGTCATCCTCAATTCTTCGTTGAGCCGTTGGACCATCTGACGGAATTCTTTAATACCGACTGGGTCTAAACCGTTGATCGGTTCGTCTAGAATCATCAAATCTGGCTTAGATAGCAAGGCGATAGCAATACCCAAACGTTGCTTCATACCGAGTGAAAAATCTCTGAATTTCTTCTTGCCAGTATCTGTTAAGTTCACGTATTCCAAGGTTTCTTGGATAACCTTGTCAGCATGGGGGATATGGCGGAGTTTGCAGTAGTAGTTGAGATTTTCGTAGGCTGTCAAGTGGTTGTGAGCAACTGGCGTTTCGATGACAGATCCGACCCGCTTGAGGCCTTGCGTCCATTCTTTTTGATTTTGAGAACTAAAAAGAGAAACACTGCCACTATCTGCCTCTAGTAACTGAGCGATAATCTTAATGAGGGTCGTTTTTCCGGCTCCATTTTTCCCGATAAGACCGTAAATGTCACCTTTTTTGATGGTCAGACTCACGTCGGTCAGGGCATATTGTTGGCCGAATTTCTTGCTTATTTGCTGTAAAACCAAAATATTTTCCATGATAAGTTCTCCTTGTATAGATAGGGAGAGGAAGCTCTCTTTTCACTATCCAGTATAGTACCAATCTTTCAAATAATTCTCAAGCATTTCTAAAATATTTCTAAAGTTTTTTAGCAAAAAAATTCCTGCAAATAGCAGAAATTTTTCAGGTATATCTAGCTTATGTAAGTCCTTGATTGATCATAGAAGACTTTTTGATACAAGGCTTTAATGCTTACTTTCACATTGGTGGCTTGCGGTCCAATTCCAGCTCATACAGTCCTCTAACTGCGTTGCAAGCATAGATTTTATCGGCTTTAGCTAGATCAGACAGAGTCAGAATCTTTTCAATAGCTTGCCCCTCGTCCAGTAGTTGCTGGCGGTAGATGCCCTTGAGAAGACCCAGTTCTGCAGGAGGCGTGTAGAGTTTGCCGTCTAGCTCCAGTAGTAGATTGCCAATAGAGGTTTCCAGCAACTGGCCTTGTGCATTGTAGTAAATCTGTTCTTGCTGTTCCAAGGTCAGATGTGGCCGATGGCTGGTTTTAAAATAGGTGAAAGGCTGAGCTAGATTGGCTGTCTGCTCGACCAGTTTTGCCTTTCTGAAAGTCTCTGTTAGTGGCAGTAGAGGGGCCGTTTCTAGCCCAATGCTACCGTCTTTTTTTAGAGCTATACGCAGCCTATAATCCTGCCCTTTATCCAGCTGAGCGCAGCTTTCTTCTAGCTCTTGCCCTAGCTTACTTTGGTCAAAAGGATAGGCGAAGTAGCTAGCTGCTTCTGCCAGTCTTTGCAGGTGCTGGTCTTGCAGGGTCAGCTTTCCATCTGTCACTTTTCCAGTAGAAATCAGGTAGAATCGCGGATTCTTTCGATAGAGAACGGCGGATTTTTGCTGGGTTTCGATGTATTCAGATTTCCAGGTGCTGTCCCAAGTGATGCCACCGCCAACGCCGTAGATAGCTTTTCTTCCCTCTAGCTGAATGGTGCGGATGGCAACGTTAAAAATCCGTCTCTGGTCTGGTAGGCAGATGCCGACTGTACCGCAGTAAACCCCGCGAGCAGCTTTTTCTGTCGCCTTGATGATAGCCATGGTCGAAATCTTAGGAGCGCCTGTAATGGATCCGCAAGGAAAGAGCGCCTTGAAAAGCTCTGCCAGCCCGACTCTCTCCTGCAGCTGACTTTTGATGGTAGAGGTCATCTGCCAGACCGTAGAGTATTGCTCGACGCTGCAGAGATGCTCAACCCGCTCGCTACCTGTCTGAGAAATGCGGTTCATGTCATTGCGCAGCAAATCGACAATCATCATATTTTCTGCTCGGTTTTTGGCATCTTGAGCTAACCATGCAGCCTGCTCTCTATCCTGCTCTAAGGTCAGTCCCCGATTGGTGGTCCCTTTCATAGGGCGAGTGGTCAGTTGACCTCGGTACTCCTCGAAAAAGAGCTCGGGACTGATGGACAAGATGGCGGTCTCATCATGCTCTACATAGGCATTGTAGGCCGCATTTTGCTCAACGACCAGTCTGTTATAAATAGCCAAGCTGTCCTCATGATTGAGCTCTGCACACAGCTGCACCGTGTAGTTGACCTGATAGGTATCGCCCTGGCGGATATGATGATGGATAGTCTCGATAGCTTTCCGGTATTCTTGCTCAGAAGTCAGCCCCTGCCAAGCCTCTGGCATTTCCACTTCCTCATAGGTCAAGGGAATGGAAGCCTGCTCGGCCTTATCGTGGATAGTAAAGTAGAGGAGGTATTCCTTCTGGAGTGGAGCGGAATGAACTTGGAACTTTTCCTCGAAGGCTGGAGCTGCTTCATAGCTGACATAACCTACAGCATAGTATCCTTTCTCCTGCCAGCCCTGAATCTCTGTCAAAATTTCCTCCACTTGGTCAAGGCGACGAGTCTTTAGCTCCCTGATAGGATTTGTGAAAATCAGGCGTTGTCCCAACTGCTTAAAATCAATAATCGTTTTCTTGTGCATAAAGTTATTTTATCACAAGATAATTTGAATGAAAACGGTTTTATCTGGTAGAGCATCAATTCTTTCAAGAAAGTTGACAGATTAGAAAGTGGTTAGGTATACTATTTTAAAAAAAGAAAAAATGAGATTATTATGAAATCGAATAAATTGTTATTGGTAAATGGAATTACCAGTATCTTAGGAGGTCTCTTAATCCTTTACGCTTCTTCTGAGAGATGGGACTGGAAAATAGTTGATTTAGTTCCCAAATTGGTCGAAAACTATGGCTGGGGTGGCTTGGTAGTATTAATCAGCCTGCTGTTTTTGGCGCTTTCTATTGTCGGAATGGCTCATTATAGCGAAGACTCAAGAGTCAATAAGACCAGCCATAAGCTTCTCTTTTGTGCCTCTATTGTTGGATTTATCCCTTTTTTGGGTAACTTCGCTGACCTTTTATCTATAGGAGGAGGAGCTCTATACCTTTTAGATTTGCCGAGGTTTAAGAGTGATGACAAGGCTGAGTAAGCTGTGTCGCGTCCACTTTTTCTCATTCAAATAGCTTAGAAAATGATGGTAAAAGGTAAAATAAGAAAAACCAGCGAGAAAATCGCTGGTTTTTCTATTTTGAATTATAGTTTTTACTTATATCAAACAATAATTTCAATCAATGTCAGTTGGAAAATAAGGTTTTATAGTGACATAAAAAATCAAGGTATAGTTTTAGACTATATCAAAATTAGGGAAATTCCAATTATACAGGGGGTGGATTTTCTGATAAGATAAAATCAAGAAAAATTTTGGAGGACACATATGTCAACAACTATCATTGGTTTCCCACGTTTGGGTGAATTCCGCGAATTGAAATTTACAACTGAAAAATACTTTAGAAAAGAAATCTCAGCAGACGAACTCTTGGCTGCAGCTAAAGAGCTCCGTGCTAAGCATTGGAATATTGTTAAGGAAAAAGGGATTTCTGAGATTCCATCAAATGATTTTTCTCATTATGATAATGTGTTGGATGCAGCTTTTCTCTTTAACGTGGTGCCGTCATCTGTGCAAGGCTTGGAATTGACTGACTTGGAGCGTTATTTTGCCTTGGCTCGTGGCTATCAGGGCGAAAAAGGGGATGTCCGTGCTCTTCCGATGAAGAAATGGTTCAACACCAACTACCACTATATCGTTCCTAAATTTGAAAAAGAAACTCAAGTAAAACTTGCAGGCCACAAGATTTTTGATGAATTTGCAGAAGCTAAAGAGTTGGGCTTAGTAACCCGTCCAGTAGTGGTAGGGCCATTCACCCTCCTGCAAGTATCTGACTTTGAAGATGGTGTGGCACCGGCTGACTTTGTAGATGCCTTGGTGGCAGCCTATCAAGAAGTCTTTACAAAATTAGCAGAGCAGGGCGCAAAGCGTATCCAGCTGGATGAGCCAAGTTTGGTCAAAGATTTGTCTGCAGAAGAAAAAGCTCTCTTCTTGGATCTTTATAAGAAGCTTTTGGCAGACAAGAAAGGCTTGGAAGTCTTGATACAAACCTACTTTGGTGACGTTCGTGACGTCTACGCTGACCTTGTCAACTTGCCAGTAGATGCGATTGGTTTGGACTTTGTCGAAGGTAAGAAAACTCTTGAACTTGTTAAAGGTGGCTTCCCAGCTGACAAGACTCTTTATGCAGGTATTGTTAATGGTAAGAACATCTGGCGCAACAACTACGAAAAGAGCTTGGCTGTTCTTGAGCAAATCCCAGCTGAAAACATTGTCTTGACTAGCTCATGCTCACTTCTTCATGTGCCATTTACAACAGCTAACGAAGACTTTGAGCCAGCTATCTTGAATCACTTTGCCTTTGCAGTTGAAAAATTGGAAGAACTTCGTGACTTGGATGCTATCCGCAATGGTCAAGGTGCAGAGGCTCTTGCTGCTAACAAAGAACTCTTTGCGACGGAGCGTGTGGGTGAAAATACAGAGCTTCGTGCGCGCATCGCTGGTTTGACAGATGCAGACTACACTCGTTTGCCAGCCTTTGCAGAACGTGAAGCTATCCAAGAAGAAGCCTTTAAACTTCCAGCCCTTCCAACAACAACCATCGGTTCATTCCCTCAAACTAAGGAAGTCCGTGCCAAACGTTTGGCTTACCGTAAAGGTGAATTGTCTCAAGAAGAGTACGATGCTTTCCTTGCTGAAACTATCGACGAATGGATCAAATGGCAAGAAGAAGTTGGATTTGACGTGCTTGTACACGGTGAGTTCGAGCGTAACGACATGGTTGAGTACTTCGGTCAAAACTTGTCAGGTTACCTCTTCTCTAAGAATGGTTGGGTACAATCTTACGGTATGCGTGGGGTGAAACCACCAATCATCTGGGGTGACGTCACTCGTCTCAACCCAATCACTGTTAAATGGTCTAGCTACGCACAAAGCCGTACTGATAAACCTGTTAAAGGTATGTTGACTGGACCTGTTACCATCCTTAACTGGTCATTCCCACGTGAAGACATCTCTATCAAGGATTCTACTCTTCAAATCGCTCTTGCTATCAAGGATGAAGTTCTTGACCTTGAAGCTGCAGGCGTGAAGATTATCCAAATCGACGAGGCTGCTCTTCGTGAGAAATTGCCACTCCGTCGTAGCGACTGGTATGAAGACTACCTTGACTGGGCAATCCCTGCCTTCCGCTTGGTACACTCTACAGTAGCGCCAGACACTCAAATCCACACTCACATGTGTTACTCAGAATTTACAGATATCATCCCAGCTATCGACAACATGGATGCGGACGTTATTTCCTTTGAAGCAAGCCGTTCAAACCTTGAAATCTTGGATGAACTCAAAGCGAAGAACTTCCAAACAGAAGTAGGACCTGGTGTTTACGATATCCACTCACCACGTGTGCCGAACGAAGGGGAAATTGACCACACCATCGAAGCGATCCTTGCTAAAGTACCAAGCAAGAAAGTTTGGATCAACCCTGACTGTGGTTTGAAAACACGTGGTATTCCAGAAACCAAAGCTAGCTTGGTTCGTTTAGTAGAAGCAGCCAAAGCAGCTAGACAACACTTGAAATAATCCTCCTCTGACAAAATCGTTTATTTTTATGGAGGGCAAACCGAAAATTTAAACCGGAGCTGACAATCCTGCAGAAATTGTTCCTGTAGGATTGTTCTCAGCTTAGCGGTATATCACTGAAAGGAACTTTTTATTTTATGGTTCGTCACCATACACCTAGTCTCTCATTTGAAGTATTTCCTCCCAATCCAGCAGTAGGCAATGAAAAAATAATCCAAGCTCTTCGGGAAATGCAGGATATTGCACCTCACTATATTAGTGTGACTGCTAGCAATAATAAATTTAATATAGAGGAGACAACGGTACGTTTGGCTGACTTCATCTATAATGATTTGAAGATTCCTACCATCGCTCACCTTCCAGCAGTCTATCTAACCAAGGAAATGGTCTCAGATGCACTCCAGGCTTTGGACAAGGTTGGGGTGCATAAGATTTTAGCTCTAAGAGGGGATATTTTCCCTGATGTAGCACCCAAGGATGATTTTAAGTACGCGACTGACTTGATTGAATACATCAAAGAAGAAGCACCGCACTTTGATATTGTTGGTGCCTGCTACCCGGAGGGACACCCTGACTCGCCAAACCAAATCTCGGATATTCAAAATCTCAAGAAGAAAGTGGATGCAGGCTGTTCTAGCCTTGTAACTCAGCTTTTCTTTGATAATGAGCGTTTCTATGATTTCCAAGACAAGTGTACCTTGGCAGGGATTGATATTCCCATTCATGCAGGGATTATGCCAATTCTTAACCGTAATCAAGCGCTTCGTCTCTTGAAAACGTGTGAGAATATCCATCTTCCACGTAAATTTAAGGCCATCTTAGACAAGTATGAGCATGACCCTGAGTCACTCAGAGCAGCAGGACTTGCCTATGCAGTGGATCAGATTGTGGACTTGGTAACTCAGGATGTTGCTGGTGTTCATCTATATACAATGAACAATGCAACAACTGCCCATCATATTTACCAGGCTACACATACTTTTTTCTCTTAATATTACCCCCCTATCCCTTATTCTTCTCAGACTGATTGATATTTAGCATGGTCTGGAAGAGAGGGGATTTTTTGGTCTCTGTAAGTCTTTATTTGAATCTGTTCTTGATTGTATTTTGTATTGGGGTATGAAATTGTTTACATTTCTTACAAATCAGCTGAAACAGATTATTTTAGTTAAAGTTAATTTAATTGTTTCATATTCCAAAAAGTATGGTAGAATGGTAACATAGGAGTTTTAAATCTTATTGATTAACTTCTTTTATATCACACCTATACTTCTACTAGATACAACCTCCTGACCCAATAAAGTATGGAAGTGAAAGAGGGAAAATTAAACAGCTAAATGTTTTATTTTTTGCACTTTTCAGGGGTTATCTTGGGAGAGACCAGGTGTAGATTCATGTTTAGGGACTTAGCTATGGCTAATCAACCCAAATAGAAAGGCGAGGAAACATGACAACAGATTATAATTCTAAGGCTTATTTAGAAAAAGTTGATGCTTGGTGGCGTGCTGCTAACTATATTTCGGCAGCTCAAATGTACCTAAAAGACAATCCGCTTTTGAAACGCGATGTGGTAGCTAATGATCTAAAAGCTCACCCAATCGGACACTGGGGAACTGTTCCAGGGCAAAACTTCATCTACGCTCATTTGAACCGGACGATTAATAAATATGACCTAGATATGTTCTACATTGAAGGACCTGGTCACGGTGGTCAGGTAATGGTTTCAAACTCATACCTCGACGGCTCATATACAGAGTTAAATCCAAATATTCCTCAAAACGAAGAAGGCTTCAAACATTTGTGCAAGATCTTCTCATTCCCAGGGGGTATCGCTTCTCACGCGGCACCTGAAACACCAGGTTCTATCCATGAAGGTGGAGAACTCGGTTATGCCCTATCTCATGCAGCAGGAGCTATCTTGGATAATCCAGATGTGATTGCAGCAACTGTTATCGGTGATGGTGAAGGGGAAACTGGTCCATTGATGGCAGGTTGGTTGTCAAATACTTTTATCAACCCTGTTAATGACGGTGCTATTCTTCCAATTTTCTATCTTAACGGTGGTAAAATTCACAACCCAACTATCTTTGAACGTAAAACAGACGAAGAATTGACCTTGTTCTTTGAAGGTTTAGGTTGGAAACCTATTTTTGCTGACGTAACAGCTATTTCAGAAAATCATGAAGCTGCTCATGCTCTTTTTGCGGCTAAATTGGACGAAGCAATCGAAGAAATTAAGAAAGTCCAAGCTGAAGCTCGTAAAGGATCAGCTGAAGAAGCAACTCAAGCTATTTTCCCAGTATTGGTTGCCCGCATTCCAAAAGGATGGACTGGTCCTAAGTCATGGGAAGGTACTCCAATCGAAGGTGGTTTCCGTGCTCACCAAGTGCCAATTCCAGTAGATGCTCACCATATGGAGCATGTTGATGCCCTTCTTGATTGGTTGAAATCTTACCGTCCAGAAGAATTGTTTGATGA
>ERZ507040.419-NODE-419-length-18482-cov-7.46312_pt1 | contig 18482 bp, 16 predicted proteins | sample MGYA00512871_ERZ507040 | MGnify/ENA metagenome assembly ERZ507040
CATAATCTGCATCGATTCCCTTAGAAATATATTCATCATATCTTCTTTGGGCTCTTGCCTTACTAGATGCACTCATAAAAATCTTTACTTCCGCATCTGGTAATACAACAGAACAGATGTCTCTTCCATCAACAATAAAGCCTTTATTCGCGCATACCTTTTGTTGAAGATTCACTAATTTTTTACGTACAATAGAAAGCTGGCTCGTTTTACTTGCCTGCATAGATACATCATTCATACGAATTTCTTTGGAAACATCTTTTCCATCTAAATAAACATGGTTGTCTTCATCAAAGTGGATTTCAATCGAATCCATTAAATCCGACATTGCTTTTTCATCATGAATATCTACATGATCTTTTAATGTTTTATATGCCACACAACGATACATAGCACCCGTATCTAAATGAGACATATTTAATTTTTCGGCGACAATATCCGCAATTGTACTTTTTCCAACCCCACTAGGGCCATCAATCGCAATATTAATTTTTTTCATATCTATCCTCAATTAAAAAATTTCACGAGCCATAAATACTAAGTAACCAATAACGGCAATCAATGCTAGAATCAAAATACCTAATACAACATTTAATACAATTTCTGAGCTATTCTTTTCTTTATGGTTGCTTGCCTTCTCAAAATCTGACGTTTTCATACGCATCTTAGCACTTGGCATAGATTCAAGCTCATCACGCTTTTCTTTTTTACGTTTTGATTTTTTCTTCTTTTCCTTTTTAGGCTGTTCTTCCGTTTTATCAAAGTCATCATGTGAAAGATACATTAAATCCAAATTGTCATCCTCTGGTTCTTTGACATCCTGTACATCCTGACTTGTTAGTACAATTTTTTCTTCTTTTGGTTCAACACGAGCTGTTCTTTCATATTCAGGCTGTTTCTGTTTTGAAATTTTCATTGTTGAGCCAAGATCTTCATCATCAATATCCATAGGGATAACATGCTGATTACGTTTCTTTGTTTCTGTAGTGTCTAACTGTTTTAAAATATTGATCTGCGTATCATCTGTAATACGATTTCCATTATCAATATTATACTGCTTAACCTCACCCAATAAATCTTCCATAACTGGTGATGTTGGCATTTCCTTAACAGTAGGTGAAACACGTACTGTATCATGTGGATACAATGGTTTATTCGCATGTGATAAGCTGTTATCAACACGAGACAATCTTTGCAATTTAACAGGCTGCGCTTGAGCGGCCGTAGTTTCTTCATCTAAACGATCTCTAAGTTCTTGATACTTTTGTTTTCTTGAAAGTTGAGTCATAAGTACCTCCTAAACATTCTTTACTATTATACACTATTCAACAAAAAAAGAAAAATAGGCGTTTGCCTATTTTGCACGTCCTGAGTATTTTCCGTCGTTTGTATTTACGACGATCATTTCATCCTGGTTGATAAATAAAGGAACCTTTACCTCAAGTCCTGTTTCTAACACTGCATTTTTACTTGCAGATGTTGCTGTATCACCCTTTACAGCTTGTTCACATTCAACAACCTTTAAAGTCGCTTTATCTGGTAAGATAACACCTAAGATTTCACCTTCATAGCTAGAAATATTTACATTTGAATTGGGAACAATAAAGTTTCTTTCCCACTTCAAACGATCTGTAGGAATCTCAACCTGATCATACGTTTCATTATCCATAAATACCATCGCATCATCTGTATCATATAGATATTGCATTTCTCTTTTTTCAATCTGAGCTGGTTCTACCTTTTCTCCACCACCCCAAGACAATTCAACATTACTTCCAGTACGAATGTTACGAACCTTAGCCTTAACAACCATCGCACTACGAGCTGTTTTATTTTGTGAAGCTTCTAAAACCGTGTAAATTTCACCATCCACTAAGATTGTTAAACCTGGTTTTAAATCATTTGAACTAATCATTTTCTTACTCCTTTTGTTTGTATATAGACGCTAATTATTTTATATCACGCAAAAAAATTGTCAAGAAAAAGAAAAAAAGCACCGAAGTGCTTTCTTTCATCGAAAGGATCGATAAAGTAATTTCTTATGTGTTTTTAAGGAAGGATATATACACACAAGATGGATTTTGAGTCGAAAGGTGAGCCATACTTTCTATCTCTTACCACCCATATAATACGCCTAAACTGTAAACTTGTAAACCCTTCCACCTAATTTTCGTAAATTAAATCAAAATTCGTCATTTGCTTTTGATCACTCACGCCTAAGTTATAATTGCGATCCTTGATCAACAATAATAGATCTGCATCTAAATCTGGATTTTGACAAGCCGCTAAAAATAAGCGAATAGCTTCCAAAGCTAACAATTGTGCTTTATCATATAGATCAAAGAAGCTTTCTGTAGAAACAAATGTATCATCGCTTGGATGTAGCCAGCGATTATGTAAAAGATTCATCACATCATATGGGTCATCCGGTTCATTAGGAACGATATAACCTGACAAAGAATTATAGGCCTTTGTGAAAGTCTCTAAACTCTGCAAAGATTTTAACTTATTGCCAGAAGCATCATAAAATAAGGTTTCAATAAAATGCCAGTCATTCAAGCTTTCTAAAATTTGATGTGGCTTGATATCAAAGCCTAGAATTTGACGAATTGCCGGAACATAGATACGTGCAATAGCACGAGCCTGCTCCTTAGTTACATCACAGACTTCGTAGAATTTAAAGTCTTCAATCGTACATTCTCTTTTCACCTTCAACATGATCGCATCTAATAAAGACTCAAAGCGATGGTGATACCATGCACTTTTTCCTTTACAAGGTCCCGTACGATAGAAAACATAAGGATGTGTAGTGGCATCCAAAGCCCAGTGACACAAATGACCACAAACATAAGTCATCATATCCTTTTTGATTTCATCATCCTGTTCATTGCGAATGGATATCAAAGCTTTTTGATAAAATTCATTCACATGTCCCGCATGAAACATAGAACCCGATATTCTTAAATCACTTTTTCTATAGAAATCCTTTGGATTCATTCCATGAAAGAATAAAAAGTCTGGACCATTCGAACCAATTTCCAACAATTGAAGTCGTGGTTCAAATAAATCATGTGTACTTTCATCCACTTTATCAAAGATTTCCTGAGCAAATAAAGTATGTGTAATAATATTAGGCATTTTCTTCCACCTCCCGTAACAAACCATGATACACAACATATTCGGCATACGTATCCATTTGGCAATATGTTGAAATGGCTTCTTTTACTTCTTTTTTCTCTTCTTCATTTTTATCATCATATGTACGATACGCAAAAACTGCATTCAATCCATTTTGAATATCCAGATTCTTATAAGAAAGATTCTTCGAGAAAACTGGCAATATGTTCTTTAATGAGTAATGACCTCGCATTTTTGAATTGTAGTATAATCCGGCTTCAAATGGCTTTGATAAATCAACCATTCTAGCGCAGATAGCTTCTAATTCATCACGATATTCTTCAAATTGATTCGCTAACTGTTTCAGTCTTAACTTTTCAGCCCCCTCCATATTATATACAAGAATCGTTCCTGTCTTAGGAAGGTCTTGAATCAATTGTTCTACAAAATGGCGACGACAATCCTTAGATTCAAAGAAGTTATAATGTTTTAAAGCTCCATCCTTACTTTCTACGTGCAAGCTATATTGGAAGCATAAAACATCAAATGGCTTCATGTTCTCATAAGGTGGTACGGCAAAGGTATCCCATTCAAAATCCAAATAAGAAATTGGATACTGGATTTGTTTCATCCACACTTGTAAAGCTGCCTTATCCATAAATGGCTTTTGCGTCTTACTCGCCATATATTGGGCATATTGAAGACGGAAGCCTTCAATTTGGTTCAATGGCAATTCATGAATATGACGAATCCCTTTTTCATAGGCATCCAGCTTATGCTGGTTCGTTGTAAAGAATAGAATGGAATCATCTGGTTCATTCGATTCATCAAAACAAATTGGATAATAGCTGCAACGTCTTAAAGCCGTACATTGTTTAGTACGAACAGGAGTAATGCTTGGTTTGTTTAAGATTCGTTTGGTTCTTTCAATCCAGGCATCTAAATCAATATCGATTTCATCCATACATTCAGCAATAGTTTTAGATAAATGATTACGTTTATTAAATAGCTTATCGCTGGTTACCAATAAAGCATTTAAATCCAAACCATCCATACGAACATATTCCTTATTTAAATATAGAATACGATTTTCAACAACATGCACACCACAATGTGCCAAAATGATTTGATTGACTTTCATAATCAAAGCTTCATTTTCTTTTGGGTATGCACTTAAATGAGGATAGATAGCCATATATCCATTTTCTAATTTCTTTAAATATGGGATTTTTGTTCGACACTCCTTGTATTCAAAGCGTGCGAAGCATACGACTTCATTTTCCTCTAACAATTTTAAAGATTGTTCATTTGTATCCATAGAATGACCTAATGCACAATCATTGGCATGTAAGTAGGTCTTCCATAAATCGGAAAACGGACAATCCATCTTATAAAAACTTTCCTGGTGAAGTGAATTGTGAGCACAATTCCAGCAGAAACACTCACATTTCATTTCACGCATTAAATCTGATACATGTAACATAAAAAATTCACCATTACTATTGTACTTCAATTTTAATATCTTTTCATCCCTTATACGCGTTAATTATTTTTTCAACTCGATTCAAATATGTTTCTCTTACATCATCCGGACTTAAAATCTTCACCTGATCCATCATAGAAAATAACGACTGATATAAGTTAGACATGTCATCTGTATAGAATTCAAAGTCGGTATAATCATCTTCTTTATGGATAGGCAAAAGCTTGTTTCCCCAATACTTTTCTTTAAATAAGCGAAGGCCATTCTCTTTATGATAGACTCTTACAATCACATGTTTTAAATCTAATGGAATCAAGGAATGCTCTCCAATGTAGTTACTTAAATGAAAATGATTATCATGAATAAAGTGTCTTGTTGAAATATCACATTTAAACATACGTTCAGAACTAAAGCGATACATACGATAATCTTTTCTCAACAAGGAAAAGCCAATTAAATAATATGATTTATGGTAGTGGATAATTTCATAGGGTTCCACTTCAAATTCAATAGGTGTTTCATCCTTTAGAGATTGGTAGGACAAAAGGACGCAAAGTCCATGGTTCATAGCTTGTTGCGTCTTGTCGATCATACTCGAAATCTTCTTATCCAATTCTATTGAATTCGACATATAGTGTAAGGAAGCATTGGAAGAAATTTTACTTGTGGCAATAATTTTATCCATGGCATCACAATATAATGTTAAAGGTTTAAAATCCTTTTGTGTACGCATGAACTTATAGGATTGAACCAATGCATCCTTTTCTTCATCACTAAAAATCGTTACAGGAAGATCATATTGATCATTTAAAATATAGCCTCCATAACGTCCTTTTACTTCTTCTACATTATAACCTGCAAGCACGAGCTCCTTTTTAAATTCACGAATATTTCGCGGATTGACCTCTAAAGCGTCTGCTAGTTGAGTTGTATTCATTTTTCCTCTAGCCTTTAATAGTTGCAGCATGCGAATGCATAAGTTCGTTCGATTCATTTTCTATTTCCTTTCAGTGTGTACTACAAAATCTTTGTGGGTAATAGCCAAAGCCTTTGCGTGGCTCGAAATGTTTAGGAACAATACCACGAAATACCAGCGGACGTATCATTTGTCCAATTCCTCTTTCAAGTGCAAAGCCTAAGGCTTCCCCTTGTTGGATGGCTCCGGCATCAATTAAAATATTAACAATTTCTTCGTTTCCAATGCTGATGGCATGCATTAAAATAGGATATCCGTTAAATACCCAGCTTGGACTTGCGCCCATCTGTAAACAGTATTTTACTCCTTGCACATCTTCTTTCCATACAGCATCTAATAAATCCATCGCAATTTGTCTTTCAGCGTTCATATTGTATCCTTCTTTCTTTCTACATCTAAAGAATACAATTGATATAGACATTATTTATGTCAATTAATCTGAAACTTCCTTCACCGTTTGAAGCCGAGACAATACATCTTCACTTACAAGCTGGTAGATGCATGAACAAATTGGAATAAAGATAATAATCCCAAAAATTCCTGCAACATTGGCACCAATGGTGATGGCCACAATAATATACATGGGTGGAAAGCCTACAGATTTACCAACAACATGTGGATAGATAAAGTTTCCTTCTACCTGTTGAATACAAATAAACATAATAATAAAAGTGAGCCCTTGCACAGGGGATGCCATTGCAATAAAGAAAGTACATAAAAGGGCGGCAACCAAAGCTCCAAACATTGGTACTAAAGCACCAATTCCAACGACTAGTCCAACTAAAAAGGCATATGGAATCTTTAAAATCAATGCACCTGTCGTTACTAAACTTGCAAGAATCAGGCATTCTGTGCATGTCCCGCCTACGTAGCTTGTAAAAATACGAATGATCAGCTTTAATACATGGCGCGTCTTTTCATAATCCCTTTCAGGAAGATAGGCCTTCAACAAAGATATCGTTTCTCGTTTGACTTGTTTTTTATTAAACAACAACAAAAAGGAGAATACGATGGTGATAAAGGCTTGCGCAAACCATGAGAAGGTAGTGGATAAAATATTGAAGATAGATCCAAAAATATCATTTGCACCTCCGGAAACTAGCCAAGAGCTAATTCTTTTACTGACATTATCGATTGCATAGGAGCTAAAGGCATTAATATCTAAATTTTGTAAGAAGTTATGAATAACATCTACAGGCTTACTTATATCCAATAGCCAAATATAGAATTCGTAAATCATTTGCGGAAAGTTTGACAGCAGCAACTGAATTGAGAATAAAATTCTTGGAATGACTATACCAACAAAGGCGGCAAACACGGCAAACACAATGAAAATAGCTAATACATTGGATATGATTCTTTTAATTTTTGTATCCTTGATATTGAACCATTTAATTAAATAGCGCATTAAATTATTCGATATGATATTAAACACAAAGGCAAGTCCAGCACCTAGTAGAAATGGTAAACACATAGTTGAGATCCATCCCAAAAAGCCAATGATTTTTTCAAAATAATAGATGACCATTCCAATTAAGAGTGTAAAAACAATAAGTCTTTGATACATTTTTTCTTTTTCATGAAGGTCCATTCAAACCACCTCAAATCGAATTTATTATACTATTTTTTACATTGAAAATCATTTTTTTAAATTTTTTTATTTACATCTTTTTTTCATAGGTGTAAAATTGCCGAGTTAAAGAAAAAAAGAAGAGGTGAAACAAATGAGTACAAAGTACATTTTCGTAACGGGAGGTGTTGTATCTGGTTTAGGAAAAGGAATCAGTGCAGCAAGTCTTGGCCGTCTTTTAAAGTCCCGTGGCTATAAAGTCACTTCCCAAAAATTAGATCCCTATATCAATGTGGATCCAGGCACAATGTCCCCTTTTCAACATGGTGAAGTTTATGTCACTGATGATGGATTAGAAGCAGACTTAGACTTAGGTCACTATGAACGTTTCATTGATGAAAACCTACACACGTATTCCAATCTTACCACTGGACGTGTATATTGGAACGTCATCAACAAAGAGCGTGATGGTAAATACCTAGGTGAAACCGTTCAGGTTATTCCTCATATTACAAATGAAATCAAAAGCTTTGTGATTCGTGCAGGAGAACATGCCGCTGCTGATGTAGTAATCACAGAAATTGGTGGTACAACTGGAGACATTGAAAGCTTACCATTTCTAGAATCCATTCGTCAGGTTGCCTTAGAAGTAGGTCGTAAAAACTGTTTATTTATCCATGTTACTTACATTCCTTATATTTCTGGTTCCCAAGAATATAAATCAAAGCCAACACAGCATTCTGTAAAAGAATTACAGTCATATGGTATCAATCCAGATATCATTGTGGCACGTTGTGATGAAACTATTCCACAGTCTGTATTAGACAAGATTTCTTTATTCTGCAACGTTGAAAAACGCTGTGTGATTCAGAACAAGACACTCCCTTCCCTTTATGAAGTACCATTCATGTTAGAAGAGCAAAATCTTGCGGATATTGTCTGTGAAAAAACAGGTCTTGAAATTCGTAAACCTGATTTAACTGAATGGCAACAGGTTGTTGACAATATTAAGGCGAGTACTAAGCCTGTCAACATTGCATTAGTTGGTAAATATGTTGCCTTACATGATGCATATTTATCTGTAAGTGAAGCATTGTATCATGGTGGTTTTAAAAATCATGCCAAAGTCAATATTCAATGGATTGATTCTGAAAACTTAGAGAATGCCAATTTAGATGAAGTATTTAAGGATACAGATGGAATCATTTTACCAGGAGGATTTGGTGATCGTGGAATTGAAGGTATGATCAGTGTAGCTACATACGCAAGAGAAAAACAAATTCCATATTTAGGTATTTGTCTAGGTATGCAGATTGCTGCCATTGCATTTGCACGCAGTGTTCTAGGTTATGAAGATGCGAACTCTTATGAATTTGATCCACAAAGTAAGCATACGATCATTGACTTTATGGAAGATCAAAGCAATGACATTCGTAAAGGTGGAACAATGCGTCTAGGAGCTTATCCTTGTTCATTAAGAGCAGATACAAAAATTTGGTCTTGTTATGAAAAGGACATGATTGATGAAAGACATCGTCATCGTTATGAATTCAACAATGACTATCGCAGTGATTTTGAACGTAATGACATGATGATCGTGGGTACAAGTCCAGATAAACAATTAGTTGAAGCTATTGAATATAAGAATCACCCATTCTATATCGGTGTACAATATCACCCTGAATTTAAGTCTAGACCAAACCGTCCTCACCCATTATTTGTAGGCTTAGTAAAGGCAAGTCTAGAAAACAAAGAAAGTCACAAATAGTGGCTTTTCTTTTTTTATATGCTGTTTGATTTCATCCAAGGACATGTTTAATATGGAAGCTATTACATCTACCTCCATTGTACCAGATAGGCGAAGTGGCAATTCAAAAAGTAATAAATCATTTTTTTCTGTTCATTCATTTCTTCTAGTGGCTTCTTTACATCCAACTTTGGCATTTCTATTGTACGCAACTTCATACAATCCTCTTCTTTATTCACAAAAGGTATACCACTCTTTTTTCACATTGTGAAAGTGCTACAAATATCATTATCATCAACAATATTCACATTAAAGAAAATCATGACAATCGTTTCCTTTAATTGACTGTAGCTTTTTCCTTCCATATCTTGTGAACCATGAAGTCTAGCTAAATAATAAGCAAAGCGATTGCGTAAATTATCTTCAGTTTATCCTAACTACATTTCTAAATCCACCATTGTCTGATCATCAAATTCAACTAAAAGATCCAAACGTGGACTTTTTATTTTATAGTCTTTTAACATTTCTGAATTTTTTACAACCACACGATTGACCTTTCTTTCTAAGAATATCGTAAGTTATGATTTTAAGACATCATTCGCCTCTTTACAATCTTTGCCAAATACATATTTAAAGACAAAATCATTTAATACATTTGCGCTTCTCATGAGCACCTTCTTTCTTGTACTTTTTTCTACATACTCTTATACTAAAAAAATGAAATATTTTCATATAAAGAAAAAAATTTTAACTTTTATAAAATAATTTGTGAAAATAATGATATTATATACGAGACAGGAGGATACTAGAAAAATGAAAATTGTCGATGAATATTTTGGATGTGACGTATTCAGTACATCTGCTATGCAAAGATACTTGCCTCATGCCGTCTACAAACAAATGATGGATGTGATGGAAAAAGGAAAGGAACTTCCTAAAGAAATCGCAGATGTTGTCGCAAATGCCATGAAAGACTGGGCTATGGATAAAGGTGCAACTCACTACACACACTGGTTCCAGCCAATGACAGGTATTACGGCTGAAAAGCATGATGCGTTTATCAATCCAACAGGGCCAACATCTGTTATTTCAGATTTTAGAGGGAAAGAATTGATCAAAGGTGAACCCGATGCTTCAAGTTTTCCAAGTGGTGGATTACGTGCTACTTTTGAAGCCAGAGGATATACAGCCTGGGATCCAACTTCTCTAGCTTTTGTCAAAGAAAAAACTTTATATATTCCTACATTATTCTGTTCTTATGATGGTAGTGCTTTAGATAAGAAAACGCCATTATTAAGAAGTAATGATGCATTAAATAAAGCGGCCGTTCGTTTATTGAATATTATGGGTTACAATATTCATAAAATCAAAACGACAGTCGGACCAGAACAAGAATATTTCCTAATTGATGAAGAAATGTTCAAGGAACGTTTGGACTTATTAGTAACTGGAAGAACCTTATTTGGTGCTGCACCAGTAAAAGGTCAGGAATTAGATGATCACTACTTTGGTAGCTTGTCAGAACGCGTAAAAGCCTATATGGAAGAAGTAGATGAAGAGCTATGGAAATTAGGTGTGTATGCCAAGACAGAACATAAAGAAGTGGCACCTTGCCAGTTTGAATTGGCTCCAGTATTTACGACAACAAATATTGCGAATGACCAAAACCAATTGACTATGGAAGTTCTACAAAAAGTAGCTTCTCACCACGGATTGGTATGTTTACTTCATGAAAAACCATTTGATGGTGTTAATGGTAGTGGTAAACACAACAACTGGTCTTTCTCAACTGAAGATGGTGAAAACATCTTAGAACCTGGTGATTCTCCAAAAGACAATATTCGTTTCTTAACCGTACTAGCTGCCATCATCAAAGGTGTTGACGAATACCAGGATTTATTAAGAATCTCTGTTGCCAGTGCTGGTAACGACCATCGTTTAGGTGCCGATGAAGCGCCTCCAGCTATCATCTCTATTTATTTAGGAGAAGAATTAACTGCCATCTTAGAAGCAATCGAAGCTGGAAATGAATACGTAGATACAATCGATCGTAAATTGGAATTAGGTGTTAGTACCCTTCCTCCAATTGCCAAAGATTCAACAGACCGTAACCGTACTTCTCCATTCGCATTTACAGGTAACAAATTCGAATTCAGAATGCTTGGATCTAACCTTAACATTTCTTGTCCAAACACAATCTTAAATACAATCGTTGCAGAAGAATTAACACAATTTGCAGATGAATTAGAGTGTGTAAAACAAGAAGATATGACAAAAGCCTTGATTGCGTTGATTCAAAAGACTTTAAAAAATCACAAGCGTATCATCTTCTCTGGAAATGGATATTCGGATGAATGGAAAAAAGAAGCAGAAAAACGTGGCTTATTAGAATTGAGAACCACAGCCGACGCTCTTCCTCATTATACAGATCCAAAGAATCTTCAATTATTTGAAAAACACAACGTATATTCAGCAAGTGAATTGCATGCTCGTGAAAGTATCCTTTTAACAAACTACTATCAAGTTGTTCAAATTGAAGCAAAGACAATGGCTTATATGTTAAGAAAACAAATCTTACCTGCTATCTTTAGTTATGAAGCTAAATTAGCTCAAATCATTCAAACAAAGAAATCATGTGGTATTGAAGCTCCAATGGAAGTGAAGATTTTGAAAAACATCAACACACCATTAGAATTAGTAACAAATCACTTGGATACACTAGAAACTTTGATCAATAAAGAAACTACAACAGAAAAACAAGCGGCTCGTTATGCGGCAGATGAATTACTTCCATTAATGGAAACAATTCGTAAGTTGACAGATACAATTGAAACCAATGTTTCTAAAGAAGACTGGCCTTTACCAGACTACAATGACATTTTATTTAGATCTATGCTTTAAGAGAATCCAAGTGATTCTCTTTTTTTCATTTCTTTTCAGTAAACACTTGCATATTCTTTCATCCTGGTACATAATCTAGATAAGTTTGAGTAAAGGAGTAAAGTTTATGAGTAAATTATTTGTACACGCAAAAACATTGATTGATGGTGTGAGTGATACACCTAAAACAGATCAGTTGATCACATGTGAGGATGGAAAAATCATCGCCATTGAAGATTATCATGAAACAAATGAACCAGTTGTAGAGGCTAATGTAGTTACACCAGGATTCTTTAACTGTCACGTTCATATTATGGAGCCGGTTGGTTTTGGAACAGATAAAGAATTCACATTTATCGAAAAAACATTCTACACCCAAAAACACCTTGAAGATTATATCAATAGTGGTGTTACCTTCATTCGTGTTTTAGGTACAGAAAACGATTATGATATGGATATTCGTGATTGTGTGGATGCTGGAATTGTCAAAGGTCCACATATGTTATGTGCTGGACGATGCATCTGTATGACAGGTGGCCATGGCTGGCAAGGTGGTATTGAAGCCGATGGACAAGATGAATGTAGAAAAGCTGCTCGTACATTATTAAAGAAAGGTGTAGACCTTGTAAAAATCATGGCTACAGGTGGTGTAATGACTAAAGGTGTAGAACCGGGCAGTGCACAGCTTACCCAAGAAGAAATGGCCGTTATTATTGAAGAGGCGCATAAGGCTGGAAGAAAAACGGCAACACACGCTCAAGGCACACAAGGTATCAAAAATGCCTTATATGCTGGCATTGACTCTATTGAACACGGTATCTTCTTAGATCAAGAATGCATTGATTATATGAAAGAGCATGGTACCTATTTAGTACCAACGTTAGTTGCTCCTCAATGTATTGTAGAAAATGGTGTAGAAGCCGGTATTGCGGACTACATGGTTAAAAAGGCAATTTACGTTAAGGATGCGCATGTAGAAAGCTTTAAAAAGGCGTATGCCCAAGGTGTAAAGATTGCCTTAGGTACAGATGGTGGTACACCATTTAACTACCACAACAATACAGCGTATGAATTTGAATTAATGGAAAAATATGGTGTGGATCGTATGGACATCTTAAAGATAGCTACACACAATTCAGCTGATTGTTTAGGCGTTTTAGATGATTATGGTACTTTAGAAGTTGGTAAACATGCAGATTTGGTTTGTTTAAAAGAAAATCCATTGGATGCCATTTCAAATGTTCGTAAAATCGATAAAGTTATCAAAGATGGAACTATCGTCGTAGAATAGGATGAGACTATGTCTAAGCTTCATATATATGCACACACATTGATTGATGGTGTAAGTGAACAGCCTAAACATGAGAAGCTTATAACGATTGAAGATAGTGTCATCACAAATATCGAGGATTATCATGAAATAAATGAAGAAGCAATTGAAGTTAACACTTTAACACCTGGTTTCTTTAATTGTCACGTTCATATTTTTTATCCTGTTGGCTTTGATTCGAAGAAAGAATTTACTTTGATTGAAAAAGCTTTCTATGCCAAGAAACATTGCGAACAATATCTAGAATCGGGTGTTACCTTTATTCGTGTTGTAGGTACAGAAAATAATTATGATCTACAAATCAAAGAAGCCATTGAAAATAAAGTGATTGCAGGACCTCATATGTATTGTGCAGGCAAAGTCATTTGTATGACAGGTGGTCATGGCTGGCAAGAAGGAATCGAAGCAGATGGTAAGGATGCCTGTCGCAAAGCTGCTCGCCAACAATTAAAGGCGGGAGTTGATTTAATTAAGGTTATGGCAACTGGTGGTGTCATGACAAAGGGTGTTGAGCCTGGAAATGCTCAATTGAGCGTAGAAGAAATGAAGGTCATTGTCGAAGAAGCGCATAAGGCAAATCGCAAAACCGCCTCACATGCGCAAGGTTTACGAGGAATTAAAAACGCTTTGTATGCAGGCATTGATTCGATTGAACACGGTTGCTTTCTAGACGAGGAATGTTTAGAGCTTATGCAAAAACAAAACACATTCTTAGTCCCTATCCTATGTGCTCCACAATGTATTTTAGATAAGGGTGTAGAAAATGGTGTAACCAAGTATGCGGTAGATAAGACTTTAAAGGTGACAAAGGCTCATGTTGAAAGTGTAAAAAAGGCTTATGCGAAAGGCATTCAGATTGCCTTAGGTACAGATGCTGGAACACCATTTAATTATCATTCGAATACCGCTTATGAAATGGAGTTAATGGCTCAACTTAACATTTCTAATATGGATATTATAAAGATTGCGACTATCAACTCCGCAAAATGTTTGGATGTTGAAAAGGATTATGGTTCTATTGAAGTTGGTAAGCAGGCAGATTTAGTTTGTTTAAATGAAAATCCTTTAGATGACATTTCAAATGTGAGAAAAATCAACAGAGTCATTCAATCTGGAAGGATTGTAGTCGACAACACTAGATAGGGATCTTCCCTATCTTTTTAAATCCACATGAAAGAGGTAGAAATCAAGTTTAGATTTCTACCTTTTGATTTTTGACCGGTAATCCTGAAGTGTCATGCCTGTTAAATATGGCATTGGCATTTTGTATATAGCTTTTTTAAATAATTCTGTTGTCTTTGGATCGAATTCTTCTAACTTTGGAAAAAATACAATCAATTGCTCAGTCATACGACATGTTTCAATACATTCAAGAATTCTTTCCATTTTAAATGAATCAAATACATCTTTACTCTTTTTAAAATGATCAAATAACGCATGAACATCTGGATCTGTGTCATCATATCCGTTGTAAAAAATAGATAGATAACTTTCTGGTTTCAAGAACACAGGTGCAACTAATTCATAATCTAAACGCATATTTGCAATCGCATCCATATATGGAATTGAATCATAATACACAATAGCTTCTCCATCAGTATCGTCTGGCATTAAATAATCAAATGTATAGTATGTCCAGAAATTAAATAATGGATTTATTTCTAAACTTTTAAGATCCAAGCCGTACTTTTGGGCTCGTATTTGAATAACCATAGGATCGATGGCACCACAACTTCGAATAAGTCCAATTAGACAAAGAATTGGTTTCTCTTGTTTTTCTTTTTGATCAAAATCCACAAGTTTTAAAGCTTCCACAACATTTTCCTTCAGCTCATCTGGAATTTCATCCTCAAATAATAAGTATTTTCGATAAAGCGCCACCTTTTCAAATGGCATACTATGAACATCCACTTCTTTAAAATTATTTTCAATGATTCGTTTTAAAAGTTTTAATTCTTTTACTGTACAAACATCGACAATATGTTGTGGTGTATACTGCATAATAATTTCTTCAATCATCTGTTTACGAGTGATTTTTTCATATAACACATCATCCGGAAAACATATACGAAAAAAATGATTGTATACAGATTCCTTTGGATAATGTTTAATTTCTTGCAATAATGAACTCATAAATCTCCTTCTAATTCATCTTCTTTGGAAGTAAAGAATATATTTTTTGTCCATAACTATAATCTTCAAATGCCTTTGAAACTAGTTCTTGACTTAATTGCATATTGGCCATTGAAATAAAGCCATCATAGATGATTATTCCATTAAATGGCATAATGGCTGTTTGTATCAACATTGGTGTTTTTTCGGCTGGAATAAACTGATCTAAATTTTCATTTAAACCTTTAACCATGTAGTTGATGCCTTCATCATTTAAAACAGTATAGTTCTTTTCATAGACAGCCAACAAGAAGTTTTTGCGCATGCCATATTTAAAATCTTTTATAACATTTAAATTACGATGTGTTAAATTCAAAGGATTCTTTTGGATATACTCATCAATAAAACGATCTTTTTCATTCCAGAACACTTCAATCAGATTGACCAATTCATCGGGTTCAATATAATTATTTTGATCGATTTTCTTATTTGGGATGATTTTTTCCAAGGTATTCACATAATCTAAGATACTAAAATATAGCTTATAGAATAGGCGTGTATCCTTTTGATCTAAATAAGCGTAAGTTTGTTTCTCATTTAAAGAACGAAGCTTATCATTAAAAGACACATGCTCATGTGCTTCTTTGTAGCCTTTCATACTAAGTCCATAGTAATTTGGCAATGCGATTTGTACGACAGCTTTGCGGTAGCGCTTTGTCAAAGAATCTGAGAACCCATTAAATAATGGAATTAAATCGATTTTTTCTTCATTCACAGTACCACGAAGTAAATTGTTGAATAAGTCTTCTTTAAACCTTGTAATGTCAGACACTTCTTTATTTGCAGCTGTAAAGAATTTCTTAATATCTGGATTTGTCGCATCATAACCATGATAGAAAATCGAAATATAGCTATCTTGATCTAAAAATTTTGGACCGAATCTTTCATGTTGAATACGTGATTCACGAATATCAAATAACATATCCTTATATTCCCAATAGACATACTCATTCGCAAAGCTATCATCGATCAATCTATAATCTTCTTTTAAATAGGCCCAGAAATTAAATAATTCACTTTCAACAATAGATTTATAATCAAAATTACATGCAGCACATACAGCTTGAATCAATGAGGGTTCAATAATGCCAAAGGCACGGATAATCCCGAGTATGACAATCGTTGGTTCATCGTCAAGTGCTTTTTGATTCAAATCTATATTATTAACAGCTAATTTTACATTCTTTTTAAATTCTTCTGGTATTTCTTTATCAAAATATAAAAATTTAGTACTTAACGCCTGTCGTTCAAAGCGATAACGATCATCTTCTAAGTCTTGGTTGCGCAATAATCTTCTTAAAGCTTTTAATTCCCATGATGTACAAATAGAAATCAAATAATCAGGTGTATATGTTTCGATCATGCGCTCAAACATCTCTTTACGCGTCATCGAATCATAATCCCAATAATCGTTTTGACATGTTCTTTTATAATATTCAAATACATCCTTCTTACTATAGCGATTCGCATGCTCTAAAATACGTACCATTTAAACGCCTCCTTAATAATGTGTTTATATTAATTATAAGCATTCCTTTGATTTTGACAAATGAAATTTCTTGTTGCCTCAAATCGGTTTTTTCTTATAATGTATTTGAGGTGTGTTATGGCATTAACTATTGAAAGCGCAAAACAAATTCTAGACGATTATTATGATCTTGTTCACCCTAAATATGAGGATGATATTGCGTTTATGGATGCACTAGAATTTTTAATAAAAGAAACAAACGAAACAGAATATATGGTCGAGCTTGGCGGCTGGTACTATGAACAGAAACAGTTTGATCTTGCGGAAGAATATTATTTAATGGCTGCCAAACAAGGCAATGTAGATGCCTATGAATGTCTAGGTAATATCTACTATTATGGAAGAGTTGGGCAACCTGATTATGAAAAAGCATTCCATTATTATAAGCTGGCAAGTGATCTAGGTGATGTTATTGCAGCTTATAAACTGGCAGATATGTATAAGAATGGATATTATGTATCGAAGGATTATACAAAGTATGTCCAAATTATTAAAGGCTTGTATCCATTGATTCAAGGTGCGACCAACACATTTGATCCGGTTCCCGAAATCTATTCTCGTCTAGCCAAAATCTATGTTGAAGAAGGCAATGAAGATCAGGCTATACAATTATTATTGATTGCCAAAGAATTCCAATCTCAAAGATTGATCTATTCAGACTTTTTTGGAGATCTTACTATCATGAAAAACATTGTGAAGGATCTCTATTCCCTTATTCAATTTGATCCGGATTATATGGACCTTTTTGATCTATACTATGCTCTTCAATCTCCTTGTAAAATATTAATTGAAATACATAATCAAGAGCATATTGTTGAAGCCAAATATGAAGATGATTACTTCTATATTTCTATGGACGATAAAAACTATGAGGATGTAGACCAATTCTTCTTAAAGGCTAAAATCGATGATGAACCTTTATCAAGTCAATATGTCAACGTAAATTATATGGAAATGCTTGAAAAATAAATATATAGACACTAGTTGAATCCATTTAGGTGAACCAGTCATTTTGTTCTACACTCTTTAATTCTATTGCATAAATCTAAATAAATCGATATAATACACATACAGAAAGACTACTGGATACAGTGGCCACTCTGAATTTTCTAATGTAAAGACACTAGTTTAATCCGTTGGTGTTGGGTGAACTAGTGTCTTTTACATTTTTCTATAATTAATAATGTGATTTTTAATAATTCAACTAATGCCAATAAAACCATGGCTACATCAATGTATAGATAAATATACATACAACACGTCCTCCTACAAAATCGGGATCTTTGAGAACTCAAGATATCATCCTTTTCATTCAGAGGGTTCACCGTTACTACATCCAGTAGCACTTTTAATTATAAAGAGCCTATGTGAAAACAACATTAAGCGTGCAACATTTCTTACGATTGCATCTATCTGATCTAATTCAGCTTATTTTCGTCAAATTAGACAAATTCATCTTGAATTTTCAAATTACATTATAAATGTACGAAAATCATTCATATTATTATGCTAAGTAGACAATACTCGGATGCTTACATTATAATAAACTTAAATTATATGAGGAGAAATAAAAATGAATGAAATAAGTTGTAAAATTCTTGATTATTATCAGGTTCGTAAAACAAAAAAAACAAAAAGAGGAATTTCGTAAATATATAATTCATGAACTTAATCAATAT
>ERZ507040.440-NODE-440-length-18041-cov-4.07778_pt1 | contig 18041 bp, 8 predicted proteins | sample MGYA00512871_ERZ507040 | MGnify/ENA metagenome assembly ERZ507040
GGTCATGATGATTTTGAATCTCTATACCATCTCTTTTGTCTGCTACAAGTACAATCTGCCTCTCTTGTCCCTGCCAACCGTCTTGCTGGCCTTTACTATGTATTTCCCAAGTCTGATCTGGGAAGTCTGTCGCAAGATTCGGGCACCAAAAGACGAGACCGAGTATGTGACCTATTCTATGCTTTTTGGCTACAAAAAAGCCACTCGTTTTATCGAGGTGGTGACTCTGCTGGATATCTTGACCAATTTCGCTCTCCTATGGAATATTTCCCATGTCGGAGTGGTAGTCTTGGTACTGAATGTCATCTGGATGACCGTTCAGTTTGAGCAGTTTATCAAGGATCCAACTCGCTTTAATATCCGGGAGCGGGTGGAGCGCTATACTTATATCACAGAGACGACCATGGTTCTGTCCGTTGCTGTTTATCTCTTGATGGGGGTACTTTAATGAAAAGAATCAAGCAGACAGGGCTTGACCAGGTCGGAGGCAAGGCCTATCATTTGCTGAAAATGCAGGCTGCTGGTTTGCCGGTTCCTGACTTTGCGGTGTTTGCTTTTGACTTTTTTCAAACATCTGCTAGCTCTGCTGACTTGGAGCAGATGGAAGCAACCTATCGGTCTGGAGAGTTGGACTTGTTCCAACTCAGTCAGCAACTGCAGGATTGGGCTAAAGAGCAGTTTGCGCAAGAAGATCTGACAGTAGCAGAAAACTGGATTCGGCAGGAGTTTTCTCGGAAAGACTGTCGCTTTGCAGTCCGCTCATCAGCAACCATTGAGGATGGGAAGGCTTCATCCTTTGCCGGTCAGTTTGAGAGCCGGCTCAATGTGAAGCCGGATGGACTTAAAGAAGCTATCCAAGCGACCTTGCTCTCTCTTTATCAGGAATCGGCTCTCACCTATCTATTTGAGCAAGGACTATCTTTGAAGCAGGCACAGATGATTTGTCTTGTTCAGATCATGCAGGAGGGAGATTTGTCTGGGATTTACTTCACAGCTAATCCCAAGGGCATTTTGAACGAGCATATTATTGTTATCGGTCGGGGCTTGGGCAATAAGGTTGTCGAGGATAAGATTCCTACAACAATGGTGACGCTTCATCCCAAGGACCAGCTCTTTTATACAGAGCAGACGGAGGATTCACCAGGCGTATCACTGGAACAACTCGAGGAGTTACAGGCCTTGGCGAGTCAGGTGAGTCAGCTTTTCGGACCTTATATGGATATGGAGTTTACCTTCGCAAATGGCCAGCTCTATCTCTTGCAGGCACGACCTATTACCACCTTGCCAGAGGGACAGAAGATTATTCTGGATAACAGCAATATTGTCGAGAGCTATCCAGGCGTTTCCAGTCCTCTGACTATTAGTTTTATCCAAGAGGCTTATGCCAGCATTTTCCGAAGTCTGGCTCAACGCTTGGTTGGCAAGAATGCCCCTGAATTGGCAGCTTATGAAGCCACATTTCAAAATATGCTGCAGCCAATTAATAGCAGAGTCTATTACCAGATTCAGAGTTGGTATCAGCTCTTGCAGCTTTTGCCTTTTTCTAAGAAAATCATTCCTATCTGGCAGGATATGCTGGGAGTGCGAGAGACAGAGGTACCTCAGATGCCGGTACACCTGTCTGCTTTCAAACGCCTGCAAATCATGCTCCGAATCATCCGAGAGTTTTGGACGGCTCCCAAGCAAATGCGACAATTGGAAGAGCAGTTTGCCCAGATTCAGCGTGAATACGAAACGAGCTTTTCTCCCGAAGCAGATGCGGAGACCTTGATTGCCTTGGTCAGTAAGCTAAAAGAGGATATTCTGGCTCACTGGGACATTACGCTGGTCAATGACCTCTATGCTTTTGTTTATACTGGTCTCCTGAAGAAGTCGAGTCGCAGCGGGGCTGTTCAGGCTGAGATTGCAGGAATTGAGCAGATTGAAAGTATGCGGCCAGCCTTGGCTCTGCAGGCTTTAACAGCTCAGCTGAAAGCAGAAGCAAACGAAGAGATTAGACAGGCCATGGCAAGTGAAAGTCCAGCAGTCTTTCTAAGTCGCCAGCACCCTTTGATCCAAGAAATAGTCCATTTTATCCATGAATTTGGTGATCGAGCTCCAGAAGAGTTGAAGTTAGAAACTCCAACCTTCCGAACGCACCCAGAGCGTCTACTCAAGCTCCTGCTGCAAATGTGCCAGCAAGAGGAGAAGAAGTTGGCCCCTCAGAAACTTGAAGAAGAGGAGCAAAAATCAGGCTGGTGGACGAATTTTCTTCGCAAGCGAGCCATGATCGGTGTTAAATATAGGGAAAGCTCCCGCTTAAACCGCACACGAATCTATGGCATGATGCGACAGATTTTCCGAACGCTTGGGCAGCAATTAGCCGAGCAAGGACTGCTGGCTACGCCTGACGATGTTTTTTACCTGACAAAGGAAGAATTGTTTGAGCTGACCAGAAAGCCCAGAGATGTTAGTGGCTTGATAGCCGAGCGTCGGGAGAAGTTGGAGGCCGACAAGGAACTGCCAACCTTTAGTCGCTATGTTTTTGCTGGACAGGTCTTTGAGAAATACCTGAAACCGCAAAACCGCACCAGCAGTCATAATACGGGCAATCAAGCCTTACAAGGGATTGGCTGCTCACCTGGCTGCGTCAAGGCTCAGGTTTTGGTCGTGGAAGATGTGCAGGAAATTGAGTCTGCTCAGGACCGAATTATCGTGACCAAGATGACCGATCCAGGCTGGGTCTATCTTCTGACCCAAGCCAAGGGTGTCATTGCCGAGCAGGGGTCTTTGCTCTCCCACACTGCTATTATTTCCCGCGAGTTGGGTATTCCTTCCATTGTCAATGTTAGAGGAGCTTGCAGTCTCTTGCAAAATGGCGACTGGATTGAGATGGATGGCCTTACTGGCAAGATTCGACTGATCAAGGAGGAAGGTTATGCTTGAAATTAAACCAGTCAAACCCAATACGGCTGAGCTGGCCGATTTTCTAGCCCTGCCCAAGCAGATTTACAAGCCGGACCACCTCATGCAGTCGGAAGAGGAAGAGCTTGCTTTGATTGAAGGCAATCACCCGCTGAGTTCCGATCTAGAAACCTATGCCTTTATTGGCTATGTGGACAGTCGGCCTTGTATTCGAGGGCTCCTGACCTTCTATCCAGATGATGAGGCTGCTTACTTGGGATTTTTCGAGTCAATCAATGATCAACAGATTGCATCTGCTTTTATCGACCATTTAGCGGGATTTGCCCGCAGACTCGGAGCGATTAAAATAATCGGTCCCGTACAGGCAAGTTTTTGGCTAGGCTATCGAATGCAACTGACTGGAACAGAGGATCTCCCTTTTACAGGGGAGCCTCATAATCCAGACTATTATCCCAAGCTGTGGAAGGTAGCTGGTTTTGAGATCAAGGAGCGCTATTTATCCAATTTTTATCCCAAGGTCAGCAATCAAACTCATCAGGATAAGCTGGCTCATCGCTTTGAGTCTTTTGAAGAAGCAGGTTTCACTATTTGCTCTCCAAAGAAGCAGGAGTGGGAAGAAGCTTCGCTGCAGGTTTTTGAGCTCCTCAATCGCCTCTATCAAGATTTTCCGATTTATCGGTCAATTTCTAGTCAGCAGTTCAGTCAGATTTTTCAAAAATACCAGTATATTCTTGATTTTTCTATGGTTAAGCTGGCCTATAAGGAGGGCAAGCTAGCTGGTTTTTTGATTGCCATGCCGGACTATGGCTCTCTGGTTTATCAAAAAATGACTCCTATTAACCTAGCCAAGTTTTTTTGGACCAAGCGTTTTCCCAAACGTTATACGATTATGTATCTAGGAGTAGATGAGCAATTCTTGGGGTTAGGTTCTGCCTTGGCCTATCCGATTTTTAAAGAAGCACAGAAGCGACAGGCTTCAGCTATCGGCGCCTTGATTCATCAAAAAACCGTCACGCGTCACTATGCGGCAGAATTGCAAGGGGACAAGCATGAGTACGGCCTCTTTGAGTTAAGATTGTATTCATAGTTACTAAAGCATATTTACAAAAGCAAATTTTCTGAGTGGAAATTTGCTTTTTATTTCAAAAGGTAAAAATGAATAATATGTTTGATTGAAAAAGAAGTAAATTTCAGTATTTGAAGATATATTTTTGAGCAAAGAAATTGTCTTTTTGAAAAAATTTCAGTAAAATTTTAAGAGATTATTATATTATGAAAAGGGAATTATTATGGAAAAAAGAATCACTGGTGAGAGGTTCCAGCGCTATTCTTTAAGAAAGTTATCAGTAGGATTGGTTTCCGCTACTATCGGAAGCTTCTTTTTTAGTACAGCGATAGCAGGAAATGTAATTACGATTGAGGCTGCAGAAGTATCAGCTAGGCAAACTATTCCTGTTCAATATCACTACGTAGTAGAGTCTGAACTGACTGAGGCTGAAAAGAATGCGGTCGTTAAGGAGCTTCCAAAATTTGTAGAAGAAAACTCTGACGCTTATTATTTAGTATATCGTCCAAAAAATCAGGGGCTTTTGGAGAATAATCTGCCGAGGACGGGATACTCAAGTCTGTGGGAAGCAACTTTTGCAGTCGCTGGGCTGACTTTAGCAGTCTTAGTAATTGCACGAGGTAGAAATGGTAAGCGATACCTGTCTTCTATTTTGCTGGTGACGGGTCTAGGCTCTATTCTCTTAGCTCCTTCTGTGTTTGCAGTGACCAATATTGAATTAGCAGCTTACAATCAAAGGCTGAATTTGTCAGTAGGAGATAAGCTGCCTGAGCCTTTAGAGATAACCGGTTTTGAATATGTAGGATATCTGAAAAGCGGTGAACAGGTCAAGGAGAACGCAGCAGGAAATCATCAGCTTCCTATGGCACAAAAGGACTTGTCAGCTGTTGAAGTCAATAAGCAGGCGGGCAAATCTGTGAGTTTTTCTGAGAATACAAGTGCTCCCAATAAGCCAGTATCTACTGAAACAGAGAAACCGACAGAGCAAGAAAAAGCCATTGCTATTAAAGAGCACGAATCTGCTCGACGTTTTCCAGTTACTGAATTACCTGAATTGCAACTCAAGAGCCAAGACAGCACCCAAACCCAAGTCCTGCCTTATCAAACTGAGTACCAATATTCAAATGAGCTCGCAGAAGGGCAATCTCAGGTCATTCGCGCAGGTGTCGCTGGTACACGTACTGTTGTCACTCGCAATTATATTGCAGGTAAAGAAATTGTAAAAAGCGAAGTGATTTCAGACCAGGTAACTACAGAGCCTGTTTCGGAAATTGTGTTGGTAGGAACTGCCGCAGTCAAATCTGTTCCAAAAGAAGCGCCAGTTCAGGAAGTTCCAGAATTGACGACTTATGGAACTGCACCAGATACCGCACCGGTTCAAGAAGTTCCGGAGCTAACCAACTATGGTACAACCCCTGAAACAGCACCAGTGCATGAAGTTCCTGAGCTGACCAATTATGGTACAAGTCCTGATACAGCTCCAGTGCATGAAGTTCCTGAACTGACAGAATATGGAACCAGTCCTGAGACAGCACCTGTCCAAGAAGTTCCTGAGTTGACCAACTACGGTACAACTCCTGAAACAGCACCAGTGCATGAAGTTCCTGAGTTGACCAACTACGGTACAACTCCTGAAACAGCACCAGTGCATGAAGTTCCTGAACTGACAGAATATGGCACCAGTCCCGAGACAGCTCCAATTCACGAGACTCCAGAACTGACGGAATATGGCACAGCACCAGATACAGCACCAGTGCATGAAGTTCCCGAGTTGACCAATTATGGTACAACCCCCGAAATAGCCCCAGTCCACGAAGTTCCTGAGTTGACCAACTACGGTACAACCCCCGAAACAGCACCGGTGCAAGAAGTTCCAGAGTTGACCAACTATGGTACAGCCCCTGAAACAGCACCGGTGCAAGAAGTTCCAGAATTGACCAATTATGGTACAACCCCCGAAACAGCACCAGTGCAAGAAGTTCCAGAATTGACGACTTATGGCACAAGTCCTGATACAGCTCCTGTTTATGAGAACTCTGAGTTGGAATTGACTACAAATGACGAGGTTAGAATAGAAAAGATTGATTTTTCTATTGAGGAGCAATATACCGATGAACTTGTTCGAGATGCTCGTCAAATCGTGACTCCAGGAGTGCAAGGCGAACGGACCATCAAGACTCGAGTCTACAGTTCCCATGGTCAAGTGGTTGATCGTCAAGAGCTATCGAATGAAGAAACCTTGGCTCCCGTAACGCAAGTTGTCAAGGTTGGTACAGCTAAGCCAAGCATGGTACCGAACGATGCGCCGAAAGCAGACGCTCTTCCAGAGTATCCACTAACTTACACCGACGAAACTCGGGTTGAGAAAATCAGCTTTAGCATTCGTGAAGAAGAAACGGATGAATTGGTTCGAGATGCTCGTCAAATTGCGACTCCAGGAGTCCAAGGTGAGCGTACGATTAAGACTCGAGTCTACAGTTCTAATGGCCAAGTGATCGACCGTCAAGAGCTTTCTAACGAGGAAACATTGGCTCCAGTAACGCAAGTCGTCAAAGTTGGCACAGCTAAGCCAACCATGGTACCAAGTGAAGCTCCGAAAGCAGACGCTTTGCCAGAGTATCCACTGACATATACAGATGAAACCCGCGTAGAGAAAATAGCCTTCAACATCGAGGAGCAATATACCGATGAATTGGTTCGCGATGCTCGTCAAATCGCAACTCCGGGAGTTCAAGGCGAACGGACCATCAAGACCCGCGTCTACAGTTCCAACGGTCAAGAGGTTGATCGCCAAGAGTTGTCTAACGAGGAAACCCTAGCTCCCGTAACACAGATCGTCAAGGTCGGTACAGCTAAGCCGAGCATGGTACCAAACGATGCGCCGAAAGCAGACACTTTGCCAGAATATCCACTGACTTACACAGACGAAACTAGAGTTGAAAAAATCAATTTCACCATTCGTGAAGAAGAAACGGATGAATTGGTTCGTGATGCTCGTCAAATCACAACTCCGGGTGTCCAGGGCGAGCGTACAATCAAGACCCGAGTCTACAGTTCTAATGGTCAAGTGGTTGACCGCCAAGAACTTTCGAATGAAGAAACCTTAGCTCCTGTAACACAAGTCGTCAAAGTAGGAACAGCTAAGCCAAGTATGGTACCGAACGATGCACCGAAATCAGAAGCTTTACCAGAGTATCCGTTGACTTATACTGACGAAATTCGCGTTGAGAAGGTTGCGTTCAACACCGAGGAGCAATATACTGATGAATTGGTTCGAGATGCTCGTCAAATCGCAACTCCGGGTGTCCAAGGAGAACGGACGATTAAGACTCGTATCTACAGTTCTAACGGTCGGGAAATCGACCGCCAAGAGTTGTCTAACGAGGAAACCTTGGCTCCAGTAACGCAAATCGTCAAAGTCGGCACGGCTAAGCCGAACATGGTACCGAACGATGCACCGAAAGCAGAAGCTTTAGAGGAGTTCGATTTAATTTCACTGCATAATCTATTAGCAGAAGCGGATCAGATTAAAGCTCAGGCACGTTATTTTAACGATAGTCAGAGTCATCAAGCTAACTACGATACTGCCTTGATGGCAGGTCAAGCTATTCTGAGCCAATCCCAAGCCAGCCAAGCAGAAGTTAACCAACTGGTGGAACAAATCAACCAAGCTAAAGCTCAGTTAAGCGGTCTTGAGGTTGTCAAAACGGCTCTTCAAAACGAGTACGATTTAAATCCAACTGTTAAAACTTCTGTTAAATATAAGAATGCGGATTCAGATAAGCAGACAGCTTATACTGACGAATTGTCCAAGGCAGAAAGTGTTCTGAACAATCAAACTGCCACTCAAGTGCAGGTCAATCAAGCATTTGCTAGCCTGACAGCAGCCAAAGAAGCTCTAAATGGAGTGCCTAAAGTTAAGCCGACAGTTTCTATTCTAAGTTTGACAGAAAATGCAGATGACAAGTCGGTTACAGTCCAATATAGATTAGAAGACCAGACCCAGTCCTTCCGTTCAGCGACTGCTGAATTGTATCAGGGAGATCAGCTTGTCCGCACTCTTCCGATTACCAATTTCGCAGGAAGTCTGAAGATTGGCGACTTAGACTACTACACAGGCTATACTCTGAAAACCAAGCTGACTTATGAACTGGATAATGGCAGCTTCACTGAGTTTGAAACAGACAGTCGTAACTTTGAGCTAGAATACAAGAAGATTGCCTTCCGAGATATTGATTCTGCCGAGTTTTACAGCAAAGAAAACGACCAGTTTAAGCGCGTCGTATCCATGAGCTCTATGCCTACGGATCTGTCTACCTACTTTGTCAAAGTCAAATCAAGTGAATCTAAGGAAATGCTCCTGCCGGTTCACAGCATAGCGGAAAGTCAGAAGGATGGCAGGGATGTCTATAAGGTGACCGTCTCTCTGCCTGAGCTGGTACAAGAAGGTGAGACAGGCTATAAGTCTGGCTATGACTTCTATATCAGTAAGGCAGCTGTTCCTAGTCAGCAAAATGTCTACACTAGCTTTGCTGGTTTGGTAGACGCTATGAAGCAAAATATGGCTGGCAACTATGTTCTGGGTGCTGATTTGGATGCGAGCGAGGTTAACCTAGCTCCTGCGGATTATGTCTACCTCAAAGGAAACTTCACAGGCAGTCTGACTGGTAACCATAATGGCAAGCAGTACGCTATTTATAATCTGGCCAAGCCGTTATTTGAAAATCTCAAGAGTGGTTCCTCTATTTCTAATCTGGACTTGAAAGAGGTCAATATTGTAGGTACCTATGACTCAGCTGCACTAGCTCGTAGTGCTGAAAATGCTCAAATCACAGACCTCTCTGTCCAAGGTAGAGTATCGGTAGTAGGCAACGCTTCTAATGTAGCGGGACTAGTTGTGAGTGCGACAAATACCCAAATTACCAATAGCTCCTTTACTGGAACTATCGTGTCAAATGATAAGCAGGGCAAGGAATACAATGTCGGTGGTTTGGTTGCCAATCTTAAGGGAGGAAACTCCTTGATTAGCCAAAGCAGGGCAGATGTGACTATTCTAGCAGGCGCTAGAGCCAACAACCAACGCTTCGGCGGTCTGGTTGGCCGTTTAGAAAACAATGCCCGCATCAGCCGTTCTTATGTAGCTGGAAAGATTCAAAACTCTACTAAGAACGGTCAGATTGGTGGCGTGGTTGGCTCCAATTACTTCAATGGCTTGATCGATAATGTCATCAGCAATGTCAGCGGTACAAATGTTTACAGTATTTCTGGCGATCAGGGATATGAGAATAACCGTATCACAGATGCTTATGCCGTTGAAGGAAATAAAACGCTGGAAAATGACAAGTTTGTCACTTCAACACTGACTCTGAACGAGGCAGAAGAAAAGCTGGCTGACCTAGACATTACGACCACGCTAGAAGACACGAATCTTAACCTTTATTCTGTCGACTACACCCAGGAAAAGAATGCCCGAGAAGATCGTCTGATAGCTTATGCTAACATGGAAAAGCTCCTTCCATTCTACAATAAGGAAACTATCGTTACTTATGGAAATAAACTTCCAGATAATCACAAGCTCAATACGGAGTACTTGCTGGATGTTGTTCCGATGAAGGGTGACCAGATTATCACTGATATCAATAGCAATAAGACCGGAATTAACCGTCTGATGCTGCACTTTGAGGATAATACGGTTGAATACCTGGATCTGACCTATAAGGGAGATTTCAAATATAAGGCAATTGCTGAGTACAGTGTAAATGGCTTGGGCCTTCTTTATACACCAGAAGCATTCCTATCAGACTATAGCAGGATTCTTAATCAAGTGCTACCAGAGTTGAACAAGGTTGACCTTGACTCACCAACTATGCGAACTGTTTTAGGCGTGAATGCTGATACTTCTCTGGATGATCTCTATCTGGATACCGCCTTTGACCAAGTCAAGACTAAGCTGTCAGAAGAGTTGCGCAAGGTTCTGGCTATGGACAAGTCCATCAATACTGAAGGCAATGTCGTGGCTGACTATGTAGCCCAGAAGATTACAGCCAATAAGGAAGCCTTCCTGCTGGGTCTGACCTATCTCAACCGCTGGTATAATATCAACTATGACAATATCAATGTCAAGGATTTGTCAGCCTATAAGTTTGACTTCTTTGGAAATCATAATGCTTCAACGTTGGATACCATTATTTCACTAGGTCAGTCTGGCTTTAATAATCTTAAAGCCAAGAACAACTATATGGCTTATGATACCTCGCTCTCTGAAGCAACTGGTAAACGAGGGCTCTTCAATTATCTTGAAGGCTATCGTCAGCTCTTCCTTCCATACAAAACCAATAATGAATGGCTCAAGACCAATACAAAAGCCTACATCGTTGAGGCCAAGTCGGATGTTGCAGAAGCTAGACATCTTCAGGATGCAGCCGAGGGCAAGAGCAAGTATTCTGTTGGCGTTTATGACAAGATTACTGCAGATAATTGGGAACACAAGGGCATGCTTCTGCCACTCTTGACCATGACGGAGAAAGGTGTCTATGCTATCTCCAATATATCTACCCTCTCTATGGGAGCTTATGATCGCTACCGCCTTGATGCCAATGGCAGAGTTCGGACAGATGCAGAGCTAGCTGAATATGTCGAAGACCGAGTGAGAAAAACAGCTGAATACCAGCGAGATCACTATGATTTCTGGTATAAGATTCTAAGCGATGAAAGCAAGGACAAGCTCTTCCGTTCTGTTCTGGTTTACGATGGATTCTCATTGGTTGACAAGGATGGTAAAAGATATTGGGCTCCAGCTAATGACAAAAAATCACTGGCTATGCAGGAGTTCTTCGGACCAGCTGGTAAGTGGTACCCAAGCAAGGGCTACAATGCCTATGCTACAGGAAGTGTAACCCACTTTGATGCTGCTCGCTTGTTAGAAGACTATGGGAACTCTGTCTATACGCATGAGATGACCCATAATTCTGACGGTGGTATCTACTTTGAAGGTTATGGTCGTCGTGAGGGCTTGGGTGCGGAACTCTATGCTCGTGGACTCTTGCAGTCCACTCCAAGTGCAGATGAAGCTACCATTACTCTCAATACCCTCTTCAAGGTGGACAAAGACTCTAAGACGCGTCTACACACATATAACTTCAAGGAACGCGTTCAAAATGCAGAAGACCTGCAGCACTATGTCCATGGTATGTTTGACATGATCTACACGCTAGATTACCTAGAAGGTAGATCTATGCTGAAGCAGAGCGATGATGCTAAACTTCAGTGGTTCAGGAAGATGGAGAATTACTATATTACAGATAAGTATGGTAAGGAGACTCATGCTGGTAACCAGACGCGAAGCTTTACTGCTGAAGAAATCAAACAGTTGAAGACCTTTAACTCTCTGATTGAAAATGATGTGATCACTCGTCGGGAGAACAAGGATAGTGGGAAATATGGCCGAAATGGCTACCTCAGTCTCAGCCTCTTCTCACCAATTTACTCAGCCTTGAGCAATCCAAATGGAGCGCCGGGTGATGTCATGTTCCGTCGCACGGCCTATGAGTTGCTAGCGGCTAAGGGCTACCATGAAGGATTTGTCCCTTATGTTTCTGGTAAGTACTCTAAGGAAGCCTTTGATGAAGGCAAGAAAACTTGGGACGGATGGTCCGGAAGAGATGTTGGTCTCGTAACTGACCAGAAAGTCTTGGAAAATGTATTCAAGGGTGAATACGACTCTTGGGCATCCTTCAAGAAGGCTATGTACCAAGAGCGGATTGATCAGCTGACCAAGCTCAAACCAATCACCATTGAGTACGAGCTAAAAAATCCAAGCAGTACTAAGAAAGTAACCATTCGTTCTTATGAAGAGATGCAGAAGCTAATGGACGCAGCCGTAGCAGAGGATGTGCGCAACATTACCAATGCTACTAGTCGTGTCGAAGCTAGCTGGGTCAACCTGCTCAAGAAGAAGATTTACAACGCTTATCTTCGTGAGACAGACGACTTCAGACAGTCAATCTTTAATAAGTAATCATTTTAATACTAGCTAAGGAAACTTAGCTAGTATTTTTTATATTTTTCTTGATTTTTGAGTTAGGATATGGTTAAATATTTTAAAAGAAACAATTGTTGCGCAACAAATGTATCAGAAAGGGATATCAATGCCTCCAAAAAATAAATTCACCAAAGAAGAAATCATTGAAGCTTGTCTAGATCTTGTTCGAGAAGAGGGGAAGTCGGCTGTCACGGCACGAGCTGTTGCTGCTAGATTGAAGTCTTCACCTAAGGTCATTTTTGGTCTTTTCGATAATATGGATGAGTTGAGCAAGGCTATCGTCGTTGCTGCCGAGAGGATCTTTGTCAGACAAGTTGAAATTGCCTTGCAGGAAGAAAAAGCCTTTCGGGCTGTTGGGATCGCTTATATCCGATTTGCAGCAGAGGAGCCCCAGCTTTTTCAATTGATCTTTATGAATGAGTCCGAACGTGCTATTCATCAGTTTTCTGAGTTTTTACCAATCAAAGATTACAGTTATGAAAATATGATTCTGTCTATTCAAGAGGAATATGGGCTTTCAAGACAGCTATCAGAGCAACTTTATCAACATCTATTTATTTATTCACATGGAATTGCCAGTATGACTGCTGCAGGAATCTATCGCTTTTCACCCGCAGAACTAACTACCATGCTGACACAAGTTTTCACAGCGCTTATAAAGGAATTATTAGGAGGGAATCATGATTGAACTAAAGGGAGTAAGAAAGTCCTACGGAGCCAATGAGGTTTTAAAAGGTATCGATTTACGGATAGAAGAGCAAGATTATTTAGTGATTTTGGGAGCTTCTGGATCGGGTAAGTCGACTTTGCTAAACATTCTTTCAGGCTTGGAAAAACCTGATCAGGGTGAAGTATTATATGATGGGGAAAATATTGCGTCTTTAAGTGAAAGTCAACTGACTAAGTTCCGTAAGAATCAGGTCGCTTTTATATTCCAGCAATATTATTTATTACAAGAGTTGACGGTAGTGCAGAATGTTAAAATGGGAGCCCATCTTGCAAAGAATCAAGATTACCTCCCAATTATTGAAGAAATGGGTTTAAAAGAAAAAATCCATCAATATCCCAGTGAATTATCCGGCGGTGAGCAACAGCGCGTAGCGATTGCCAGAGCCTTGGCTAAGAAGCCAAAGGTACTTTTCCTTGATGAGCCGACAGGAGCTCTCGATGAGGCGACAGGCCGCCAGATTCTATCCTACATTGCTCAAATGAAAAAAGAGCTTGGATTTACCCTAGTAATGGTTACTCATAATGAGCATATAGCCCAGCTGGCAAATACTGTGGTGAGGGTGAATAGCGGGCAAATTCAGGACATTACGGTCAATGAAGAGCCAAAGAGAGTAGAAGAGATTGGGTGGTAGATTATGGTAGTTAGTAGCAAAGATTTACGGAAATTATCTGTTGTCTCCATTATCAGTTTTTGTGCAGTTTTGGTCTCGACTTTATTTATCAATTTTTACCTTGATCTTCAATCTATTGAGGTTGAGAAATTATCTTTACCAGCCAAGGCTTATTACGATGCTCAAGTTCTCATTGCTAAATTCGTCTCCTTGGTTAGTGGAGGAGTGCTTTCTCTCCTAGCTGTTCTTCTCTTATTCTTTTATATCAAGCAGTTTATTGATGATCATAAGGAAGAGTTAGGGATTCTCAAAGCTCTTGGCTACCAAAATGTTGAATTAGCCAAGCATTTCTGGATTTTTAGTTGTTCAGTTTTTCTAGGAGCCTTGCTTGGGTTTGCTTCATCATTCTTCTTTATGAAGGACTTTTATGATTTGCGCAATCAAAAAGGTTTCTTGCCCACTATTGAAATTCATTTTCATTGGCAATTATTTCTTGCGATGGTCATCTTACCGACTCTTCTATTTGCATTATTAGGAATTGGCTATGCTTTGATTAAATTGAAGCAGCCGAGCCTTTATTTGCTGAAGAGATTTGAGTTGGCACAAGTAAAGCAAAAGCACCATAAAACTAAAGCAAATAAACCTTTTTTGAAAGAGTTGGGGGCTGTTCATTTTTATAAAAGGAAATTATTGATTTTCTTTGTTGTCTTTGCAGCATTTTCTTTTGCAGCTATGATGCAGCTTTCCTTAGGCATGAAAGACTTTATAGATGGTACCATTCAAGTCATGATGATGGGAATAGGCATTCTTCTGTCACTTTCGATTTTGCTGCTTTGTCTAGGTACTGTCGTCCAAGAAAACAAAGCCAGTCTGGCTCTCATGAAAGCCTTTGGCTATAGCAAAAAAGAATGTAGTCTCGTTATTTTTGCTCGTTATCGAGTGGTTGCTTACCTTGGTTTTGTCTTAGGGACGGTATATCAGTATGGTCTTATGAAGTTACTCCTTAAAGTTATTGTGAAAGATGCTAAGGGGGTCCCCGACTACGCATTTGATGTTCAGCTTTGCTTAATCGCCTTCTTAGCCTTTGTGATCTTATATGAACTTTTACTTGCCTACTATGTCAAAACTATTGAAGGCTTGACCTTAAAAGAAGTCATGCTAGCTGAATAATATAAATAATCTAGCTTTTACATTGATAAACCCATCTGTAAAAGCTATTTTTGTGCTATAATGATAAAAAAATATGAGGAGATTAAAATGAATCAAACTGTTCAATATTTACAAGAATTAACGGCGATTCCTTCCCCAACAGGCTTCACAGCCGAGGTGGCTGACTATCTGGTAAAAACTTTGGAAGGATTAGGATATGAGCCTGTACGGACTAATAAAGGTGGCGTCCATGTTGTGGTTAAGGGTGAAAATGATTCCCAGCATCGGGTAGTGACTGCTCATGTGGATACACTGGGGGCTATTGTTCGGGCTATTAAGTCTGATGGTTGTCTTAAGCTGGATCGGATTGGCGGTTTCCCTTGGAACATGATTGAAGGAGAAAACTGTCTGGTTCATGTGGCAAGTAGCGGTAAGACTATCAGTGGGACTATTTTGGTTCACCAGACTTCTTGTCATGTCTACAAGGATGCTGGGACGGTTGAGCGTACTCAGGACAATATGGAAGTTCGTTTGGATGAACAGGTGACAAGTGAGAAAGAAACACGTGATTTAGGAATTGAAGTTGGCGATTTTATTTCTTTTGATCCTCGTACCACAGTTACCGAGTCAGGCTTTATCAAGTCTCGCTTTCTAGATGACAAGGTCAGCGCAGCTATTTTGCTCAATCTTTTGCGCATTTATAAAGAGGAAAATGTTCAGCTACCAGTGACGACTCATTTTGCTTTCAGTGTCTTTGAAGAGGTTGGTCATGGGGCCAACTCCAGCCTTCCTGAGCAAGCGGTAGAGTATTTGGCGGTTGATATGGGGGCTATGGGTGACGACCAGCAGACAGATGAGTATACGGTTTCTATCTGTGTCAAGGATGCATCAGGACCTTATCATTATGGCTTCCGCCAGCATTTGGTAAATTTGGCCAAGGAGCAGGACATTCCTTACAAGCTGGACATCTATCCATTTTACGGGTCAGACGCCTCTGCAGCCATGAGTGCAGGAGCAGAAGTCAAGCATGCACTGCTAGGTGCAGGTATCGAATCCAGCCACTCTTATGAGCGGACTCATATTGACTCGGTTGAAGCGACAGAGCGCATGGTCGATGCTTATTTGAAAAGCGAGTTAGTGAGATAGGAAAAAGCGGAGTCCTATGCTAAAGTTTCTAAAATATCTTTCAAGCTTACTTCTATTCATTCTAGTTCTTGTGTTTTTATACCATCAATATAGTCTGAACAAAGAGAAAAAGTTCCTCACCTCTAGTATCGGTCAGCGAGTAGAGGTAGACGGAAAGCAAATGAATGTCTATGTGGCTGGAAATGGACCGAAAACCCTGGTCTTTCTCTCGGGTAGTGGAACTAGTTCACCTATTCTTGATTTCAAATCCCTGTATTCCAAACTTATAAAGGACTATCGAGTAGTTGTGGTAGAGAAGTTTGGATATGGCTTTAGCGATGACTGGTCTAAACATCGTGATTTGGATACTATTCTAAGTCAAACAAGGAAAGCTTTACAGAAGGCTGATGTCAAAGGGCCATATGTTCTCCTTCCACATTCTATGTCGGGACTTGAAGCTATGCATTGGTCTGCTTCTTACCCTAAGGAAGTTGAAGCGATTATTGGGTTAGATATGTCCCTTCCTCAAGCATACGATAAGTATAGACCCAATCGGCTTCTATATAAGACTTTGCAATTTGCTGCTAACTTGGGTCTAAGTCGCTGGCTTTATTCTCCGGATAAAGAGATCCGTTCCCTGTCTAATGGTTCTTTAAATCCAAAGGAAAAGTCAATTTATAAAGCTTTATTCTATCGACGTCCCTTGTCTAATGCCATAATGAAGGAAGCAGAAGAAGTTAAAAGAAATGCAAAACTTGTAAAGCAAGACAAATTCCCTGCCATTCCTTATTTACTATTTGTATCCAATGGTCAAGGGACAGGTTTTGCTAGAAAGGACTGGCAAGATATGTCGAAAGACTTTGCTAAAGATCATAAAAATGTTCAGCTAAAGAGTTTTGATGTTCCGCACTATATTCATAGTTATATTCCTGATGAGCTTGTTAAGGAAATAAGAAAATTTTTGAAGTAAGTTTTGGAAAGGATATCTAGGAGATCTAATAAAAAACAGCAGGTTAAATAACCTGCTGTTCTTCTAATATTTATTTTTTAAAAAAATTTAATATAAATTTGCAGCTTGATGGGTTATAATAAATAAGACACACTAGGAATGAGATACAGAGATAGGATAGGTGTATGAGAAAACATAATAAAAAAAGAATTAATATAAAGAAACTTCTTTTCTTTAGCTTGCTTAGTTTTACAGTGGTTCTTGCCCTCTTTTTTGGAGTCAAGAGAATTTACTCATATTTTCAAGATAAGGAGTACCAGGAGAAGATTGAAGCCTTAATTTCCAAGGAAGAGAAAAATTACGCTTCAAATACTGAGAAGAAGAGTAGACAAGAGGGTAGTCACTATATTGAAAGCTTCTATCCATTGCGTGATGGTCAAGTCAATTCAATCGTCAAAGAAATGATGGATGCTGATAGTAAAACCATCAAGAATGGCCAGAAAAAAGATAGGAAGATTGATCAATTGACCTTCTATTATTCAGAAGAAAAAGATACCAGTCTAACTGATGTAAAAGAAGTTTTGGTCCATCGAAAAGATTATCAAGCAAAAAACAGGAAAATTAATCCTGCGGAAACCCGTCAAATTGCATGGAGCTATCTCGGTTCAGATGGTAATCGTTTCACCTTAGACAAGGTTTTTCAGGATGCAGAAGTTGCAAAAGAAGTCCTCTTAAGTGAAATCTCTAGCCAACTTACTTTTAGACAGATAGATGAAGCGGCTCAGACAGAAGTTCTTAACAGTATGTCAGCAAGCGACTTAAGCCAGTGGAATTTCCGGTATGAGAATAGTCATTTTTCTATTAGCTTACCTAAAGAAATTCAAGGCTTGACTAGTTTAGATGTCCCTTTATCCAGCCTTTATAATCAAATCAACCCTTCTTATCTAAAAGGAGCGGACTTGGAAGCATATCAGAACTATGAATCTAAAAGACATGAGAAAATGGTTGCTCTGACTTTTGATGATGGACCGGATGCTAAAACAACACCACAAGCGTTGGATATCCTAAAGAAATACGGTGTTAAGGCTACTTTCTTTATGCTAGGTCAAAATGTAGTAAGCAATCCAGACATTGTCAAGAGAGTAAAAAATGAAGGTCATCAAATTGGAATACATACATGGGATCATCCAGTTTTAACCAAACTTCCTATGGAAACAGTCAAGAAAGAAATTTTTGATACTCAGACGGCTATATATAACGTTGTAGGGATTAAGCCAACGATTACGCGACCACCTTATGGAGCTATTAATTCTACGATTCAAAATGCGATTGACCAATCCTTCATCATGTGGAATGTGGATAGTCTAGATTGGAAGACACGGAATACTAAAGCCATTATGCAGGAGGTTTCCAAGACCCAACCAGGCTCTATCATCCTCATGCATGATATACATCAGACCAGTAGAT
>ERZ507040.444-NODE-444-length-17968-cov-4.88416_pt1 | contig 17968 bp, 15 predicted proteins | sample MGYA00512871_ERZ507040 | MGnify/ENA metagenome assembly ERZ507040
AGTAACTGATAACCAGTAAACTTTCCTCATTCTTCTCTCAAACACTTTTTATATGTACTTTCATGCTGCAAAAGAGCCACTTTTGCATTGCCATAGAGCCACAGCCATCATGCAAAACAGCCTCTCTTGCCTTCCAATAGTAGAAGTATTGGAGTGCAAGAGAGGCTGTTTTGTTGTATGAGGGTGCCATTAGCACCACAAAACCACACAAAAACAGCTCTCGAACTCTCTAAAATCAAATTTTATTTTGTAATAGTTTTTTACCATTTATACGATATTTGCATAGCTGACAGCACCTGCCGTCCGCAATGTTTTTGTCAAAGCTCTGCCCATATTCTCAATAATTTTTCGTATATTTGCAGCGGTTTAACGTATCTCTTACAAGAGATTCATATATGAGTAAGATTTTGAAACAAATACGGCTTTCAGAAAGACATAAAAGTATTGACGATTAGTGGAAGATAATCTATTGGTTTTCAATGCTGTGATACCCATCACACCCCAATCGCCTGGGAAGCTTGACGCTTTTCGAGGGAGGTAAGAATGTATGCTTACCGCACCTCATTCCTTACTCTCTTTTTTTCACTTCGCCATGTGGTATATCATCAAGACAGACTATTATAAGGAGCGTGATGCCATCAAAGACCTGCTACGCCTTGACAGCATAGAGGACATCTACTTCCCTAATTCTCGTCCTAACCCAACAGATATAGGTTGGGATAAGAAAAAAGTAAGCTTCCGCCCAGTCATCAACGGCATACTCTTCGCTTATGTCAAAGACGTCAAGTTGCTGCTGAAAGACCTCAATGCCAACGGCTATTTCCTCCAGAAAGAAGAGTCGCCCAACGAAAAGCGGCCCCAAGTGGCAGGCAATGCACACCTCTTCTCGCTAAAAGGCGAGACGGAAGGACTGAAAAGCATGCTCATACATGCCAAGATATCTGATGAGGAAATCTATCGTTACAAGGTCTGCATAGAACAAAGCGCTGTACATACCGACGACATCAAGATAGTAGGCAAGGACTACGCAGAACTGGCAGCCAACAACGACATCGTGATGATAACCAACGGACCGTTCGTGGGTTACACCGGCGTCATCAAGCAAGTGAAGAGTCACGGCGTGAAAGACCGCTGCTTCCTCTTCTCCTTAGGAGGCTTCTGCGTACAGCTGTCAGGCATCCGCCGCTATGAGGTAATCGTGGTGAAAGAAACCACCAAAGGCACCAAGGCACAGTTGCCCAACACCTGGCGTTATATCGACCAACTGCAAGGCAGACTGCAAGCTACATACTTCGCCGACAACTCCGCCGCCGTCCTTCGGAATATCCTCGAACAATATAACAAGGTGAAAGACACCGAAAAGTGTCAAGCCCTGCTGCTGGAGGAGGCCAAGCGGAAACAGACAGAAGCAGAAAGCCGTGAGCTGGCATTGCAAGCCGTGTGGCTCCTGCAGGCAAAAGACGACGACTTGGCAGCACTAAAATCCTTGAGCCGTTACTTCCAGAGCACAGACAACAGCGTGGCATACGGACTGGCCGACCTGATACCCGACATGCCCCTACGCCCGTTCCTCACACCGACGTCAGGAGTGGAGCTGCCCAAAGGCAAGAACTACACGCTCTTACCCCACGACGGCTTTGTGGAACTAATATTCCGTGTCAACCTCAAGCAGGAATTTCAGAAAGCGGAGCACTACCCCACCCTCCCTATACAAGACACACACGAAGGAAGGTTCACCGACAACGGCAAGCTGAAAGGCAAGATGCGCAAGGCCCGCCCCTTCCGTCTCTCCCCCGAGGAATACATCTATTATGTGCACATCGGCTTACGCGACAACGAAGACGGAACGGGAATGACAGCAATGGTCAACTGGGGTGAGTTTGCCCACCGCTATCACTCGCTGAGCCATTACGAGCGCCAAGCCTTCCTCGAAGACCTCATAGCGAAAGGCTACCACCACACCCACCGCCTACTGAGTGAGGCAAGCCTGCATGACGAGGGCCCGTCGCTCAGCGGCTTCACATGTCACCTCCCCGACATCAAAACGGAAGACCTCCTGGCACAATACGAGAAATCGCCAAAGACCGCCCGCCTCCCCCTCGCCCTGCTCCGCCCCCTCCTCCCCCTCCGCCACTTACTCCGCACCTGCATCCCCTCCGCCGTAGAGTTCTGGCAACGCCAGCGCCTCTTAGAATGGCGCCACCTAATCCAACGCCACGTCCTGCTGCATAACCAGCCGTTAGGGAGCGAATAAAGGAAAGGGAGGCGTGATGACGAAAACCACTGACGTAAAAAAGAATACGTTGGGCTATAATAATATGAAAGTGCAGTAAAGATTGGCGAAATATATTTTAAATGATATAGAGAAAATACAAAGAAAGAATTGGCAGAATTAAGAAAAAAAATATAAATTTGCAAACGAATAGGACTTCCTGCATGTTTTGTTTGGAGTACCAAATGTTTAATGTTTAGAAATTTATATACAATGAGACAAAGCCTTTGTGTACGGAATTTTGGCCCCATAGAAAACGTTGATGTGAATTTTGGTGACTTGACAGTTTTAATAGGACCTCAGGCAAGCGGAAAAAGTTTGTTCTTGGAACTATTTAAACTGGTTAAGGATAAGGCACATATTGTCAGTACGCTAAAAAAATATAATTATATTCTTAACAAATCAGATGTAAATCCTTTGTTTGAATATTATTTCGGGGAAAGCATGTCGCAAGTCTTGTCTGATTCTACAGAAATTTTATTTGAAGGAGAAAAACTCAATATTACATCTCTCTTGCAAGGCAGGAACAACTCAGAAGAAGCTGTATTTTATGTGCCAGCTCAGAGAATCCTAAGTATTTCTGACGGGCGTCCTAAAAATTTCATGGAGTTTGACATAACAACACCTTATGTACTTCGTGTGTTTAGTGAAACTTTAAGGGTATTTATACAGGGAGGGTTAGGCAATCCTGATACCATATTCCCTATGCGAAATAGGCTTAAAGTTAATATGAGGGATTCTATAAATAATACCATTTTTCATGGTGGAAAGGTGGTCATAGACCAAACTGCCGGACAGCGAAAAATGAAGTTGAATGTCGGAAAAGCTAATTTGCCTTTTATGACATGGAGTGCAGGCCAGAAAGAGTTTATGCCTTTGCTATTGGCGATGTATTGCCTTTCAGGTCCTCCTACATCTGTAATCAACAAAGATGGTTATAAGTGGGTTGTTATTGAAGAGCCCGAAATGGGATTGCATCCTAAGGCCATAGAGACTATTATCTTGCAGATAATAGAGTTGATGCAAAATGGCTATAGGGTCATTGTTTCAACTCATTCAACTATTTTGCTGGAGTTTGCTTGGGCATTGGGGATGCTTAAGAATTTGGATGAACGTACTTTTAGAAAGGCCATGTGTGAACTGTTTTCCGTTGATACGCATGACAGTATGGCTAATCTGTTTAAAGGCTTGAAGGGAAAAAATGTAAAAACATACTTTATGTCCTCCAGAGGAGGAGAAGGTGTTGTCTCTTCTGATATTTCTTCTTTGGATGTAGAAAGTGATAAAGATTATGTCGCAGATTGGGGTGGACTGTCTTTCTTTGCAGGCAAGGCTTCAGAAATTGTTGGGAAATATTATCAGGAATAGCGTATGGCTAAAAGTGATTTTACAACATTTGAAAGTATCGTGCAGGCTATCCCTGCGATAGCAAGTGCTTATAGGAATGGCTTACAGGCTTTGGAAAGCAAAGATGCAGGAAAAGTAAAACCTCAAAATCCACGCAATTTGTCTGGTAGTGTCTACTTGGACAAATGCTTGGAGAAAACAAATCCTCATGATGCTCGTTGGGATTATGTCATAGGTTATTGTGAAAAGGCTTATTTCGTAGAAGTCCATCCTGCCAATACAAGCAACGTTGATGAAGTGGTGAAAAAGAAAAATTGGTTAGAGGCATGGTTGAATGCAAATGCCTCGGATTTGAAAGCGATGATGGCAGGAACTAGTTATTATTGGATTGCTTCTGGTAAGGTAGCCATCCTCCCTAATTCTCCACAAGCAAGGAGAATAGCCAAAAATAAATTGGTTTTATGTAAGGAGTTGAAGTTGGACACTAAATAGAGTACTAACCGAATATATACATGAGGTTGTAAGTAAACGACATTAGTGTGATTCGTGTGATTAGTGTTCAGAAAAGTTTAGGATTTGTGTGTATCCGTAATCTGTGGGCGAATAACTCTCAAGCAAATGATGTTCTCCCGCAGATAGCACTCTACATGTGGATGTGGGTAAGGGGATTTAGATTACGGATTTTTCTGATTTTACTGAAGCTACGCCATTGAGCAAAGAATCAGATTAATCAGATTAATCCGTAATCAAAAAGTAAGCATCCAACCCCTATTTTGGCGTTTTGAAAATAGCATATATAGTAGCGGAGGTATCCTGCCTCCGCCACACCAAGGCCAAAAGCAAACCATAGGAGAGGCTGTGTCAAAACTCACTTAGCTACGTTCAGCAGCAAGCAGCATCCGGAATATTTGAGTAATCATGATGTCGTTATTTTCTTTACAATTATCCAAAGAATACAAGGAGCATCATTTATTCGTAGAACTCGAAGAAATGAAAAACTTGTATGAGGGGCTGTCTGATCGCTCATGCAACTTTATCGCTAATGGCACAAAAGGGCTGATAAACTATGCGTCATACTACTTTATGTCTATATATGGGACATTGGATTCCATAAAGACATTGTTGACAATAGGCAGAATAAACGATGCCTTAGTACTTGTAAGAAAGTTATTTGATGACATCTTAACGGAAATCTATTTGGATGTTACACTTAAAGACAAGTTCAATGTGTTTGAGAGTTTGTATGTGGAAGAGGTTCAACAATGGTTAGAATCTTCGTTCCGTATTCCTACGTTAAAGAAAATACTTAAGGTTTTAGAAACATCTCCTCAAACAAAGGATTTATACCCGTATTTTGGATGGAAGACAAACTTGGAACATTATAGACGCTTTTTAGATAACAGTGTTCATTCTAATAGCTATTCTAATGTCCTATATAATTGTAATACAGTTTATTTGGAAAAACGAAGAGAGAAATTGTTAAGTAACATGTCTGTCATTTTACAGCAGTTGATGATGCTTCATGTATCTTTCATCTTCCATCTTAATCCGGTATATTTTATGGCATCAGATTATATGGATTATACGGAAATGGGTGAGACTCCTCCAGAAGGTTCAGAAGAATGGATTGCAAGTTATGCGCAAGATGCTTTTGATAAGTATATAAAGCCAAACGTTAAATTGGCTGATTATATTAAAAGCACTTGCTTTTTACAAATCTTATAATGATGAGACCTCATTCTTAACCCCTCAAATTAGCACTTATATCAGAATTATTATCTTCGCTGCTGAATTTTAAAACAGCAGTGAGGATTTGGAACTTTTTCGATAAGTGAGAACAATAAAAGAATGCTTTAATATTGTCGAGCGAAGAATTATCGTACCAACGAGTGCAGAGCCAAACTTGTTTGAGCTATGCCGAGTGCAGCCGAAAATCACTTGTGTGTAAAATGTATGTAATAGTTAGTAAACAAGTAAATTTTTTAACATCTCAATATATAGGCACATGCAAAAGTGCCTGTACAAATGGTTATGCCCTAAATTGAGTACTAACAACTTTTTATATGAAATAAGATGTGAAGACAATGGATGAGAAAAAATATAATATTGAAGATTTATTTGCATTAAGAGGTTCTTATTCTACCTCTTTCTATAGTATTTACCTTAACGGTACGTACAATCCTGACATATTACAAATGACTCGGAAAGATCAAGGTACACTTTTGCATGAATATATACATTTCATTCAAAATGTATCTACTGTATGGGGAATGTATTTTAGTATGTACAGATATAATGTGATGTATCAAACGTTGCATACGTTGACCGTACAACAAGAAATAACCAGACCAATAGACATGGTGCCGAGTGCGCAAAAAATGGCTACGTATAATAAGCTAAATCTTACATTTGGAACAAGGACTCTAAAAAACAAAAACGCAAAGATAGATTGGAGCGTTCCGGTTATAATGGAAATTAAGGATGAGAAATGTGAGGGGCGGATTTACGAGATTCCTATGATGACTGTGACGTTGGATAATGGTGCAAAAGAAGATATTGAAATAGGTGGTTTGATTATTATGGAAACTATGTCTGCACTTTATCAAAGTCTGATTGATCCTACAGCAAGTCATCCCGATGTTCCATACAATATCATTGTGAAGTATTGCCAACAATACTATCCGAAATTGGCCACAGATACAAGAAAAATGATATGTATATGCTATGCTAGTTTGTTCACGCTTGTTCCTGGCACACAATTGATAGACTTAATCAAACAGCATGGAAATGACGAGTTGGATGGTTATGAGATTTTCCAACGATTTGTAAAAAACTATACAGTGAAGACAAAAGAAGGGAAAACATCCAATCTTGTTGACTTCGTGGATGGAATGATTGCTGGCTTCAAGAAGAATTTAGGTACAATACTCCATTCTAAGTTAGATTACTTGGAGCATATATTCGAACCTCTCAAATTATCATCGCAATGGGTACCTGTCGTGACTGCTCTATATGATGAAAAACCTTTTAGTGTGGAACATTTCAAGATAATTATAGAGCAGATTGGTATGCCTTATTTGTACACTTCAAATCATCAATATAGCTTTCCTAATGGTATCGGTAAAGATAACGCTTCTTCTGATTTGATAGAATTGCTTGGACTTCAAACAGTGTATAGCTATTTCATAAATCCAAAGGGTGAAGAATGCAAATACCAGTTGGCTTATATGTGCCAAGGTGGGCTTTACAATGAATATCGGTGCAAGAACGAACCTTGGAGTTCAGAAGTACAATGCCCTTTTTCAGAAGTGGCTTCTTGGTTTGATTTGGAAAAGAAAACTATAAAAAATGTCAAATCCAACATCTGATAATAACAAGCGGATAGCTAAGAATACTTTGCTTCTTTACTTCCGTATGCTCTTTATGATGGTGGTGTCGTTGTATACGAGCCGTGTCATATTGAATGAGTAGGGAGTGGAGGATTTAGGAATAAACACATTTTAGAATTCGTTGCTTTGTGCAAGCTTAACGAAATACACATAAAACAATTAAAACGTAAAACATATATTTAATGTCACAAACATCAGATAACAACAAGCGGATAGCTAAGAATACTTTGCTTCTTTACTTCCGTATGCTCTTTATGATGGTGGTGTCGTTGTATACGAGCCGTGTCATAATGAATGCGTTGGGAGTGGAGAATTTAGGAATAAACACATTTTAGAATTCGTTACATTGTGCAAGCTTAACGCAAAACATATAAAACAATTAAAAAATGTCAACCCAAACATCAGATAATAATAAGCGGATAGCTAAGAATACTTTGCTATTGTATGTGCGAATGCTCTTTACAATGGCTGTAAGTCTTTTTACATCACGAGTGATTTTGAATACTCTTGGTGTAGAGGATTATGGTATCAACAATGTGGTAGGAGGAATCGTCACCATGTTCTCTGTACTTAGTGGTTCTCTCTCTGCTTCAATCAGCCGCTTTATAACATTCGAATTAGGAAAAGGTAATATTGAACGACTCAAAACAGTATTCTCTACTGGTGTGAATATCCAGTTGGGAATGTCTGTATTGATAATTGTCATAGCAGAGGCTGCTGGTATCTGGTTCTTGAATACCAAAATGAATATACCATCTGATAGAATGGTTGCAGCCAATTGGGTTTTTCAATGTGCGATTCTCACATTTGTACTCAATCTTTTGAGTGTACCTTACAATGCTGCAATTATAGCTCATGAAAAAATGTCTGCCTTTGCTTATATCAGTGTGGTGGAAGTCACTTTGAAATTGATAATAGTTTATATGTTGACAATCTCTCCATTTGATAGGTTGAAGACATACGCAGTACTTTTACTATGTGTCGGTGCTGTTATCCGATTCATTTATGGCTATTATTGTAAACGCCATTTTGAAGAATGTACTTATCATTTTGTCTTTGACAAACCGGTTTTGAAAGAGATGACAGGATTTGCTGGATGGAATTTCTTGGGTAATGGTGCTTATATGCTTAATACGCAAGGTGTAAATATTCTCATGAACCTATATTTTGGTGTCGCTGTAAATGCAGCACGAGGCATAGCAACACAAGTTGATGCAGCCTTGAAACAATTTGTTAATAACTTCACCACAGCAGTCAATCCTCAGATTACTAAGTCATATGCTCAAGGTGATTTGGCTTATATGCATAAGCTTGTATGTCGTAGTGCAAAGTTCTCTGCGTTCTTAATGTTGTTTTTTGCGATACCAATCTTGTTGGAAACGCAGAGTATTCTAACAATATGGCTAAAAACGGTTCCGGAGTATGCTGCGATATTTCTACAATTAATAATTATTTCATCCTTTGTAGATACGGTCCTTGCTAATTCTTTGGTGACTTCGATGTTTGCAACAGGTAATATAAAAAGATACCAAATCATAGTTACAACAGTAGGATGTCTAGTGTTTCCATTCTCTTGGATAGCATTTCAATTAGGATTCCAACCTGAAATCGCTTATGTTCTATACTTTATCATTTATACAGTTTTACTTGGAGTACGACTATACCTATTGAAAGATATGGTGAAACTTCCTGTAATGATGTATGTTCGTGAAGTCTTATATCGAGTATTGCCTGTCATGATAATCTGTTTTATTATACCAATGATGATACGTTATTCTATGCAGGAAGGTTGGATGAGATTGATATTGCTTTGTTTGGTTAGTACTATAGTTACGGCTGTCGTAGAATACAGTATAGGCTTAACTAAAAATGAACGTAAGTTCATTGTAGATAAAATAAATAACAAAAATATAAATAATAATATAAAGGATAAATATTTTAAAATGAAAGAGTTGCTAACTAAAATGGGGGGGGGTAAAAATCAATAATTTTTACCGATATTCTTGTGCTTTCTGTTTGTGTTATAACAAACAAGTGATTAACAATAAACAGGAGGCATGGCGATGAAGATATACAATTTGAGAATGGAGCGCAAAGAGGGTATGTCATACTTGATTTGCGATATGGAAGCTAAGTTCACAGATGTTAAGACCGTTTGGTATTCTGTTCATCAGGAATATGAAGACTGGTTAAATACAGATGTATATGACTCATTTTTAATTGCAGCTTTGTATCCTGCAATGTACTATAAAGAGGACATCATCATCGATGGTAACGTTTCAGAACGTCTGTTTTTCAATGTAAAGAACTATGTTCAAGACATTATTCGAGCTTTTCATCCAGAGTTCAGAAAGGCAAATGTAAAGGTTCAGGGTTTTTCAAACCCACAGCAAATAGCAAAAAATGTGGGTACGGGATTCTCGGCAGGCGTAGATTCCTTCTCTACCATTTATGACCATTTGGAACGGGAGTCTGATGAAAACTATAAGATATCATCTTTATTCTTTTTCAATGTAGGTTCACATGGAGGAGGCGGTGAGATTGCCCGTCAGCGTTTCTTGAAACGATTTAACTATCTGAAATCATTCCCTGAAAGCAAAGGCTTACCTTATATTGGAGTAGATTCCAACTTGTTTGATTTCTATTTGAAGCCATGGGAATATCAGGCGGGAGCATTCCTGCGTGCATCAGCTATTCTGTTGTTCCAGAGAAAGGTTTCCAAGTACTTTGCATCAGGTTCCAACTCATATTGGGAATTGATGTATTTCCCTTTCTCTAAGAGAACAGAGTATATGGAAGTGACCTTCTATGATGTATATGTCAATACGCTGCTCTCTACAGAATGCACAGAGATTATTGATGATGGTAATCAATATAGCCGAACACAGAAGACAGAGTTGATTGCAGATTATCCTCCAGCTCATCAATACCTGAATGTATGTGTTGATCATGCTGATGATTATCTTTCTGCCCAGAACTGTTCTATCTGCTCTAAGTGTTTGAGAACATTGATTACTTTGGAGTCGTTGAATAAGTTGGAGGCATTTTCAAAGGTATTTGATATAGAGAAATATAAGAAGATAAGTTATAAATACAAGTGTGAGTGCCGTTTGTTATATGATACAGACGAATATGCCAAGGATAATGTAGATTTTGCCATAGCTCATGGCAATCCAATTCCTTCCTATGCGGAGGCTCGACTTTACCTTCTTCCTTCTCGTGCAAAGCATTTTGTAGGTAGAGTATTGAGAAAGGTGGTAAAAATAACTCATTTGAGATAGTACGGATATGGCTTTAGATAGTGCTTCAAACAATAAGCGTATAGCAAAGAATACAATCCTTCTCTATTTCCGAATGTTTGTGATGATGGCTGTCGGCTTGTTTACAAGCCGCGTCATCCTCGATGCTTTAGGAGCATCAGATTATGGTATCTATAATGTAGTTGGAGGTTTGGTTACCATGTTCTCTGTCTTGACAGGAGCTATGTCTGTTGCAACAAGCCGATTCCTAACCTTTGCTTTAGGTGTCGGAGATAGAGAGCAGTTGAGAAAGACTTTCGTAACAGCAGTCAATATCCATTTATTGATAGCTGCTGCTATGATTGTTATTGCAGAGGTTGCGGGTATTTGGTTTTTGAACAATAAACTTAATATTCCTACAGAACGTATGGAGGCAGCCAATATTGTGTTGCAATTTTCCATCGCTACCTTTGTAATCAACCTTATCAACGTACCCTACACTTCATCAATCATCTCTCATGAGCGTATGGGTATTTATGCCTATTTTACGTTATATGATGTGTTTGTCAAGTTACTCATAGTTTATGCATTATATGTATCACCTATTGACCGACTGGTGATTTATGCGCTTTTACTGTGTTTGGCAAATTTGACGACACAGATTATTTATTGGATATATTGTAAGCGAAAGTTTGAGGAATGCAGATATTCCTTCTGTATGGATAAGACCTTACTGAAGAAAATGTTTGGTTTTATCGGATGGGCCTTTTGGGGCAATGCTGCAGTAGTGGGCAAAGACCAGGGAATGACCTTGTTGTTAAACATATTCTGTGGAACACTTGTAAATGCAGCTCAGGGTGTGGCAAACCAGGTAAATGCGATGGTCAATCGCTTTGTCACCAACTTCATGACAGCCGTAGAACCACAAATCACAAAGCAATATGCAGCTGGTGAATATGAGTCAATGAATAAGCTCATCATTCGCAGTACCAAGTTTTCTGCTTTTCTCATGCTTCTGTTGATAGTACCTATTATTGTGAATATAGATGATCTCTTAGGATTATGGCTGGTAGAAGTTCCTCTTCATACAAGTAGCTTTGTTTCACTCATTCTCTTTTATTCCTTTGTAGATTGCTTTACCACAGGATTGATAACGGGAATCTTGGCAAATGGAAAGATAAAGATATATGAGATAGCATTGACTATAATATATGCTGTAAATATAGCATGTGCTTATGTAATCTTAAAGTTAGGTATGTCTCCTGAGGCTCTTTACGGCCTGCTTATCTTCTTTAAGGTAATTGTGTTTATTACTCAATTAATGCTTGGTAAAAGAATGTTCGCCCTTCCGTTAAGTGTCTATATCCGTTCGATGTTAAGATATGTTTTGCCGGTATTGGCATTGGGTATTATACTGATTTTCATTCCTTGGCATCTGTTTGATAATATTATTGCTAGAATGGCGAGTTCTGTAGTTATCGTAGAGATAATTCTGTTATCATCGGTAATGCTTATAGGTTTAGAGAATAATGAACGAGCTTTTATTTATAATAAGGTGAAAGAAATAACCAAAAAGATAAAGAAATAATGGGAATAAAATCTAAGTTGAAGCATACGATTTCTTTTTTACTTCATGGCGAGACCAAGCCTATTTACGCCAATATTCACTATCTTGCCCCAAACGAACATTTAAAGGGCAAAAAGATAGTCATTACTGGTGGAGGTAGAGGCTTGGGATTTGCTATGGCAAAGAAATTTGTATCTGAAGGAGCTAAGGTCTTAATTGCTGGACGTAATGAACAGACATTGAAACAGAGTGCATCAGAAATTAATTGCCTATATCTGCCTTTGGATGTTCAGGATACAATGTCATTTAAGGAGTTTATCGACAAAGCCGATCAAATGTTAGGAGGTATTAATTGCTTGGTCAACAATGCTGGTATATCACTCCATGAGGAAGGATTCTTGGCTGTTTCACCTCAACAGTTCGATTCACAGGTTGGTACGAATTTAAGAGGATGCTTCTTCTTAACCCAGGCTTTCATTGAAAAATGTACTGAAACTCACGTAGAAGGAACAAAGAATATTCTCTTTACTTCATCTGAAACTAGTATGACGGTTGATGAGCGACCTTATGGCTTGACAAAAGCTGCATTGAATAGCTTGGTTCAAGGACTAGCTTATCGTTATGTAAACGAAGGCTACAGAATTAATGCCGTTGCTCCTGGTGTTACCATATCAGATATGGTCGGTGGAGATGCCAATGGTGATTTGCGTTATGGTAATATTACTCATCGCTATTACCTGCCAGAAGAAGTTGCAGAAGTTGCAGCCTTCCTTCTCTCTGATGCTTCTAACTGTTTGAATGGTCAGATTTTAGTTTGTAATGAGGGAAAAACAATTAATGCACGTTGGAAATAAAATTAAAAAGATGGAATCAAAATTTCAATATACAAATGAACGAAATGTTCAGATTGTAATCGCCTTATTGAAGGCTCATGGTATTCATCGGGTGATTGCTTCACCGGGAACAACAAATATGACCTTTGTTGTCAGTATTGAGAATGATCCCTGGTTTCAGGTTTGGTCATCTGTAGATGAACGTAGTGCAGCTTATTTAGCTTGTGGTATGGCTGCAGAAACAGGAGAACCAGTCGTTATCAGCTGTACTGGTGCAACTGCCTCCCGTAACTATATGCCAGGATTGACTGAGGCATATTATCGTAAATTACCAGTTCTTGCTATTACTTCAACAAGAGGTAATCACAAGATAGGTCATTTGATAGATCAGCAGATTGATCGTCGTAACATTCCGAACGACATAGCAATGGAAAGTGTAATCATACCAATGGTTAAAGATTCTGAAGATGAACGCTATTGTGAAATTGAGGCAAATAAGGCAATGTTAGCTTTAACATTGAATGGTGGTGGACCTGCACACATCAATATGTATACAAGATACAGTCAAGATTTCAGTGTTAAAGAACTTCCACATGCAAATGCTATCTATCGTCATACAGTTTTTGATAAGCAATGGCCAGAGCTTCCACAAAATGGGAAAATAATAATCAGAATTGGCTCACATGCTAATTTTTCTGAGGAATTAACTAAAGCCGTGGATGCATTCTGCGCAACCTATGATGCTGTTGTTTGTTGTGATCATACTAGTGGATATCGTGGAAAATACGAGGTTCATTCACAAATTCTTTGTTGTCAAAACCAGTGGTATTCTCCTTTAACAAGGGCTAACTTAGGTATCCATATTGGAGAAGTTTCGGGTGATGGATTTGCATGTTCAGCAAGTCATGTTTGGCGTGTAAGTCCAGATGGTGCTCTACGTGATTCTTTTGGAAATTTGCGTAGGGTGTTTATGATGCCAGAAATTGAATTCTTTAAGCATTATGCTAAGGAAGGGGCATCTCATCATGAATACTTGGATAGTCTAAATAAAGAAGTAGAAACTGTAAAAGAAAGAATCACCGAATTGCCTTTTAGTAATATATGGATGGCGCAACATATGGTCGATAAAGTACCAACTGACAGTGAAATTCATTTTGGTATTTATCATAGTCTTCGTTCTTGGAATTTTTTCAAACTTCCTGCTTGTATCCAGGCGAAATGTAATGTGGGTGGTTTCGGTATAGATGGTGGTGTTTCCACAATGATGGGAGCGTCTTTCGTTCATCCAGATAAACTGTTTATTGGAGTGTTCGGTGATTTGGCGTTCTTCTACGACATGAATGTTGTTGGCAATCGTCATGTTGGGAACAATGTACGCATCATGCTTATTAATAACGGTAAGGGTAATGAGTTCAGAAATTATCACCATCCTTGCGCATTCCTTGGAGAAGAGGCTGATGAATTTGTCGCTGCAGCTGGTCACTATGGAAATAAATCTCATAAGTTGGTAAAGGATTATGCAACTGATTTAGGATATGAATACCTAAGCGCAAGTAACAAGGAAGAGTTTCTTGCTGTTGTAGACAAATTCTTATCTCCTAATAAGAATGAACAACCAATATTATTTGAGGTGTTTACTGAGACAGATGATGAAAGTAATGCTCTTGAAATGCTTTGTAATTCTATTGTTGATCATAAATCGGCAGTAAAAAAAGCAGTAAAAGGTGCGGTAAAGCAAGTTTTAGGCGATAAAGGAGTAAAAGTTATCAAAACTGCTTTAGGAAAATAAAACTTCTTCTAACATCATGTTTAAGACTAATATTCGCCAAGTGCTTATTTCACGATGGACGAAGATTCCAGGATAAAAGTTTCTTCGGAATTCTTTAGCAGTTTCTATTTTCAATTACATCATAATGGATGATTTGCGAAATGGCTTTAGTTGCAGGTGCGCCAGATTCAACCTTGAGCTTAGTAATGGTATGAAGATAGAGCATCATAATTTGAGCTATTCAGGTCTTTAAAGTTTTATCTCTAAACTTCAAGACTTATGTGTTTAGCTTAAATAGTGACGTAAGAATAAGTATATTTCTAACTATCAGAAACGAGTAACAAAATTAAATTGAGAACCATGAATATAAAACCTGCAGACAAAACTATTAAGGCACTTTTAAAGTCAGGAAGGCAATTCATGATACCTCGTTTCCAAAGAGATTACTCTTGGGAAAAGAAGAATTGTGAAGAGTTTCTTGATGACATTATCAAATGCCTGAAATGTAAGGATGGAAAATTGGAAACCACTTCTTACTTTTTAGGCACGATGCTTTTCATCGGCAACTTCGATGAGAAAAGCGATAAGGAAATACAAGTAGTGGATGGGCAACAACGCATCACCACGATAACGATATTATTCTCTGTCATCTCTGATATATTTAGAGAGAAAGGTGAGGATAATTTGAGTAAACTGATTTTCAGTTATATCATGACTAGTGATGATGATGGAAATGAAGTCCGCATTATCAAAAGTGAGAGTAGTTATCCTTATTTCTCCTATTATATTCAGGATAGAGAGAAGATAGTTAAGCAAGAGCCATCCTCTGAAGAGGAATTGTGTATTCAAAGTACCTATCGCTTATTCCGTTCTCGGTTGGAAGAGAAGAATTTAAAGGATTTTATGTCCGAAAAATGTGATGGCTTTCAGAATGACATAAGTTTGATTGATATACTCAAAGCTATCCGAGACCAAATATTGAACTGCATCTTCATATCCATTTCTACCGATGATAACACTCAGGCTTATCGTATTTTTGAGATACTGAATGCTAAGGGTAAGAAACTTGCAGCAATAGACTTAATCAAGAATCGCTTGTTTGAGAAGCTTCGTAAGACGGAACCTGCAGATTATGCCAAATGTAAATGGGATGAATTGAAAATCATCATCAATGAATGTGATTTAGCTTCTGTAGGAATCGGAACATATTATCGCCATTTTTGGAATTCTTGTTATAGGCAAACTGGAGCAAGTCAGTTATACGACCGGTTTTTGTCTATTGTCAAGACAAGTGATTATGAGTCTTTTTTAGATTCATTAGTTCAGAATGCCAAGTATTATGCTCAGATAATCAACCCTACCAGGGATGATTACCAAAATAGAAAGGAATATTTTTGGTTAGTGCAGAGTTTTAATGTGCTGTCCAATTACTTTGGTATAGCTCAAGTTCGAGTAGTTTTGATGGCATTGCTATGGGTGAAAGATAATAACTTGATATCTACCAAAGATTTTAAACAAGTGATACAGTTTTTGGAAAATTTCCACTTTGCATATACAGCAGTGATGTCAGGAAAGGCAAACAGGTTGGATGGTATTTATTCAAAGTTTTCCATAGCAATTAGAAAAAGTTCAAGTAAGAATCAAACTAAGGAGATAATTCAGTCGAAGTTGTATGCTTGTTTGATTCCATTAATTCCAACGGAAGAACAGTTTACAGAGCAATTTATCACTCTTTGTTTTACCAAGAAAGCGACGGCTGCTAATATGAAATGTAAGTATGCGCTTCAAAAGCTCAATTGTTATTATCAGAAGAAGGAGATTTTTGAGGATGATTCTTCCATAGAGCATATTCTTCCTGAGTGTAATGAGGGAAATGTCACTAATATAGGCAATTTGATTATGTTGGAGGGGAACTTGAATACTGAAGCGGATAAGATAGATTACGTAGAGAAACTGAAAGTCTATGAAAAGTCCAACTATAAATGGGTGCATGAGTTTACCGATAAGCATTCTGCTTGGAAAGAAGAAATGATAGAGAATAGGGCAAAGAGTATGGCAACCTTATATTATCATGCTATATTAAAATTTTAATGGTAGGTTAGGATATGAACGAAGACATTATACGATTTTTAAACAGATATAAAGATGATCCTGATCCCCAATATGCTGTGCTTTTAGATGGTAAGTGGGGATGTGGAAAAACATTTTTTATAAAAAGTTGGTTGGATACATTCCAAACAGAAAATGACGATGAGTTGACTCCTATGTATGTCTCTTTGTTTGGTGTTCAAACAGTCAAGCAAATCAATGATACCATCAATGGCTTGCTGTTTCCATTTATGAAATGATATTTAAAGTGAAATAAAATTTATGAGAATAGGAATATTAACATTACCTCTCCATACTAATTATGGAGGAATATTGCAGGCGTATGCTTTGCAGACTGTTTTGGAAAGAATGGGGCATGATGTGGTTGTCATAGAACAAAAACAAAGAAGTAAGGCAAATTATTGGAATATGTTTTTTCAATTTATTCCACGTGTCTATAAGAGAAAATTTCTAAAGAAGGATATACAATTACTCCCTGAAATATATGAGAGAAAATTTGAACCGGTAATTCGAAAAAACACGAATGCTTTTATAAAAAAGCATCTTCATATAAAATCTGATTCAAGCTATATGAAGGTTGTGAACTCAAACAATCTTGATTGTATTGTAGTTGGTAGTGATCAAGTTTGGAGGCCATTATATGTAGAAAATATCGATGATTTCTTTGTTGGATTTGACCCCACAGTAAAAGTAAAGAGAATTTCATATGCAGCATCTTTTGGAGTTGACAAATGGGAATTTACAGATGAACAGACAAAAGCCTGTTCAAATTTAATAAGGAAGTTTGCAGCTGTTTCTGTAAGAGAAAAGATAGGTGTGGATTTTTGCAAGAAATATTTCGGCGTTAATGCCATACAGGTTCTTGATCCAACCATGCTTTTAGGATTATCGGATTATGTAAAATTAGCCGAAATTGAAAATAAAAACAAATCATCAGGCAATCTTTTCTGTTATATTCTTGATGAAACATCAAAAAAGGACACTTTAATAAATAATGTTGCTAGATTAAATGGACTAACACCGTTTTACACAAAAGCAAAAGAAGTTGCTTCATTAAAAAAATGCATGCAAAATATTAACGATTGTGTGATACCTGACGTTTCTACTTGGATTCAGTCTTTCATAGATGCAGAAATGGTTATTACAGATTCTTTTCATGGATGTGTGTTTTCTATTATTTTTAATAAACCTTTTTGGGCCTTCATTAATCCAGAAAGGGGAACTGCGCGTTTTGATTCACTTCTTTCGCTTTTTAACTTGAAAGATAGAATTATTTCTGTTGGTAATGATTTTTCTCAATTTGAATGGAAAAAAGCTATAGACTGGGATTCTGTCAATCATTTGAAAAAAATGTATGAAGATAAGTCTATAGGCTTTTTAAGAGAACAATTAAATTGCTAAATAAAATATGTATAGGTGCAGCTGTGTTGTGCAGTGCATCAGT
>ERZ507040.445-NODE-445-length-17926-cov-3.44883_pt1 | contig 17926 bp, 8 predicted proteins | sample MGYA00512871_ERZ507040 | MGnify/ENA metagenome assembly ERZ507040
CCGATCTAAAATGGTTCAGCCGTATGCTCGACCGTTTCTGTGCTCCTTACTACGATGCACAGACCACCCTTAACTACAACGACAATGCCAAGCTCAACAACACCCACCAGATTGACTCCATCTATCAGTGGCGTTACTTCAGCGAGCGTTCGCAGGGAACCCAGGCATTGGAGCGTGACCCACAGGGCGTGAAGCTTCCAACAGACAAACTCTTAAGATTCGACCCGGGATGGAACCAGTATTACAGTTCATACGGCACCATGCTCGCCGATATGGGTAGCATGTTTGTTCCTACCGACAAATCCATAAAAGACTATTTCACCAATCCGTCTAACGGTGGTTACAACATCATGAAGCTCTACGCCAAGAAGCCAATCGATGACAACGACGATCACTTCGCAGAGAACCTGGATAGCATTCCTAGCAATATCATCCGTTCGTTCGTGAACAACCTGATGAATGCATCCTTCGTACAGTCAGTGCCAAGCAAGTTTGGTACCATCATGGACGAGGCGAGTGACCCTATCGGCATCACAACAGGTGACATCTGCAAGACCACCAACGGCGCATACGACGTGAGAATCGCCAACAACGGTGCCATCTACATGCTCGACCGCGTGGTTCCACCTATTTCATATAATATCGTATCTACCCCAGCCCTGCTGCGTAAGGCACGAGACCTGGGTGTGATCAACTGGGCCATCCAGGACAAGAGCAACCTGAAGGTGAACTTCTATGCCTACCTGCGTGCCAGCACAGCCAACTATGCGCTGTTTCTGCCAGACAACCACGCTTTCTGCGGCGGTCAGGGTGCATCTACCGATTTCTACTATGTAGATCCGGTTTCTCTGGGTAAGAACTACAAGGAAGGTCCTCGAGTGCTCCACTTCTATTATAAAGATGTGAACAAGGACAATATCATCTCGGCATCTGCCTTCAAGTACAACCCTACCAATGGTTCCATCAGCGAAGATTCAACCATCGTAACAGTGGGTGAGGTGACCGACCGACTGATTGATATTCTGAACTATCACACCGTATCTCTTGCACAAGGCGAGAAGTTCGGCAAGAACAGATTCTACAAGACCAAGCATGGCGGTGAAATCGAAATCAGCGGTACAGGCGTTGGCGCTACCGTGAAGAGCGGTGCTCAGATCAACGGCATGGCAGGCATGAACTTCGCTTTGCCAGCTTCAGAAATCAAGGAAGCCACTACCGACTACAGCAATGGTAGCACCTTCGTGATCAACCGCGTGATTCAGGCTCCACAAACCAGCGTATTCGGCTGCTTGAACAACCACAGCCAGTTTAGCAAGTTCATGGAATTGTGTATGCCAGCCGACTTGAGCTCTATCCTTACCAACATCGGTATAAAATCAAGCGAGCAGAAGCAGTTCACCGTGTTCACCAACCAGTTTGATGCAAACATCAACACGAACAGGCTGTACGACTGCCTCGATTACAACGTAGCGTTCTTCAACACCTACAACTACACGCTGTATGCCCCAAACAACGAAGCTATGGACGAAGCCTTCAAGCGCGGCCTTCCTACCTGGGAGCAGGTGCAGCAGGTGCTCGCCGATGCTGAGCATGGTTCAAGCGAACAGCAGCTGGAGGCAAAGGCAAAGGCAAAGGATATGGTGGAGGCCATCAGAAACTTCATCCGTTACCACTTCCAGGACTTCGCCCTCTACGCCGACAACACTGTGGATTTCGGAGATGCTCCTGAAACCGGCGGCAAATTCCGCTTCCAGACATCCTGCGTAGATGGTACCATATATAAGCGTCTGAACGTGAGCGGTGGAAGCGACAAGCTCCATGTAACCGACATCGCCGGCAACACCATTACCATTAATGGCAACGACAGCAAGAAGCTCGTGAACTACATGACTCGTGACTACACCTTCTACAAGTCGATGATCAACACCTCATCGTTCACAGCCATCCATGAGATTTCCGAGCCACTCTGCATCAACGAAAGCAAGCGCTACGACGACCGCTTTGCCAGCAACACAGAAGCTGCCAAGAAGGCAAGCATCAAGCGCCTCAACGCTTTGTACTATGCCCAGAAGCACGGACAGAAGTACTACAAATAAATTCACAATCAAGCATGTAATATAATGAACAATATAAGAACATATCTTACAGCAGCCGCCCTGTGCAGCACCATGACCATCGCCGCCCAAGGGCAGCGTGTATCAGGTACTGTATCCGACGAGTTTGGTCCTGTGATTGGCTGTAACGTCATCGAGAAGGATGCCAACAACCGTAACGTCAACGCTACTGTTACCGACGTGAACGGTAACTTCCAGCTGACAGTGAAGAATCCAAAGCACAAACTCGTTGTCACCTTCGTGGGTTACAAGCCATACTCTAAGGTGATCGGCTCACAAACCAACTTCGAAATCCAGCTCAAGGATGAGAACCAGATTGAAGCAGTTACCGTGGTTGCCAAGCAGCGCTTCCGTGGCGATGGTTTGAGCATTCCTAAGAACGAGCTTTCTGTGGCTACACAGACCTTGAACATGAACAAGGTGGATGGTCTTGCCTTTACCAGTGCCGATGAGGCGCTGCAGGGTCAGATTGCAGGTCTCGATATCGTGGCCAACTCTGGTAACCTGGGTGCCGGTACTACCATGCGCATGCGTGGTGTAACCACCATCAACGGTTCTTCAGAGCCACTGATCGTAGTTAACGGCAACATCATGGATGTGCCGGGTGCCGAGAACACCGACTGGTCAACCGCTACCGAGGAGACCTACAGTTCTCTGCTTTCCATCAACGTGAACGATATCGAGAGCATCGACATCCTGAAGGATGCTGCCGCTACCGCCATCTGGGGTGCACGTGGTGCCAACGGTGTCATCAGTATCAAAACCAAGCGCGGTAAGCGCGGAAAGATCCGCATCAACTATAACTTCATGCTCCAGGGCACCTGGCAGCCAGATGGTTACAATCTGCTTACCGGTGATGAATACACCATGCTGATGAAGGAGGAGTTGTACAACCCAACCCAGAATCCTTCGGCTACCACCAACATCAACGAGTTGAACTACAACAAGAGCTGGGCAGAATACAACAACTGGAATGACAATACCGACTGGGTAGATGCAGTGCGCAAGATGGGTTGGAACCAGACACATGGTATCACCATCTCGGGTGGTGGCGAAAAGGCTACCTTCCGTATCTCAGCCAACTACGACCACCAGTTGGGTACCATCATCAAGCAGCAGCTCGACCGATTCTCAACCCGCTTGAGTTTGGATTACTACGTGAGCGACCGTATCAAGTTCTCTACCGAGTTCCCTCTTACTTATACCAAGAACCAGAAGAACTACGGTAACAACATCCTGGGCAAGGCTTTGCAGATGGCTCCTAACATGAGTATCTACCGTGAGGATGCCAACGGCTTCGATACCAACGAATACTACATCATGCTGCCGGAAGGCAAGGAGGGTGCAGGTTCTACCGTGAGCGGTACTTCTTCAGAGCAGTTGAAGTCAGTGCGCGGCATCGGTAACCCTGTTGCCATCGCCAACTTGGCTTACGACAACGAGACCACCTACCGCATCAACCCTGAGTTCAAGCTCAACTACTATCTGATGGGTACAGAGGAGCGCAAGACACGCCTCGACTACGAGGGAAGCGTTTATCTCGATGTCTTTTCAAAGAGCAACCCTACCTGGTATCCAGGTACCCTTTCTACTGCAGGATGGGAGGACGGTAACTACAACCGCTATGCGATGGACGACTACAACTCGCTGGCATTCACCACCCGCCACCAGCTCATCTTCACCCCTTGGTTGGGTAACGACCTGGCTTGGACGATGCTGGGACGCTGGGAGATGACCAAGGGTAACGGCTACGGCCAGAACGTAACCGAGAACCAGTTGCCAGACGGCGTAAGCTCACCTACGGTGCCAGCTTACCTCCGCAACATGTCAACCAGCAACGGCGAGTGGCGCGGTATGAGTGGTGTATTCTCTACCCACATATCTTATAAGACCCGTTACAACGCCGACTTCACCGTACGTGCCGATGGTACCACCAAGTTTGGCAAGAACAACAAGTGGGGTTACTTCCCTGGTGTATCCGTGCGTTGGAACATCAGCGATGAGCCTTGGATGCGCTGGTCACGCAATGTGCTCTCCATGCTCGCCGTACGCCCATCATGGGGTGTGAACGGTAGGACTCCTGGCAGCGAGTACCTGCAGTATGCCAAGTACGTAGCCGGCAGCATCTATGGTAACGGTACCACTACCCAGACCGCTACCAGGGTAGATGGCTTGCAGCTGGTAAATTTGAAATGGGAGAAGACCACTTCATGGAACCTCGGTGCCAACCTGGGTCTCTTCGATGATAAGCTGGAGGCAGACTTCAACTATTACTACAAGAAGACCAACGACCTGCTGAACGCTGGTGTGAGCATCGCCTCACAGACAGGTTTTGCCAACCTGGCATGGAAGAACATCGGTTCGATGGAAAACAAGGGTTGGGAGTTGAACATCCAGGGCAACCGATTCATCAAGGCAGGCAAGTTCTCGATGAGCGCCAGCTTCAATGTGGCTCAGAACTTCAACAAGATTACCGAGATGGATCCTACCGTGCTCGACGGTATCAATGAAGACTGGACAGCCGACAGCCGTGGTAGGTACTTCAAGCGTATCCAGGTGGGTAACGCACTGGGTTCAATCTTCGGATTGCGCGCTCACGGAGTATATCAATATACCTATGACTACCTGACCAACCTCCGCCGCCAGAACAACTGGAGCAACAGCCAGCTGGTTGACTACATCAACAACGAGTTCCTGCCATCGGGCAAGACAGCTCCTGTGGCACTGAACAAGGAAGGCAAGGTAATCACCGGTTCCGACGGTTCACCACTGCGCATGACCTACAACTCAAGCAACGGCAGTGAGACCTACAAGTTCGACGGTGGTGACGTGATTTACGAGGATGTGAACAAGGATGGTACCATCAACTCACTGGATATGGTATATCTGGGCAATTCCAACCCTAAGTTCTCGGGAGGTTTCGGATTCACCTTCAACTACGGCGACTGGTCATTGCGTACCAACTTCGTATTCCGTACCGGTTTCAAGGTAGTGAACTTCGCTCGCATGGGCTTGGAGAAGATGTATGATACCACCAACCAGAGTTCTGCCGTGAACTGGCGCTGGCGCAAGAACGGTGACCAGACAGAGATACCACGCGCACTCTATAACTATGGTTACAACTGGCTCGGTAGCGACCGCTACGTGGAGGATGCTTCCTTCCTGCGCTTCAGCTACGTAAGTTTGAGCTACAATGTGCCTAAGGAATTCCTGAAGCAGTTTGGTCTTAACCAGATGCGCTTCGACCTGAGCGGCCAGAACATCTTCGTATGGAGCAAGTATAGCGGCACCGACCCTGAGCATGCCAACAGCGGCTGGAACTTCGCTTCCGACAACTCGCAAACACCACGAAGCAAGTCATTCACACTCCGTATGACGCTCGGTATTTAACCCATCTTTAAATAAAGATAACAATGAAGAAAAAAACAAACCATATCATCAAGAGCTTGGCGGTAGCCTTCCTCGGAGGCTTATCACTCTGCTCATGCACCGACTTCCTGACGATCTACCCTACAGATAAGACCGTGGGTGAGAACTTCTGGAAAAACAAAGACCAGGTTGACCAAATGGTCACAGGTGCCTATACTGGAATGATTTCTGGTTCCAACATCGAAAGATTCATCATGTGGGGTGACTATCGCTCTGACGTGATGAGAAAAACCAGCGCATTGGATAATACCACACTGGATAACATCACCAACGTGGATCTCTATCCTAGCAGCGGCTATAACTCATGGTCATCTTTCTATTATGTCATCAACACCTGCAACCTGGTGATGCACCACGCACAGGATGTACTGGCTGTGGATCCTGACTATACCGAAGGTGACTACCAAACCACCCGTGCCCAGATGCTCGGTCTTCGCGCACTCTGCCACTTCTATCTGGTTCGCACCTTCCGCGACGTGCCATACGTAACCAAGGCGTATGAAAAGTCAGACGACCTGACCCTCGACGGTCAGCTGGCACCTGATTCTACCCTGCAGCTCTGCATCAACGACCTGGTAGAGGCAGAAAGAGGTTGCTACAAGTACGGCACCTTCGCCGCCGACGACTGGCGCAGCGTAGGCTTGCTGAGCAAGGATGCCATCAATGCCATCCTCGCCGATGTATATCTGTGGCGTGCTTCGCTCTGGAGCAAAACAGACAAGGAGAAGGCAAAGACCTACTATCAGGCTTGCATCGACTATGCCGACAAGGTAATCGACTCTCACAAGAGATTCTACGAAAACAACTACAAGGGTTCTGCATCCAGCGATAACGCTACTGCTCCTTACTATCTGTTGAGTGGTAGCCAGGCATTCTACCAGAACTTCGTGGAAGGCAATTCACGCGAAAGCATCTTCGAACTCCAGTTTGATGGAACCAGCAACGTGAACAACCTCGTTCGCCAGTACTTCTACAAGCATAAGGACGCAACATCAACCTACGGTATGCTTGCAGGAACCATAGCAGTGGGTAACTCTGTAGGCGACAGCCCTACACCAAGCAAGTCGAGTGCTTCTACCTCTGCCTTGTACCAGTCGGAGAACGACTATCGCTTCTACGACAACAGCTACGGTGTAAACGATGCCAACTCCTCATCATTCCCAATCAGAAAGATGGTGTATAACATGGCAGCCTATTCTGTGATTCCTACCAGCAAGCAGGGATACACCTACCTCCAGACACGCGGTTTCGACAACTACAAGCAGAACTGGATCATGTATCGTATCACCGACGTGATGCTGATGAAGGCAGAAGCCGAGACACAGTTGGCAGGAACCGATGCCAACAAGCTGAAGCATGCCTTCCTGATTGTCAATGCCGTGAACAAGCGTTCGCTCGACCCATTGGCAGTAAACAAGGATTCATTGGTTTATAAGGATAACTACGACAAGCAAGCCAAGCTCGAACTGCTCTGCCTCCAGGAAAGAGGTCGTGAGCTTCTCTACGAAGGCAAGCGCTGGTACGACCTGGTTCGCTACAGTTACCGCCACATGACGGGTGTAGATCCTACCAAGACCCTCTACGAGATTGACCCTAAGGGTAGCCTCTACCCTACTTTGGACGATGCCGACAATGAGTTCAAGAACATCCTGAACGCCAAATACGGTACAGGTGTCATTAAGTTCAAGAACGAGGCATTCCTCTACTGGCCAATCCTGCAGCAGGAAACCAAGAACAACAAGTTGATCCATCAGAACCCGGTTTATGTGGAGACACAGACTTCCGAGCGACAGGATTAACAGCATCATTACACATTATTATATATATACATTAATAAATAGTATAGCAATATGACTAAGTTCATTCATAAGATAGGAGGCATGATGGCACTCGCAGCACTGGGTGTTGCGTCATTCACATCTTGCTCTGAAGAGATTGATGACAGTAACCTCTATACTTTCACCGGTCAAACCGTCATCGACTATCTGCGCAGCGACTCAACCTTGAGCGACATCGCCAAGATTTCCGACTATGCAGGTATGTCTGACCGCTTGTCTGCCTACGGAACTTACACCTGCTTCGCCCCAACCAACGAGGCACTCGAGGTTTATATCGACTCACTCTACAAGGATGTGAAGAGCGATAACCACAATGGCCTTTATGCAGGTGAGGTACCAGCCGACAGCGTCATGAACCGCCTCTGGAAATCAGAAAAGCGTGATTCCCTCTGCAAGGACATCATCGAATCGCACGTAACAGGTCAGAAAAAGACCACCAACGACTTCCTCACAGGTGCCGACATCACCATGATGCTGGGTAACACCCATACACCAAAGCGTGTAAATGGCGAAATAACCATGGATGGTACCACCCATTTCATCAAGACCGACCAGGAAGTGGAAAATGGTATCGTGCAGGTAATCGACCGCCTCTTCTACCGCTCAACCAACTACATCATCGACGAGATGGATGCAATGGGATGCTACGGGCTCTGGGTAGAAGCCTTGAGAAAGACAGGTATCGACAAGATCTTGCAGGAAAACATCCGCACCAAGGGCATCAGCTGGTTCAACATCGAACCAGAAACCAAGTATCCATACGCCGACTATCCAACCAAGTGTAAGGTGGGATTCACCATCTTTGCTGAGCCAGACGAAGTACTCAAGAAGGAAGGCATCAACACCTTTGCTGATTTGGTAGCAAGAGCCAACCAGGAATATGCAAACTGCAAGAACTGGTATAGCTATGTGGAGGATAAAGGCATCAACGTAAGCACCGGCAACGACTACACTAACCAGTGGAACGCCCTCAACATGTTTATCCGCTACCACATCCTGCACTATGCACTCTCTACCGACAAGCTCGTTTATTCATACAACGAGTTGAAGGATATGGATGTATATGAGTATGTTCGCACCCTGTTGCCAGGAACCATGTTCAAGCTTACAGGTATCAAGGATCCAGGTGGTAACGTAGGTGAAATCCGCATCAACCGCCAGTTGAATACTCCTACCCTGACCAGCGACCCAGGTAACACCAACCGCAATGGTACAGCTTACCTGGAGGCAAACCAGGTAATCGACGAAGGTATCCTGGTAGGTAACAGCAAGATCAACTCACGCCAGGCAAGCAACGGTTACGTTCACCCTATCAGCGGTGTACTCGCTTACAAGGAAACTGTTCCTAACAAGGTGCTCAACGAGCGTCTCCGCTTCGAGTTCATGTCACTCTTCGATGAAAGTATGACCAACCGCTACAGAGGTTACACCGGAGCCGACCTGAAGTCATTCTTCGGCCGCACCGACCGTAACATCACAGCCGTTCGTATCCCAGAGGGTTACTTCGAGAACATGGTTATCTACAACGGTGAGGCATCTCGCGTATATTATCTTACCAAGGACGAGGCAAAGGTAGGACAGGGTTCAAGCAACGACTGCTGGAACGACTACCAGGGCGATGAGCTCTACTGTAAGGGTGCATACGACTTCGCCATCAAGTTGCCTCCAGTACCAAAGGATGGAACTTACGAGTTGCGCTTCGGTTACGTAAACAACGGTGCACGTACCATCGTTCAGTTCTATCTGGGTCACTCTTCCGACCGTTCAACCATGACTCCATGCGATATTCCATTGGATCAGAACGTACAGGCAAACTCAGTAACCGTGGGTTGGACAAACCCAAATACCGATGGTGACAATGGTGCTGCTGTGGATAAGGCTATGCACAACCGTGGATGGATGCGTGGTCCTAACTACTTCGGTAACATGAAGTATGGCGAGGGTACCCTGGCACGATTCAACGGTACAGGTGGCCAGCAGCACATCCGCCGCATCGTAACCAAGCAGTACTTCAAGCAGGGTGAAGAAAACTGGTTCCGCTGCAAGACAGCGATGCCAGAGAACACAGAGGCACAGTTTGAGCTCGACTACATCGAACTCGTACCAGTGAACGTGTATAACCACCCTAGCCTCACCGAGGATGTATTCTAAACCTCACCGAGGACGTATTCTAAAAAATAGAATCAAAATCAAGTAAAAAGAATAACATGAAAGTAAGATATATATTAATGACAGCAGCTGTAGCCTTGGGTCTCCAAGGCTGCAGCGACTGGGACGACCATTATGATGCCAACGGCAACAACATCCTGGGTTCCGACGCTACCCTCTGGGAGCAGATCAACAGCCGACAGGAGTTGAGCAACTTTGCCACCCTCCTCAAGAAAGTTGGCTACGACCAGGCGCTCAATACCAACCAGAGCTTCACCATATGGGCACCCAACAATAATGCCTACGACTTCGAGAAATACAACGCCATGAGCGACAGCTTGCTGAAGGCAGAATTCCTCAACAACCACATCGCCCGCGGCTATCACCGTGCTTCTGGCGACATCGACGAGCGCATCCACTTCCTCAACAAGAAGGTATTAGACTTCCAGGGCAGCAGCGACAGCTACGTGCTCAGCGGCCAGGCAGTGGATAGCACCAACATTCTGAGCAAGAACGGCGTGCTGCACCTGATGAAGGGCATGATGGATTTCCGTCCTAACTTCTATGAATACTTCGCCCGCGAGCACGAGGGTGGCGTGACCACCAACTCGCTGAAGGATATCTTCATGAGCAAGATGAAGCGCGAGATTGATAAGGACAAGAGTGTTGAAGGCCCGATGAAGGATGGTGAAATAACCTATCTGGATACAGTTTATACAGAAACCAACCAGATGTTCACCCTGCTCAATGCCCAGCTCACCAGCGAAGACAGTACCTACACGATGATTGTTCCTAGCGACAAGGCATGGGAGAAGGCTTACAAGCATGTGGAGGCATACTTCGACTATCCTGAAAGCTTCGAGCCATTCACCCTTACCAACGATGAGAAGACAGGTAAGCTTACCTACACCATCGCATCAAAGGTAAACATCGATGCCGACAGCTTGAAGAAGGAGCATACCATCCTGAGCATCCTGATGCCATTGATATTCAGCAACACCGTGAACCCAGCACTGAAGGGTGGCAACATTCCAACCGGTGCTACCGACTCTATCCACAGTACAACCAATGTGTATTCATACAACACCTTGAACTACATGAGTCCTAACAGCAGCCGCGTGGATGATGCCGCAGAGCTGTTTAAGGGTGCTACCAAATACAACATGAGTAACGGTACTGTATGGTTAACAGGCGATTCACTCTACGCACGCCCATGGTCAAATTGGAACCCTACCATCCACCTGAAGGCTCAGTACGGTAACTATCAGGCAGGTACCAACAACGTAACCCTGACAAAGACCGTGACCGTGGGAAGCAGCGACCGCAATCCAAGCGTAAAGGGTTCCATGCACACCCCAGCGTTCTATCAGGTATCATCTGCCATCAACGAGCGCCCAGAGGTATTCCTCTACGCTCCACAGGTTCGATCTACAGCATACGCCGTATATCTGACCATGGTTCCTGCTACCATCAACGATACCACAGCCGTACCAACCGAGCAAGCCATCGCTCTGCGTACCATCATGCACAACAGTAAGGGTGGTGCTCCTAAGGCACAAGCCAGCACAGGATATCCAACTCCAGGTGCCCTGAAAAAGGATTTCGACCACATGAACAAGAACATGGGTACGGTGACATTCGATTACGGAACCAAGGAAGAATCCAAGATTCTGACCAAGTACATGGGTATCTTCAAGCCAAACATGAGCTATACTGCACTTCAGAGCAACCCAGCAATCCGCCCAGTGTTCAATGTATATTGCAACACACGTACCCAAGGTGGTAGCACCGAGCTCCGCATCGCAGGCATCGTACTGGTACCTCAGGAGGCAGTGGAATACTACATGAAAAATGGTATGATTAGCGACTACACGGGCGACATGCCAGAACTCTTCTGGAACCTCACCGGCTCCAGCAATTAATCAAACATGAACTCAACATTTGAAAACAATGATAAATTTCAGAATATTGGCAATCATGGGCTTGATGGCTGTGGCAGCACAGGTCAACGCCCAGGAAGCAACAGATGACGCAGCAAGTCAGAAGAAGACGGCAGCAGCTCCTAAGTTGCCTGAATACCCTATGATGGAAATCACAGGTACCATCTACGATGCTGCTACAGGAAAGCCACTCAGCGGTGTACAGGTTCAGCCATTGGGCAATGCCAACTATGCTGCCATGACCAAGGACGACGGTACCTTCACCATCAAGGTGCCTACCTTCACTACATCGCTCTATCTCTTCACTTCGCAGTATGCCAGCCAGCAGGTTTCCATCGCAGGTAAGAGTCATATCACTGCCAACATGCTCAGCGACAAGTTCAACGAGATGTACACCAACGGTACTCAGCTCGGTGGCGCTGCCAGCGTAAAGACCGATAAGACAACCACACAGATTTCTGTTGAGGACCTCATCAGCGAGCAGCTCGGCGGCGACGTGCGCACCATCAAGCGCTCAGGTGCTCCTGGCATCGGTTCTGCCATGTTTATCCGTGGCTTGAACTCACTCAATGCCAACGCCCAGCCACTGGTAGTAGTGGATGGCGTGCCAATGGACATGCAGTATAACGGCACTTCGCTGCAGACAGGTATGTTCAACAACCAGTTGCTGAACATCAACCCTGCCGACATCGAGAAGATTTCAGTATTGAAGAACGGTACTGCCATCTATGGTGCCAAGGGTGCCAACGGCGTTATCGTCATCGAAACCCGCCGCGGTCACAGCATCGCTACCCGCATTGATGCCAACATCGGCGTGGGTGTGAACCTGGTACCAAAGCTTCCTAAGATGATGGATGCCAACCAGTATATGAGCTATGCCACAGAGATGCTGGGTACTTATCCGGAAATCAGCAAGATTATGGAGAACAATAATCTCAATTTCCTGAATAACGACAAAAACAATTACTATTATAACGCATACCACAACAACACCGACTGGAGCAAGGAGGTTTATGAAGAAGCCTTGAGCCAGAACTACAGCATCAACGTGCAGGGTGGTGACGATGTGGGTATGTACAACCTCTCTCTGGGTTATACCGACGGCAAGAGCACTGCCAAGAAGAATGGCTTCAACCGCCTGAACATCCGTTTCAACAGCGACCTGAAGATTACCAAGGGCTTCGCTACTGAGTTTGACGTTGACTACGTGAAGTTGAGCCGCGACCTCTTCGATGATGGCGCTCCTAGCGACTTCAGTAAGGGTACCGTGACATCGCCTACACTCCTGGCACTGATCAAGTCGCCTATCCTTAACCCATACGTATTCAACAAGACCACAGGTCAGTTGTCTTCTACCCTCTCTGAGGCAGACGACTTCCTGAGTGCACTGGATCCCAACCTCTCGCTGGCAAACCCTACTGCCCTGCTGGCAAACGGTAGCGGCAACAACAAGAACCGCATGGAGAACTCTATGTTCCACGTGCGCATCATGCCTAAGTTCGACCTGGGCAAGGGTTTCAAGCTTTCAGAGAACATCAACTATACGTTGAACCGTAACTCCCAGCGCTACTATCGTCCGAAGGGCGGTGTGCCAACCTTCTATGTAGAGGGCTTGGGTATGGTGCAGACCTTGTCTGCTTCCATCTTCGCCAAGGAAGAGACCGTGATGAGCGATACCCGCTTCGATTTCTCACGCATCCTGGGTGCCCACACCATCGACGCCATGGCAGGATTCAGATACCTGAACTACGGTTATGAGATGAACAACCCTACAGGACAGTATCAGAGTGCCGGTAACGACCTCTTGCCAAACGTATCCAACAGCATGGACTTCAAGGATGCCAAGGGTGAGGATTACAAGAAGACCAGCCTTACCTGGTATGCACAGGCCAACTACAACTACAAGAACCGCTACTTCCTGGAGGCTCAGGCAGCCCTGGAGAGCAGCAGCAGCTTCGGCGACAAGGCCACAAGCCTGCGCATGGGCGGTGTAGCATGGGGCTTGTTCCCTAGCGTACAGGCAGGTTGGGTGATGACCAACGAAGAGTGGTTTCCACAGAACATCGGCCTCAACTATCTGCGCCTGAACGCCGGATTCGAGATAAGCGGTAACGACGATATCAACAACAAGGCAGCACGCACATCGTTCGAGGTATTGAAGTTCCTGCACAACGCCATCCCAGCCGTTCAGCTCAACAACATCGGTAATGAGAATGTGACCTTCGAGAAGACCCGCCGCATCAACCTGGGCTTCCAGAGCCAGTGGCTCGACAACCGCTTGGGCTTAGGCTTCAACTACTATATGAACCATACATCCGACCTCCTCACCGTGAAGGATTTCACCACTCCTGTGGCAGGTGTGAAGAGCTACTGGAGCAACGAGGGTTCTATGGACAACACCGGATTTGAGGTAAGCCTCAACGGTAAGCCAGTGGTAAGCCGCAAATTCACCCTGGAGCTGGGTGCCAGCTTGGGTCACTACAAGAACGAGATCAAGAGCTTGCCTAACGAGAAATACGTAGCCATCAACGGCAATGCCAAGGGTGCCAAGGGTTATACCTCTTCTATCTATGGCAGCAGCAACGTGGCAACACTCGTAGGTCAGAGTGCCGGTGTATTCTACGGATACAAGACAGCAGGTGTCTTCGCATCTAATGCAGAAGCCATGGCGGCAGGAAAGGACGGCTATCTCTACCAGCTCGACGAAACCGGTGCCAAGAAGTATTTCAAGGCTGGTGACATGCACTTCGTTGACCTGGATGGCGACGGCTGCATCGGCGAGAACGACAAGACCATCATCGGTAATCCAAACCCGGATATCTATGGTAATGCATTCATCCGCGCCTCTTATGGTAACTTCACACTCTCTGCAGTGTTCGGCTACTCGGTGGGCAACGATATCTTCAACTACCAGCGTAGCATAATCGAGGGCGGCAAAAACTTCTACAACCAGAGCACTGCCCTGGTAAACCGCTGGAGAAGCGAAGGTCAGGTGACCAATGTTCCTCGTATATCTTACGATGACGAGATGGGCAACTCACGCTTCAGCGACCGCTGGATAGAGGATGGAAGCTATCTGAAGCTCCGCTCACTCAACCTCAACTACAAGGTGCCTGTAAGCACATCATGGTTGCAGGGTCTTCAGGTTTGGGTAGAGGCAAACAACCTCTTCACCCTGACCAAGTATCTGGGTGGCGACCCTGAGATGTCAACCTCCAACGCCGTGCTCTATCAGGGCATCGACACAGGTAGCATCGCATCAGGACGCACCATTACAGTGGGTTTGAAGCTTAATCTCTAATAAAAAAGTACAATCACAAAGCATCAAAATAATGAAAATTAAATATTTCATAGCAGCCACTCTGGCTGCCATCACATTCAGTTCATGCAGTGATATGTTCGATGATGGATCCAATCGTTACGTCTATAATCCGGAACTCAACGAGAAGGTGGATTCTATGTTCTATATCAACGGTATCTTGAAAGGTGTTCAGCAAGCCATCGACCAGAATGTGCTTGTCAATGAGCTTCGTGGCGACCTCGTGTCGCCAACCTCTCATGCCTCTACCGACTTGCAGCGCCTGGCAGCCTTCGACTATGCCGACGGCAACAAGTATGATTCTGCGTATGTTTATTACCGCATCATCAACAACTGCAACTACTACGTGGCTCACCGCGACACCACCCTTGCTACGGGTTCAAGCCTTGTGGCAATGAAGGAGTATGCCGAGGCAAAAGCCATCCGTGCATGGGCTTACCTGCAGCTGGCTCGCAACTATGGTAACGTGCCTTTCTACACCCATCCTCTTACCGATATCTCATCGGTAGAGGGTGCTGCCAACCTGGAGAAGAAAGACCTGAACGGCATCGTGGCTGCCCTGGCTCCCGACCTGGAGCAATATGTGAACCTGCCAGTGCCTAGCTGGAAGGAGTTTGACCTGGGTATGAACGACGCCGGAGAGCAGAAGAAGGTAACTACATCGCAGATGATGATTCCGGTGCGCCTCATCCTTGCCGACCTCTATCTTGAGTCAGGCAACTATGCCAAGGCTGCAGAGCATTACTTCAATTATCTGAAGCACAACAAAACGTTCCTGCGCGCTTATATGGCTGACTGGGCGAATTATCCAACCTATTCGGATCTTCCAACCTCAATGAGAAACGGACAGAGCAGGTTTTTTTCAAACGCTGACTGGTCAACTACCTACAGCCAAGATGCGGAAACCATCACCTTCGTGGCTATGGCAACCAACAAGTTGCGTGGTGAGATTACTGCCCTGCCTGGTTTGTTTGGCTACAACTACTACACTGCGGCAGATGGCTATCGCTACAACGTTGAACCTGCCCTGGTAGCATCTGATTCATACCTCGCTCTGTCTAACAGTCAGGACTTCTATTACAGAGTGGGTAGCGGTAAGAACGCTGTTTACGCCTACGCTTCTGTGGGAGATATGCGTTATCACAGTTCTTACAACCGCATTAACTCGGATAAGAAGAAAGATTTGGTTAACATTATCATGAAATATGAGAATGCGAACATTCCGCTCTATCGCACCTCTGGTGTTTATCTGAAACTTGCCGAGGCTATCAACCGCATGGGACATCCTGACGTGGCATTCGCCTTGCTGAAGGATGGCTGGAACCACAAGTTGGAGCAGGATACCACCTATATGACCCAGGAAGGTATCGAGTTCCTGAAAACCACCGTTCCTTTCCTGACGGATGAGAACCGAGTAGTGTTCAACGATGAGGACGAATCTGAGGAATACAGCAGGGGTAGCCAGCCACTGCATGCCCGTGGTGCCGGTATGACCCAGGGTAACCAGTCGCTCTACAAGTATCGCACAGAGATTGATAAGAAGTTGGCTGAATTAGGCAAGAGTTATCCTGTGAACGCCACAGCATCAGATAGCTTGAAGATTGAGCAGGATGCCGTAGAAGACCTTCTCTGCGACGAGATGGCATTGGAGCTTGCCTTCGAGGGAAGCCGCTTCAGCGACCTTTGCCGCATCGCCCGTCACAAGAATGCTGATAATCCTTGGAACAACAGCAACTACGGTTCTCTCTGGCTTCGCGATAAGCTGAAGTTCAAGAACTCAGTGATCGACCTGAGCGATCCGAACAACTGGTTCATGCCATTCAAGTAAAAAGTTGGTAATATGATTATATAAATAAGGGTGCGTCATAAGTTCATGACGCACCCTTTTTTAATCCGCAGCAAGGGAGTATGCATTTCCGAAACTACTTAGTCATTTCAAAACCTACACGCATACCATCATAGCTGTTGGCGATAGAACCCACGGCACTGAGTGTAGAGCTGCCCTTGAAGGTACTCAGCATCTTGATGAGGTTGAGAAGCTTCTTCTGGTCGAAGAGAAGGCTGATGCCATTGGTAGTCTTGGTGGCATAACCCGAAGCACTCAACAGAAGACCCTTCAGATGGATAGCATGAGTCTTCTCATCAAAGGTATAGGTACCCTGCCATGGCTTACCGTCTATCTGCGCAGAAAAATTGCCGTCGGTGGTAAAAGTAAACTGGGTGTTTGAACTGCTGAAGCCAAACTTATTATAATAGGTGCTCAACTTCTCCTCCACCTTGCTGGCAGCAATCTCGCCGCCAGCCTTGGCAAGCAGGTTCTCTGAAGTGAAGGCACAACCAGGCTTGCTATACTTCCAAGTATGAGCACAGAGATCTGCCTTAGAGAATGTACCCGAACCGATTACATTGTTCAAGAGGCCACTGATAATGCTACCAATAGATGTGGTGGTGGCAGCAGTGGCAGATGTTGCCGAAGAAGTAGCACCAGTAGTTCCATCTACAGAAGTAGATGTAGATTTCTTAGTAGAAGTCTTGGTGGTTGACTTGGTAGAAGACTTCTTGGTTGACTTCTTAGAAGATTTCTTCGTAGATTTCTTGGTCGTCTTCTTCACCGGCATCAACTCCGATTTAGAGGCATTAAGCGCTGCCTCGTTCATGGCGCTAGCATTGCTGCCTGCTGTGCATGCGAGCACGAGGGCAGCCATCAGAATTACCTTTTTCATTTTACTTTCCTTTTACTTTCTATATTATATTATCTTATTCTTATACCATATATCTTATATCGATATCCACGCTTTCGGGGTGCAAAGTTCGGCATTTTTCGGGAAATAACAAAGGGAAATCCCCTTTTTTTCTCTTCCAGCTTTCCTATTTTTCCTATTCATCCTCTGTTCATCATCAGCATCCCTTCTAATTACCCTGCACGATTTATAGACGGATGGGGGTGCAGATGGTTTATTCAAATGTTGATTTTCGTGCAAAAGCTAGTGCAAATGATTCATCTTTTTGACTTAAATCAAAAAAGAATAATAATTACCCCAAAAATATCGTTTTGTGTACCGAAATGTTATCAGAATGTAATATCTTTGCAGCGTTAATAAAAATACAATAGGTTATGAATGATTTAATTAAGGTAAA
>ERZ507040.448-NODE-448-length-17854-cov-8.78139_pt1 | contig 17854 bp, 8 predicted proteins | sample MGYA00512871_ERZ507040 | MGnify/ENA metagenome assembly ERZ507040
GAAACCAAGATGGGCTTAAGCTGGGAGCAAGTAGGGACTAAGCTGGGACTAAGCTGGGAGGAAGTTGAGAAATTATTTGTTACGCTACAACTGCCTACATCTATCTCCGATCTTAAAATTTTGTATGGCTGGTCAAACACTTCAAAATTCAAGGCAAAATATGTAACACCTTTGATTGAAGCACAACTTGTCTGTATGACTCATCCTGACAAACCAACAAGTCCTAATCAACGATACCTTCTTACAGAAAATGGAAAATTGTTGCTTGCAAATGAGAATAGTAAAACTGATGCTGAAGAAAATATCAATCGTCTTATTGGAAAACTAAGCGAGGAAGAAAGGAACATCGCTTTGAAATTACTACAAAAGGGTGCTAATACTGAATGATATTAATAAAAGTGGGATTGTAATGGTTAAGTAAAAGAAATCCGATCATTAGAGTCCCGTTAAAATCGGGACACTAATGATAATTAATTTAAATCATGTCCAAGTTTTTTCTTTGGACAGCTGTAAAATAAAAACCACGCATCATCTTTACAGTCTTATCCCGTATTTCCTGATACCTTCATTTATCATCTGTGATGGCATAAATGACTTAAGCAAGAGCAAATAAAAAACAAAGGCATTGACAAGCCGTCACGACCTGTCAATGCCCATTTTATCCGATTGTGATTTATTCAAAAAAAAGACTGTTTCCTCGTTTCTTATTTCAGTTTCTGATAGCCGTAGGATGCATTATCGCCCAACTGCTCTTCGATGCGGATAAGCTGATTGTACTTTGCCATACGGTCGGTACGGCTCATAGAACCTGTCTTGATCTGACCAGAGTTGGTTGCCACAGCGATGTCAGCGATTGTGGTATCCTCGGTTTCACCGGAACGATGTGAAGTAACGGTTGTGTAACCATGACGATGAGCCATCTCTATAGCATCCAACGTCTCGGTGAGCGAACCAATCTGGTTCACCTTGATAAGGATAGAGTTAGCCGCTCCCATCTTGATGCCCTTCTCCAGGAACTTCACGTTCGTAACAAAGAGGTCGTCGCCAACCAGCTGGCAACGGTCACCGATGGCAGCTGTAAGCTTCACCCAGTTGTCCCAATCGTTCTCGTCAAGACCGTCCTCGATGGAATCGATAGGATATTTGGTGATCAGTTCTTCCAAGAACTTTATTTGCTCTTCAGCTGTGAGTTTCTTGCCGTTAGGATCCTTCTTCTTGCCATCCTTCAGCTGGCGATAATCGTAATACCACTCACCATTCTCCTGAACAGCAAACTCGCTGGCAGCGCAGTCCATTGCAATCTTCACATCCTTTCCCGGCTCATAACCGGCATCCTTGATTGCCTGACAGATGCTCTCAAGCGCATCCTCTATGCCGTTGAGTGCAGGGGCGAAACCACCCTCGTCGCCGACAGCTGTGGAAAGTCCGCGGCTCTTCAGGAGCTTTGCCAAGGCATGGAACACTTCGGCACCCATACGGATGGCCTCCTTCTCTGTAGGAGCCCCCACCGGACGAATCATGAACTCCTGGAAAGCAATCGGCGCATCAGAGTGAGCACCACCATTGATGATGTTCATCATAGGAACGGGAAGTGTGTAAGTGTTGCAGCCACCGATGTAGCGATACAACGGGATGCGGAGATACTCGGCAGCAGCATGAGCCACTGCAAGCGATACGCCAAGAATGGCATTCGCACCCAAGTTTGATTTTGTCTTGGTGCCATCCAGCTCCAACATCTTATGGTCGATAGCACGCTGCTCCAAGGCAGAGAATCCAACCAAAGCCGGAGCAATTACGTTATTCACATTCTCTACGGCCTTTAATACCCCCTTGCCACAATAGCGGCTCTTGTCGCCATCACGAAGCTCCAAAGCCTCGTTCTCACCTGTTGAGGCTCCAGACGGAACTGATGCACGGCCTACAACGCCAGACTTTAATGACACCTCAACCTCTACTGTAGGATTGCCACGAGAATCCAGGATTTCTCTTGCATGAACTTTTTCAATAATCATAATACAATAATACTTTTAACTTTATAAAACTATATTCAAAACCGCATGAACACAACATCGTGTCGCATAAATACGGTTTCTTATTCCGAGTGCAAAAATAGTAATCATAAGAAAATTTTCCAAATTCAAAGCATCCTAAAAAATAGGTAATTTTTTTAGCCGCGCATTATCTTCACAGTCTTATCCCATATTTTCTGACGCCTTCATTCATCATCTGTGATGGCATAAATTCCTTCCTTCTCCAGAATCTCTTCCAGAAATTCAGAAGCGTTGTTTTGATTTCGTGTACAAAGATAATGCTTTTATTATAGATACATAAAAGATATAAGCTATACATTAATAGATAAATCCTATCGTTGTAATATTTGGCGTGGTGAAAAATAATATATATCTTTGTGAAATGAAACTTACACAAGATAAGATATGGAAGAAAGTATGGTATTCAAAATAGTAGATATATCTTCCGGAGCCATAACGCTTGCCTTGGCAGCTATTCTTATTTTCTTGAAGATGCCCCAAGACATCCGTTGGAAAGCAATGCGCAGGATGCTCAGCCTTCTGTCGTTATGCTATATATGTATGGGTGTTTCCAATCTTATCACCGGACTTACTGGCGTCAGTGAGGCAGAAAACGCAGAGATGGGTATCGCAGTCCTTTTGGTGTCATTCTTTCAGGCGTTGTTCTTCACTGCTACATGTCTTGCATTTGTAGCACCCTCTAAGGTTGGAGTGAGATGGTTGACGGCAAATGTTGCGGCTGCTTCGTCAGTATGCATAGTCACCATATATGCGTTGATACGATGCAAGTGGGCAATAAATTATATATGGGTGATAGATATATTGCTATATATCTTACAACTTGTATATTATTGCATTTTGTTCTACAGAAGCTATGCTGGATGTCAGAAAGTGCTTGAAGACAACTATGACGATGAACTCTCGAGTGGATTGCGTTGGATAAGAAACTGCTTTTTAGGTGCCCTTACTGTAGGCGTCAGCGCATTGCTTTTCGCTATGTTTCGTATGGGTGATGTGATGTATTTGATTTTCACGAGCATTTACACCTTATATTATATATACCTTGTGATCTGTGTCATCAACTATCGTATAGAGGCTGGGTATATTGTTAAGGTAGTTACATTGGACGAAGTCTCACAGGAAATTCCAGATAAATCGCCTGATGAATCGCATTTCGACGAGCAGAATTTGCGTGATGCTATAGAGAAGTGGGTGAGTGATAAGCTGTATGTGAAGAACGACCAGACCGTAGAGGAGATAGCCTATGAGTTGGGCACAACACACACGGTGCTCAAGTGGTATTTCACCAATCGTATGCACACTACTTTCCGCACTTGGCGTATCTCGCTACGCATTCAAGAAGCCAAACGTCTGATGCGTGAAGAAAAAGTAGCGGCATCGGTTGTCCATAAGATGGTTGGCGTGGCAGACAAGAGCAACTTCCACAAACAGTTTCGCCAAGTTACTGGCGTTACACCTAAAGAGTATGCAGAAAGAGCTTTGGGGGACGAGTAATGATTATTCCCCCTCAATAAAAGCAAATCATAGAGAGAATCGTGGTATTCCAGCTTTTTCGTTGGAATATCACGTTTTTTTTGTGGTATTTCGATTGTCCTACTGAAATACCACTTTTATACAGGTGGGTTATTGTTTGTAAAACCGTAAATTTGGACAAATTTATCAAATTTAAATCATTTAAAACATTTACTATGGCACATTTTTATATTGTCAATTACGACTCGCCACCCCCTTCACTACGAAGGCGGTGTGGCAGTATGCTTATCAGGTTTGTGCTGGCATTGTTGCTGGCATTGGCACCTGGTGCGTCGTGGGCAGGTGAACATTTCTACGACCTCGACCATGCCGTGCATCTTCACCCTAACGTTAATGAACCTTACATCAACATCTATCTATGTTTTTACGACACCAATGGTAAGGACGGATTCTTCACGCACGATGGTGGAGGACCTGCCATCTACGTTGACGGGCATCTCATTTGCCATGCCGACTGGGAGTTGGCATGGCCAGGAAACGGCAGTGGTAACGACGACGGTCTTGAAGATCAGAGAGGAAACAGTGGTTGGTGGGGCAACACCTATACACGCACAGTAAAAGGCACCAAATACACCGTACGTTTTTGGGACCCGCGCAAAGCAGGTGGCAAATTCTATGTCTTGCTATGCATAGACATGGACAATATGGAGGTGGGCAAGACCCACACCGTAACAGTAAGGGGAACGTGGAGAATCAATAGCGGCACTACGCAGTTGGAGAGCAAGACGTTCAATATTGGTGCTGTCAATATCCCTTCATGGTACAGCACAAACTTTAATCGCACCAACTACAACACTGTGGAGGCCAATGGAACGGTATTAAGTAACTACGGTCCAACTACGGTGGCTGCAAAGAATCCTATTGTAGTAGGAAAAGGAAGCGAATCTCTTCCTACTAAATACATCAATCCATCATCACTTCCTGCATCAAAAGGTTTCAGCAAGGGTACGACAGCATGGAGTGGTATGAATATGACATACGACGACAGCAATGAGAAGACGTATGGCAACCGTATAGTGCATTACCAACATTCATTTGATGTAATTCCGTCGGGGCAACAATCGGCGCGAACAAAATGTACATTATGGAAATGGGACAGAGCGTATTTACAGGATTTCGTAAAGCCTGCCAATATTACAGCACAATCCGATGTATGGAAGAAGCAGGTGACCATTACTTGGGAAAATTTTGACGAACACAGTTCTTTCGAGGGAACGTGGTCTGTCTATCGCTATCCCAAGGGTAAACCTGAAGCGTCTAAGGTTATCGCCCAGAAGCTAAGCGTCAAGACGCACAAATACACCGACGACATACCTGACTACGACACCGACTATGTGTATGAGGTGGCCTTCATTCCTACAGGTATGCCGGACGGCAAGCGCATAGAGCGACTTGTGGGCAGCATAACAACGCAAGTAACACGCAAGTTCACCATCAATGGACTTGACATCGATGCGGAGAAGACAAATGACAAAAGCATCACTATCAAGTGGAACAACCAGGAGTTTAAAGGCAACGAAAACTATGTTTTCAAGATTCTGCGTGCCGACGGCGATACCATCAACTGGGAAGAGATAGGAAGCGTAAGTGTCAGCAAGAAGAGTCAGACGCAATACAGCTATACCGACTCAAAGAACCTGCAGGCATGCCACACCTATTTTTATAAGGTGCAGACCACCATGCTTGAGAACCATACCTTCGTGTCGGAAAACTATGTGATGGGCAACCTTTTGGGCGAGTCGCAAGTGACGTCGCTGACAGCCACCAAGGGTGACTACAATGGTCTGGTGAAACTCTCGTGGGAGGTTCACCAGGTAGGCAACAGTATTACGCGCTATGAGCTTATGCGCACTGTGAAAGGCAAGAACAACTGGGCCACCATCTACAAGACCAGTGGCATAGCCTCTTCCTATTATTATGAGGACAACACCGCCCTGCCTGGCCAATACTACGACTACAAGGTGCGCAGCATAACCAGTTGCGACGAGCAGGAAAGTTATCTGGAACGTGGCACCGATGGCTTCTGTCGTTCTACGGGCATCGTGTCGGGACGCATAGCCTACGGCACGGGCACAGCCGTTGACGGTGCTCGCGTAACCCTCGTGCGCAACAATGATAACGCCAGCGATATCAGCCAGTTCTATTCGCTGCGCACGTCCGGTTCGGGCGACGGCGTGTTCCTCGCCCTTAGCAGTGACGCTCTTAACAGCCAGTTTGGCAGCAGTGCCTATTCCGTGCAGATGTTTGTCCGTCCAGACGACAGTCAGACAAGTTCGGCACCCACACTCTTCGACCTTGGCGGCAAGCTGCAGCTGCAGCTCGGCACCATGGATGAAGCCAAGGGCTATCCGCTGCTTCTGAACAACGGCACTGATGCCACAGCCACCGGACTTTACCTTCCGGCGAGTGTCTTCACTTCGCTCACGCTTTCGGTGGATGCCAATGGCCAGGCATCAGTCACTACTGTTGATGCCGTGGACACCATGTCTGTGGCCACAGTGCCAGGCATCTGCAAGGTCAGCTTCACTGCTTCCGAAAAGACGGGGCTCTGCTTAGGCGGAAGCTATGAGCCTTCTGCCGACCGCACCTTCAGCGGATACATTGACGAGATGCGTGTCTTCAGCGGGAGGGCGCTCACGAAAGCTGATATCCTGAAGAACTACAACCATTCGCTCACGGGCACCGAAGACGGACTCTTCGCCTACTGGCCGGTGGATGAGGGCATATACAATCAGACCACTGCCTACGACTACTCCAAGACCAGTGGCGTGGCCAATGGCAACCATGGTCAGTTAGGCCCATCTACCACGACTTCCAACACCGTACTCCCTACAGAGCATCAGTTTGGTATCTTCGGCATAACCGATGCACAGGGCAACTTCGTCATACGCGGCGTGCCTTTCAATGGCGACGGCACCACATACATGGTTGTCCCCAGCAAGGGCATACATGAGTTCTCGCCCAATTATTCCACACGCTACGTCAGTGCCTCGGCACTCGTTCACAACGGTGTCGACTTCGAAGACGTTAGCTCATTCCCAGTGAGCGGACGCGTGGTATATGCCGGAACCAACTATCCCGTCGAGGGAGCGCAGTTTACCGTAGACGGTACGCTCTGCAGCAAGGACGGCGAGGTAATCACCACCAATGCCAACGGCGAATACACCATCAGTGTGCCCATCGGCGACCATTATATAAAAGTGTCGAAGACCGGTCATGTATTCAATAACGAAGGCCGTTATCCTGCCGATCCTAATGAGGTAGGCACACGCCTCACCTTCAATCAGGAAGTGAAGGGGCTTGAGTTTGTTGACGCTACGCTTGTCAATTTCAGCGGCAAGGTGGTTGGCGGTGACATCGAAGGCAACAAGGCCGTAGGTTTCGGCTTGAGCAAGAACAATATCGGTGTTACAGAACTTGTTCTCACCCCCACCAACACCGTCTATAATCTCAATATGCTACGCAAGACCACGGGAGGCGTGGTGAGCTACGAAGTAAATCCGGAGACTGTGGAGGTGAAGTCGGCCACCGACACCATCGCCAGTCATGCATGGCGCGGTGCTGGCAGTGCCGATGCCAAGAAGATAATCATCCGCACCGACTCCAAGACGGGCGAGTTTTCTGCTTTGGTGCCGCCGCTGATGTATAAGGTGGAGGCACAGAAGGTGGTAGCTACGGGCGAGACAGTGGGCAGTTCGGCCACTGTGGACCTCACCAATCCGCTCGAACAAATGTCCGACACGCTCTACAACAGCAACAAAGAAGTGGAACGTCTCTATACCTACTGCAAGAAACTGGCTGTGACATATCACAGCAATCCGCAGTTTAATGTCATGCAGCGGGGCAACGACGACGGTGCGTTCGGCATCAGCGAATACACCGTTGCTGACGAACTTGGCAGTATGAAGGTCAGCGACATCTATTCCACAGCTACGGGAAAGCCAGTCTACAAGTATGGCGCTCCGTTGTTTATAGAGATGGACTCTTATACCTTCGACATAGACGCCTTCGAGCAGTACGTCAACAAGGATGACAAACAGAACCACGTAACCGAAAAAGTGCCGTTGCGCAATCTTGAGGTTATCGTAAGCAACGCCCTGTCGTCAGAACAGAGTGTCTACGCCGAAAACAATCCGCAGGGCGGAACACCCGGTGAGGTGGGACAGATGGTCAACAATACCCTTGTACTCGACTCTGTAGGTCATGCCACCTATATGTGGAAGGCTGGCCTGCCAAACATCACCGCGCCATATAAGCGCACCATCTCAATGAGCTACGACATCAACGACCGCGCCTATATGTGGGATCCCGCCGGCGACGGCACCAACATGCAGGAGGGCATCATCCTCGGATTCCTGCCTACGGGCAACAACTTCGTTACCGAAGGTCCGACATTGCTGCAGATGATTCTGCGCGACCCACCGGGAACAGCTTCCAGCGTCCAGTGGACCACAGGTACTGTCAAGTCGAAGTATTCATACAAGGGAAACACCGTCGTTACAGACAATAGTCTTGAGTTGGTGAGTCATTGGGGCAACAAGACATCCCTTGGAAGCGGAATCGGATTTATCGTCATGACCGATGTAGAGAACAAGTGGGATGCAGGTTTGGGAGTGAAAATATCTAACGTGAGTGAGGATGGCAACTCATGGACAAGCACCGTGTCAACCGAGAAGGTTATATCAACCTCTGCCGAACCGGAATACGTAGGAGCCAACGGCGACCTCTTCATAGGAAGCTCCAACAACCTCATCTACGGACTTGCCCGAAACCTCACCTTGCGTCGTGACGGCAGCGATGTAACGCTTGGCGTGAAAGATGCATATACCACAGGACTGCAGTTTAAGACAGAGTTTGCCTACAGTGCCAACTACATCGAGAACGTGCTCATACCTAACCTCATCAGTCTGCGCAATTCAAAGCTTACCTATGTTGCCAACGTCAACGACTTCAAGCCGAGTGGCGACAGCGTGGTTTATCTCACTACGCTCAAGCCAGAGGACATTGGCTATGGTACGAACAATAATGACAAGATATGGGGTAAGGACGCTGTGCTCTCGTCAACAGGCAGGTCGTACACCATGAAGATAGGCGACCCCACGAAGTCGTGCAGCGACGAGATAGTATGGTATAACGACCAGATAGAGAACTGGCAGAAATGGCTTGCCGTGAATGAGGAGGAGAAGGTAAGGGCCTATGAGGACCGCGACGAGAACACCAAGAACTACTCGTTTGATGCAGGCTCGTCCATCACCTACACCGCTACCAACGAGAACGGCAAGGGCAAACAGTATGAAAATAATTTCACGGGATTGGCTCATGTAATTGGTAGAACAGGATTCCAGATTGCTGGAGTAGGTATCACTGCAACCGTAACCACCGATACTGGCGGCGGCATACACACCTCAGGTGAAGAAACCGAGACCGAAACGTCCACGTTCAGCTACACCCTCGCAGAGACAGGCGATGATGATGCCATCACAGTGGATGTGTACGGTTACGGCAAGTATTCGCCCATCTTCCGCACACGTGGCGGACAGACAGCAGGCCCGTACGAGGGTGAGGCGAAGACCAAGTATTATCGTCCTGGTACCACCATCATGGAAGCAACAATGCAAATAGAGGTGCCAAAGATTGATGTTGATGTGGCCACCGTTACCGACGTACCAGCCGGACAGGCCGCCAATTATACGCTGCGTATGATGAACGAGTCGCAGACCAGCGAGGATGTCTACTACAAGCTAATGATGATTGACGAGACCAATCCTGACGGAGCCAAGCTGACCATTGACGGACAGCCGCTAACTGACGGCCGCCTCATCAAGATTCCTGCTGGCGAAACCGTCACCAAGGCTTTGCAGCTGACGCAGACCAATCTTGGCATACTCAACTATGAGAATGTGGGCATCGTGCTCGCCTCGCAGTCGCAGTACGACAACACAAGCACATGGGAGCAGATAGCCGACACGGTGTATGTCACAGCCCACTTCGCTCCGTCGTCATCAGCAGTGGATATGAGTCTTTCGCGTACTACCATCAACACGAGTGCGGGCGAGAAACTGACCATCTCGTTTGATAAGTTCGACAGAAAGTATCTCAACCTAAAAGCGTTCCGCATACAGTATCAGAAGCAGGGCGATACCGACTGGACACTGTTGAGAGAGTATGTCGTCGACAAGATAGACCTTACTGCCAACAACCAGATGCTGCCGGAAGGCTCTACAGTAAGTTACGACCTCGACATGCATAGCTACAGCGACGGCAAGTATCTGTTCCGCGTGGTGTCTGTATGCACTTACGGCACCAGTGAGATATACAACACCAGCAAGGAGATAGCTCTGGTGAAGGACATGCAGAAGCCGCGCGCCCTCGGACTGCCAACACCTACCAACGGTGTGCTTACAGCAGGCGATGACATCAGCCTTACCTTCAGCGAGAATATCCTAAAGGGCGAACTCACCAAGGACATGAACTTCCTCGTAACGGGTGTGCTCAATGGCGCCAAGGTGGACCATGCCACCGCACTCTACCTTGCGGATATGGCTGAGGCTGCCAAGACCGAAGCTGACATCAATCTCTCAGACAAGAGTTTCGCCTTCGACCTTTGGATTAATGCCAAGAAGTCGGGCACCATACTCAGTCATGGTAGCGGTGCTTCGAAGTTTGCAGCAGCCATCAACGACGACGGCACACTGACAGTCATCGTAGGCACTGACAAGTATACATCCGTCAATGCCATGCCTTTGGGCAAGTGGGGCTACCTGCATATCGACTATGAACGCACAACGCCAGGCGGACTGCTGAATGCAGCAGTGGCAAACGACGAAAACACCGTCAGTCTGTTTGCAGACACGCCAGTGGCAGAGTATACCGGTAACGGACCTCTTGCAGTGGGTCAGAATCTGGGTGCAGCTATCCATGAACTGTGTCTGTGGGATGAAGCGCGCAGCATAGATGAGTCGCTTGCCGACCGATCTAAGACCAAGCAGCCGTCCACCCGACATCTTATAGGCTACTGGAAGATGAACGAGGGTGAGGGTACAGCTATACGCGACTACTCTCGTTCGCGCAATATGACAGCCGCTGCCGAGTCATGGTATATCAACAATGAGAACAAGGCAGTGAAGCTCAACGGTACCAGCCACGTCGGTGTGATGATAGCAGAGTGTTCGCCGCTCTCAACCGACGACTACGCAGTGGAGTTGTGGATGCGTGCAGGAAAGCAGGATGGTGAGGCACAGATTATGCATAGCGGCGAAACCGGACTATGGCTCAACGCTGCCGGACAACTACGTCTTACTTCTGCTGACAATACCTTCGAGGCAAGCAATGCTCCGCTCACTGACAACGCATGGCACCACGTGGCGCTCAATGTGCTGCGCAACGGCAATGCAGCTGTCTACGTGGACGGTGCCCGCACTCTTGCTATCAGCGCACGCAAGGTGGGAGGCATAGCAGCCGACTCGCTCTATGTGGGAGCACGACGCGGAGCTGTTGATGAGGCGACGGGCAAGCACACCTTCGACCGTCAGCTCACAGGACAGGTGGACGAGTTGCGTGTTTGGAACGCCACAATGAACGCCGAGTTGCTACGCACCAACCGTAAGGTGCGCCTCACGGGTAAGGAACCCGGTCTGGTGGCATACTATCCTTTCGAGAAGAAGACCCTTGATGCCTACAATCAGACGGTGACAAATGGTTCGGATATCGACCTCGTCACAGGCAAGCATACTGCCGTGAGCGGCAAGAACATTGCCTATACAGATGAGGCTCCAGCCTTAAGAACCAAGCCCACTGAAGAGAATGTGGACTTCACCTTGTGGACTTCACCTTCACAGCGAGCGACAACAAGATTGTCATTGAGCTTAATGAGGACGAGGCTGCCATCGACGGATCTACACTCAACTTCACCGTGCGTGAGGTGCGCGACGAGAACGGCAACTATTCGGAGCCGATACGCTGGTCAGCATTCGTCAACCGACGCCAACTGTCGTGGAGCGACAATGTCGTGACACTCACCAAGAAACTTGGCGAATCTCTCGCTTTCAGTGTCAAGGTGGTCAACAACAGCGGCAAACAGCAAATGTGGGAGATAAGCGGTATGCCTTCATGGCTTACTGCCGACACCGACAATGGAACCACAGATCCGCTTGTACAGGACGATGTGACCTTCACAATAGCTAAGTCGACACCGATAGGCACTTACAGCCAGACTGTATACCTTGTAGGCGGCGACGCCATTGAAGTGCCGCTGACACTCAACCTTACAGTGACGGGCGATGAACCGGAGTGGATGGTAGACAAGTCTGACTACGAAAACACGATGAACATGATAGCCCAGCTATCTATACTTGGCACGCCCAGTGCAGACACGGCCGACAAGTTGGCGGTGTTTGTAGGTGACGAGTGCCGCGGTGTAGGCCGCCCGGTATACAGCAAGCGCTATGACAGTTACTATGTGCTGCTCGACATCTACGGAAACGCTGCGGATGAGGGTACGAATCTTTCGTTCCGTGCTTACGACGCCAGCACCGGTATGGTGTATACGCAACTGGAGTGTAGCAATGGCGATGTGGCATTCACCAAAGACCAAATAGCAGGCACCTATGCCGATCCCATATTGCTCAATGCCATTGACTATCAAGAGCAGACAACCAGCTTAACCAAAGGATGGAACTGGATGGCGCTCTATGTGCAGCCAGATGACATGTCAATGCAGACGGTACTTGCACCGATAAACGCTGAAGTCACTATGGCAAAGAGTCAGACAGGATTTATGGAATCGACAGGCTCAGAATGGTATGGTAATGAGATAATGATGAACAATAGCGAGATGTACAAGATCAACCTATCCGCCCCAGCCACACTCAAGGTATTGGGTAGAGTGGCCGACCCGTCAAGCCGTCTCATTACAGTCAAGCAAGGCTGGAACTGGATAGCCTACAATGCCACTTCCGCTATGTCGCTCGACGAGGCCTTTGCCGGAATGCAGCCCGAGGATGGCGACGTAGTGAAGGCCCAGAGTTGTTTTGCCGTATACGACGGCTACGAATGGGCAGGAACTTTGTCGCTTCTTGAGCCAAGCCAAGGCTATATGCTCTACAGTGTCGCAACAGCCGATCGTACATTTGCCTATCCGTTGGCAGGACAAATAGACAAGACAGCAAAGGCAAGGGCAAGACGTCTGCCGCCGGCAGGCTATTTTGAGCCAGTCGACTATCATAAGTATCCCGACAATATGTCGCTTATAGCACGTGTTACCTTTGACGGAAATGAGCTACCGGGAGCTGAGATAGGTATATATGCCGGTGATGAATGTAGGTCGCACGCCTACACTAATGACGCCGGACTGGCGTACGTCACCATCCCAGGCAATGCAAAGACGACGCTCACGTTCAAGTTACTGTACAAGGGAAAGGTCTATACCTCTACTACTACTCTTGATTATGAGAGCGATGGCATAGTAGGTTCTACCTTCAACCCGTTTGTCATCAACTTCGACACAATGACAGGCATAGGCACATTGACCGTTGATGCCGACGAGAATACCGAATGGTTCACTGTCAGCGGTCAGAAACTCGGCCGGAAACCCAAAGCTGCAGGCATTTATATCCGTAAACGCTACGACAGTGAGGCACGTCGCACAGTGACAGAGACTGTAACGATAACTGACCGTGAAATTGAATGAAATAACAGGATATTCATTATATTAAGTAACATAAGAATATTTTCTTCCGAATAAATTAGGGGGTATACCGTAAGTTAACGCTTACAGGTATGCCCCCTCTTCTCGTCTAAAACGATTACATTTTTCGGTCAAAAGACTTATAGAATGTATGAAAGCGCAAATTCAAAGATAACAGTTATCATCCCTAACAAATCGCGATAAAAGTTGTCCACACAATTGTACACACGCATGCAAAATATTGCCATTTTATTTTGTGGTTTCGTGCATTTGCACTAACTTTGCATAATAAATACTACGACATCTCGGGGTTGACTGGATTTGAGGTTTTCTCATGGTAAACAATCAGAAAGAAAATCCAATGAAATCAATTAAAAGCCAAGTATTTATCGGGGTTTTGGAAGATTACAGCGACTTTTGCATCTTTCCATTTTCTGAGTATTTTTCTTTTAATTTCCGACTTTTGTCCACACGTTGTCCACACATCCGAAGTTCTTAATTTTGCGTCGTAACATTAAAATATTGATTATGGCCAAAAAGAAATTGTACAAGACAGCGGATGAAATCATCGCCGGCTATTCCTTGACTTCAAGCAAGGTACATCGTAAGGTTTACCTCGTCGGCAGACCATTGAAAACGGGCAATGTATCATTGGTGCGTTATCACAGTAGTGGCAGTGGAAAATTCCGTGTGCGAGAGCGCGAAACAACTGGAGTAATCCTATGCATAGAAAAGGATCAATCAGTCAAACTCGAGAATCAAGAGAAACTTAGATTACAGCAAGTGGTATGCGATACGCTAAATGCAGACCTGGAGCGTGAGGAAGCAGACTTCAAACCATTGCCAAAGACAAAGGCCTTGTTGTCTGATTATGCAAAGGAATTGGCAGAACGGTCGTTGAAGGAAACAGGTAATCGTCATAGTACCTATTCATCCATGAACTCACTTGCTCAGCATTCAGAACTATTCCGTCCACATAGCCAGCTTGGAGATATTGACAAGAAATGGTGTCTTCTCTTTATTGATTATCTCAAGCACAAGGCGTTGAATCTGAATTTTCAGCGATCAAAAGACCCGAATAAACATAAGGAGGTACTTATAGGAAAGAATTCTCAGAACCGACTTATTGCAACTCTCAACAACGCGCTGAATACGGCGGTAAGAGAATCGTTGATTGCTCACAACCCAATGAACGAATTAAATTCGAAAGAGAAGGTTCCTGCAAAGAAAGGCACGAGAGAGTTTCTGTCTCATAAAGAGATCAACATGCTGATTAATACTCCATTCACTCATGGTAAGTATGACATCAAGCCTTCCTTCTTGTTCAGTTGCTATACCGGACTTCGTTGGAGTGACTTAAAGGCGATAACAAAGAGTGACATTCATACAGACGCAAATGGTAAGTATATTGACATTATAATGGTGAAGACCAAGCAGCATCTTAAGGTGTATGTACCTCAGGTTGCTTTGAATCTGCTCCCTCATGCGGTTGACAATAACACTCCTCTGTTCTGCCTTCCCAAGAATGATTATGCCAATGAGCGATTGGCTCTCTGGATAAAGGATGCTGGCATAGAGAAAAAGATAACCTATCATTGTGCACGCCATTCCAATGCAACCGTGTTGCTTAGTAGCGGTATTCCCATTGCTGTTGTAGCAAAGCAGTTGGGACATTTGAAGATTCAGACAACAGAAATCTACGCTAAAATCATGGATGAAGCTCAGGTAGGTGCTGCAAATAAGATGGACGAGTTGTTTAAATGGACTTAAAAAATATGGCCATGTTCGTTTATGTTGGGAATATATATTAACTTTGCTTGAAATATTTCACCAAATGAGCTTTATTATATTCCGCAGACCTAGTAAACGATCATGGCCATTTTTGGCTTCTTCAGCATTATTGCTGTTTGTATTTACATTATTTTTTGTTTTTCGTATATCAGGTGGCTATTGGATAGCCGCTCTGATTTTATATCTCCTTACCATACTTTTATCTTATCATCTTTGGACCAAGAAATATCCCCAATACAGCCAAGGTGAGTATCTATACATGAACCAGGCATTCCTGAAGTATAAGCGTATGGGAGTCAAGACAGATGTTGATTATCGTACGTTTATCAGTCGCTTTAAGGATGATCATAATCCTGACACAAAAGACTACAAATATGATGCGGAAGACCGTAAGGACGAAAACTGGCGTTCTTACAATAGAGTCGTGTCTGTTCTCGAGTCTCATTCGAATCTTGTCGCGAAACTATTCAATGCAGAATCAAGCAGAGAGTTGACCATACAGGTGTTCCATCAGTTGATAGACAGTGAACAAAAGAAAGATATTGAAGAGAGAACACTTGGCTCTGCAGAGAACATTTCACCTAACGAAACGAGCAATTATCCTTGTGATGGCATTGTTTCTCCATCCAATCCTTTAGGAGTTTGTTATAAGAATTTATCGTTCTTTATCACAGAGATTACGTCTACGGTGAACAATACAGTTGCGCAAGTTGGAAATGGACGTAAGGTCACTGGTCTGTTGAAGTACAATAATAGGGACGTGAATGAGAAACAGATACTTGATCTTTTCTATTGCGCATCTGTTGATAACGAGGCTATGCTTACTTTGAATGCCAACACCGCTTTTGCGTATTTGATGAATATGTTGGCAGCAAAGTCTTTTGTGTCACACGACTGGACGGCTTGTTTTTCTGACAAGCTATTGAAGCAAAGCACATCAGCTCCTGTGAATCACAATGATTTGAAAGTAGCTAAGAACAAAGCTATGACTACCCTACCAGTAGGTAGTAAATCTATCGACAATCTGATTATCACCTTAACCACACATAACAAATAGAAAATCAGGCTTTTATCGTGTAATAGTTGACTATTAATGGACTTAATCTATTATTAGTCCACTATTATTTTACTTTTTTATTCTCCCTTTTCTTTTAGTCTATCTTTGCACCGATATCAGTAACGGATGCTGGCCAGCTCCTATTTATAAACATATTAATGCAAAGATAAAAATGCCATACATAGACTTATCTGGAAGCTATGCTGAAATTCAGGCAAAGTGCCAGGAGCAGCATGAACAGTTGGCACTCTTCAAGAAAAAGAGTGACGAACAGGAAAAACGTATCCGCCAGTTAGAGTCAAAGCAGTTGGCTCTAAAAGAAATCTTGACCTTTGAGGAGGGCAGCGAGTATACGGGGATTTCTAAGAGTACATTATATAAGATGACCTCTGCACATGAGATTCCGTATTATAAGCCTCATGGCAAGTTGATATTCTTCGAGAGAAAAGAACTTGACTGTTGGCTTCGTCAAAAACCCGTTAAGAGCATGGTACAGCTTCAGGAAGAAGCAGAGAGAGCATACCTTACTTCATCATTTAATCATAAGTAGGTTATGGAGTTTGTACGTAAGAAATTCCCATTCACACGCACGCTCAATCATCTGATTGAGTCGTGCCCCGTGGAGGACAAGCTGGCGCTCATTGAGGCTTTCATCGCATATGGCCTTGATGGTATTGAGAATGAATTGCACGGTAGAGCATTCAAACTGTTTCTGCAAGCCAAGGTAGAATTAGATAAAAGCTGGAAGCTATATCGTAACGGATGCTCCAAACCAGAGACTCATCATCGTGGCGGTGCTCCTAAGAATAATCGCAATGCAGCTAAATCAACACCAAGTCAATACCAAAACAATACCAACTGTATTTCTTCTTTATCTACTAATACTACAAGTAATAATATTAATATAAAGAAAGAGAGGGACAAAGAAGAAGAGAAAGAAGGTACAGGTACGTTGGTCTTCGACGAACAGTTTCTGTCTGCGCTGAATAAATGGTCTGGATATTTGTGTGAGCTATATCACCGGGAACAATCACTTTCCACTATTGAGGCTTGCTATAAGAAATTGCAAGCTTTGAGCGGAGGTGATTCTTCGAAGGCTGATGCTATTGTGAATTACTGTATCAGTAGAGGATGGCGAGGCTTGTTTCCGATTCCGACTTCTAATCAATTCAAAGGTTCTATGAGTAATAGAATGGAGACTGGAGTCACGTTGAAAGACAACTCACTCTCCAAATATGACAATCAAGAAAAGTGGTAATTTATGGCAATAATAGATTTTAGACATGCAGCTGAACGCTTGAAAGATTTCGGCTTTAGGCTGAGACCAGAAAGAGTATATATCCGAATATCCGATGCAAAAGTCAACTTACAAAATGGACTCAGATTCTTCATTGGCACTCATCAATGGTTGCCCGAATATGAGGAGATAGTAAGCTGGCTGACTAACAATCATGGTCGTGGACTTTTATGTATTGGACATCCTGGTCGTGGAAAGACTGTCATCTGCACCAAGGTTATTCCTCCAATTATTATCGATAGCTACAATCTCATTACTAACATATACGATGCCACTGATTTGAATAATCTTATTGATAAGATTTTGAAGAACCATATTGTGTGTATCGATGATATTGGCACAGAAGGGGAATATGTTAAATACGGCGAGCATCGTGTGCCATTCGCAGAACTTGTAGATTTGGCGGAGAAAAAGGGCACACTACTGATTCTTACCACAAA
>ERZ507040.477-NODE-477-length-17075-cov-4.86322_pt1 | contig 17075 bp, 14 predicted proteins | sample MGYA00512871_ERZ507040 | MGnify/ENA metagenome assembly ERZ507040
AGGATACCCTGCTCTTTGATAATCTGTCGCCACATTCTTTTCCGACATCATCAGCGACCATATTACTGCCAAGTTTGAATTATCCAAACAATCGTAGGCATATTTCAATACTTTATCTACAAAATGCGGAGACCACTTCAAGGCTGCTTTTACAAACCTCAGCACTCGGTCTTGGCTTACCTTTGTGCATAGCCTTCCCAATATTGTAGGCAATAGATTCAGCACCTTATAGTTAACCCAACTATTCTCTTGAATATCGGCATTTTCAAACAAGGTAATGTAAGCATCAAAGTATTCGTTAGCTTTTTCTTCAGCCAATGACGAAAGCTGTTTTCTACCCAATACTTCTTCCACAGTCTTACTGCTTGCGGAAAGCATCATCATATTCCAAGCCATACTCCACGAGTACTCAAACATATTTCTAATGCAGTACTTTGTGAAATTCTGACTTATTGAAAACATGGGCATTCCCAATCTTTCTTTAAGCATCCACCATTTGCAAGGATAGAGATAGCCATGTACGAACCCTGCTGATCCCATTTTCCAACTGTTGGTGTAACTGCCTATTTCAAATAGGTGTTCCCTTACAAAGCCCTGAGTTGGTTCGTTCTCGTATGCTTTTCCGCTCAATCTCTCCGTCAGCTCGTCAAAGTTTTCTCCTTCAGCAAACTTGGATATATTGTCCGTCTCTATCTCATCGGTGTTATTCCTTTTGGAGTCCTTGTCACACCAACTCATTGTCTTTAAAATATACGTCAGACAAGACTTTGCATATAAATCTTCCTTATTCTGCAACAGGGATTTGCAAATTGCATTCTTACATTTGTCCAATAATTGGTAGGCATCTAATGCTTCTCCAACGAAATACAGGATATTGGCTTTTTGAAGACAATTCTGGTAATCACTTATATCCACTTGCCATTTTGACAAATATTCCTTCACCTTGTTTTTATTATACTTGGCAAGCCAAAACAATGTTAGTTGATAGTAAAGATGCCTTGAATGGATTATCTGTTTGTCATCTTTCAATAGTTTATCACATAGCTGCAAGAACTTTTCGTTCTCACCATCATAGCGCCACATCTCCAACAATGACATTATCAAGGGCTGCATCATTTTCTTGTTCTCATTTGGCATGTCATCCAAATGTTCCACATACGCAGAGATGGTATCTACAAACCAACCAAGCTTCTTGGGCGTCGCAGAAATCGTCAACCGCCAGTTTAGCTCATAAAGGAACTGAAGTTTTGTCTTTTCATCTGTAATGCGTTTGAAATCGCTTTCCATAAAGGCAATGTCTTCATTTAGACGTTCAAAATCCTTTTCATGCGCTCTTGGAAGCAAAAGCCAACCTGGATAAGTTTCTCGGATAGCTCGCATCTTCTGTATTTTCTCTGCTATATGCGCTTTAAACTGCTCTTCATTCAAGTCCTTTGCCCTAAGATGATCAAAATACACAGAACCATTCCATTTTGTGGGCGTTTCTTTCAGATAATTCAAGAAGAACTCGTATGCTGAATAATACCCATCCACTCCTTCTACATCCGCAAGGTTAATGATGTCTATCCCTAATTTCGACAGTAAGGCTTTTTCGGCATCATGGAAGCACTTTCTGTAAGTGATGAGATAAGTAGGGCATATCCGTTGTTGCCCGATAACATCTTTCAGCCATCCTATCCAAGCTCTGAAATTCGGGTCTTCTCCAGAGAATCCAATCAGGCAAACCAAACTTTCCAAGAAACATTGCTTGGCAGTGTTCACCATCTCAGGGCGTTCTGTCGGATAACGCCTGTAGTCTTCCTGCGTCATGATATAAGGACGGATGTTTGGGAAGCTACCATGCAGTTTGATGATGCGAGGTGATGGCTGATAGAGTAGCGTTTCCTTGTTCGTCACCAGTTTGAATCCATTGATGACTTGCCCGGCTGCACGTTCTATCAAGGTGTCATAGTTGGTGGTCAAGATGTCCTTCCAAGGCAACTGCACCAACAAACGATGCAATCTGCCCGGTTGGATAAGTTGATCTGGCAAGGCTTCTTCCAAGATATTGTCCAGTTCGTTATGCCCAAACTGCGCATCAACCAAGGAAGACAACCTCACCACATCATTGGCATCATTCTTCTTGTCTTTCTCGTTGTTGGGATATAACTTGTCTAAGAACACCTCACGAAGCTGTGCCCATGTCTTCATGCTCACATTGTTGGGGATTTCTGCATTCATGCTGAATCCAGCCCCAACAAAGGCTGTCACACTATGCGTACCCATATAGAGCTTGATTTGCTCCAACTTGGATGCGACAGAAGACGGTATTTGATATTGCTTATCCATAACCTTGATTTTTAACGGTTCAATTATGAATAGTGATTATTACTTGTAGATGTTGATGAGCTTGTCGTAATAAGTTTCAGCATCATAGCGATGTTGTGCATCCGACGCTATTTGTTTATAATCAAGCTTCGAGTTCCACATCTTCTCAATCTTCGTCTTTAGATCGGCGATATTACCACTGCTAAAGGTATAATCTGTAAGTTCAGTTATTCCCCCGATATTGGCTCCCAATACTGGCGTTCCCAAGCATTGGGCCTCGATAACTGACAAAGGATTGTTCTCATACCATTCCGAAGGAATCACCGAGAAGCGAGCCTTGCCCACAAGTTGCTTGATGTCGTCCCACTGTTTGAAACCGACAAACTCGATATTGGTGTGAGCAACAGCTTTCAGTTCATCCATCAGAGGACCGCCACCGATAATCACCAATTTATAAGGTAATTGGTTGGCTGCCTCTATCAATGTCTTTGCACCTTTCTCATGGCTCAATCGCCCAATAAAGCAATAGTAATCCTCCTTTTTCGGAAGAACAACAACATCATCTGTGTAATCTGTGCCATCTGTGGAAGAAAATTTGCATTTCTCCACATCAATAAAGTTGCAAAGGGTCTGCATCTTCGATTTCGAGAATCCCCCTTGCACCATTTTGTCAGCCATAAATTGGCTTGGGCAGATGAACACATCCGTGCAAGCCTCCAGCCGTTCACGATTCCAAATAACCGCCTCCTTATAACCAATGAACGAAGCCAACTTGGAACCTTTCATGCACTTGTTGTCCAAACAAGCCTTCTTGTCACCGTTGAAACAAGTCTCGCAGATAGTATTGCCATTCTTCAGACAGTCATATCTAGGACAAAGCAACTTATAATCATGCAGTGTCCACACAACCTTGATGCCCCGCTGATGCGCCAACTCTGCCATCACCGGTGACAGCTGCGTATGCACATTGTTGAGATGCACTACATCTGGCTTGAAATCATCAAGCAGTTTCTTAAACTTACTTTTTACCTCATGCGCCCCAAACGGTCTGGAAAAAGCCATCAACTTGCTCATATTCTTTGGAAAGTATTTTTTCCAAGGCGTATCCAGATTCTCCGGATAATCCATGGCAAACACCGCCACCTCATGCCCATGCGCCTTCAGCAGCTTTTCCAAATTGAGCATATAAATACAATCACCGCCACGGCGGTAATAAAACTTATTCGCTAATAAAATCTTCATTTCTTATAAGAACTTAATTTGCTTTCCACAAAGGGAAACACATAATATTTGATAACGTGCGAAAAGCAGATCGCACCAATCAATGTCATAATACAAGTAGCTACGTACAGCATGTCATTGTTGTGAATAAACTTATCCAGATGTAACATACTTACTACCCTAAAAAACATCATGTGACAGAGATAAATCTCCATGCTAATACCACTCAGATACTTAGCCACCCTATTGTTCAACACAATATCCTTTGAACCTATGGCGTAAATCAGCCAAGCTGCAAATACAATGAGGTCTGGCAAGATAAACAAACCTTTTATATCAACAACGAATCTTAATACGGTAAGTACAAGACATGATGCCAATGCTATCATCCAATGCTTCTCTACCCAACACTTGATGCTATGACGATAGAGGTAAATCATACCACCGGCAACAAAGAAAGGCGCACTATAGATGATGTTGACCTTATCTATTGGTTTCACCACAAAGTCAGGAGTGCCGAAATACACAATCGCAATATAGCAAAACACCAACGACAGTAGCAATACTATCCATCCTCGTTTCTTATTATCCAGCAGGAAGGTAAAGAATGGGAAAAGCATATAGAACGTAAATACCGTACCCAAGAACCATCCCACACCTATCACCTCAATATTCGGATTAGGCAAGAGATTGAAACACATCGTCAAGTCTGCAAAGCTTTGACAAAACGTACTCCAGGATGGTTCCATCACAAAGCTAATCATCACCATCATGGCGAAGAATGGCCAGGTACGATGATACCGCTTAGCATAGAACTTCGCAGGAGTTATTGTTCCCGACTTTACACGTTCATAATATCCACAACACATACTGAATGCACTAATAATCATGAACAGCAATGTGAAATTTGTGAACCACGGAATCACATTACCAGTCAAGATGTTATCACTCGGCTTAATCATAAGATTAGCCTGAACGTGCATAAGCACGATACCTACTGCTGCGTAAGCACGCAATCCATCCAGCGAAGAGTAATTTTCTCTGACTTTCGCAGATATGGGGGGGTAACTAATTTATCGTTCATTTTCTTTTTTACCAATTATTGAAAGTTTATTTATTGTTGTTTCCATCACATCAAACACATCTGTGAGTAACCCTGGCAGAAGTAAATTTAATCTATTTGATTGGCTGTAAAAGTTTTTTCTATTTTTTGATGTAACAAATAAACCATTCTCCATGTCAGGAAACAAGATTGCCGCCTCAGAATGTCCATTCGGTCCATCATAACAGTCATAAACCATTTGCAAAAAATCAAAAGAACCATCATGCACGAGTCTATCTCTAATACTTGATATAGTTTTAACACACAATGGGTTTTCAAATAAAGTACCAGCAATATCAGAATTGTTTTTTTCTATACTTCCCTTCAGAACATTCCGTGAAACCATTTTGGGATATTTGGTGAAATCCAATTTTGCATAATCATGCAATTCTACATAAATCTTAGATAGTATATCAAATGAAGAAGCAAGGTAAAGGAATATACTGTTAACACATGCAAAACATATCGTATCCTGAGGACTAACAGTAACAGTTACATGTTTAAAGTCTTCCATTTTGCAGGGAGACTCACTAGGGAAATGGTTGTAAAACACCCTCAACATAGATGCAATCATCTTAAAGCGATCACATAGAGCACAGACCAGCATATTGCAATCATAATAATACAACCATCTATGCACTATCTCGTCACCTTCATAATAATTTCTCACGTATGTTTCAAACTCCTCCTTTGTCCATCCACACTCTGCTGTATTTCCAGCATCTCTAACCCAACAGGGCCCCCCTCTATAATCTCTGTCAAACTGGTTACAATCTCGAAATATTATATCTTCAAAAACATAAGACAGACCATAACCTTTATCTATAAGAGAATCGAGTTTATCATATATAGGTCGAAGAGTTTTATTATTAGAATCAAAATCCATAGAGTAATATTTTATTTTACTCTCACCCATTCATCCTTTTCAAAGTCATATTTTTTAATGACCTTTGCAGGAATGCCTGCTGCCACTGAGTAATCTGGAATATCTTTAGTAACGACGGAATTAGCACCAATCACACAATGCTTTCCAATACGCACATTTCCAACAACAACAACATTGGTTCCAAGCCAAGAGCCCTCACCTATGATAACTTTACCATTTTCTGCATAGGTGATACCTTGTTTGTATATAGGCATTTTGATATTTCTATACTCATGATTATGGTCTGAAATGAACACGTGAGGACCGGTAAGTACTCCATCTTCGAAAATCACCTCATTTATGGCAGCAATAGAAGACTGTTTACCAATTTCTACATTATCTCCAAAAATAATTTTACTATTTGGAGAATACACACCTATTCCTGTAAAAGGTCTTATAATAACATTTTTACCAAGTATTACCCCCCAGAATTAGTTATTCTGACATTTATACCAATATAACATCCTTGGCTATAGGAGATGTGATTCAGTAAGCACTTTATAAAACCTACTAAATGTTGCAATCTCTTCTTCATCGATTCATTATATTTTTTAAAATATTAAACAGTTTGGCATTACTCGACAAACAATATTTTAGTTTTGCCAATTCGCAGAAAATAAAATAATACTGATTTCTGAGTAAGTACAAGAAAACCTTGTCTGTTCTATTACGACCCAGAAGTTTATTCACCACCATTTTTGCAGAAATATTTTTGCGAAAGAATTCTTTAATCGTTTTATAGGCAACAAATATATTTCTTGCTTCAGAAACTAGAAACAAAGCTTTATACATAATAGAATGTCTCCAGAAATAATACACAAACACATTACTATTATTCAACAAATAATTGGCACGACTTTCACCTATACGATTCATAAAATCAATTTGATGATTATAAGTTCGTTCGATGTACTTAGGGAGTGTCATTCTATGAATTGCAGAATTATCTCTAATTCTGTAATTATAGTAAGGAACATTATGTATCACACCAGAATTAACATAAGAGAAAAAATCTAAGTTAAAAGCCATGTCCTCCATATTCTTGATATTTACATCATATTTAATATGGTTATTGATGATTATTTCTCTTTTATACAACTTAGATCCTATGCTATTTACATAGTAATCCAACTTATCAAATTTTTTAATGAATTCATCACTATTATGAAATACATATAAAGGCATTTCTCGATTCAAAACTTGATCGAAGCTATTTTCCGATAGATTACAATATCCGCAATTTATCAAATCCGGCCAATCATTTTTTTCAGCCAAGATCAAAACATTTTGAATAAAGTTCGGATGTAACAGATCATCCCCATCTAAGAAGGATATATACTTACCCTTTGCATGCGCTATTCCATTATTTCTTGCTACAGACACCCCTGCATTAGGTTGATCATACACCTTGATCATTCCATAATCTTCTGCATATTTTTTTAAGACTTCAAGTGTATTGTCCTTAGATCCATCATTTACACATATTACCTCAAAGTTCTGAGAAGTCTGGTTAATAAGAGATTGTAAAGTCTCACCAATATATTGATCTATATTGTAGCATGGAATAATTATACTAACCATCAGTTGTTCATCATCAGTCATTATCATTACACTTTCTTTATCATAGATTTAATACCTTCAACAAATTTCTCCTCAGAACATTCTGTTTCCAAGAAGTTAAATAATTTTTCAGAAGCCATAGCATTAGGCTTAACTTTTCCAAGTTTCTCATTTATTGCCTTCTTCCAAACATCAACATCATTTGGCAACAAACAACCTCTACCATCAGAAAGATACTCTCGTGTTGTCATTGTATCTGTTGTTATAATATACTTCATATTGGCTGCTGCCTGAAATAAAACTATCAAACCTGCTGGAGCTTCGGTATCCAAAGGCAAAGCAACCAGTTCACATGAACACATTTCTTTCAAAAAATAATCAATATGAAGATTACACTTAGCAACGACATTACCAGGTAATTCATTTTGAAATTCCTCATAAGTTACTTTAGGCATTACTATATGAAACTGAACATGAGGCATTGCCTTAGCCACTTCTATCAAAAATCTCCAATCACGCCCATTGCGACCACCGCAAAAAACGGTATTAGGGTGGACATCCATATAGCCATTGATTTTATAGTTTTCTTGAAAGACATCATGAAGTAAGAACAAGTCCTTATCTATACCAAGCCTATTTTTTAAGTGTTTACCATATTCTACAGAAGTTACGCTTGCCACAAAATGTTTGCTCTTTAAAGCCTTCTTATAAAGCCATGCCACGACTTTGTTTTTCGCTGATGCTTTATCTTTCAACAAGAGGTTGATACAAACGATTTTCCTTTGTCTAAAAGAAAGTTTAGCAAGCCAATAACAAAGTACGGCCTGAAAATCATACCAGCAGACAATCGTATCATTACGTTTACTCAACTTTAAGATAGTTAAGCAGCCAATTATCCACCCAATTATAAGTTTGTCCCATTTGGGAGAGTATATCTCTTTTATCTCAAAACTAAAACTATTTGTTATAAAAGAAACTTTCTCTTTATCATTGGGATTATCAAACAACAAAAATATCATTTCTTTTTAAGTAATTTAAAAACTTTCACTAAGGAAAGTAAGGTGATAAAATGATTGTGATAAAAGACATAAAAATGAATCCGTTGGAATAGAGACATTTTTTTCAAAGGATACCGCTGTTCAATCAGTTTGGTATATGGATGATTTCTAACATAGTTAAACCATTCCCTTTTCTTTTTAAGCGGCAAATTTGAAAGTAATACCAACTTTGCTTGAGCTCTCATCGCCGAAAGATAATATCCCATAGGATAAACAGTTGATATTTCATCTGAAAATCCATCCACCTTGTATAATTTTGTAAAATAGTTGCAAAACTCATACACTTTATCCATTTTTCCTACATCTACGATTGTAGTTATAGAGTTAGGATTAAAACGATAATGGTAATAAGTGTGGGGTATGTTACCTATTCGCTTTACATATTGATAACATTGATGAGTAAATACAAAATCTTCGCTCAATATTTTTCTTTCACTACCAAACATCAATTGATTATCCTTCAGAAACTTATTCTTAAACAGAACAACACAAACACTACCCCCAGAAAACAAATTTTCTTGTTCTTTGAAAAGTGGTTCTGAAAATATGCAAAGAGAAAGTTGCTTGATTAGGGGCGCACTATCTATAATTTGCACATTATCATCATCAATATGTTCTTGCAAACATCCTTCCACCTCAAAACGATCCAAACCATAACGGAGCATGTCTAAATCATTTTGCTTGGCTATATTATACAGATGTTCATAAGCTGTTAAATCCACATAATCATCAGAATCCAAAAACGTTACATACTCGCCTGTTGCGATTTCCTTTCCAGAATTGCGTGCGAGTCCTAACCCTCCATTTTTCTTATGAATAACTTTAATTCTTGAATCAGCCTTAGCATAATCATCACACATTTGTGGACAATTGTCAGGAGACTCATCATCTACAAGAATAATCTCAATATCTTTTAATGTTTGATTAAGTACGGAATTAACACATACTGAAAGATATTTTTCTACATTAAAGACAGGTATTATAACAGATACTTTAATCTTATTTTCCATCATAACAAAACATTATTTATATACGGGTTAATAACCGTAAGATAGTCATTTTATGTGATAAACTTAAGCAACTTTTTGCCACCATCAAATAAGTTTTATTCAACTCGCCAATGAGATGAGCTAATTTAGAACATCTTGTATTATATGGATTCACTTTAATTAATCGCATATAATTCACGGCAAGCATATAAGCTAACTGTTTTTTATACAAAAATAATTTTTCTTTATTTCGATAAAAATCATATATAATCAAAGCAGAATCTACACAGTTCTCAAAACTAGATTCTTTCATGTTATTCATATACGAATCGAGATTTGATACATTATAATAATACAAAAACTCTTTATCAAGTAGAATTTTCTTTTGAGCTACCAAAATTAATCTGGCGGTCAAAAGATAATCTTCAGATACATTTATACCAACTACAGGCCATATATCATTATTAACATATAAATCTTTCTTTACTACACATTTCCATATAGAAGGCGGAATTCTATTCATCAATAAGTTTTTCACACTTAACGGTTTTGACAAAAACTTCGTCAAAGTTTGACCATCATTCAAAAAATAATTGAACGAAATAAAATCATAGTTATCCAACATATATGGCAACAAAACCTCAATAGCTCTTTTATCTACATAATCATCACTATCAACACACCATACATACTCTCCTGTTGCATTTTGCAAACCAGTCAATCTTGCACCAGCAAGTCCCTTATTTGTCTCATGATTGATAATTTTTATACGAGATCGTACATTAGGATATTCTGCAACAACATTCTTTAAAACGTCTATAGCCGCATCTTTTGTACAATCATTCACAAAGATATATTCTATATTTTGAATGTCTTGTTCAAAAAGAGAACGAGCACATTGCTCGATATATTTTTCCGTTCCATAGATTGGAACACAAATAGAGAGTTTAATCATTTTTCCTAATTTTAATATTATACTTTTTCAATATAACTAAAAACATAATATACGGGATAATGTATGACAATGTCATTGTCGGTACAACTGCCACTGTTCGTGCCACCAAATACGCTAATGGAAAAAATAGAAAAAGCCAAAAAACCTTTGCTGAACGATAAATAGAATAAATAAAGAAATATGCTGTACATACAATTCCCATTATACCTTGATCCATTATTATTCTGAACCAAATCGATTCTGCTCCCGCCATATCAGAATCAACACCGACCACATTGTTGTCAGCGAAAGAAAAGCCATTACCCCAAAAAATGTTATTTGCTCTCATTAAATAATAAATACTAAGTTCAAATTGGTTATTTCTCATTTCACTATTACTTCCATTTACAGAATCAGAATTTGTTATAGAAGATAATATTTCAGAAAAATATTCTGGCATAGAGAAGTACACAACACAAAACAATAATGGAATAAATAATAAATATTTTTTCTTTGCAAAGAAAATAGGCAAAAGTGCAACCATTGTCGCCAAGATTGAACTTCTTGAACCTGTAAGAAATACACAAATACCTAACAGACCTATTATCCATGCAATCTTTGAGCGCAAATGTTTATCTAAATTTTCAAGACATAGAAGGCATACGCAAAATCCAATATTAATCATACAAAAGCCTCCGAGTGTTTCATGATACGAAAAAAATGCCTGACACCTTCTTAAGCCAAAACGAACGTCATCAATGAACTCTCCAGAGAAACAATCTTCTGCTATACATAAATGCACGTAAGGATTATCTTTTAATATAGCTTCTATAAAAGTATATGCTACAACAAGTAAACTTGCTTTAACTAATATGTGTATAAAATCATTAAGTCTGTTTCCTTTAGAAAAAACTGTCCAACAACATACTGGAACTACAGTAAACTCAATCAAAAAACGGAATAAAGCATAAAAATGTTTTTCTTGGGCAACAAAACCAGAAACAAGATACATTAATATCGTTATAATAATAACGTATGCAAAAGGACTTCCTAAAAAGTTGTTATTTATAATTTGATCCTTAAAAAGAAAAAAATACGCAACACTTAAACAAAATAACACAGAACCTATACTATATATACCAATAGAAAAAAGGGCTGGAGCTAAAATCGCCGTAAAAAACAACCCCTGCTCTTTATTATATATGGAATAGATTAAAAGTATTATGAATATGAATAACGCAATCATTTTTAATATTTTTAAATACCAAACCAATCATCAGGAAAAATATTGGGTGCAATGAATTTTGAGGCAAACCACTTTTTGGGATAAACAACGATTCGAGTTTTTTCATTTAAATATGCTCCCCAATAACTGAAAGTACTGTTAGCAATAACATTAGCCTTCGCCTGTGACATCAAATACATATCATAAATTGAATCTTTGCCTATATTCCAATCTACAAATACTGCATTTTTTAACTTTAAATTATTTTTAACCCAAGCAATATCATCTGAAAAGACATAGAACTTAGGGCTTTCCAAATACTGGCAAATTATATCGACAGCCTGCTTATAATAATCGATGGTACATATACCTCCATATATTTTATCGTATGGAGGTCTAATATAATCGCCACGTCTTACATGAATCGCCACACTTTGACAATTATTCATATCTCGGACCAACAATTCATTTTTGGGACTTAATGTGAGTTTCTTAAATTTAATAAAACCTTTCTGATAATATTTTTTGTCTTGCCAATAACCAGAAACGAACAATCCATCTTTTTGGGGATATTCCTCTTCTGGTACTATAAAATCACAAATGCCCTTTAGTTTTAACAAATATACAATCTTAAACATCAATTTAACAATTAATGAAGGACTATGCATCTGTGTTTCAAACCACTTCGATAATTCAAAGCCATTATGAGAATTACCACTTGCAAACAAAAAACTCAATGTAGGTATTTTTTTTTGCATATACTTATAATAAGCATATTGAAAAATTTGGTTACCTAAACCACCTTGAAAAACGACATATTTCATTGTTTTAATAAATATGATATTAATGGGTTATAAAACTTCTTCGTTACAAAAGAACTAAATACTGATAAGACGAACACACTTAATAATGAAACTATATAAGAAAAAAGAACCGCTATATCATAGCTAACATATTTAGATAAACCGGTTACTATAATACTGGATAGAGAAACTAATAATATAAGATGATATGCATATATTTCATAACTCGCCCCCCAAGTTTTCTAAAAATGTAATACTTGCTCATCCATTTAAAAATGCCATATTCATGTCTATATAAGATATACAATACAACTATCACACCTATCAGTTTTAAAGGATTCCCAATTCTAAAGTGTACGTAATGAGGTAAAACAAACGAAATTAAGCCAACAAATATCAGAATTGGCATATACCATTTGTTTTTTATTGTAATACAATCACCATACATTACAATTCCACCTCCAATAAGGAAACACAGCACATAAACTGTATTTATGTATAAAGAACTCATTTGAAATCCCAAAAGAAGTATAGATAATAACAAATACATCCCGCATAATTGAAAAGACAACATCATAGGAAACCACTTAAATAAGACTAAAATTAAAATTGGTGTGTACAATTCGAATGAAATCGTCCAAAAATTGGCATCATAATAACTAAAGCCACAAAACAATGTGTAAAAAATATCCTTTAAAGCCAACACCAAGGAGCTATCAAAAGTATAAAGTGAAAGAGTCCAATTAGACATCGGTTGTATCTGAGCTAAATCAGCAAGATAAAGCCAGCCACATTCACAGAATATGAATCCCAACAGGATAGCTATGAAAACAACTGGAAATAAACGTAATAGTCTTTTTAAAGCAAATTTAGACACACTTTGTTCTTTACGCTTAAAAGACATTGTTATAACCAGCCCACTCAACGTAAAAAAATAAAAGAGTCCTAACTGGCTATCAGAGAAAAACTCCAATAGTGTATTCGGCATGAATGATAAATTATCAAAGAGATTCAAAAAATGCCGATTGAATATCATTATGCACATTAATCCTCTGATTATATCAAATTGATAAGTTGGTCTATTTTCCATTTTTTTAATACATTTTTTATTTTGCTTAATGATATGTAATAAAGATCAACGAATAAATAAGGATATTTTCTGAATCTTCTTACAATACTATATGAACATTTTTCATCTATAACGGCATTTACTTTTCTCCAGACGTCATGCCTTTCATTGCAAGAAAGTTGAAGCCAATAGCAGCTATATAAAGCTTCTATCAAGATAGATTCAAACCATTTCAAAACAAGATAATTCCTATCATTTGACACTTGGAATCTGTGCTGTAAATTAGCATATTCCATAGACAACATACTTTCCGTTTTCAAAAGAACAAACGGATTAGTCAGTCGATTTGCCAAAGACTGACGCATCTTTTTTTGAGGGCGAAAATAATTATATCCCATATAAGAGGTTGTGGCAACATTTGATACACAATTCATATATTGCCAAAAGAAGAGAGTATCTTCGCTTTTAGAAATAGATTCATCAAAGCGTAGATTATTGCTCTCTATAATATCTCTGTTATATAATTTTCCCCATGGTGGACCATACAAAAGTACATGCCCCAAATCATCAGGATCAACATCTTCTATAGATAGATTTTTAAAAACAAAATAATCGTCTCCATTATCATATTTAGCACCACAGCAAACTATCATATCATTGCATACAACTTTTTCTACCAAAGATTGCAATGTATCGGGATTAATGGTATCGTCACTATCCACAAACATTATCCAGTCTCCAGAAGCTCTTGCAAGTCCAAAATTTCTCGTAGAACTTACGCCATTATTTTGTTTTGAAAAGACTTTGATACGTTTATCTACTTTTTCATATCTTTTACAGATATGCAAAGAGTTATCAGTACTTCCATCATCAACTAAAATAAGTTCAAAAAAAGAATAAGTTTGCAACAATATACTTTTTATACAATCTTCGATGAATCTTTCTGTATTATATACAGGTATTATTATAGAAATCATTTTTATAGACATTATTTATAGTTAACACAACAACACTCAATTTATGGCATAGCCCTTTTATAGACATTTTTGCAAGTGTCTATATGTTGAGTTATTAAAAGCTATAATTTATTTATTAACTTTTGGCATTTAGCCAATCCTATTATATCTGGCTGTAGAAAAACTACAACCATTAAATCTTTAAGAAAAAGACATACATAGGTATTACCATGCTGTCTTTCCTTCCATCTTCACAGTACTGATGATGCTATTTTCATTTCAACCATTTCGTAACAGCCTAAGTTGAGCATTGCATTGAACGAGGTTATCAAAGGACGAATCGCTCGTTTTGCAAAATTATCATCAATGGGAAGATTGCTATCCTTTTATAAAAGCAAAGATGTTGTTCCAAAATTTATCTAGACAATTCATGGTTTCTCGTAAATAAGGAGTTGTCTCTGATAAATCTTTGCCGAGCGCTATTTAAAAATATAATCTAAAAGAGCGCTATAATCTCGAAAAAACTTCTCAATTACACATATTTTATATAGATATAAAAATCAGCAGCAAAGATAATTCTTTCTAAATTAAGCCTTAATTTTAGAACATACTACCTACCTATTTTTTTGATTTACATAGTCTTTGTTTTACATTTAACAAAATAAAATCTCTTTCATTAGAGGTACAACCTAAAGTAAAAATTGCAAAAAACGAACATAACACACACACACTACAAATTATCAAAAATGATAAAAAACTCTCGTTGTAAAATTTATAATATAATCCTAATGGTATTATTGGAGAAGCCAAAACAACTAACAGAATAGGAAGAACAACTTCTTTAAAGTATCTCCCCGATTTCATATTAATCATTGGCAAAACGATTTTAAGCCGTACATATTGAGTACATATTTCAACTATAATATGAACAACAAAAACGACTTCAGGATGTATATTAAAATATTTCAACAAAAAATATGCTATAGGAACAATCATTAAAAGCATTGTACCTTCAATTAATTGAAATCTTTTTAATTTTCCTGTAGCATGAACAGAAACAATGATAGGATTAGACAATGTATATAGTAATCCAATAATTAATATTAAACGGAGAAAATGTACCGCATGGTTAGGCACGATTCCCAACCATATCTTTAAAACGAAATTAGCTTCAAACATCAATGGCATTGCTATTATGAATAAAATATAGAAAGAAAACTTGGAACTTTTGATTAATAGCTTATGCATTGAATCTATATTTCCTTGTGCATAACTCTTTGTTAGTTGTGGATTCAGAGCCATTTGAAAATTACTACAAAATTGTTGGCAAGTATTTTGCACTTGAACAGCAATTCCTCGAGCTGCATTTACAGCAGGACCAAAAAACATATTTAATACGATGTTTAATCCTTGTGTATATCCCATCATGGCTAAATTTCCATTCATAGTCCATCCTGCAAATGAAAAGATCTCTTTAAAAAGAATCTTATTATACCTACATTTTGTGTGTGTTTCTAGAAAATTTTTATAGCAATATACGAAATAAACTATCTGATCAAAAATTTGTATAACAAAAAACAACACAGAATAAACAATGAGTTTATCAAATGGAATAACAACTAACAAATACACTATAAAAAGCTTTAAAATTGCATCAACAATTGATATGTATGCAAATGCTGACATTTTTTCATGAGCGATAATTGTTGCATTATAAGGAACTGTAATTACAGCAATCATAGATGATAATATTGATAATTGATACACCCAAAACGCAGCAAATTCACGATTTTCTGGTATTTGTAGTTTATTATTCATAAACCAAAGACCTATAGTTTCGCCTATTATTAAAATTATCACAGCTAAGATATAATGAATACTTTTAATATTGCCAAAAGTTTCCTTCATGACATTCATATCACCTTTACCTAAATCAAAAGTGATGTATCGTGAAGAAGCAGCTCCGAGAGAGTAGGTTAGAAAACCTAACATGGCAATAATACCTCCAACAACATTATTAATTCCATAATCTACTATACCTAACGTATTTAAAATTACTCTACTTGTGTATAATGACACAGCCATCATGAAGAGCATTCTGAAATATAGGAATAGCGTATTTTTCGCTATTCGTTTATTATTATCTGATGTTTGATTTGACATTAAATATATGTTTTACGTTTTAATTGTTTTATATGTATTGCGTTAAGCTGCACAAAGCAACTAATTTTAAAATGTGTTTACGATTGACTGAAATGTATTCCAAAGTCCTCCACTCCCAACGCATTCAATATGACACGGCTCGTATACAACGACACCACCATAATAAAGAGCCTACGGAAGTAAAGAAGCAAAGTATTCTTGGCTATCCGCTTGTTGTTATATGATGTTTGGGGTTGAGATTTTCAACTATCCTTCATAATCTGTTTTGAACACATTTTTATATAAATCCAAGGTCGCTTTCACACCAACTATTGATCTCGTTTGATTTCCATTTCGAACATATATTGTATCATTAAACAATACAGGCTTGTCATGTGAAGAAAGTTCAAATATAATAATGTCATATTCTCCGTATTTAGCCATACGGAAATGTGTCATTATCTCAGTCTTAACAGCTTCTTCTACTGGAGATTTTCGTATTGCAGATAAAATTTCATTTTGAAGTTTATCTCCTGAACCTTTATAGTATTTTTCTATTTCATCTTGAATACCAGTAATATAGAAGTCTGTCCCTTCAAATTTCATCCCTTTTGTTGTGCCATACAGTTTTTGAAACTTTTTTAAAGTCTCTTCTCCTTCGGTTATGCCAACTATAACATATCCTTTTGTTTCTGGTGCTTTATTTACTTCGGCTGTTAGAATCTCAACAATTTTAGCAACTAACTTTTTATTAAACTCACCTGTTTCTAAATCATGAAAACCT
>ERZ507040.504-NODE-504-length-16487-cov-4.48016_pt1 | contig 16487 bp, 16 predicted proteins | sample MGYA00512871_ERZ507040 | MGnify/ENA metagenome assembly ERZ507040
TTCCTTTTAATACCAGCCATTTGCTAGCCAAAAGTTTTTAGCAGCTGACCATGAACCATATCGACTTGTTACATATTCATTCGCCACTTTCTCTTGATTTTCAGGCGAGAGATCTCCATTCAAGTATGTAATGGTTAATTGATATCGACCATAATATTGACCGTTTTGAGCAGTGTAACTACCACTTGATTCCTTTTGAGCGATAAATTCTTTAGCTTCTGCATCTTCCGCACTTAAACCTGAAGAAGCATTTGCTGTGTTTGTATTCGTATTGTTAACCTCAGGCGTTGTTGTAGTTGGTGCAGTTTCTGTCTTGTTTTCCTTCTGTCCTCCTACTTCTAGGACTTGTCCAACATGGATAAGATTTACATCAGAAATTTTATTCAGTTCAGCTAGCTTTTCAACACTTGTATTATTAGCTGACGCAATAGCAGAAAGTGTATCTCCTGACTTCACGGTATAACTATCAGCGTTTGCTATTACTGGTAGGAATAAAGCTAAAGCTGCTAAGCTTACCACACCTGTCTTTACTGTATTTTTTTTATTTTTTAAAAATGTCTTTACTTGCATTTTCTTCTCCTTTTCTTGTAACTAGCAAAACGAAATACATGAAGTTCATGATTTTTTCTTGGTCTCATATCTATCATTTTGCTATACTCCTATCATACAGATTCTATGTTACCTCTATTTTTAAAGTATATGATAAATGTTACAAAATTGTTTAAATTAGAAAAAGAAAGCTTATAAAAGGCTTAAAATAAGAAATTTTATTTTGTTTTTCAAATGATTATCCTAATTTATATGATTTGTTATTTTATAATTTTTTATTTAAAAATGAAGCAGATACCCCTCAACTTTGTTATAATGAAGATAGAACTTTACACGAGGAGAAATCATGACATCATTAAGATTTCAATCTGTTTTTGATATTATTGGCCCTGTAATGATTGGACCATCTAGTAGCCATACAGCAGGAGCCGTTCGTATTGGAAAAATAGTCTATTCTATATTTAACGATGAACCTACTGAAGTGGAATTTCAGCTTTTTAATTCTTTTGCTAAAACATATCGAGGACACGGAACTGATTTAGCTCTTGTAGCAGGAATCTTAGGAATGGATACGGATGATCCAGAGATTCCCAATAGTCTAGAAATAGCCCATAAACGAGGCATCAAAGTTGTCTGGTCTATTCAAAAAGATAGTAATGCTCCACATCCCAATACAACGAAAATTACAATAAAAAACGATCATAAAACAATTAGTGTTACTGGGGTATCTATTGGAGGGGGCAATATTCAAGTAACAGAGCTGAATGGTTTTTCAGTTTCCCTCAGCATGAACACACCTACTATTATTATTGTTCATCAAGATGTCCCTGGTATGATTGCTCACGTTACCGAGGCCCTCTCACGCTACAATATCAACATTGCTCAAATGAATGTCACACGTGAAAAAGCTGGCGAGAAAGCAATAATGATTATTGAAGTGGATAGCCGTAGCTGTGAAGAAGCTGTCGAAGAAATTCGAAACATTCCTCATCTACATAATGTAAATTTCTTTAAGTAGGAGAAAATATGTTTTATTCTATAAAAGAATTAGTAGAGCAAGCTGACTTGGATTACCAAGGAAATGTTGCAGAACTAATGATTGCTACTGAGTATGAATTGACTGGTCGCGAAAGAGATGAAGTCTTGAGACTGATGGGTCGCAATCTAGAAGTCATGAAAGCCTCTGTCCTTCTTGGACTTGATGAAAGCAAGTCTCGCAGCGGATTGACTGGCGGAGATGCAGCAAAACTTGACCACTATATCCAATCTGGAAAAACATTGTCAGATCACACTGTACTGACTGCAGCAAAAAATGCTATTGCTGTCAATGAACATAATGCTAAAATGGGTTTGGTTTGTGCCACACCAACAGCTGGTAGTGCTGGCTGTCTACCTGCTGTCCTTACATCTGCTATTGAAAAATTAGGACTCTCAGAAGAAGAACAGCTGAACTTTCTGTTAGCTGCAGGTGCTTTCGGCCTAGTCATTGCCAATAACGCCTCAATTTCAGGTGCTGAAGGAGGCTGTCAAGCAGAAGTTGGCTCTGCTTCTGCCATGAGCGCAGCTGCTTTAGTTCTGGCTGCTGGAGGTTCACCTTTTCAGGCTAGCCAAGCTATTTGTTTTGTTATTAAAAATATGCTGGGCCTGATTTGTGATCCAGTAGCTGGCCTAGTAGAAGTGCCATGTGTCAAGCGAAATGCAATGGGAGCCAGTTATGCTTTTATTGCAGCAGATATGGCTCTTGCGGGAATCGAATCTAAAATTCCTGTTGATGAAGTCATTGACGCCATGTATCAAGTCGGGTCAAGTCTGCCTACTGCATTCCGAGAAACGGCTGAAGGTGGATTAGCTACAACACCTACAGGTCGCAGACTTTCAAAAGAGATATTTGGAGAATAACACAGATTGACAAATGTGTAAACCTATTGATTTTTATAACATAAAAAAAACGGCTTTGAGCCGTTTTTAATTTTATATTAATAATTCCAAGCTGATAAACCTTGAGCATTATAGGCATTGTATGCAGATTGGATTTGATCTTCAACAGTTGCTGTAGAACCCCATCCTGGCATAGTTTGGAATAATCCACTAGCACCTGAAGCATTATAGGCGTTTACTTGACCATTTGATTCACGAGCAATAATTGCTTCCCAAGTTGAAGCAGAAACTCCTGTCAACTCAGCCATGCGAGCTGCTGCATAAGTACCTGTCTCACCTGCTGTATTACCGTTGGCAAGAACAGGTGTAGAATTATAGGTAGAATAGTTAGCTGATGGTGCAGGAACTGTAATAGTTGCCACTGGTGCAGGTGCTGCTTGATTAGTTTGTGTAGCTGGTCCTGGTGCTGCAGCAACAGCTGGAGCTTTTTTATTAGCTTTTGTATCACCAAGTTCTAGCACTTGATTCTCAAAAATTAAATCTGGATTTTCAAGCTTGTTTAATTTAATTAAGCTTTCAACAGTTGTAGATTTTTCTTTTGCAATTTTTGACAAGGTGTCGCCAGCTTTTACTGTATATGTGTCTGCCTTAGCTACAACTCCTGTCAAAAATAGGGTAGCTGCTGTAGCAACAAATGCGAAGGCACCTTTCATTGGTTGTAATTTCATTATAATTCTGGTTCTCCTTTTCACTGATAGTTCCATCATACACTTTAAATATTACAGGTTATTTAAAATAGGATTACAAAAATTACAAATGTATTTTATTTAAACACCAACATTGCCTTATCCATCGTATTTCTACATATTAATTTTAAATAATATGTGAAATTAACACAAAACCCAGACTTGACATTAATTTTTTAGCAAATATAATATAGCTCCTAAAATTAATAAGACAAGAATCGCATAGGAATCTTTATTTTGCCACTTTAACTGTCTATAGCGACTTCTCTGATCTCCTCCTTGATAACCACGCGCCTCCATTGCAATAGCTAAAGCATCCGCTCTTTTAAAGCTAGAAGCAAATAAAGGAATCAAAATCGGTATAATGGATTTCACTTTTTGTACAATGTTTCCCTCACCAAAATCCACTCCTCGAGCTCGCTGAGCGTTCATAATTCGAACAGTATCATCCATTAAGGTTGGTACAAATCGTAAACTCATTGATAACATCAAGCCTACCTCATGCACTGGGAATTTAAAAACAGTCAGAGGTTTTAGGAGAGCTTCTACCGCATCCGCTAAACTTAAAGGCATTGTAGTCAAACTGAGCAATGTTGAGAAAAAAATGATCAAAACGAATCGACTAAAAATAATGCCTGCTTGTGCTAAGCCTATATCTGTAATGCGAATAAAGGAAAATTGGACAAGAATATTTCCCGTTGTAGTAAATAAGAGCTGAAAAACAGTCGTAAAGGCAACCAAGAAAAGCATAGATCGGAGACCTTTTACAAAAAATCCAATAGGGACTCTAGAAAGAAAAACTAAAAAAAATGTAAAAACAAAAAGCAAAAGGTTTGTTGCTAAATTATTTGCCCAAAAAATAATTAAAACAAACAAGAACATAGATAATAGTTTACTTCTAGGATCCAAACGGTGGATCAGAGAATTACCCGGAATATACCGCCCTAAAATCATCTTATCCATGCAGTATCTCCTTAAATTCAGTAATTGTAATCGGTAAATTAGGCAAGTTTAAACCTTTTTCTACCAGACCTTGAGCAAATTTTGTAATCTTAGGGACTCCCAGTTGGATTTTTTCCATAAATTCCACATCCTGAAAGATATCCTTTGGAGAACCACTTTTCACTAAATGTCCCTTCTCCAGAACATACGTAGTATCAGCAAAATTTGCCACGTCATCCATCAAATGAGTTACCAGCACAATAGTCATACCATCCTCATGTAAACCTTGGAAGATTTCCATTAGTTCCTTACGACCTGCTGGATCTAACCCAGCTGTCGGCTCATCAAGGACTAAAACTTCAGGTTCCATTGCTAGGATTCCAGCAATAGCTACTCGTCTCATTTGTCCTCCTGAAAGCTCAAAAGGACTACGTGAGAACAAGTCCTCAGAAATTCCCACCAAAAGAAGTTTTTCACGCGCCAAACGTTCCGCTTCTTCTTTAGAAACTCCAAAATTTTGTGGACCAAAAGCCACATCATCTAAGACTGTCTCTGCAAAAACCTGGCTTTCTGCAAATTGAAACACCAAACCGACTTTTTTTCTTACTTGCTTTATATCTTTATTAACAGAAGTAGCTGTAATTTCTATATCATTAACAGTGACACTTCCTACAGAAGGTGTCAACAAGCCATTTAAAAGTTGCAAAATAGTAGATTTTCCACTACCAGTATGACCGATTAAAGCAGTATAAGAGCCATCTTTAATTTCCAAATTCACATCAAAAAGGGCAGGCCCTTCAAATGGTGTGCCTGCTTGATAAGTATAACTAACATTCTTTAAAGTAATTCCCATAAAGATTCCTGCAATTCTTTTTCTGTTAGATAATCAGCTGGCAAATCAAAATCTTCATTCAAGGTTGCCTTGACTTGATTTGAAAAAGGTTCATCAAGTCCTAATTCCTGTAAATCTGATCTTGAAAACAGCTCTCTAGCTGTACTGCTTGATTCTACTTTTCCTTTTTTCATGACCAAAACACGGTCACTAAGTGCAACTTCATCCAAGTCATGTGTAATCGAAATGACCGTCATCTGATTCTCATCTTTGATGCGTTTCACTGTTTGAATCAGGTCTAAACGTCCTTCTGGATCCAACATACTAGTCGCTTCATCCAAAATAATAATATCCGGACGAAGAGCCACTATTCCTGCAATAGCCACCCTCTGTTTTTGCCCTCCTGAAAGACGAGCTGGTTCACGATTTTTAAAGTCTTGCATCCCTACGATCTCAAGCGCTTCATTTACTCGATTTACCATAGTCTCATGGTCCATTCCCTGATTTTCCAAACCAAAAGCCACGTCGTCTTCCACAGTTGCTCCAACAAATTGATTGTCTGGATTTTGAAAAACCATTCCAATATGACGACGTTTTTCCCAAACATTTTCTGGAGTCAGCTGATCACCTAAGATAATAATTTCTCCACTTTCAGCTTCTAACAGGCCATCAATCAAACGAATCGTGGTCGATTTACCGCTCCCATTATGACCAACAATGGACAACCATTCACCATGTTTCACGTGAAACGTTACATCATTTAAAATGTATTCTTCAGTATCGTTGTCGTATTTATATTTGAGGTTGTGTACTTCGATAATATTTTTCATCATTTATTTAAAGGTATCTTTAAAGAGATAGGCACTCCCTTTGAAATAGTCATAACCAGAATATATTGTAAAGATTAAAGCGATATACAGACAAATTTGTCCCAAAAGTGTCCAATGGATCAGCAAGAAGATAATAGCAAACATCTGTGTGAATGTTTTAATCTTGCCGGGCATCGCTGCAGCTAAAACCGTTCCTCCCGTTTCTACCAACAAAAGACGCAATCCGGTCACAGCTAATTCTCGACAAATTATCACAGCTACCACCCAGGCAGGAGCCATTTTCATTTCAATCAGCATGATAAACGCTGACATAACTAAAAGTTTGTCTGCCATCGGATCAGCAAACTTCCCAAAATTGGTGACAACTTTCCATTTACGAGCTAAATATCCATCCAAATAATCAGTAATGCTGGCCGCCGCAAAGATAATCGCAGCAACTACATGAATAGTCTTAGATGAACCAAGGGTTAGTAATAGAATAAAAATTGGGATTAACGCCACTCTCAGGAGCGTCAATGCATTTGGAATATTTTCTTTTTTCATAAGCATTCTCAATTATTGATTGTTAAAGTAATCGTTCCCGATTGGGTATTGATTGCAGAAGTATTAATAATCTGATTGTTTACAGAGACCGTTACACCCTCTACAACACCTAAGGTGATAACTGTAGATGAACCAGGAGACACAGTAGTTGTTACACTTGGATTTTCTGAAGATAAAACAACCCCATTGTCCAAATCTGTTCCTGACACACTGACCCAACTAGTTGCAGATGTGACGGATAATTTGATGGTTACAGGATCTTTTGCCCCAGAATAAGTAGCTGTAAGATTCTGTCCACTACCAGAAACTGTCAAAGCATTACTACTAGATGATGTAGTTGAGGAAGAACTAGTCTGATTAGAGCTACTTGAAGCGGATTCTGAAGATCCTTCACTTTTAACCACACTATAACTTGAAGAGGCTGAATTCTCAGTTTCCGTCTCCATCTGGTTAACATACTGCCAGACATAATAAGTTACAAAGGCAATGATTGCCAACGAAATGACAGAAAAATAGAAAAGTGGCAAATAAGATGTTTTTTGTCTATTGCTTCTTCTTCTCCCCATATTTTCTTCATCAACATCTACTTCATCATAAGTAACCATACTACCTGATTCGTAGGCGTCTAAAATGATTTTTTCATCTAAGTCTACTGCCCAAGCATACTTACGGAGAAAAGATTTGGCATAAAAACTACTAGGTAGTTTATCAAAATCATCTGCTTCTAAAGCCTCTAATAAATCTAACTGAATATCTGTTTTTTGTTGTAAATCTTCTAGGCTTAGTCCCTGATTAATTCGAGCTAACCTTAATACCTCACCTATCGTTTTTTTTCTCATACGTTCAAATTCCTCTAAAAAATACTAGAAAAAGCTGTGCCCAAGCCAGATGTCACAAGCTTTAAAGTTTATCATATTTATAAAATCTAGATTTCATAGCCAATAACATGAATCAGCCTTACAAAGATAATACTAGGGACTAGATCTTTGTTTCATTTTTTATGTTTTATATCCTCTTTTCTGAAAACATCTTCTATCATTTTTTTACAGACTATTGTACCAAATTTTTCTCTTCTTTTGTTAGGATTATTTTGGAAAAATTGTAAAATCTATCATGTCACAGTGATCAATAAACTCATGACCAACTTCTAAAATATCTTCTAAGTGAATATCCTGTAAAATTTTTGGCAAGTCAAAAAGATTTTCTCCATCTATAAGGGTTTCATACTGCGTTGCCATATATTCTAACGAATTTAGACCATGCATCAAATCACCATACATTTCACTTTTAACAATATCTAAATGCTCTTCTGTTACATCCATATCTTGAGCGAATTCTTTAATTGCTGTACGGATTTGATGAGATAGGGCTACTGGCTCCTGGGTATCCATCGTCAGCATAACAAAGTGGAAGCGTTCTTCTACTTCAACTTCCAGAGTCAAAGAAGCATCAATTTTCCCATTTTCATACATTTTTTGATAACGTTTAGAAGTCCAGCCAAACATCATATCAAATAATAATTTCAAAATAAGTTTATAGCGAAATAATTTTCTCTTTGAAATTTTGTCATTTCCTCGCATAGCAACAGCTAATTTAGGTCGGCTGACTTCCATCCTCATACTAGCAGTTGGAACTACAGGAGATAATTTTAATGAACGCCTTTTGATGGATGATTTTTCATCCTCTATTTCATACGAATTTTGTTGTTCACTAATAGTAGCTACCGTTTTATCCAGATCAAAATTTCCAACTAAAAATAAACTCATATTAGACGGATGGTAAAAAGTTTCAAAGTTTTCATCCAAATCTTCCACTGTGATTTCAGCAATCGACTCGCGATTCCCAGCTATATCTTGTGCCAGAGCTGTCCCTGGGTATAGATTTGCTAAAGCGCTAAAAAACAAACGATAATCTGGATTATCCTGGTACATTTCTATTTCTTGCTGGATAATTCCTTGTTCTCTCTGGACAGATTCTTCTGTAAAATAAGCTTCCCCAATCAAGTCCTGTAGCAATTCCAAACATTCTTCTACATTCTCAGTTGTTGAAAAAAGATAACTTGTCTTTGTAAAACTAGTAAAGGCGTTACTTTCTGCTCCTAAGTCTACAAATTCCTGTAATAAGTCATTTCCATTTTCATCTTCAAATAATTTATGTTCTAAAAAATGAGCAATTCCAGCTGGATAATGGATAGCTTGCTTGGTCCCTCTTGGTACAAAATAAGTATCCACTGACCCAAAATTCACTGTCATAATACCATATGTCTCATGAAAATTTGTTTTAGGAAGTAAAAAAAGTCGCAATCCATTTGGTAAAATTACCCGATAAAGACTTTCTCCAATAGCTGTATATTCTATTTTTTTCAGCGCTAAATTCTGCATTATTTCCCTTCCATAAAGTACACCGCTTGAAGTTTTAAGGTATTCGCTGCTAAAACAATATCTTCCTTCTTAACATTTTCCATAACTTCTAACCATTCATCGACTCTTAAAAATTTCTTGCCTAAAACAGCCGACAAATAAGTTGTTTCCAGTAAAGCATTTTGACGATCTTGAGATAAGAGAGCACTGTTTTTAAGCATATTTTTTGTCTGTTGAAGCTCTTCTTCAGAAAATTTTCCTCTTTTTAGATCAGCTACTTGTCGGTTAATTAAAGTCATAGCTTTATTACGATTTTTTCTATCAATTCCAGCATATACTCGTAACATTCCTGAAAAAATATCCATAGTGCTAGAAACAGTATAGGCCAGACTTGCTTTCTCACGAACTTCTACAAATAATTTTGAGTGTGCATAACCACCCAGAAGACCATTCATTACAATCAAAGGGATATGACTAGTATCTCCATATTGAATAGGGAAATGATATCCCATTTCTAAAATGGATTGATTAGCTTCCTTTTGTTCAATCCCTTCTCGTAAAATTTTTGAAAAAGGTTGCTGATAATCCAATAGTAAATCCTGTTCACGATCCGTGAAGCCAAATTGAGAAAATTGTTCCTGCATAGCCACTTCATTAAAATCACCGATAAAAAAGATATCAATCTTATCTTCCTTCAGCATTTTTTGAAAAACTGCAAGACTAGTCTCAGGTGTCACTTGTTTCATTAAGTCAAGTCTTGAGACCCGAGGAAGTTGCATTTCTTCACTTAAATAAAATAACTTATTCAATTCCAAATGAGCGTGGTAAAAATGGTTTTCTATTTCAGATTCCAACTCATGAATAATATTTTTCTTTTCAATTTCAAAGATAGAGGAATCAAAACCTTTCTGGTCAACTAAAGGAGATAAGAGACTTGCTTTGATAAATTCAACCATCTCCGTTGTTAGGGCGTTTTTCCTACTTAAAAAAGAATCCCTAACAAAGGAAACATTTATATCTACATAATGAACCAAACCTCTTTTTGAAACACTGGTTGAATAATTTGATCCATATAAACTAGCTAAACGCTCACGAAATAGCTGAGAAGTTGGATAAACAGCATTTGCCGTTTCTAAAATACTAGAAACCAAAACTCGCTCAGCAACAGTAGCCGGACTCATTGGTGCAGAAAAACGAAGTTTTATTTTATTTGTTTTGAATTTAGTTGATTTAATAAAATGGAGATTGACTCCTCTTGCTAATTCCATAAGGTTCCTCTTGCTTCCTAATATGAATTCTATTATATCACGAAATGATGTGAAATTGGTGTTCCTTATAACAGATTAAAACGTTTTCTTTCCTGGATATTTTATACACATTCAGTCTTAAAATATGGTATAATGACAAGGATTGAGGTGAAATATGGATTATAAATTATTTGATGAATATATCACACTGCAAGCTCTCCTGAAAGAGGTTGGAGTAATCCAAAGTGGCGGTGCTATTAAGGCATTTTTAGCTGAAAATGATGTTTTTTTCAATGGTGAATTAGAAACAAGACGAGGAAAAAAAATTCGAGTTGGAGATCAAATAACAATTCCTGCAGAAAACCTAACTCTATCCATTCTTGAACCAAGTGCAGACGAAAAAATTCAGCATACAGAAGAAATAGCTGAAAGACAACGTATTGCTAATATGGTTAAAGAAATGAATAAAAATCTTAAAAAAAATACTACTTCCAAAAAGAATAACAGAAAGCAAACAGGTATAAAGCAAGAGAAAAAAGCTCCTGTACGCTTCCCAGGAACATAATATGTGGCTAAAATCACTCACTCTTAAACATTTTCGTAATTATCAAGACGCGGAAATCAACTTTCACTCTGGTCTAAACATTTTTCTTGGTCAAAATGCACAAGGAAAAACAAATATTCTAGAATCAATTTATTTCTTAGCATTGACTCGTAGTCATCGAACTAGATCAGATAAAGATTTTATTCATTTTCAAGAAAAAGATCTCAAAGTATCAGGTATCCTTGAAAAAAAGACAGGAACAATTCCTCTTGACATCGAGTTGACAGCTAAGGGACGTATTACTAAAATCAACCATCTCAAGCAAAATAGACTGTCTGACTATATTGGGACAATGAATGTTGTTCTGTTTGCGCCAGAAGATTTACAACTTATTAAAGGTTCGCCTTCATTAAGACGAAAATTTATAGACATTGAATTGGGGCAAATCAAGCCTCTTTATCTAGCAGATCTTTCCAATTACAATCATGTTCTTAAACAAAGAAATTCTTATCTAAAGAACAGTCAAAAAATTGATGAGAATTTTCTATCTGTTTTAGATGAACAGCTTATTGAATATGGTTGTCGTGTGGTCAAACATCGCTTAGACTTCTTAAAAAAACTCGAAATATTCGCCCAGGAAAAACACCTTGATATCTCACAAAAAAAAGAAACTCTAACTATTGACTATCTATCCTCTGTACCTTTACAAGATATTGACAGTATTGAAGAAAGTTTTAGACAAAGCCTAAGTAAAAATCGAAAAAGAGATTTATTTAAACAAAATACTGGTGTAGGTCCTCATCGAGATGATATAGCTTTCTTTATCAATCAAATGGATGCTAATTATGGAAGTCAGGGGCAACACAGAAGTGTGGTACTCTCTCTTAAATTAGCAGAAATAAAATTGATTGAAAATATAACAAAAGAATCTCCTATCCTCCTGCTTGACGATGTGATGAGTGAACTTGACAATGATCGTCAACTTAAATTGCTAGAAACAATTTCTCAAGAAATACAAACTTTTATTACCACAACTACTTTGGAACACCTAAAAAACCTACCTAAAGATATAAAAATATTTGAAATTTTAAATGGGCACATAAAATAGAGTTTACAAAATTGTAAACTCTATTTTTACAACCTTTACATATATTGTAAAGATCAACTATATCTATTGTAAAATAAAAATGCACCAATATATAGCGCATTTTTTTATTGCACTGAATAGTTAGGAGCTTCGTTTGTAATTTGAACATCATGAGGATGACTTTCCTTCAATCCAGCGCCACTCATTTCAATAAATTGAGCATTTTCGTGTAGTTCTTGTAGATTTGCAGCTCCAACATAACCCATACCAGAGCGAATCCCTCCAAGCATTTGGAAGACAATATCAGCTGCAGCACCCTTGTATGCTACACGACCTTCAATTCCTTCTGGAACTAACTTATTAGCTTCGTTGACAGAACCTTGGAAGTAACGGTCACTTGAACCTTTTTTCATTGCTGCAATAGATCCCATACCTCGATATGTTTTGAACTTACGTCCTTGGAAAATTTCGGTTTCCCCAGGAGCTTCATCAGTTCCTGCAAACATAGAACCTAACATAACAGCATTTCCACCTGCTGCTAGAGCTTTGACAATATCACCCGAGTATTTAATACCACCATCAGCAATGATTGTTTTACCATATTCACGCGCAACAGCTGCTGCATCATAAATAGCAGTCACTTGAGGGACACCAACACCAGCAATCACACGAGTGGTACAGATAGAACCTGGACCAATACCAACCTTGACAACGTCTACACCTGCTTCATAAAGGGCACGCGCACCTTCAGCAGTTGCAATATTTCCTGCGATTAAAGTACGATCTGGGAAATGGGCACGAATTTCAGCAATCTTACGCAGAACTCCTGCAGAATGTCCATGAGCAGTATCAATAACAATCGCATCAGCTCCTGCCTCAAAAAGGGCTTCGGCACGTTCAAATGTATCTGAAGTAACACCAACTGCACCTGCAACTAGGAGACGACCGAACTCATCTTTAGCAGCATTTGGAAATTCAATTACTTTTTCAATATCTTTAATCGTGATTAAACCTGAAAGACGACCATCTTCATCAACCAGAGGAAGTTTTTCAATACGGTGTTCCTGAAGAATACGCTCAGCAGTTTCTAAATCTGTTCCAACTGGAGCTGTAACCAAATTTTCGCTAGTCATATGATTAGAAATAGGTTGATTGAAATCAGAAATGAAACGCAAATCTCGATTGGTCAATATACCAACCAACTTACGGTTTTCTAATGTTTCAACAACTGGAACACCACTAATACGATAACGTCCCATCAATTCATCTGCTTCAGCAATTGTATGTTCTGGTGTTAAGAAGAAGGGATCAATAATGACACCATTTTCAGAACGTTTTACCTTACGGACTTCGTCTGCTTGTTGCGCAATAGACATATTTTTATGGATTACTCCAAGACCACCTGCACGCGCGATAGCAATGGCCATTTGACTTTCTGTTACGGTATCCATTGCCGCTGTAATAATTGGGATATTTAAAGTCAAATTATCTGCCAATTTCGTAGTTAAATCAGCATCGTTAGGCAACACATGACTTTCAGCTGGAATCAACAATACATCATCAAAGGTAAAACCTTTTTTCAAAAATTTAGTGTCCCAATTAGACATTCGAAGTTTCCTCTTTTCTATTTTCATCTATATAGTAGAACCATGTTCTAGACCAACATAATTTATAATATAATACCACTCTGTTATGATTTGTCAATCATCTATTAAAAATAATTAATCCCCATAGCTGATTTCACTTCAGAAAGAGTCTGGCTAGCTTTTTGACATGCTTTTTCACTTCCTTTTCTAAGCATATCATAGACTTGTCCCATATCTTTAGCAAACTCTATGCGACGTTCACGAATAGGGCCCAACTCTCTTTCTAAAATTTCCAATAGATATCGTTTTGTTTTTACATCTCCCAAGCCGCCTCTTTGATAATGTTCTTTCATAGCAGCAATTTCTGCTTGATCTTCTGGTCTTCCAAAGACATCCAGATAATGGAAAACCATATTACCTTCGATTTTGCCTGGATCTTCAACCCTAATATGATTAGGATCTGTATACATTCCCATCACTTTTTTCTTAAGTGTATCCATATCATCAGCTAAATAAATCCCATTATTTAATGATTTAGACATTTTAGCGTTTCCATCTAATCCTGGTAAACGTCCTGCTGCTTCATTCTCAGGATAAATTCCTTCTGGTTCAACTAAGACATCTTTTTGATAAGCATTGTTAAAAGAACGAACTATTTCTCTAGTTTGCTCAATCATTGGCTTTTGATCAGTCCCTACTGGTACATAATTCGCCTTAAAAGCTGTAATATCAGCCGCCTGAGAAATTGGATAAACCAAAAATCCTGTAGGAATACTTTGACTAAAGCCCTTTTGAGCTATTTCTGTCTTGACAGTTGGATTTCTTTCCAACCGAGCTAAAGAAACTAGATTCATATAATACATTGTTAATTCAGCTAGCTCAGGAATTTGACTCTGAATAAAAATAGTAACCTTTTCTGGATCCAAACCAGCAGCTAAATAATCCAAAGCTACGTTCCCTATTGATTCAATAATTGTTTGTGGGTCCTTAGCATGATCTGTCAAGGCTTGTTGATCAGCTAAAAAAACAAATAAATCATATTTTCCTTCATTTTGTAAAAGAACTCGATTCCGTAAACTTCCTACATAATGGCCAATATGTAATTTTCCAGTTGGCCGATCTCCTGTTAAAATAATAGGCTTTGTCATCTATTTCTCCTCAATTAATGTTGAATTCATTATAACATTTTCAATAAAAATGAGAAAGGAGATTGGATAAATTTCTATATAAAAATAACTTTTACACCTTTGTCAATTTAATTGACAATAAGTTGACAAAAATTTTACAATTAAAAACAAGAGTTTCTTCTTGAATCATTTGAAATATGGTGATTTTTCTAGTAAAATAGTACTAGTTATATTAAAGAGGAGAATTATATTGCTTACAGTATCAGATGTTTCATTACGTTTCAGTGACCGCAAATTATTTGATGAAGTTAACATCAAATTTACAGCTGGTAATACCTATGGTCTAATTGGTGCCAATGGCGCTGGAAAATCAACATTTTTAAAAATATTAGCTGGAGATATTGAACCAACAACTGGTCATATTTCATTAGGTCCTAATGAACGTCTTTCAGTTCTTCGTCAAAATCACTTTGACTACGAAGATGAAAGAGTCATTGATGTTGTTATTATGGGAAATGACCTACTTTACAGTATCATGAAGGAAAAAGATGCTATCTACATGAAGCCAGATTTTTCAGATGAAGATGGTGTTCGTGCGGCTGAGCTTGAGGGAGAGTTTGCTGAACTAGGTGGCTGGGAAGCAGAAAGTGAAGCATCTCAACTCTTGCAAAACCTAAATATTCCAGAAGATCTTCACTACCAAAATATGAGTGAACTCTCTAATGGGGACAAGGTTAAAGTACTCTTGGCAAAAGCCCTTTTTGGTAAACCTGATGTCTTACTTCTGGACGAGCCAACTAATGGTCTGGATATTCAGTCGATTACTTGGCTGGAAGACTTTCTTATCGATTTTGACAATACAGTTATTGTTGTATCCCACGATCGCCACTTTTTGAATAAAGTCTGCACTCATATGGCCGACCTTGACTTTGGAAAAATTAAGCTCTATGTCGGAAACTATGATTTCTGGAAAGAATCAAGCGAACTAGCGGCTAAGCTACTCGCTGACCGAAATGCCAAAGCAGAAGAAAAAATCAAACAACTTCAAGAGTTTGTTGCTCGTTTCTCTGCCAATGCGTCCAAATCAAAACAAGCAACTTCCCGTAAAAAAATGCTTGACAAGATAGAATTAGAAGAAATTGTTCCATCTAGCCGTAAATACCCATTTATCAGCTTTAAAGCTGAACGTGAAATTGGTAATGACCTCTTGACAGTTGAAAATCTTTCTGTCAAGATTGACGGAGAAACTATTCTTGATAATATTAGTTTTATCTTGCGTCCAGGTGACAAGACAGCTTTGATTGGTCAAAACGATATTCAAACAACAGCCTTAATTCGTGCTTTAATGGGAGATATTGAATACGAAGGAACTGTCAAGTGGGGTGTGACAACTAGTCAATCTTATTTACCTAAAGATAATTCTCGTGATTTTGCTGGTGGTGAGTCAATCCTTGATTGGTTGCGTCAATTTGCAAGTAAAGAAGAAGATGACAATACTTTCCTCCGAGGTTTTCTTGGGCGTATGCTTTTCTCTGGAGATGAGGTTAACAAGTCTGTAAACGTCTTGTCAGGTGGAGAAAAAGTTCGTGTTATGCTTTCTAAATTGATGTTGCTTAAATCCAATGTCTTAGTATTGGATGATCCAACAAATCACTTAGATTTGGAATCAATTTCCAGCTTAAATGATGGATTGAAAAACTTCAAAGAGTCCATTATTTTTGCTAGCCATGACCATGAATTTATTCAAACATTAGCAAATCATATTATTGTGTTATCTAAAAATGGTGTGATTGATCGTATTGATGAAACTTATGATGAATTCTTAGAAAATCAAGAAGTTCAGCAAAAAGTAAAAGAATTATGGAAAGATTAAAAAGCGAATGAATATTCGCTTTTTAGCTATATATAGTTTATGAAAAAAATAAAGAATTATTTTAAAAATTATTGGGTTTACTTTGCAGCATTTTTAATTCCTTTTTTAATTATGTTCATTGTATATCTTTCCCAAGGAATTTATTGGAATAGTGATACATCTCCTTTACTAGGAGATGGGTTTCATCAGTATGTTATCTTTGATACTACGCTCAGAAATATTCTTCATGGCAGTGATAGTCTTTTTTATACCTTTACAAGTGGATTAGGTTTAAACTTTTATGCTTTGACTAGTTACTATTTAGGAAGTTTTTTATCTCCTTTTGTTTATTTCTTCAATCTAG
>ERZ507040.547-NODE-547-length-15350-cov-9.23916_pt1 | contig 15350 bp, 9 predicted proteins | sample MGYA00512871_ERZ507040 | MGnify/ENA metagenome assembly ERZ507040
AAAAATCCACGAAAGTTCCGTTTTATTCAACTAACTCCCCATTTCTGGTCATGTCGCGATAGATGCCGTCCACGATGGAGTCCACCAAAGAGATGTTCGGCACGATGATGCTGTCACAATCCAAAGAGCGTGTAACCATCAGGAGATTGTATTACAATGATGCTGCCCCCGTTTGCTAACATCGGACAATGGTGGCGTAACGGCGAAACAAAGCCGCAGCACGGTACTGATGCCTTCACATACGGCATCTGGATGTATCCTGAGAAATAAAAAAACGAATCTTTTTCGGTCATGGATGTACACAAATCGTTCATAAACATACAAAATTATGACAATTATCAAAATTTGTTCTTTTGTGAACGATTTGTGTACTTGAGGTTTATGGCTTTTGTCTAACTTTGCAGCAGAGAAAACGATAAATCAGCTTCAAAGATTCTTTAGGAAAGAAAAAGTGTTGGTAATTGTAATAGGCGTATAAAAAAATAGTTAGTTTGTATTTAAGATAATTTGATTGTTTTAAGTTATAGTAGTTAGTAATTTTGGTTTAGTAGTTAGTTTTAGGTATAAGGTAAGTTTTAGATTTGTTGAAAATAGGGTATGTCGTGACGACACACCCTTTTTTTATATATACCTATGTCTTATACCCACGTAACCTTAAATATTGTTCCCTTCTCTATGTCTGACATCACGCTGATGCTGGCGTCAACGGAAAAGACGCTTACCACCATTGCAATTGGTGAAGGTTGGAATAAATTATGACAGCAGTAAGCGAACCATTGATGATTGAAAAAAAGCTTAGTAGGTAGTTTAAGTTAGTTCGATATTCATAAAAAAATGGGTTTGTCGAGAGGCAAACCTATTACTTTTCGTCCACTTTATTGCATACACATCAAAACTTAACAACCATTGATTTTCAGCACTTTAAGAAAGATTACAGTCTAATATCATCCACTTTTTAAACACTCACTCTTTTATTTTTAGTAGCTGAATGCTAAATTTGCAGTTGACAACTAAAAACCATTACTTACACATTATCATGAGACATATCATAACATCTTGCTTGATTGCGGTGTGTGCTATGACAGCCAATGCTCAGCAGACACCTGTTTATCTGGACGAGACACAGCCCATAGAGCAACGCATCGACGATGCTCTCTCACGTATGACTCTTCAGGAGAAGATTCGCGTCATCCATGCGCAGAGCAAATTCTCGTCTGCCGGAATACCGCGTTTGGGATTTCCCGACTTCTGGACTGACGACGGTCCTCACGGTGTACGCCCCGACGTGCTGTGGGACGAGTGGGAGCAGGCGGGACAAACCAACGACTCATGCGTGGCGTTTCCTGCGCTGACGTGTCTTGCCGCCACATGGAATCCTGACCTTGCCGCACTCTATGGCAAGAGTCTCGGCGAGGAAGCTCTCTATCGCGGCAAGGACATGATTCTCGGACCGGGCGTCAACATCTATCGCACTCCGCTCGGAGGGCGCAACTTCGAGTATATGGGCGAGGACCCTTATCTGGCTTCCACGATGGTGGTGCCTTATATACAGGGAATGCAGTCGATGGGCGTTTCGTCATGCGTCAAGCATTACTGTCTGAACAATGACGAGGAATATCGCTTTAATGTGAACGTCATAGTCAGCGACCGCGCTCTGCATGAGATTTATCTGCCGGCGTTCAAGGCAGCCGTAGAGCAAGGAAAGACTTGGGCGATTATGGGCGCATACAACCTATATAAGAACGAGCATAACTGCCACAACCAGTACACGCTAAACCGCATTCTGAAGGGCGACTGGGCGTTTGACGGCGTGGTGGTGAGCGACTGGGGCGGATGTCACGACACTGATCAGGCTGTGAAGAACGGACTGGACATGGAGTTCGGCTCATGGACCAACGGTCTGTCAGCAGGCACAAGCAACGCTTACGATAACTATTATCTTGCCACACCATATCTTAAAGGTATCAAGAGCGGCAAGTACACCACCAAGGAACTTGACGACAAGGTGCGCCGTGTGCTGCGCCTCTTCTTCCGTACGACGATGAACAGACAGCGTCCTCACGGCTTCCTCTGCTCTGAATCGCACTACGAAGCAGCCCGTAAGATAGCAGACGAGGGCATCGTGCTCCTCCAGAACCGCAACAACGTGCTGCCCATCGACCGCAACAAGGCGAAGCGCATACTCGTTGTAGGCGAAAACGCCATCAAGATGATGACCGTCGGCGGCGGTTCGTCGTCGTTGAAGGTGCAGCGTGAGACGCTTCCCATTGACGGACTGAGAGCCAAACTCGGAGGTTCGGCAGAGATTGATTATGCCCGAGGCTACGTGGGTGACGTGACGGGCGAATATAATGGAGTGGAGACAGGTCAGAATCTGAAGGACAACCGCTCCGCTGACCAGCTCATTGCAGAGGCTGTGGAGAAGGCAAAGAACGCCGACTATGTCATTATGGTGGGCGGACTGAACAAGTCGGACTATCAGGACTGCGAAGGACATGACCGCAAGCAGTATGAACTGCCGTACGACCAGAACCGCCTCATCGAGGCTCTCGCAAAGGTTACGGACCGCCTCATCTACGTCAACGTGTCGGGCAACGCTGTGGCAATGCCTTGGAAAAACAAGGTTCCTGCCATCGTACAGAGTTGGTTTATAGGTTCTGAAGCAGGCAACGCCATCGCCGATGTGCTGACAGGCGACGCCAATCCGAGCGGCAAGCTGCCCTTTACATGGTACGGAAGCCTCAACGACTGCGGCGCACACGCCCTGAAAACTTATCCCGGCACATGGCGCAACACCGATGACAAGGCAGCAGGAGCAGACCGTATAATCGACGAAGAATATAAGGAAGGCATATACGTGGGTTATCGCTGGACAGAGAAGAACCGCATAAAGCCGACATTTGCTTTCGGACACGGACTGAGTTACACCTCTTTCAGCATCAGCAATCTGCGCCAGTCTGCCAAAGAGATGACGCGCGACGGCAAGCTGACATTCACCGTAACCGTCAAGAACATCGGTACGAAGCGCGGCGCAGAGACCGTACAGCTCTACGTAAAGGACGTGAAAGCATCGGTGGACCGTCCCGTAAAGGAGCTCAAAGGATTCAAGAAGGTATGGCTCAATCCAGGCGAACAGCAGGACGTGGACATCACCATTGACAATACAGCCCTCGCCTTCTACGACGAAACCTCAAGCTCATGGAAGTCGGAGAACGGCTTATTTGAGGCTCTCATAGGCAACGCCTCGGACAATGTCACGCTGAAGACACGCTTCACACTCAAATAAAAACGCTAACCGCAAGAATAAAAACCTAATAATATATATAAAAATCTAAGTTTATGAGCAAATCCAAGTTATTACTTACAGCCATCGCCATGACGCTGTCCTCATCGCTCTATGCCCAGAACCATAAGTTCGCAGGAACGGTGGTGGACGCCAACGGCGAACCCATCATCGGAGCAACAGTTAATGTGAAAGGCTCGAAAGAAAATGCCATAACTGACATAGACGGCCGTTTCTCCATTTCTGCAGCTCCCGGACAGACACTTGTCATCAATTACATCGGATTCAGCCCGCTGGAGACAAAGGCTGCCGACAACATGCAGCTCACGTTGAGCGAAGACCGCCAGACGCTTAACGACGTCGTGGTCGTAGGTTACGGCGTGCAGAAGAAGAGCGTCGTGACGGCTTCCATCGCAAAGGTCAGCGCCGACGACTTGGCTGGCACAGCCCCCGTACGTGTGGACAATGCCCTTAAAGGTCTGGCGTCAGGCGTAACGGTGACATCGGCTTCCGGTCAGCCGGGTGCCGCTTCGCAGGTGCGCATCCGCGGTATCGGCACCATCAACGACTCAAACCCGCTCTACATCGTGGACGGAATGCCCATCGAAGGCGGCATCGACTATCTTAACCCGAGCGACATCCAGTCCATCGAGGTGCTCAAGGATGCTGCTTCGGGCGCCATCTACGGTACGCGTGCCGCCAACGGCGTTATCCTCGTCACCACAAAGGGAGGCGAGAAGGGCAAGATGCGCGTCAACTATAACTTCTCTTACGGATGGCAGAACCCATGGAAACATCGCGACGTGCTCAACGCCACTGAGTATGCGGTGATGATGAACGAAGGTCTGGTGAACGCAGGACAGGCCCCCATCTACAACGATCCTTACAGCTACGGCAAGGGAACAGACTGGCAGGACGAGGTATTCGACGACAATGCCGGTGTGACAAGCCATGAGGTTAACCTTAGCGGCGCATCAGACCGCGTCAACTATTACCTTTCTTTGGGCTATTTCCATCAGGACGGTATCGTCGGTGGCAATTATGACCGCTCTAATTATCGTCGTCTGACAATGCGCAGCAACACCACATACACCGTATTCGACGACCAGAAGGAACGCTCGCTGTTCAACAAGCTCACCGTAGGCGTCAATCTTTCTTACGCCCGCGTCAACAGCAAGTCCATCGAAGCCAACTCGCAGTGGGGCTCGCCGCTCGGCTCTGCCCTTTATCTCTCGCCCATCCTCTCCCCCACTGTCAGCGGAGCGGACGCGGACGCTCAGGCAGCTCTCTACGGCAAGCAGTATATGCTTTACGACAAGCAGGGACGCATGTTCAGCATTCCGGGCACCTCTTATCAGGAAATGAACAACCCGCTCGCCATGCTGTCATTGCCAGGCGACAAGAACTGGAGCCATAAGTTCGTGGCTAACTTCTCCGGCGACCTCAATATCGGCTACGGACTGAAATACCGCATCAGCTATGGTGCAGACCTTTCGTTCTGGGGTGCAGACGGATATACACCGCTCTATTATCTCTCTGGCAACAACCGCGCCACCCTCACCAACGCTCACCAGTCGAGCAATCGCGGCACGGTATGGCAGATAGAGAACGTGGTAACATGGGACCGCCAGTTCGGAAAGCACTCCGTTAACGCCGTGCTCGGACAGAGCGCCATGCAGAATACGGGCATGAATCTCTACGGTTCGCTGCAGAACCTCAAGGACATCAACAAGCCCTACATGAACAATACCAACGCCGACCGAAGCCGTGGCGAGATGTCGGCAAGCGGTGGTCCTGCATATAAGCACACGCTCAGCTCTTACTTCTTCCGCGCAAGTTATAACTACGGTGAGCGCTATATGGCTCAGGTGACGGTTCGTCGCGACGGTTCGTCACGCTTCGGCGCCAATAACCGTTACGCCACATTCCCCTCATTCTCGCTCGGATGGAACGTCATTAACGAGCCTTACTTCAAGGCTCCCAAGTGGCTTTCCGCATTGAAGGTGCGCGGAAGCTGGGGTAAGAACGGTAACGACAACATCGGCGACTTCACATACGCCGCATGGACAGCCTCACCTTATAATACAGTATGGGGACGCGGCGAGAACGTAGTGAACGGCGTTCAGGCTGGTGCTCTTTCCAACCCCGACCTAAAGTGGGAGGAGAGCATCCAGACCGACCTCGGACTCGACCTCGGATTCTTCGACAATGCCCTCACGTTCTCAGTAGACTGGTTCAAGAAGAAGACCAGCGGCATGATCATCTCTATGCCCATCCCTAACTATGTAGGTTCGGAAGCACCGCTCGGCAACGTCGGCGACATGGAGAACAAGGGCGTGGAAATGGAAATCGGATATAAGTGGTACGTCGGCAAAGCCAAGTTCCACGTCAAGGGCAACGCTTCTTATCTGAAGAACACACTGACCAATCTCGGCAACACATCAGGATACCTCGAGCTTGACAATATGCAGAACACCGGTACCATCACACGTGCCACCAACGGTGAGCCGTTCCCATACTTCTATGGATACAAGACCAACGGCATCTTCCAGACTATGGACGAGGTTAAGGCATACGTCAACGACAAGGGCGACATGCTGCAACCTAACGCCAAGCCCGGCGACGTGCGCTTCGTGGACGTAGACAAGAACGGAACCATTGACGCTGCTGACCGCACAAAGATCGGTAAGGGTATGCCTGACTGGACATACGGATTCACCTTCGGAGCAGAGTACAAGGGATTCGACTTCATGTTTATGATTCAGGGAACCATCGGCAACGACATCTATGACGCCACACGACGCACCGACGTTCGTCCCGCCAACTTGCCGTCATACATGCTCAACCGCTGGACCGGTCCTGGCACAAGCAACAAGTATCCGCGCTTCGTCGTAGGTGACGGCACCAACTGGCAGAGCTCAGACCTCTAAGTCACGGACGGTTCGTATATGCGTCTGAAGAACATTCAGCTCGGCTATACGCTGCCGAAGAACATCACACAGCGCTTCTACGTCAACAATCTTCGCGTGTATGTAGCTGCAGAGAATCTCCTTACCTTCACCAAGTATGCCGGATATGATCCTGAGATATCGTCAGGCGGCACCTCACTTGGCGTCGACTATGGTGTCTATCCGCAGAGCCGCACATTCACTGTAGGCGTGAACGTCGGATTCTAAGAGAAATACAGATGTACGCAAATACGTTAAATCTAAAAAAACAGAAACCGTTATGAAATCAATAAACAAATATATAATCGTCGCAGCACTCGCTACGCCACTCGCACTTACAAGCTGCTCGGACAGTTTCCTTGAGGTCACACCTCCCGACAAGGCCACCGTCGACGAATACTTCAGCTCATACGACCATATCATCGAGGCTATGGCTGCCACATACAATCCTATGCGCCAGTACGACTGGAACAACAGCCAGTATGCTCCGCTCACACTCTGCTCTGACGTTATGGGCGATGATGTGTGGCCCGGCGGTTCGGGCATCAGCGACAACCAGCACCTGCACAAGATGTTCAACTTCGAGTCGACGCAGAATTCTTCCGACGCTCTTTCCGGCATCTGGGACCAGAGCTTCAAGGGAGTGCGCAATGCCAATGACGTGCTTCGCTACATAGACAACTCAAAGCAGAGCCTCACTGACGCACAATACAACACTTTTTCGGCAGAGGCACGCACGCTTAGAGCGTTCTATTATATGCAGCTGTGGAAGTTCTATGGCAACATACCTTTCTATATGGAGAACCTCAAGGCTCCTTACATTGCCGAACAGAAGCAGGCAGATGAGGTTTACGAGACGGTCATCAGCGACCTTGAGTCAGCCATCAGCCTCAACGCCCTGCCTATGAAGTGGGACGACGACAACATCGGACGTATTAGTCAGGCTGCCGCATACATGATTTACGCCGAAATGGTGATGTATCAGAACGATGAGGCACGTTATCAGAAGGCTCTCTCGTTCATGCAGCAGATAATCAACGACACCGACAACTACGACCTCAACCCTGACTATGCAGGCATCTTCCTCGAAAGCGGCGAATGGACAAAGGAGAGCATCTTCGAGATTTGCTATAAGGACGACAATGCAGTGCGTGCATGGGGAGGCGGCGTGGTCAACGCAGGCGGAACCATCTATCCGCGCCTTATCGGTCCGGCTGGCGGTGTGCCTGAGGACGGAGTGGACAACGGATGGGGATTCGAACCCGTTCGCGAGGAAACTTACAATATGTTTGCCGAAGGCGACAGCCGTCGCGACGCAACAGTATATGATGCCCGCAAGGCTTCTTACACGAAGCGTTATCAGGACACCGGACTGTGGCTTAAGAAGTATCTGCCTTACACGGAGAACAACAAGGACCAGAAGGCTGACGGCGACCTCAACTTCAACAACAACCTGCGCATCTATCGCTTTGCTGAGACACTGCTCAATGCCGCAGAATTGCTCGTACGTACCAACGGTGACCAGACCAAGGCACAGGAATATCTCAATCGTGTTCATCACCGTGCAGGACTGACCGACAACCGTGCCGCCACCATCGACAACATCATCGACGAGCGTCATCTTGAGTTTGTTGGCGAAGGCAAGCGTTATTGGGATCTTGTACGCACCGGCAAGGCAGCCTCTACACTTACTCCTGACGCTTACGGCTACCGCACAAACACATGGAGCGAGAGCAAGAAGTATCTGCCAATACCACTGAGCGAGATTGACGCCGCACACGGAACTCTAAAGCAGAACAATTATTAAAATCTAAAAAAACAACGAGACTATGAAACTCAACAAGATATACACTCTGGCTCTTGCCGCCCTTTCCTTGGCGGCTTGCAGCCCCGAGGATTTCGACGGCGTGTCGGAAGCAGGTCTGCCAGTAGCCGAAAACGCCAAAGTGACAGCAACCGTAGACGAAGCCACCAACACCGTAACCTTCAATCTCGAAGGCGACGGCATCTATCCGATGTGGTACATTCCGGTGGACGGCAAAGAAGTGACAAAGAATCCTGTATACTCCACTCTCAACCCTCTGCAGAAGATATGGAGCAATGCCGGCGACTATAAGATTTGTTATCGCGTGGGCAACCATAACGGTCTGTCGCAGGGTATGGGCGAGACAACGTTCCACATTGCCAACTCACTGACCAACTACGACGAGCTGCTTGCCATGCTTTGCGGCAAGGATTGGCGCATTGCCTCTACCGAAGCAGCCCACATGGGTTGCGGTCCTTCAGGTACGGACGGCACAGAATGGTGGTCAGCAAAGCCTAACGAAAAGGCAGATTTCGGCGTTTACGATGACCGCATCAGCTTTGGCACCGACTATTCATACACATACGATCCGGGCGACGGCGGAACAGTATACGTCAACAAGGACTGTAGCGTTCTCGGCGGACCGCAGTCAGAAGACTTCATGGCTCCAGTAGACGGCAAGAAGAAGAGTTCGTTCAAGCTCTCCACAGAGGGCGAGGACATCTATATGACAATGCCGGCCGGCACTTACTTCCCTTACATTCCAGCAGACGGCGCATTCAACGGCGAGCTGAAGCTGCGCATCGAGAGTCTTGTGGGCAGCACAATGACGCTCGTCTGGGACAACGGCGAAATAGCTTGGCATTACATTCTGACCAATGCTGATGAAGGATTCCAGGGATTCAACGCTGCAAGCGACTGCAACCTTTGGAAGTCATGCCAGTACAGCAATACGTTCTACTATGCTCCGGGTTGGGCGCAGATAGCTGATCCTACGCTTACTGCCGACGGCAACAAGTATGTCATAGAGCTGCCCACCGCCACTACAGACCAGTGGCAAGCACAGGTGCACTTCCACACTGATATGGCTACCAACGCAGACAATTCGTACGACTTCTCTGCCAAGCTGCTCTCTTCCACCGACCACAACAATGTTACTGTCAAGCTTACCAAGGAAGGCGATGACAATACTTACTACTTCATGGAGAACATTCAGCTCAAGGCTGGTCAGGAATACATATTCTATAAGAGCAATATGGCTGGCATAGATATGGACAAGATAAATCTCGTGTTCGACTTCGGTGGCAATGCTGAGAACACAAAGATAACCGTACGCGACATTGACCTTCAGGAGCATGGCTGCGACGGCATTGAGGCACCGGCAGAGGATGAAGACAAGACAGTGTATACGTATGACAGCGAGTCGAACCTGTGGAAGACATACGTAGACGATAAGGGCAACGAAGGATTCACCACTACATTCTTCTATGCTCCGGGATGGAACCAGATTGCAGACCCCGACTTCTCTGTCAACAACGGCAAGTACACAGTGGTTCTGCCTGAGGCAACAAGCGACCAATGGCAGGCTCAGGTGCATGTAGTGACCAGCATCCCTGCCGAGGCAGACACCGAGTACGATTTCTCTTGCAAGTTCCTCGCAAAGAAGGACATCAATGGCGTGACAGTAAAACTCACCGACACAGCCAGCGATGACAACTTCTTCTTCGCCAACCGCTACGACCTCAAGGCCGGCACAGAGTATCAGGTGAAGATTCCTGCCGTGAAAATGGGAAAAGGCAAGGCAGATGCCCTTAAACTTGTGTTCGACTTCGGTGGTTGTCCTGCCGATGAGAAGATCGACATCTACAATATTATATTACAGAAGACAGCAAAATAAAAACGCAATATATTTATGAAGAAGACAATGATTCTGACATCTCTCTTCGCTGCCGCCATCAGTCTGATGGCGTGCAGCAACGAGACCGACATAACATACGCTCCGCAACAGAACATCACGATAACACAAAAATCTGTGTCGATGGGCAATAACGGAGGCAGTATCAGCGTTGAAGTATCAAGCGATCATGAGTTCTCTGCATACACCAACGACGCTTGGCTGACAGTTTCGCCCACCAACAGCACCAATAAGACAGCCACGCTCACCATCACAGCCGAACCCAACACGGGAGCAGAGCGCACTGGTAAGGTGATGGTTTGGTCGGGAGGCTCACGCGACAGCATCAGCGTTGTGCAGTCTGCCGGACAGCAGGAAGACATCAAGTGTCCGTTGAGCGGCTACGAGCTGGTATGGAACGATGAGTTCAGCGGTTCGAAGGTAGGCAGCGACTGGACGTGGGAGGTGAAGCCCGCAGGATGGGTGAACAACGAATTGCAGAACTATGTGCAGGACGACAAGGTGGCGCAGGTGAGCAACGGCACGCTTAAGATAAACCTCATCAATGACGGCGGCACCATAAAGAGTGCCCGTCTCTACGCCCGTCAGACCACTGGATGGCAGTATGGCTACATCGAAGCAAGCATCAAGTTGCCTAAGGGCAAGGGCACATGGCCCGCTTTCTGGATGATGCCCGTCAACTTCAAGACGTGGCCCGGTGACGGCGAGATAGACATTATGGAGGAAGTTGGCTACGATGCCAACGTCGTCGTGTCAACCATCCATTGCAACAAATACAACAACGGCGGCACTGCCATCGAATCTGCACGCAAGAAGGTCTCCACCGCACAAAGCGAATTCCACAAGTACGCAATGGAGTGGACAAAGGACTACATGACGTTCTACGTTGACGGCGAAAAGCTCCTCACCTACAAAAACGACGGAACAGGCAAGGACGCATGGCCGTTTGACGCAGCTTTCTATCCTATCCTCAATCTCGCTTGGGGCGGTGCTTGGGGCGGACAGCAAGGCTTGGATGAGAGTTGCCTTCCCGCCACAATGGAGGTTGACTACGTGAGAGTGTTCCAAAAGAAATAGAAAATAAAACGAAAGAATGAAGAAAACCAATATAGCATTGGCAGCCCTGTTTCTCCTCTCTCCTGCAACCATCTTTGCAGGAAAGAAGAAGCAGCTGCCTCCAATGAATGAGTTCGTTACCGAACTGATGCAGAAGATGACTCTGGAGGAGAAGATCGGTCAGCTGAATCTGCTCCCCGGAGGCGACCTTACCACGGGCGCCGTAATGAATTCGCCGCTTGCAGAAAAGGTGGGAGCGGGCGAGTTGGGTGCCATCCTTAACGTCAAGGGCGTAGAGAAGATAAAGAATCTGCAGGAGATAGCTGTTAAGAAGACACGTCTCGGCATCCCTCTTATCTTCGGACAGGACGTCATTCATGGCTATCAGACCGTATTCCCATTGCCGTTGGCTCAAGCCTGTTCGTGGGATTTGGCGATGATTGAGCGTGCCGCACAAGTGGCAGCAGCTGAAGCCACAGCCTCGGGCATCAACTGGGTGTACAGTCCTATGGTAGACGTTGCCGTCGATCCGCGTTGGGGACGAGTGGCTGAAGGTGCGGGCGAAGACCCTTATCTCACCTCGCAAGTTGGCGCCGCAATGATTCGCGGCTATCAGGGCAACTACTCTGACCATAACGCTATGGCTTGCGTCAAGCACTACGCACTGTACGGAGCCTCCGAATCTGGACGCGACTACAACACCGTGGACATGAGCCATGTACGCATGTATAATCAGTATTTTGCTCCTTACAAGGCAGCTGCCGAGGCTGGAGCCGGTTCGTTCATGACCTCGTTCAACATCGTTGACGGCGTTCCTGCCACAGCCAACAAGTGGCTTATAGACGATGTTCTGCGCAAGGAATGGAAGTTCGATGGATTCGTAGTCACCGACTATGGGTCAATCAATGAGATGATGATGCACGGCATAGGCAATCCGCTCTCCAACACAGCACAGGCTCTGAAGGCTGGCACCGATATGGACATGTGTTCGGAAGCATTTGTACGTAACCTTAAGACCTGCCTTGAGAGGGGCACTGTGAAGGAGAGCGACATTGATCAGGCTTGTCGCCGTGTGCTTGAGGCGAAATACAAGCTCGGTCTCTTTGCCGATCCGTACCGCTTCTGCGACGCCAAGCGTGAGAAGACAGAGCTTTACACCGAAGCCAATCGTAGCGTTGCACGCGACATGGCTGCCGAAACATTCGTACTTCTGAAGAATCAGAACAGCCTGTTGCCGCTCAAAAAGCAGGGCACCGTGGCTCTCGTAGGTCCGCTTGCCGACACCCGTAACAACCTTCCCGGTTCATGGTCAACTGGCGACAAGCCTGAGAAATACTCCACTCTGCGCGAGGCAATGACCCGTTATCTTGACGGCAAAGCCACCGTTCTCTACGCCCAAGGTTCCAATATCTATCTGGACGAGAAACAGCAGAAAGAGATTGAGTTCGGTCGACCTATCGAACGTGGCAACCAACAGCGTATGATGCAGGAAGCACTTGACGTGGCACGCAAGGCGGACGTAGTGGTGGCATGTCTCGGCGAGATGGCAGAAATGAGTGGCGAGTGCGCCTCTCGCACCAATCTGGAACTGCCAGACGCACAGATGATGCTCCTGAAAGAACTGGTAAAGACGGGTAAGCCCATTGTGCTGCTCAACTTCTCAGGCAGGGCAACCGTGCTGAAATGGGAGTCAGAGAACGTGAATGCCATCATGAACGTATGGTTTGCAGGTTCTGAGACGGGTGATGCTGTCTGTGATGTGCTCTTCGGCGACAAGGTTCCGACGGGCAAGACGGTCAACAGTTTCCCGCAGAACGTGGGTCAGCTGCCTCTCTATTACAACCACATGAACACGGGACGTCCTGTTCCCGAGGGCACAGACCGCTTCTTCAAGTTTCAGAGCAATTACATGGACGTGCGCAACGACGCTCTCTATCCCTTCGGATACGGACTGTCTTACACCACATACGAGTATGGCGACCTTACTCTCAGTGCTCCCTCTATGAACGCAGACGGCACCGTTAAGGCTTCGCTCACCGTAAAGAACACTGGAGAACGCGACGGCGACGAGATTGTTCAGCTCTACATCCATGACGTCAGTGCAAGCATTGCCCGCCCCGTCAAGGAACTGAAAGGCTTTCAGCGCATCCATCTGAAGAGCGGCGAAGCCAAGACAGTGACCTTCGATATCACACGCAAGCAACTCGAATTCTACAACTCTGAACTTAAGCAGGTGGTGGAACCAGGCGAATTCACCATAATGGTAGGTTCCAACAGCCGCGACGTAAAGACGGCAAAACTTACCGTGGAATAAAAAAACAATTCTTTATGAAAGCTCCGAAATCTTAATGGTTTCGGAGCTTTTTTATTGCAAAAATCAAAGCTATGTCTTTTTATTTTTGTAATTTTACGTTCCTAATCCTAAGAACGAATGAAACCATCAAAGCCAAACAATATCACACTTACCCATATATTACGCCCCCGCATAGCCGTAATGGTCATCTTGCTATGGTTCGGCATGTCCACAGCCGTGTCTGCCGTACATCCCACAGCCGCCTCCATTGACTCCATCCTGCAATGCATAGACGAGGCCATATCCGTCTCTGACCAGTACGGGCAGAAGAAGAAGGAACGTATTGCGTACCTTAAAAGCCGGGCAGATCAGGCAGAAACCTTATCCGCCAAGTATGAACTGACATATCAGCTCTACGCTGAATACCTTCCTTTTGTCAACGATTCTGCCATTTATTACCTTGAGCGATGCTCTGATATAGCCCTACAAATGGGTGATGACTCGAAAGCAGGAGGTTGCCTGTCGCTTACTGCGCTGTGCTGTTCCAATGCAGGAATGTACGTAGAGTCAGAAGCCATTCTGAAAACCATCAATCCAGAGAAGCTCCACGGCATCGATCTCGGACTCTACTATTACGCATCCGGTCATATTTCAGGCGAGCTGGCTTACTACGGCAAGTTCGAGAATATGCGCAGACAATACGCCGAAACTTCCGCCAACTACTTCTTATTGGCACAGAAGTATCTGCCCGTCGGTCATAAATACTACAATCAATGCCGCGAGATGTTGGCACAAGGCAGGAAAGACTATCGTCAGGCACTCGCCATCAACAACGAATGGCTGCATAACGTAAAGCCAGGTTCCCCGGAATATGCCCTCATATCCTTCTATCGTTATCTTGACTATAAGGCATTGGGCGACTCCATACAGATGATGTACAGTCTGGGCGAATCGGTATTGGCGGACATAAGAAACGCCGTAATGGACCAAGGTTCGATGTGGGAGATGGCAAACCTGCTGATGGCAAACGGCGACGTCGATCGTTCTTACCGCTACATCTGCTTCACCTCTGACTGTGCCGACCGGTTCGGTTCGCGCCAGCGTTTGTCCCACATATCGCCACTGCTAACACGCATAGCAAAGGAATATAAGGCCAAGGAGGAAAAGTCAGGTCGTTCGCTGCGCTTCACAGTCATAGCCATAAGCATCCTTTCATTGATGCTTCTCGCCGTCCTTGCATACGTCTATCGGAAACGCAACCAGCTCGCCGTGACGCGTGACCAGCTGGCAAAGTCGAACGCGCAGTTGCAGGATTCCAACGCGCAGCTCTCGTCGCTCAACTCACAGCTCTCATCGCTCAATTCGCAGCTCACCATACTTAACTCCCAACTCTCTGAAGCCAACAGCGTGAAGGACATGTATGTGGGACGCTTCCTCAGACTGTGCTCTGTCTACATTGACAAGCTGGAAGACATTCGCAAGAAGGTCATAAAGCGCGTCAAGAACAGACAATACACCGAACTGGCTGAGCTGACACGCTCCGCCGAGTTCACCAGCAAGGAGACTGACGAGCTGTACGCCACCTTCGACACCGCTTTCCTGCAACTGTTCCCGACGTTTGTGGACGACTTTAATGCACTGCTCAACCCCGAAAACCACATCTTGCCTCCCGACAACAAGTCGCTCAATACAGCCATTCGCATATTCGCACTCATACGTCTCGGCATAACTGACAGCAGCAAGATAGCGGAATTTCTGCATTACAGCGTCAACACCATATACAATTACAGAGCCAACGTCAAGAACGGAGCCGTGTGCGACCGGGCTGACTTTGAGAACCGCGTGAGACAGATTGGCATGCCGCACAGCAAGGCATAACCAAGAGCATTCTGGAAAGTCTCGGCGCCAGCCAACAGTCAGATAACGACAAATTCAACCGCGTGGACATTAAGACACATGGAGAACCTACGCTATCTAATTTAAGATACGTATATACAAAAAAACTTCCGTAGAAACTGACTCCCTGGTTTGGTTGTCAGTTTCTACGGAAG